>Ga0335077_10006953_pt1 | contig 13989 bp, 12 predicted proteins | sample Lox_Sample_31_FD_207151 | JGI IMG/M metagenome (GOLD analysis project Ga0335077, IMG submission 207151) | Soil microbial communities from Loxahatchee National Wildlife Refuge, Florida, United States - Lox_Sample_3.1 | ecosystem: Environmental > Terrestrial > Soil > Wetlands | place: USA...
GCGATGTACGGGAGGTAGACGAGGGTGGGCCAGGACTGTCCGAAGAAGGCCTGCGTCTGCTGCGTGATGGAGACGACCCGGTCCGGGAGCGGGCCGTAGTACATCGTGGCGACGCGCGCGGTGTTGATTCCATCCGCGATCGCGGAGCTCGTCAGGGTCTCGGGGTCGGCGGAGACGTGGCGCAGTCCGGCGTCCGTTCGGTTCTCGAGGGCGAAGTTGATCTGACGCAGGAAGTCAGGCTCGCCCGGGTTGGTGTACACCTCGACCGTGAGGCCGCTGACCGAGTCGGTCTGGCCGCGCCGGCGAAACTTCCCGTAGTTGAAACCGGCTACGCGGAACGGGCGATCCGATTTCCAGATCGAGATTCGCTGGTCGCCTTCGACGCGGTCCTCGCGGAGCTCGCCGACCGACACGATCTGAAGCGCCTTCGGACAGTGGTACGTCAGGTCGTAGCGCGCGAGCTCCGTGAACGTCCCGAGGTTCGGGTACCAGCTTTCCCGCGCGCCGACGACGAAGTTTCCGTCTCCCGCGTCCTGCAACACGTCCTTGCCTTCGTATTCGAGCCGAACGCGATAGAGCTGCCCGGCGGTCAGGGGCCTCGGCATCACGACGGCGAGATCGGCGTCCTCGTCCTCGTCCTCCTGGACGAAAGCGACGGGAAGCAGCGCCTCGCTCTCGCCGTTGCCGAGCGCCGCCTGTTTGACGCGGAGCTTCGAGAGCAGGGCCACGGGTAGGACCCGCAGTCCGTCCACCGTCGGCTTGAAGAAGATGTCCGTGCGCCCTTGAAGCCGCGTATTGCGCGCGATCGTCGTGTCGACGGCGTAGCGCTCGGCGCGGGCGCGGCGGCGCGCCCGGGGGAACTGGCCCGCGGCGATCTCGTCGCGCGTGTGGGAGGCGTACCAGTAGCCGCCACGCTCGTCGTGGAGGACGTAGAGGACCACGGACTCGCCTCCGAGTTCGTCCGAGAACCAGTCCGCCAGCCCCGCGGGGTCCGCGATCGCCAGCGCCGGCGGAAGCTTCTTGCCGGTAAATCCCGCGAGAAACAGGCCCCGGGACGCCGGCCGGGCCTCGAGCACATCCTCCAGGAGGCGGATCTGGAGGTTGTTTTTCAGGTCCTTCCGTTGGCGTTTGAAGAACTTCTCGAAAACCTCGCGGGCGGAGGCGAGCGCCGGAGCGGCGGGTGGGGCCGGCGTGCCGTTGGCGCGGATCTCGTCGGCCGTCGCGTCGGTGAAGAGAAACACGGCCGCATCGAACGAGTCGGTCAGGATCTCGAGCCTGGGATCGCCCGTGACGAAGGCGAGGTGACGCCGCTCGGACGGGGTGGCCGGAGAGAGCTCGAAGCGTCCATCGCCGACGAAGACGGCGCCGACCGTCCGGTCCGAGACCGGCGTCAGGAACTGGACGACGCCGGACGAGAGGCGGAAGCGGAAGGCGTCGCGCTCGATCGTCAGCCCGTTCACGGTGACCGCCGGCCCGTCGGGACGCGCCGCGCGAAGCGCCGCGTACACCGGATCGGCCGGCGGCGCGGCCGCGGTGGCCCCGAGCGCCGCCGCCGCGGCGAGGAGGGAAGCGGCGAGGAAGGCGGCAGGCCGCCTTGCGAGGTGGGTCACGGGCACGACTCTAATCCCGGGAGAGCACTTCGTGGCGCGGGTTGGCGACGACGCGGCGGGGCCGTTCGGCGGTTTCGAGCGGCAGGTCGAGCGACGCCTCGACGTTGCCGACGAGCGTCACGGATGTGACGTAGGCGAGCTCGCCTCGCGAGAGCTCGGCGAAGAGCGGGACGACGGAACGAAAGTCCGGAGGAACGCCATCCTGCGTGACGGAGCCGGCCGCGCGCCACTTCCCTCCCGGTGCGTCGATCACGCGGAGCTTTCCGCGGAGGCGCGGGATGTCGGTGCCGTAGACCCACTGGCGAAAGAACCAGTCGAGCCTCCCGTCTTCGGCGCCCCGGAGGCCCGTGACGTGCCGCTCGACGGCCGCCTGGAAATCGCGCGTGGACGGGTTGGCGCCCGCCCAGGACTGCGCGAAGTCCTTCATCGCAGCGAAGAAGCTCCGGTCCGGGTCGGGAGCACCCCGGTCGCGCATCCACTCCCGCAGCATGCGGAGCACGTACGCTCCTTTCGTGTAGACGACGACGTCGTAGGCCCACGGGTTGCGCGCCGTGAAAAGGCGCTGTCCCATGATGATCGGTCCCGCGGCGGCGTTCGAGATCCCGCTGCCCGGAGGCTTCTCGAGGATCCGCCGGCGGGCGCGCTCCCAGTAGTCCACGCCCCTCTTCGCTCCGCCGGTCGTCTCGATGACCATGGCGGCGGTGAACTCCGCGAAGCCCTCCGAGAGCCATCGATCGCGGTATCCCTTCCAGCCGACGAGCTGTCCCCACCACTGGTGCGCGAACTCGTGCGGGATGACGCCCTCGAGAAAGTTTGCCTCGCCCTCGAGCCCGATCTGCCGCCGCGTGGCGTCGTCGAGGGCGGCGGCGTACGGAACGTAGAGGAGGCCCGGCCAGGATTGGCCGGAGAACGCCTGCGTTTGCTGCGTGATCGCGATCCGCGAATCCGGAAGGGGGCCGAACGCCGAGGATCCGATCCGCGCGGTCGCGAGGCCGTCGGCGATCGCCGCCGCGGCGAGGACGTCGGGGTCGAGGTGGAGCGGCCGGATTCCGGAGCCCGCGATCGGGGAGTCCCCGGAGACGCCGATCCGCTCGACGGGAACGTTCGCGAAGTTGGCCAGATCGGGATGGATCACGCGGGCCGCGGCGGCGATCTGGACGAGCTTCAGATTCAGCCGATGGATGTAGTTCGGCGTGCCGCGGTTCGTGTAGACGCGGACTCCCACGCCGACCGACGGGTCCGATCGGTCGATCTCGCGGAACTTTCCGTAGTTGAAGCCGGCGACGCGGATCGGCCGGTCGGCCCTCCAGACCGAGACGGCCGTCTCGCCCTCGAGCCGCTCCGAGACCTTCGTTCCGACCGAGACGACCTCGTACTCCTTCGGATGGTGGTACGTCATCTCGTAGGCCGAGAGGTCGTGGAACCATCCGAGGTTCGGGTACCAGTTGTCGCGGGCGCCGACGAGAAAGTTGCCGTCGCCGGCGTCGCGCAGGGTCCCGCGGCCGTCGGTCGAGATCCGGAGACGAAACGTTGCGCCGCGCGCCGGCGCGGGGTCGAGCAGGACGGCCGCGTCGAGCTCGTCGGACTCCGCCTCCTGGATGAAATCGACGGGAGCCCATTCGGAGCTTTCGGACCACCGGACCTCGGCACTCCGGACCCGCTGGCGCTCCGACAGATTGAGCCGCAGCACGCGGAGGCCCTCCGACGTCGGCGTGACCTGAATCGTCGTCGCGACCGCCATGTGTGCGTCCGGGAAGATCGTCGTGTCGATGCCGTACCAGAGCGCGCGGGCGAACGGCGGCGGAGCGGCTTCCGCGACGGTCCCCGGCCCGCGGCCCCGCGGCGCGGCGCAGTACCAGAGCCCGCCGGCGTCGCCGGTCGCGAAGAACGCCGTGGTCTCTCCGTCGACGCGCCCGAGAATGCTTTCGAGGCCGGCCGGATCGAAGGCCGCGAGCCCGGAGGGCGTCTTGTCGCCCGGAATCCAAGCGGCGAAGAATCCCGGACGACCCCGCGACAGTCCCTCGAGAAGCTCGAGCGGAAGGTTGATGCGCAGCTCCCGCGCCTCCCAGTCGCGGAACGCCCGATAGGTATCTTCCGCGCGCCGCGAGGGCGCCGTTCGCCGGACCGAAGCGCGCGCGATCTCCGCTGCCGTGGCATCGGTGAAGAGAAGAACCGATCGTTCGATGGGAATGCGCAGAGTCGCGAGGTTGCCCTTGCCGCTCACGAGCGCCAGGTGCTCGCGCTCCATCTCGTTCGCCGGATCGATCTCGAACGTTCCCGACCCGTTGAAGACCGCGCCGACGATTCGCCCGTCGACCGGGGCGAGGAACTGCAGCGTTCCCGACGCGAAGCGGAATCGGAGCGCGTCCCGCTCGAGCGTCACTCCGGAGGCGTCGAGTGCCTCGCCCGCGGGCCGCTCGGAACGGAGGGCGTCGTACAGGCTCCGGAGCTCCCCACCCGGCGCCGCCGCCCGAACGAGCGATCCGGCGAGGAGCGCGGCGGCGAGCGGGAGGGGCGGCTTTCGCATGATGGCCCGGGAGGATGCCTCCTCGAAGCTACACCCGCGAGGCTTCGGCGACGCCTACTTTGTGACGAGCTCCTCGCCGACGCGCGCCGTCTCCTCGAGGAGGGCGATCAGGTCCTCCTCCCGCGTCCGGAAGTTCACGATCGCGACGCGCAGCGCCGAGCGCCCCTTGAGGATCGTCGGCGCGAGGAAGAACGAGCCGTCGCCGACGAGCCGGTTCACGATCCGGCGGTTGAGGCGGTCGAGCGCCTCGTCGGACAGGTCGCGGCCGCGAGGGCGATAACGGAAATTGGCGATCGAGAGAACGGACTCGGCCAGGCGCTCGAAATCCGGCCGGCGGTCCACCTCGGCGGAAAGGAACCGCGCGAGGCGGACGTCCTCCTCGATGGCCTCCGCGTACGCGCGCCGTCCGTGCGTCTTCAGTCCCATCCAGACCTTCAATGCTTTGAATCCCCGCGAGAGCTCGACGCCCCGCTCGGCGAACCAGGCCGGGCCCGGGAAGGGCGAGTCCGGATCGGCGGCGAGGTACTCGGGGAACTTCCGGAACGCGGCGCCGAGGCGCCCGGGCTCGCGCACGAGGGTCGCGCCCGCCTCGTAGGGAACGTAGAGCCATTTGTGAGGATCGGCGGCGATCGAGTCGGCGCGCTCCATCCCGGAGAAGAGCGGCGCCAGCTCCTTCGACATCGCCGCCATCGCGCCGTACGCGCCGTCCACGTGGTACCAGAGCGACTCGCGGCGGCAGAAGTCGGCAAGCTCCCCGAGCGGATCGATCGCTCCCGTGTTGACCGTCCCGGCGTTGCCGACGACGATCGCGGGCCGGAGGCCCTCCTTCCGGTCGCGTGCCACGGCTTGCTCGAGGAGATCCATGCGGATCCGGAATCGCGCATCCGTCTCGATCTTGCGCAGCCGCCGCGTGCCGATCCCGAGAAGGTCCACCGCCTTGTCGACGCAGGAGTGGACCTGGTCCGAGGCGTAGACGGCGATCGGCGCGCCGCCGAAGAGGCCGTCCTCGCGGACGTTGCCGGCGACGACGGCGCGCCGGGCGGCCGCGAGCGCGGTGAAGTTGGCCATCGACCCGCCGGAGACGAGGATGCCTTCCGCATCCGGCGGGAACCCGAGGAGCTCGGCGAGCCAGCGTACGACGCGCTCCTCGACGTGGATCGCGGCATGGTCGCCGCCCCAGCAATTCGAGTTCATCGCGCTGGCGAGGTAGTCGGCGGCGACGCCGACGGGGTCGGCGGTCGCGTTGATGAAACCGAAAAAGCGCGGGTGCGAGTTCCCCATCGGGAAGGGGAGGATGTGCTCGCGCACGAGGTCGAGCACCGCGTCGAAGGACTGGCCCTCCTCGGGCACGGGCTCCGCGAAAACCGCGGCCCGGCCGGCGACCTTGCCGAACACGGGCCGCGATTCCAGCCGCGCGCGGTGCTCCGCCACGGCGTCGGCCGCTGCGCGGCCCATCCGGCGGACCTCTTCGGGTGGCCGGTCGAACGGAGGCCGGCTCAAGCGGCGCCGGCTACCGGACGACGCCGCACGCGAGACGGCCGCCCGCGTTGCCCGTCGGCTGAGTCTTCAGGTCGTCGGCCTTCTCGTGGAAGATCACGGCCCGCCCGACGACCGAATTCGGCCCCGGCTTGACCGTGAGCATCTTCGAAGTGATCGTCAGGTCGCCCGTGCCGTCCGCCTTGATCTCGATGTTGCCGAGGTCTCCCGCGTGATGCTGCGGGTCCATCGGGCCGGCGTGCGGCATCGCCGTCGGGTTGAAGTGGCCCCCGGCCGACGTCGCGTCCGGCGCCGAGCAGTCGCCCTTTTCGTGGATGTGCAGGCCGTGCGTCCCGGGCGGGGCCTTCTCGATGTGCACGACGGCGCGGACGCCGCCCTCCGGCAGCTCCGTGAACGTGGCCGTTCCCATGACCGTCGAGCCGCTCTTCGGCTCGAGCGTCGCCCTGGCCGTCGCCGCGGCATCGGCGCCGCGGGCGGAAACGCCGGCGAGCCAGACCGCCCCGAGGACGGCCGCGAAACCCATCGTCTTTCTCATACTGTCCTCCTCGAAAGCCGGGATGATAGAAGATATGTTGTTCGAGTGCCCCCACCGCAGGCCGCCATGACGCGACGACTCTCCGAAACGGTGCCTCCCGTCGAGGTTTCTCGCCTCCTGCTCGCCGCGCTCGTCGCGGCCGGCGCGGTCGTCTCCGTCACCTCGGAAGGCCGGCTTTCGAACTTCGCGGGCGGATTCGCCGCGGGCGCCGGTTCGGCGTTCGTGGCGTCCTTCCTGCGCACGCGGCGCGACGGCCGGGACGAGCCGCCGCCGGGACCGGAGACGCCGTGAGGGTCCTGGTCATCGAGGACGAGCAGAAGATCGCGCAGTTCCTGAAGAAGGGGCTCACGGAAAAGGGCTACGCGGTCGAGACGGTCGGGGACGCCGACGCGGCGCTCGAGCGCGCCTCCTCGTCGCCGTTCGACCTCGTGATCCTGGACCTGCTTCTTCCGGGCTCGCGCGACGGGCTCGAGCTCTGCCGCGAGCTGCGGACCCGCGGTGTGAAGGCGAAGATCCTCATGCTGACGGCGCGTGACACGGTCGAGAACAAGATCGAGGGCCTCGACGCCGGCGCCGACGACTATCTCGTCAAGCCGTTCTCGTTTCGCGAGCTCCTCGCGCGCCTGCGCGCGCTGGCGCGTCGCACGGAGATGGCGGAGCCCGGCCCCATCGTCTCGGGCGAGATCCGCTACGACCCCGACTCGCGCGAGGTCTCGCGCGGCGGCGAGACGATACGGCTGACGGCGCGTGAGGGCGCGCTCTTCGAGCTCCTGCTGCGGCGGCGCGGGAAGGTCGTTCCGCGCTCGGAGATCCAGGCGCGCATCTGGGAGGACTCGTTCGACCTTTCGACCAACATCATCGACGTCTACATCAACGCGCTGCGCAAGAAGCTCGACGCGGGAGCGCGCGAGAAGCTGATCCAGACCGTCCGCGGCGTGGGCTACCGCATCCGCCCGGCCGCGGGGGAAGACCCCGGCCCCGCCGAGGATTGAGGCGTGGCGCTCTTCGGGCGGCGGGACGACCGCGACGGCACCGAGCTGAATCTCCTCAAGAAGCGCCTGGCGGACACCGAAGCGCATCCGCTGAAGCGGGTGCCCGTCGAGGGCCTCTCGGGGGACGCGCGGCAGATCGCCGAAAGCCTGAACGCGCGGCTCGACGCGGTGGCGGGCGCGGAGAAGGAGCAGCAGCAGTTCATCGCGGACGTGTCGCACGAGTTGCGCACGCCGCTGACGGTGCTGCGCGGCACGCTCGAAGTGGCGCTCGAAGAGGAGCGCGCGCCCGAGGAATACCGCGAGACGCTCGGCAACGCGCTGCTCGAGGTGCGCCACCTCTCGCGTCTCTCGCAGAACCTGCTCTTTCTGGTGCGCGGAGAGAGCGGCCGCATCACGCTCTCCTTCGCCAACCTCGATCTGACGCGCCTCCTCTCCGACCTCGTGCGCGATCTGGCGTCCGCCGCCGGCGACCGGGGCCTCTCCGTCACGTCCGAGATCCCGGAGAAGCCGATCACGGCCTTCGTGGACGCGGATCGCTTCCGGCAGGTCTTTCACAACCTCTTCGAGAACGCGATGCGGTACACGCCTGCGGGCGGCGCGATCCGGGTGCGACTGTCGGAGGCGCCGGGCGAAGCGCGCATGGACGTGTCCGATACGGGCATCGGGATTCCGCCCCAGGACCAGCCCTTCATCTTCGAACGGTTCTTCCGGAGCGACCGCGCGCGCCGGGCCTACACGGGCGGCTCGGGCCTCGGGCTGTCGATCGTCCGATGGATCGTGGACGCGCACAAGGGCACGATCGCGGTCGAGAGCGCTCCCGGCAAGGGGTCCACTTTCACGGTCCGGCTGCCCCTCATCCGCTGACGGCCGCGGGCGTCTAGAATCGCCGCTTCGATGCGCCCGGTCTACGTCCTCTCCGCCGCCCGCACACCGATCGGCAAATTCGGCGGCGCTTTCGCGGCCCTCTCGCCGGCCGATCTCGGAGAGGCCGCCGCCCGAGCCGCCATCGAGCGCTCGGGTCTTCCCGCGACGGCGATCGACGAGACGATCTTCGGGCACGCGCGGCAGGCCGGGGGAGGGCCGAACACGGCGCGGCAGGTCTCGCACCGCGCCGGCGTTCCGGACGCCGTACCGGCCTACACCGTCAACAAGGCTTGCGCGTCTTCGCTCAAGGCGCTCACGCTCGGTGCGCTCTCGATCGCCGCCGGCGAGAACGATCTCGTGCTCGTGGGCGGGACCGAGTGCATGTCGGCCACCCCGTACCTGCTCCCGCGGGCGCGCTTCGGCTACCGCATGGGGAACGCGGAGGTCGTGGACGCGATGTACCGCGACGGGTTCCTGTGTCCGCTCTGCGGGAAGCTCATGGGCGAGACGGCCGAGACTCTCTCGCGCGAATACGGGATCCTGCGCGCCGAGCAGGACGCCTTCGCGCTCGAGTCGCAGCGGCGCGCCGGCGCGGCCGCCGCGGCGGGACATTTCGACCGCGAGATCGCGCCGGTCGAGATCGCCGGGAAGAAGGGCTCCGTCCGCGTGGAGAAGGACGAGCATCCGCGCCCCGACACGACGCTCGAGGCGCTCGCGAAGCTGCCGCCCGTGTTCGACCCGAAGGAGGGCACCGTGCACGCGGGCAATTCGTCGGGCGTGACGGACGGGGCCGCAGCGCTCGTGCTGGGGACGGAGGAGGAGGCCGCGAAGTCCGGCGTCGCGCCCCTCGCGCGCATCGTCGCCTGGGCGTCGGCGGGCGTCGATCCGGCGCGCATGGGCATCGGGCCGGTGCCGGCGGTCCGCGCGGTCCTCGAGAAGGCGGGGCGAAGGCTCTCCGACCTGGATCTCGTCGAGTTGAACGAGGCGTTCGCCGCGCAGGTGATCGCGTGCGCGCGGGAGCTGCCGCTCGACCTCGGGCGCGTCAACGTCAACGGCGGTGCCATCGCCCTCGGGCATCCGATCGGAGCGACGGGCGCGCGGATCGCGACGACGCTGCTCCACGAGATGGCCCGGCGCGGCTCGCGGCTGGGCCTCGCGACCCTCTGCGTCTCCGGCGGAATGGGCATGGCCGTGCTCTTCGAGAGGGCGGAGTGAGCGGCCCGCGACGCGCGCCCGCGCAAACCCGTACAATTCCTTCCGTGCGGATCGCCCTCACGCTCGACCGCGACGCCACCGCGTGCGAAGAGAACGACTATCTCGCCTCGCTCGTCGCCGCGGGGTTCCGGCGCGAGGAGATCGTCGTGCTGCCTCCCGGAGCGCTCGCCGACGCGGAATTCGACGGGATCGTGATCGGCGGCGGCTGCGACGTGGACCCGTCCCGCTACGGCGAGACGGCGCGCGCCGGCGCCCACCTCGAGCTCGACGCCGCGCGCGACGAGACCGACTTCCAGCTCTTCGAGAAAGCTCGTCGCGCCCGGACGCCGACGCTCGCGATCTGCCGCGGGCTCCAGGTCGTCAACGTCGCGCTCGGGGGAACGCTCGTGCAGGACCTCCCGAGCCAGCGCCCCGAGGCCCTCGCACACCAGACGGACGAGTCGAAGCGGAAGGACAAGGCGCTGCGCGACCACGCGGTGCGCATCGCGCCGGGCACGCTGCTCTCCGGCATCGCCGCGGCGGCGGAGGTCGAGGTCAACAGCCGCCATCATCAGGCGATCGCGCGTCCCGCGCCGGGGCTGACGGTTTCCGCGGTCGCGCCCGACGGCGTGATCGAGGCCGTCGAAACGGCCGAGCCGTGGGTGCTCGCGGTGCAGTGGCATCCGGAAAACCTCTCGGGCGCCGACGCGCCGTCCCGCCGGATCTTCGAGGCGTTCGCCCGGGCGGTCCGGCGGAGCGCCGGGAACGGCGGCCGCTGATTTCGGAAATCGGGAAGCGGGGAGCCGGTGTTCTGAGAGGCTGGACTTTCCGACGCATGCGACAGGAGAAGAGATGACTCGTCGCCTTTCGGTCGCCCTTGCCCTCGCCCTCGCGGGAGGACTGCTCGCCTCGGCCGCCCCGGGGCAAACCAAGATCGCTTCGGAGAAACTCGCCGACGGCGTGTGGGCCGCGCCGACTCCGGGCGGCGCCAACGTCGGCTGGTTCACCGTCGGCGACACGGTCGTCGCCGTGGACTCGGGCGTGAGCGAGGACGTGGGCCGTGCACTCCTCGACGAGATTCAGAAAACGGCCGGGCGCAAGCCGCGGTATCTCGTCCTGACGCACGCGCACAAGGACCACGCCGGCGGCGCCGCGGCGTTCGCGGCGGCCGGAGTGCAGGTCATGTCGGCGGAGAAGGCCGCGTCCGGCGTCCTCTTCGTGCTCGGCGGGTCCGGCGCGGCCACGGCGGGCAAGTCCGCCGCGCCGCCGCTCGTGCTGACGGTCTCCGAACGTTCCCTCCTCGTCGGAAAGGACGCGCGGCGCGCCGAGATCTACTACCTCGGTCCCGGCCACACGCAGGGCGACCTCGTCGTCGTCGTGCCCGACGCCGGCGTTCTCTTCTCGGGCGACCTGGCCGTCAACGGCGTCCTTCCGTTCCTCCGCTCGAACGACGTGGATCCCATCGGCTGGGAGCGGATTCTGCCGCGGCTCGCGGCGCTGAAGGTCGACAAGCTCGTGCCCGGCCACGGCGCGATCGGACCGACGAACGGGATCGCCGACACGGACGCGTACTTGCGGCGCGTGAACGAGATCGCCGCCAGGATCGTGGTGGCGGGGCTGCCGCCGGCGATGTGGGAGGCCCAGATCCGCGCGCCGGAGAACCTCATCGAGAACGTTCCCGTGACGCCCGATCACATCGCGAACATCCGGGCGATCGCCGAGCGCGAGATCGCGCGCCGCGCGGCGGTTCCTGCGACGCCGGCGCCGACACCCTCCCCGACGGTTCCGCCGAAGTGACCGCGGGCGGGATCGCCCTCCGCGTCTCCGCGACGGGCCGCGCCGATCTCGAGATCCGCCTTCCGCCGGTCAACGTCCTGGGCGTCGCGGACCTCGAGGCGATCGCCGCCGCGGTGCTGCGCGCCGCGTCGTCCCGCGTCCTCGTTCTGACCGGCCTGCCTCGCGCGTTCTCGGCCGGCGTCTCGGTGGCCGAGCACGTTCCGGAGTCCGCGCCCATCGAGCGCATGCTCACGGCGATGCGCCGCGCGCTCGAGGCGCTCCTCGACGCGCCGGCGGTCACCGTCGCCTCGGTTTCGGGCGCGTGCCTGGGCGGCGGGGCGGAGATCGCCGCGGCGTGCGACCTCGTGCTCTGCGCGGGCGACGCGCGCGTCGGATTTCCCGAGATCCGCCTCGGCTGCTTTCCTCCGGGAGCGGCGGCGCTCCTCCCGGGCCGCGTGGGGGAGGCGCGCGCCGCGGACTGGATCCTGACGGGACGCACGGTCTCCGGTCGCGAGGCGGCCGAAGCCGGGTTCGCGACCCGCGCCGTCGAGCCGGCGGCGCTCGTCCCGGAGACGGACCGGCTCGCCGCGCAGCTCCTGTCGCGCGGCGCCGCGGCGATGTCCGCGGCGCGCGAGCTGGCGCGCACCGGCCGGAGGCGAGCGCTCGTCTCGATCCTGCCGCGCGCGGAGGAGGCGTACCGGGCGCTTGCCGGCGATGTGGAGCTCGCGCGCGCGGTGCGGGAGTTTCCGGGACGCGGGACGCCGCGCCGGTGATCTTCTACGTCAACGGCCGTTACGTGCCGCGGGAGCAGGCGGCCATCTCGCCGGAGGACCGCGGCTTTCTTTTCGGGGATGCCATCTACGAGGTCGTGCGGTTCTGGAAGGGCCGGCCTTATCACCTCACGGAGCATCTCGAGCGGATGCGCGAGGGCCTCGATGCGATCCGCATCGAGGCGGACCCGTCGTTCTTTCCGGAGGTCGCGCGGCGTCTTCTCGCGGAGAACGGGCTCGCCGACGGCGACGCGATCGTGTACGCGCAGGTCTCGCGCGGCGCCGCGCCGCGCACGCACGGCTTTCCGCCGAAGGGCACGACGCCGACGGTCTTCGCGTTCGCGCGCGCAAGCGATCCCCCGCCGCCCGAAGGCGGAGGCCGCGCCATCCTGCTCCCCGACGAGCGCTGGGGGCGCTGCGACATCAAGACGGTGATGCTCCTGGCCAACGTCCTCGCCTTCCAGACAGCGCGCGAGGCCGGCGCGATCGACGCGATCCTCGTTCGCGACGGCGTGGCGCTCGAGGGCACGAAGGCGAACCTTTTCGCCTGCGTGGACGGCGGCGTGCGCACCGCGCCTCTCGGGCCGGCGATCCTTCCCGGCGTCACGCGCGGAGCGACGCTCGCGGCGGCCCGGCGAATGGGTCTCGCCGTCGAGGAGCGCGCGCTCGCCGTCGAGGAGCTCTTCGCCGCGTCCGAGGTCTTTCTCGCCTCGACGACGCTGTGGGCCTATCCGCTCGTCGAGATCGCCGGGCGGCCCATCGCCGGCGGACGGCCGGGGCCCGTCGTCGGGAAGCTCAAGGACGCCCTCCGCGCGGAGTTCCTCGCTTCGTGAGGGACACGCGGCCCACCCGCGTGCGCTGGCTCGTGCTGGCGCTCATCTGCCTCATGAGCTTCGTCAGTTACGTGCTCAAGAGCACGATGTCGGTGGCCGGCGTTTCGATGATCCGGGACCTCGGCCTCTCGGAGCTTCAGCTCGGTGCCGTTCTGTCGGCTTACGCCTGGGGTTACGGCATCTTTCAAATGCCCGGCGGCGTGTTCGGGGAAGCGAAGGGCGCCCGGCGATCGATGGCGTGGCTGACGCTCGCGTGGGGGATCCTGACGTTCGCGACGGGCCTCGTGCCCGGCCGCGCGGCGGCGCCGGCAGCCGTGTCGCTCGCGATGCTCGTCCTCCTCCGCTTCACCCTGGGCGCCGCGCAGGCGCCGCTCTATCCGGTGACGAGCGGCGTCTCCATCGCACGCTGGTTCCCGCCGCGCCTGTGGGGTTTCGCCAACGGCCTCGGATCGACCGCGCTGACGCTCGGAGCCGCCGCCGCCGGACCCGGAGTGGCGTGGCTCGTCGGCACGGCCGGCTGGCGCGGATCCTTTCTGGCCACGGCGCCCCTCGGGGCGCTGACCGCGTGGCTCTGGTGGCGCTCCTACCGCGAGTCGCCGGCGGAAGACTCTCGCGTCAATGCAAGCGAGCGTGAGCTGATCGGCGCGGGAGCGCCGGCGTCCCATGCGGCATCGGTCGCCGGCGTCTGGAAGGCCGTAGCGCGCGACCGCGACGTGCTGGCGATCACCGGGAGCTATTTCTGCATGAACTACGTTTTCTATCTCTTCTTCAACTGGTTCTATTACTACCTCGTGGACGTGCGCGGCCTCTCGCGGCAGGTCGGCGGATATTTCAGCGGCGCCCAGTGGATCGTCGGCGCGATGACCGCGGTCCTCGGCGGATGGCTGGGAGACCGGCTCGCCCGGCGGTTCGGACCCCGCCGCGGGTATCGCCTGACGGTCGTCGGCGGAATGCTGCTTTGCGCACCGCTCCTCGTGGCGGGCGCGCTCGCGAAGAACGGCGCGCTCGCCGTGGCGCTGCTCTCGCTCAGCTTCGGGGCCACGCAACTGGTCGACGGACCTTACTGGGCCGTCGCGATGCGGATCGGCGGCGCGCACGGCGCCGTGACGAGCGGGCTGATGAACACCGGCGGCAATGTCGTCGGGGGCGTGGGCGCGCTGCTCGTTCCTCTCGTCGCGCGCGCTTTCGGCTGGCCGGCGGCGATCTCGACGGGCGCGATCTTCGCCCTCGTGGCCGCGGTGCTCTGGATCTGGATCCGCGCGGACCGGACGTTCGGTCACGCCGCGGCGGAGGTGTCCTCATGAACGCCGACGAGCTTCGGTCCCTGCAGTCGCCGCTGAAGGAAAAGTATCGGGCCGACGGATCGGCCGCCCTCGTCACGCTCCGCGCGC
>Ga0335077_10006954_pt1 | contig 13987 bp, 10 predicted proteins | sample Lox_Sample_31_FD_207151 | JGI IMG/M metagenome (GOLD analysis project Ga0335077, IMG submission 207151) | Soil microbial communities from Loxahatchee National Wildlife Refuge, Florida, United States - Lox_Sample_3.1 | ecosystem: Environmental > Terrestrial > Soil > Wetlands | place: USA...
GCTGGTCGGCATCCTGCACGGATGCCTCAAGAGCCGCACCCTCTACGACGAGGCCACCGCCTGGTCTCACCGCGAATCTTCGCTCGCCGCTTGACACTTAAACATCCTGGGATGTCTTCCGGGCGAAATCCCGGACGGAGCGTAGACCGATCCTTGGTCGCGGAGCCGATGCAATCTCGATCCGGGAAAGCTCACAGCGGCTGAGCGCGTCCTCCCGTGGTTTCCTGGATCATCTCGAGGCGCGGTGTGCGGCCAGGATCACGACTTAGGCGGCGCCGGCGTCGGCGACCGCGCCCTGCCAGGCCAGGCCCTGGTGGTTCCGCCGGCTGCGCGAAGCACCGCCGGGGTGGTCACCAGCCCCTCGACTAGGCGAACCGCCAACAGCGCGAACGACAGCCCAATCAGCCCTCCTGACAACCCGCCTACCGCCGCTGCGGTCACCTCCATGGCTGCGGTCGTCGTCAGGACGGCAGCCGCGCGGGGTACTTTACCCATTGCACGGCACACCGCGACGTAGTGCCTCAGCGGAATGACGGGCAGGTAGCCAACGACCAGCAGACGCAACGGCAACGTGGCCTCGCGCGCATAGCTTGCGCCGAATATGCCCAGGAGCAGGTGCGCGCCCAAGCCCAAAAAAAGCATACCTGGCAGCCCGATCATCAGCGACAGCCGCACTGAGAAGCGCAGCTTCCGGGCGGCTACCTGGGGGTCGGCTGCCGCTATCGCAAACAGGACTGTCGACAGATGCGTTGGAATCAAGTACAGGAAGCCGACCAGCATCCAGGCGATGTAGAACGCAGCGTTCGCGGACGGCGACACGATCACTGTGACTAGCACCGGGATCAGCAAGGTTGGTGCAACGATAGCCAGGTTCAGCCAATTGTGAGCTACGGCGGTCCTGCCAAGGCCCTGTAGGACGCGCCAGTCGGGCTGGGGAAGGATGGGTACGCCGGTGAGCCGCAGCTGGGCCGCGACCGACACTAGTGACACCGCCGTGGCCGCCACCCAGGACAAGGTGATTCCGATACCGAGGGCATCGTGCAGGATAAACGCGCAAGCAGGCAGGGCCAACAGCTTGGCGACTGCGAAAGCCAGGTTACGTGCCAGTTGCAGTCCACCGCGCAGCAGGCCAATGGTGGCGTTGTCAAACACCAGGGTCACCGCGGTCAGCACTACCCCCGCAGCGAAGAGCGCTACCCGGCCGACCGTGCCGCCAATGTCCTGCAGGTGCCCACTAAAATGCGGGGCCACGAGCGCGAACCCCAGCCCCAGCACGAGTGACCCTATGCCAGAGGCGAGCAGCGCAGCCAGAACCAGGCCTGCCCGCCGGCTACGTCTGGGCAGCTCGCCGATGAGCACAGTGCCCATGCCGAACATCCCTATCGTGCCGAGGAGCGTCATGGCGGACACTGCCGCCGAGCCATAGCCGACCGACCGCTGACTGAACAGCCTGGCAGCGAGAAGCCAATAGGCGAACCCAAGCCCCGACGTCACGCTCGTCGTCGCGACCAGGCTGCTTGCGTTGCCTAGCAGGTCGTGATGCCGATGCCACGCAGCAATGAAGGCCTTCGCAGGCGAACCGCGTCGCCGTAGAACCAGCCGCACGCCCCGCCCCGCTAGCCCGCCGCCATCAGGGCGGCGGGGCGGGGCATCGGCGTCAGGGTGGGCCTGTGCATCGCTCACGGGTGACGGGCCCGCTGTGCCGGAAGGTATCGCCGGGGCTGAGGCCGGCCGCCGACATCGTTGACGAAAGCAGACTGTGCGAGAGCACCGGAAACCCCTGCATGGGCGGTCGGCGGATCCCTAGCGGGCGTGCCGACAGAGACACCCAGACGACTCATCCAGCTAACCAATCCTTTGTCTTGGACACGACCCTGTCCCCAAGGAAACTTGACTAAGCGCGGTCAGGAAAATAACGTCGCTGGCTTGCCGGTTGAGCTACGTGGCCAGTCCCTCCCAGAATTCGGAACGACCAGCCCGCGGAGCGCCAGAGTTCAGCGTCGAGGGCGCATCTGGCGTCAATAATGTTCCGCTGGGCGACGACCGAGGCCAGTGCGGTGGGGTTAATAGCCTTGTATTCGTCCCAGTCGGTCATGTGCAGGACGAGGTCGGCGCCGTCTGCTGCCGCCGAAATCGAGTTCGCGTACCGTAGTCCCGCCGCGATGCGGGCGGCTGCGGGCATAGCGGCTGGGTCGTGGACGGTCACAGTCGCTCCCGCCGCCAAGAGGCGCTCGCAGACATCGAGACTGGGCGAATCACGGATATCGTCGCTGCCCGGCTTGAATGACACTCCCAGGACGGCGACCCGCCGCCCCGCCAAGGACCCACCGACGGCCTGCCGGGCGAGGTCGGTCACGCGGGCCCGGCGTCCGCTATTGATGGCGCTTACGCAGCCCAGCAGGTCGGCAAGTGACGTGATCCCCAGGCTCCTAGCGGTCGCATGGAAGGCGCGGATGTCCTTGGGCAAGCAGCCGCCCCCGAAACCCAGGCCCGGCGCCAGGTACTGTCGGCCGATCCTCTCGTCGTATCCGAGTGCCTCGGCAAGCCGCACGACGTCGGCACCCACGCTCTCGCACACCTCAGCCACGGCGTTAATGAAGGAGATCTTGGTCGCCAGGAAGGCATTAGCCGAAACCTTGACCAGCTCGGCCGTTTCGAGATCCATGATCAATCCAGGGACGCCCGCCGCCAATGGCCGCGCGTAGACCTGCCGCAGCAGATCGGCTGCCCGCTTCGATTGCACTCCGAATACCAGGCGGTCGGGAACTAAGCTGTCCTGGACCGCGAAGCCCTCCCGGAGAAACTCCGGGTTCCACGCCAGTTCCGCCTCGTCCCCTGCGGGTGCGGCCGTCCTGACCTTTGCCGCGAGCTGCCGCGCCGTGCCGGCCGGGACAGTTGACTTGCCCACGATCAGGCATTCGGAGGCCAGGTGCGGCGCAAGGGTGTCCACGGCCGCGTGCACATAACTAAGGTCGGCCGCTCCGTCCACCCCCGGCGGTGTGCCAACGCACAGGAAATGGACGTCGGCGAATTCAGCTACGTCGGCAAATGAACTTGTGAAACGCAAATTATCCCGGTCCAGGTTTTTCCGCAGTAGCGCTTCAAGGCCTGGCTCGAAGAATGGCACCTCTCCCTTACACGCCTTGACGAGCTTGCGATGGTCTACGTCAATCGCCAGGACCTCGTGGCCGAGGTCCGCCATGCAGACGGCATGCGTAAGACCGAGATAACCCGTGCCGATCACGCTCACGCGCAGACTCACGACGGGTGTTTCCATACCGTTCTCCACTTTCATTTCTGGGGATCGCGGAACTGCCCATGAGGTAGTCATCAGGGTGCGAAGTCACGCCTCTCGCCCTGGCGCAATCAAGAGTGCCGGAGTAAACTGCGACGGCACGAGGGCGCTGGCAACTGACTTCCCGCCGTGGACGGCCGCCTTTCTTGCCGAAGCCGTCAGGAGAGCCGCCGGCCACATGCGCATCGCCCAGGTGTCGTCCTGCGAAAGGCCGCCGACAACGACTAACTTACTGACCTCATGTGCACCGGCAGGCGACCGCGCGGACACAGGACGCAATTTCCCAGCCTCGTTCAGGACTGGACTAACGTCAGATGCGCCAGGCCAGGAGGCAGGCATACATGCCTTAATTGTCATGGTTCCCCCCTCCATGACTACAGGCGAAGGAAGCGCCAGCTAAAGGCCGTACCCCGAGGTGTCGATACTGCGTTGGACTCGCCCTGGTATCTAGATGATCAGAACGTGTTTAGACGATCAGACGTCCCCTGAGCAACGCCCACGATAGCACGACATGTATTGCCTTGCTCGTACCTTGAGGCGAAATCGATCCAATAGTTACCATTAGTGATCAGAAGATCATCTAGAGTAGCGCGGTTCGTCCTGAGCGGCTGGAGCCTGCTGAGCAACCGCCGACCTGACCGGCGAACGGGCCAGCATGGCCGCGCCGCCTGCCCGTCCATGACGGTCAGGAAGATCGCCCGGCACACCCTCGGGCACACGGGTGAACCTTCGCCAGGCCGACGCCAGCATCACCGTCCGGCAGCATCACCGTCATCGCTCGGTTCGGCCGCAGGCTCGCCCGGAACGGAATCGTACCAGAGCTATCCGGAGTATGCTACCGTGTCTCGGGAAGGGCGGGATGCTTGTACTTGTGGCGGTAAGTGGCGAAGTTTTGGAAGCCCGCAGGCCGGCGCAGCAGAAACTCTAATTTGTGTCATATAGGCCGTCGACCAGTGCCAAGTTCGAAGCGACGTCCACGGCACTCTGGTCGATCATCGTATGGTTACTGGAAAATGAGCCAAGTTCACGTAGTCCGCGTTATCGATACGCTCTGCAATGGCGGGGCTGAGACGTCAAGCCTGGAGATCGTTCCCTTACTTGCGAGTCCGGATGTAAAGACATCGATGCCCTTTCCTGGTGATAGAAGCCTGGATGGCCGAATAAGCGTTCTCGGAGCCAGACGTATAACACTGACGCGGCGTGATCCAGGGCTCGGAACCTCGTTGCGGAATGTCATTTGATCCGCTCAACCGGACCTAGCCAGGGCGCAGACTCGTGACCGCGCGTCCCCAGCTACGCCAGAGCCCTGAGGCCGCCTGGCATGGAGCACGGCGGCGTCCGTGGGCACCGAGCCTGGCGGGGGCTGTGTGGCTCGCGGCAGGGCTTGGTCTGTATGCGGAAGGTTTCGCTGTTGCCGTGGCGCCGCGGCATCCCGGGTTTGGCCTGTGGCTGCTCTGGACGGCTATTTTCGTTCCGTTCGCGATCTTCGTGACGGTGCTGGTGGCGGCGCGGCCATCACAGGCCCTGAGGCAACTGACGGTCGCATTTGTCGGCCTTTACCCAGCCGTCATATACCGCATGTCGAGTCCGCTCATCCTGGGCGGGTTCGACGAGCACCAGCACGAACGGACGCTCCTGGACCTCCTGCGGGGAGGCGGGCTATTCGCGCCGAACCCGATGCTCCAGGTGAGCTCGTATTACCCCGGAATGGAACTGTTCACCGGCGTGGCGGTGCGCCTGACCGGCATGCCGATTATGCTCGCCATGTCGCTGGTGCCGCTGCTGTGTCGGCTACTCCTCGTCCTGGTGATCTACCACGGCGCGCTCACGGTCATGCCGTCACGCCGGGGTGCGTCGCTTGTGGTTGTCTTCTACGCGGCGTCGCCGCAGTTCTACTTCTTCAATTCCCAGTTTGCCTACCAGACGATGGCGCTGACGCTGGGCCTGGGAGGGATCTTCCTACTGCGCCGCGCGCAACTCGCCGAAGGTGCCGCTGCGCGCCGTCTCTCACGCCTGGGGACACTCGCTCTCATAGCCACCGTGGTGACGCACCACGCGACCAGCTGGATTGTCCTGGCCTTCCTGATCGCCTGGGCGGTCCTCAGCCCACGGGGCCGACGCAAGGTCCTCGCCCGCGCCGCTGCCGTCATGGGGACCTGCGTTGCCATCTGGAGCGGCCCGATCGCGGGCACGCTCGCTGGCTACGTCGGACCCGTCGTCACCGCAGCTCTGCAGCAGCTCGGGGCCCTCGCCACAGGGAGTAGTCAGCATGAGCTCTTCACCGGCACGGCCGGGCCCGCGACCCCGGAGTGGCAAAAGGCGGTACTCATCGTCTACGCGCTGTGCTGCACGTTCGCTGCCGTGTTCTGCGGCTGGGTACTGCTTTCGAGAGCGCTGCGCAACCGGCATCGCATGCTCGGCCTCCTCGCCGTCTTGACCCTGGCTTTCCCGATCACCTTGGCTGCCCACTTCGTACCCGTAGCCGGCAACCTCGGTGACAGGGCATCGACCTTCTTCTTCTTCCCGCTCGCGCTGTCCGTGTCAATGGTGATCACGCAGCCCCCGTGTCTCGCCAGGCGTGCCATGAGCCAGCCCGGCCGCGCCGTGCTGGTGGCTTTCGTGACCGTGCTCGCGGTCATCTACCTGGGCGGAGTCATGCTTGGTGGCGGTGCCGACTGGGAGTTCCTGCCCGGCCCGTACCTGGTCTCGGCCGACCCACGTACGCAGGATCCTGAGACGCTGGCAGCGGTTCGGTGGGCCGCAACCCATCTGCCGGGGGGAAGCCGAGTCGTCGCCGATCGGGTTCCCGCCGACCTGCTGGCAAGTCAGGCACGGCTGTGGCCGGTGTTTGTTCCCGAGCATGGCCTCGAGCCGGCCTGGCTATACTTTTCGACTACGTGGGGCTCCTATCAGACCGCTGTCGTCAGGGGGCTGCACATTCGCTACCTGTATGTCGACCAGCGCCTCGCTAACTCGCTGCCGTACGTCGGCTACTACGTCGATGAAGGGGAGACGGCGCAGCCACGGCGCATCTCCGTCGCGGACCTAACTAAGTTCGCGCGCGTCCCCGGGCTCAGGGACGTATACCACGACGGGCCGGTGACCATTTACGACACCGCTGGCCTAAGGGTAACCAGTAAGCCAGAGGGATTGGTCGGCACGCATTCCATGGGGCTGGGCACGCTGGGGGATGCGCTATGGGGCGCCGTTATGGCCGCGGTGATCGTAGCGCTGCGACGACGGCTGGCATGGACAATATCCGCCGCTAGGGACGTCGGCGCCGCCGGGACGGGCGTGGCCGTCATGGCCGTCACCATACTCATCGGCGGCGTGCTCTTCGGGCTGCGCCTGATGCCTGGTCCGGCCTTCACCGTAGGCGGCCTGCTGACAGCATGTGTGCTCCTCGTGGTCGAACGCCGACGGGCGGGCATGCGGCTCGTTCCCCGCATGCCGTGCCCGCGCGGCCTGGATCCGCTGGTCGTTCTCGGAGTTCTCGCAGGCACGGCGGGGGTGGCGATTGCGCTTCGTGCCGCGTGGGCCACTGACGTAGCCGCGGTCGATGCGGTTCTCCGCGAGGTCATCGCTCCCGGGAGCCGGTAACGAGGCCGGTATCGACCTCCCATGTCACCGCACCCGCCTGTCAGCCAACAGCGGTCCGCCGATGGCGAGTCGGTCCTGTCAGCCGCAAGGTACCTCTCAAGCGCGAGAGCTCGCGACGATGAAGGTGGGCGCACGCCAGGTCGGAAGCCTGTGCCGCGTCGCCCCATCGAGGCCTTCGTCAGCTGGAGTTCTCGGAAGCCACGACATCGTGAGCCGCCGCTGCGGCGGCCAGGCTTGCGCTGCGGCCGGGATCGTCGGCCATGCCCGGGTAGGCTACCTGATGGAAACTGCCGCGGAGGGATACGATCTTTGCCGGCACGCCTTTCGCGACACCGCGGGCGGGCACATCGTGCGTGACAAGGCTATTGCCGGCCACGGTGACATCATCCCCGAGCGTGATCGGTCCTGCCACGATAGCCCCGGGTCCCAGCCACACGCGGTCGCCCAAAGTCGGCACGTCGTCTTGGGCGGTTCCGGCTGTCAAGCTTGACCTGCCCAGTGTCACGCCGTGGCTAATGTTGCAGTTGGCTCCGATGCTCGATGGCCCGATAACGATGCCGCCAAAGTGGTTGACGAAAAGGCCCGTGCCGATGTGGGCATGCGAATCGATCTCGATGCCGAAAAGCACCAAAGCTATGCGCTGAGCAGCAAAGAAACACCCCGCCAGCACCTTGCCGAGAAACCTGGGACGCACCCGATGCAGGCATTGATGAGTCAGCCGGTACGCTACCAGGGCCCAGAGGCCCGGGAAGAGTACGAGCACTCGCAGCAGCCTCCCTGCAGTCAGGCGAGCCGTCCCGTCCAGCTGATACAGGTATCGGTCCAGATCGCCGCGCATGGCCTGGGAAAGGCCCCCGGAGCAGGGACAGGCACTCGTCATCGCGTCTCCAGGCATGTGACGACCCTTCGGCAACACAAGATGGTGGATAAATCTTACCATCTCCGGAAGCTTTGCGGGCACGCGGCCAGGCCGCCAACTGATTTCGGACACTCCGGCCAAGGCTGCCGCCGGGTTACAGCTGCGCACCGGCGATACCGTCGGCCATTCCGCGAGAGGTCTCCACGCCCATGAACGTCGAACAACGTTGACGATGAGTTCACGCACGCCACCCCGCTCACCGGCAGCCTGGCGGTATCAGGCGGAGCCTGTCTGGGTATTGGACGATGCCCCACCGGATGCTTGAAACCACGCGACGAATGACTTGAGTCCGTCGAACAGCGGGAACGAAGGGCGGTAATCGAGCTCCGCCTGCGCGCGGGATATATCGGCAAAAGTAATCGGGACATCGCCAGGCTGGCTCTGTTGATACCGAACGCGCAGCGGAACTCCGAGCGCTTCAGCGATCATTTGAGCCAGCTCGTTGATAGCCGTAGTGGCGGTGGTTCCAAGATTGTAGATTCGATAGTGCGGCCGTTGATCCAGTGCTCGGTCAAGAGAGCGCACTATTCCGTTAACTATGTCATCGACATAAGTGAAGTCTCGGCGAGCTGTCCCGTCTCCGAATATAGTAATCTCTTGGCCCCCGGACAGCAATCGGGTGAAACGATGGATCGCCATCTCCGGACGTTGCCGGGGACCGTAGACCGTAAAGAACCGTAGGCATGTGACGGCCGTGCCGTAAAGCTCGTGAAAAGCATAGCATGCCAATTCGCTCGCCCTTTTCGTCGAGGCGTACGGTGACGAAGGTCTGTCTGCCGGATCGTCCTCCGAAAACGGAATTTGACTTGTCGATCCATATACCGATGACGATGAGCCGAATATTAGAACGCGGATATCGTTCTTGCGGACATTCTTAAGGATCTTTGTCGTGCCCAGCACGTTTACCGAGTCGTACAGCTCAGGTTCTGCGATCGACGGCCGGACACCAGCTCGAGCTGCCAGGTGAACTACGGCGTCATATCGTGCTGCACTGAAGGCCGCGGTGAGGTCGTCATCATTTCTAATATCACCGTCGACAAGGATAAAATTGGACCTGGCCGCCGCTGACGCCAGATTGCGTCGCTTGACCTCCGGATCATAGAATGAGTCGAAGTTATCGATGGCCACCACGCGGTCTCCGCGCGCCAAGAGTGTCTCGACCAGATGGCTTCCGATGAACCCTGCGCCCCCGGTTACGAGGATCGTTTGTCTATTCACGTGGCACACTCCCCTGAGCGCAGGTTCAAGCCTCCGCTGCTGCGTTGTTCGGACCGCTGACGTGTGGTTCCAAGGCACCTGCCAGTCATAAACGGAGGCGCGTATCGCACAATACGCCCTGGTATAGCCTGGCCATCCCCTCGGACGCCGCCTCGGCCGTGAAAAGCGTCCTGAAACGCCTCTCTCCGGCATCCTTCCTTGCTTCGTTGACGGCACCACCCCGGAGCGCCGAAGTCAGTCCTTCTGCGAGGGCCTGTGTGTCGTCTGGCCGCACCAACGGCCAGTCCACGTCACCTATGGCCTCGGTCACTGGTGCAATGTCGGACGCGACTATGCCGAGCCGCAGTGCCATGGCTTCGAGAACCGTGCCGGGCAGCCCCTCCCAGCGCGAAGGAAACGACAGCACATCCGCGGCGCACATAAGGTCCGGCACGTCCGTCCGGTGTCCGAGGAGACGGACAGCCGGAGTCTCGCGGGCCATAGACTGAACGACATCGAGCGCGTTGCCCGGACGGCCTACCACCAGAAGTACTGCGTCCGGCATCCGCGTGAGCAGGTGTCGGAAAGCCACAATAGTTGTCTCGACGCCTTTCTGTCGGTCAAGGCGGCCCACGCTGAGCACCAGTGGCGCCCCTGCATCGACTGACAGCGCGGCCCTGACTCGCAGCCGCCTGTCGAGCGTGGGGATGCCCAGCCTGGCGGGGTCACGTCCTCGGTAGACGACCTGAATCCGGTCGTCAGGGATCCTGAGTCGACGGCTCATGACTCTGGCGACGTCCTCAGATACGGCATGGAAGCGCGTGGTCAGCGGTGCGGTGATCGCTTCCGCGCCGTGAACCGCGCGCACGCCCCACGCGCCATGGCGAGAGTCCGCTCGGTGCTCCGGCCCATAATCCCGGTTGGCCAGGGTGGTTACCACGGGAGTGCGCACCGTCCGCGCCGCCATCCGGCCCGTCAGATTCGCGAACAACAATGTTGTATGAAGCAGGTCCGGACGCTCAGCACGAATGACATTCCGCAACTCCAGAGTCTGACCGACTGGATCACGATGCCTCAATCGTGTACGTCTGACCCCCAGAGCACTGAGTCGGTCTTCGAGACCTCCGTCATCCGCCAGGAGAGTGACAATCGACGTCCTTACACCCCGACTCGCAAGGCCGGGCACGACCTCGAGGAGGGACAATTCGGCGCCGCCTCCGTGCAGGCTGTCAATAACGTGCATTACGTGCATATTGCTCATCTCCCGCTGACCGGTATTGTACCCTTTCAGCTGTCGGCAAATCTCAGTTCCGGACTCGCCGGGGCGGTGCACTTTCCCGGCCCTGCAGCCGACCGAGCCGGACGTTCGTACTAGCCAGCCTGTCGTACACCGCGACGTATCGCACGCTCATTGTCCCGCCTGATGTGCTTTTTCTGTTAGGAGCCGTACACTGACACTTGTAGTCTGGGTATGAACCGCCGATTGCGAGTTCGAGTCCGATCGAGAACCCGTGGTCAACTGCCTCGACCCACGGTTTCGCGCCGACCTGGCGCTCGCCCACCCTGAAGAACATTCGGCCATCCAGGTACCAGCGGACCTGCTGGTCGGAAGGATCGCGCCGGTCGATGACAATGCTGTAGGTATGGAAACCGTCCTGGCAGCCTGGACATGGCAGCAGCCCGCTGCCAAGTCCCCCCGGCTCATGACATGGTCCCAGACTCCCATCAGGATTGCGCTGGACAGTGTTTCCGCAATTAAAGGTCGCAGAGTGCTCGCTCAGCCCATTAACGTCCTCCATGATGTCGATCTCGCCGTGTTCTGGCCAGCTGCCCGGGCCGAGCATCCAGAATGCCGGCCAGTAGCCTATGCCATTAGCGGGGCGGGGCTGCATTATCGATGCGACAATCATCATTTCGCCCGAAGTCGGCGGAGCGAAGGCGCTGCTCCTGGTCTGGATGCGGCCAGAGGTCCATGAGGAGTCGTGGCCGACGGCCGTTATATCCAGGACGCCATGGCCATCAAGGCGAACATTGTCTGCCGACCTGGTCATCTCCTCTATCTCGCCATCACCGAATATTCCCCGGCCCGTGTCGTATTTCCAATACCGCGTATCGATGTGGCTATCGGTCGGCCCGCTGAAACTGGCCCTCCATACCTCGGCCCACCCCGGCGATTGACCTGACGTGGATGCCGGCCCCGCGCAAGCGAAACCTGTCATAACCGGCACAATACAGAGCACCATGACCAACAACTTGGTTGCCTTATTACTCCCCCTCTGGCAAGCTGCGGCGAAGGAGCTCTCTCTTCGCATTTACTGTCAACCCTTCGGTATCAATCCACAGGTGCTTCTTCCCTTGAACGTATTCTTCTACCGACTTGACCGGCTTGGCGGGCACACCGATCGCAACGACGCCGGGGGGGATCTCTCCCGTGACGATCGAACCGCTGCCGATGACCGATCCTGCGCCCACTTTCGCTCCTGGCAGCAGGATGCAATGCGCACCGAGAAAGCACTGATCGCCAACCCGGATCCGGGCGTAAAGGTAAGCGCCGGTGTACTTGGCTCGGACGACTCTGAGTCCGCCGTCGTGTGTGATGAACTCGACGTCGTTACTAATAGTTGTCTGGTTGCCGATAGAGACCAAATACGGCTCACTGCCGAAGGTGCACAAATTCGCGCCGAAGATCTCCACGCCCTCACCTATCTGGGCGCCCTGGCGGCGGAAGTACCGGACCGGGTCCCGGTGCATCCTGGCGGTGTTCAGAGCGTAGCGGAACATGTTGTTCGCGGGAGCGAGGCAGCGGCGCGGCAAAGATATCCCAAACTAATTCTCACTTTCTCTGTACTCCCCGTTCCGGCCACGGCCGATCCGCTCCAGCCCTGAGGGGGATGGGTCCGCATGGCAGGCCGGGTGACGCAGGCCAACCGAGGCGCGGTAGACGCGTGCGAGCTCGGCCGTGCAGGTCTCCCAAGTCGGCAGGGCCCCTGGATCCTCGAGAGAAGACGACGACATCGCCTCGACCAGGGTACGGGCGACCATGGCGGCAGGTGCCCCGGGGGTGACTCCTCGAACCCATCCCTCGGCCACCAGGTCGCCGATTCCCGCGGTGTCATACCCGACAACCGGGCGCCCGATGCTCAGCGCCTCCATGACGGCTACTGGGTGCGCCTCGTAATCGGACATTGCCGCGACGACGCTTGACCTTGCGAGGGCTGTGGCCATCGCCGCACGATCGGCGGGCGGCACCTGAGCGATGGTAATCCTGTCGGAAACACCGAGGCGTCTGGCGAGCATCCGCAGCTCGGGTTCGTATGGGCCGCTTCCCAGCACAACCAGATGGGCGTCCGGGATATCGCGCATCACGTGTGGCAGGGCCTCGATGGCACGGTGGTGGCCCTTGTATCGCTCCAGCCGGCCGCTGGAAACGATCCGGCCGGCTACGGCCGCTGTGCCCGCGGGGGGCGGCGGCAGCGTTCCGCCGTTGCGGATCACGGTGACGGGTCTGCCTCCCAGGCGGGCTTGCTCAGACAGGGTCTCGGCCTCAAAAAGGCTCACGCCGACGAGCGACACTGCTTTGCGCAGTAACGGCCCGACGAGCCGCCACTGGATGGATCTGAGGGCGTTGCGGTAGTGCGCTGAGTGACCTCCGGTATGGAAGGTCACCAAGTAGGGGATGCGGACACGTCGTGCGGCGAGCATCGCCATCAGCGGCACCGGTGTGTGGATCCCTTGGCAATGGACGAGATCCCAGCGGGAAGGCTGCCCAACCACAGCGGCGATCCGTGGAGCAAGGTAATAGTCCCGCTGGCGCGGCCAGGCGGGAACGCGAAGCACAGTGACTCCGTCAACAACGTCGTGGCGGGGCAGGCTTCGGGTCCGGTCAGTCGCGAGCACGGTGATATCGAAGTCATCCAGGGCGGAGAGCCGACGCGCCACCTCATGCACGTGCGTCTCGATCCCACCGATGTCCGGCAGGTAGCGTGCGCACACCATGAGCACGCGGAGAGGTCTGGGACGGGTGTGGTTCCTGCCCTGGTCGGAAATGCGGGGGCCCGTCACGTTTGCGCAGGATCCGGGTAAAGCCTGCGAAACGCTGCCCAGGGCTGCCCTGGCGTGACGGACCACGGCCCAGCCCTTGGTCAGCGCCCGGTCCTTGAAGAAGATCCGCTGGGTGTTGCTGCCGCGGATGATCTGCCGGAACGCCGGCATCCCGGTGGACCGCCGGACGGTCAGCCGCGGCAGCGCCAGCAGATCCGGTCGCGGACCCATGATCACGTTGCCGACGGCGCACGCATAGCCGTGACCCACCTCGCGCGCCACCTCCCGGACCCTGGCGCTGGAGTAGCCGAACGGGTAGGCCAGCCCGGCCACCGGAAACCCCAGCTTGTCCTCCAGCTGCGCCTTGCTCGAGCGGAGCTCCTCGCGGAGCAGCCTGTCGGGCAGCTGGTCCAGCTGAGGATGCAGGCGGCTGTGCGCTCCGACCTCGATGCCCGCCTGCGCGGCCTCCGCTATCTGGCTCCAGCTCAGCATCCGGCCCGGCCGCCGCCCGGCCGGCAGCGGCCCGGCGTCCCGGACCCAGCCGGTGGTCACGAACACCGTGGCGGTGAAGCCGTACCGGTCCAGCAGCGGCATCGCCCGGCGGTGGAAATCCTCGAAGCCGTCGTCGAAGGTCAGCACGATGGCCCGGTCCGGCAGCGGCCCGGCCGTGCCGGCCAGGACCGCCGACAGCCGCGCCGCGGTAACGGTCGTGAACCCCTCGCGACGGAGCTCGGCGAGCTGCGCGGCGAAGGCATCCGGGGAGACCGCCAGGCGGCTGGCCGTCTGCGGCGGCTCAGCGATCTCGTGATACATCAGGATCGGCACCGGCAGCGCCCGGGCGGCTGTCACCGCGGCCCCCGGCTGCCGCGCCCCCGGCCGGCCGGAGCGCCCGCGCCCGGCCGCGGCCGGGCTCGCCGGGTCACCGACCCCGCGGC
>Ga0335077_10006955_pt1 | contig 13987 bp, 8 predicted proteins | sample Lox_Sample_31_FD_207151 | JGI IMG/M metagenome (GOLD analysis project Ga0335077, IMG submission 207151) | Soil microbial communities from Loxahatchee National Wildlife Refuge, Florida, United States - Lox_Sample_3.1 | ecosystem: Environmental > Terrestrial > Soil > Wetlands | place: USA: Florida...
CCAATGCGGCCCAGGTGATCAAGGATTTTTTGCCGCTGGTCAAGCACATGCACCTGAAGGATTACAAGGGCTGGCAGCATTACGCCGGCTACTGCCCGCTGGGCATGGGGCAGGTGGACATTACGGGCGTTCTCAATTCACTGGAAGAAGCTCATCAACAGGCTAACATCATGGTGGAGTTGGACCCATCGTCAAACGCTCCGATGTCGCCGTTCGAAACGGCCCAAACCAGCAAGGCATATCTCGAGAAGCTGGGCTACAGGTTCCGGACATGACCGCGGTCCGCGCCAAATCACCACAATGAATCCACAAGGGACACCGAAATGAAGAAAGCTACGTACGCTTTTGTGCTCGCGATCGCAATCGGCCTGTTGAGCATTGCGCAACAGCCGCCAACGAAGGGAGGCGGGACCAAGGGCGGGGGTCCAAACGGGCCCGCCATTCCCAACCTCTCGCAGCGTCCCACGGGCGCGAGCCTGGGCACCATCCGGGTGGGGGCGGCGGACAACAACATCTGGTTCGGATGGCACATCGGCATCAACACGGCCGATTTCAAGCAACTGACCTTCGCCGACGCGATCGTGAAGTCCGATCTGCTGGGCGTCACCGGCGTTGAAGCTTCCAACTCGCAGCGCATCGCTCCCGAAATCCCCAAGAATCTCGACTACCACCTTCAACAAGGCGAACGCGCCGCCGTCGTCCGAAAACTCCGCGAGTATAACCAGGCGATCTTCGCTTATCGTGTCGACAATATCGGCGCCGACGAAGGCTCCCAGCGTCCGATCTTCGAGTTTGCCAAGGCCATCAATGCCCCGATGATCGTCACCGCCGCGCCGCCTTCGGCCATCGCCAGCCTCGACCGGCTCGCCAGCGAGTACGCCATCAACGTGGCGATCGATGCCACCAGGGATCCAAAGTCCGTGCTAGGCGAGTTGCAGGGTCACGGCAAGAACCTCGGGATCTCCGCCGATCTCGGAGGCTGGATGCAGGAAGGCATCAAGCCGGTGGATGGACTCGCCATGGTGAAAGACAAATTGATGGCCATCGACGTCCACGACCGGTCCACCCTCGGCCCCAAGGGGAAGGACGTCACGATGGGTAGCGGCGCCGGCGCCATTCCCGACTTCTTCCTGGCCGCTTATCGCGCCGAACTCAAGCCGCTCTTCATCTCCATCGACTCGACCGGTGCCGCCGACACCTACGCCGACCTGCAGAAATCCATGGGCGCCTTCGAGCGCGCCATGTGGCCGGCGATGGCGGCGCGCGTGCGGGCGATGGTCGATTCGCCGCCGGGCAGGATCCGCGGCCCGGAACTGCTCAGTGCCGACATGAAGAAGATGATCGACGACGCCGCGCCACGGAAGCCCATCGTGACCCCGAAGAAGCCGCGCAAGCTGCTGGTCACCGACCTGCAAATGTACTCCGGCCATGCCACCATTCCGCACGGCACCCTGATGCTCGAGCTGATGGGCAAGTACACCGGCGCCTTCACCCCCACCTTCAGCAACGATCTCGACATGCTGAAGTACCCGAAGATCAAGGAATTCGACGCGGTCTGGTTCAACAACGTGTGCGGCATGGTGCACAACGATCCCGAGGTCCGTGAAGGCATCCTGCGCTTCGTTCGCGAGGGTGGCGGGCTCGGCGGCCATCATGCCGTGACGTTCGCCGACAACAACTGGCCCGAATTCGCCGAAATGATGGGCGGGTGGGCCGGCGCGCATCACACCGAGAAACAGGTGGTCAAGATCGACGACCCCAACAGTCCCTTGACCAAGAGCTTTGGAACCGCGAGTTTCGAGCACACCGACGAGTTCTACCACTTTCCGGTCTACTCGCCCTACAGCCGCGAGAAACAGCACGTCCTCCTGAGTCTCGACGTGGAAAAGTCGGACATGGCCACCGCGGGCCGCTTCTGCCCCGAGTGCACCCGGCCCGATCAAGACTATGGCCTTGCCTGGATCAAGACGTACGGTAAGGGCCGAACCTACTTCACCCCGCTGGGCCACACCACCGACTTCTACACCAAGACGATGTGGACGCAGCACGTGCTGGCCGCGGTGCAATATATTCTGGGCGACCTGGACGCAGATGCCACGCCCAGCGCCAAAATGGTGAAGCGATGAATCGCGTGGCGCAGGCACTCCTGCCTGCCGCGCCCAAGGGGCCCTCACGACTCATCGGGACGCTTTTCGCTGTGGTACTGGCCGTCTGCCTGCTGGCTCAAACGCCCGCCCGCAAGCCGCCCTATTCCACCTGGAGCGACTACGGCGGCTCCGCCGACTCGATGCAGTACTCGTCGCTCAAGCAGGTCGACAAGTCGAACGTGAGCAGCCTGGAGCAGGTTTGGTTCTATCCCGCGCCCGGTCCCGGCGGCCGCTTCGCCTTCAGCCCTCTGGTAGTGGACGGCGTGATGTATGTCGTAGGCAAGGACAGCGCTGTCCTTGCGCTGGACGCAACGACCGGCAAGCAACTCTGGAACCATCCCGTGGAGGGCCGCCCCACCGACCGCGGATTCAACTACTGGCAGAGCAAGGATGGCTCGGACCGCCGTCTCATCTTCGCCGCCGACAGCTATCTGCAGGAGATCAATCTTCGCACCGGCGTCACCATTCCCTCGTTCGGCAAGGACGGTCGCGTTGACCTGCGTGAAGGCCTGGGCCGCGATCCCAAGACCATCCGCAACATCCAGAGCGGCACACCGGGGCGCGTCTTCGAGAACCTCATCATCCTCGGATCGGCGACCGGCGAAGGATATGGCGACCCGCCCGGCGATCTTCGCGCGTACGATGTGCTCACCGGCAACCTGGTCTGGACCTTCCACACCGTGCCCCACCCCGGTGAGTTTGGCTATGACACGTGGCCTAAGGATGCCTGGAAATACATTGGCGGCGTCAACGCGTGGGGCGAAATCTCGATCGATGAGAAGCGCGGCATCGCCTATTTTCCGCTCGGCTCCCCGACCTACGATCTCTACGGCGCCGACCGCAAAGGCCAGGGCCTCTACGGCGATTGCATCCTGGCCCTGGACGCCCGCACCGGCAAGCGGCTCTGGCACTACCAACTCGTGCATCACGACCTCTGGGACTACGACCCGACCACCGCGCCCAAGCTGATGACCGTGCGCCACAACGGCAAGCCGCTCGATATCGTGACGCAGGCCACCAAGTTCGGATTCCTGTACGTGTTCAATCGCGTGACCGGCGAGCCCGTGTGGCCAATCGAGGAACGTCCAGTCCCCAAGAGCGACGTACCGGGAGAGGAGTCGTGGCCCACGCAGCCCTTCCCCACCAAACCTCCGCCTTACTCGCGGCAGAAGCTGACGCCTGAAGATGTGAATCCGTACGTGGACGATGCGGAGCGTGCACGTTTGCGCGAGCAGATCGCCAAGGCGCATAACGACGGGCTTTTCACACCGCAGAGCGTGGGACGCGAGACCATCGAGACGCCCGGCCAGTTGGGCGGCACCAATTGGGCCGGCACCGCCGCCGATCCGCAAACCGGAATGCTCTACGTGCGGGCCGTCGATGCCCCCTCCAGCGCGACCCTCTCCGAACGAACTGCCGTCCGCATTCCGGCGAATGCCACTCCGGAACAGCGGGGCTTCGCGGTGTTCCATCAGCAATGCGCCACCTGTCACGGCGCGGAGCCGCCCAAGAACGTGGACGAGTCGCGCATCCGCACCGTGGTCCGCAAAGGCCAGGCGGAGATGCCGGCGTTTTCCGCCGAAGGCCTTCCCGAGCAGAATCTCGATGGCATTGTGGCGTACTTTGCCAATCCCAAAGCCGGAGCGCCCGCGCGCGGCGGCAACAACCCCCCTCCGCCTCCCGGCCGCCAGGCCGTCTACTTCGGACAGTTCGGCGCCCTGATGCACGCCAGCAACGGGCTGCCGATCATCGGTCCGCCGTGGTCGGAGCTGGTGGCTTACGATCTCAACGAAGGCACGATCAAGTGGCGCGTCCCGCTCGGCACCGTATCGTCGCTGGCAGCGAAAGGCATCAAAGACACGGGCAGCTATCGTCCCACGCGCAACGGCCCGGTGGTCACCGCGGGCGGCTTGATCTTCATGGCGACCGCTTCCGACCGCATGGTTCGCGCTTACGACAAGGAGACCGGAAAGGTGCTGTGGGAGCGTGAGGTGGACGCCAATCCCGATGGCATCCCCGCCGTATACGAGACGGGTGGGCGCCAGTACGTTGCGTTCTTTGCGGGCGTTGGGCGGTCTTATAATGGCATCGCCTGGAAGGCGGGCAAGCCCGAGGGGCAAGGCTACTACGTGTTTGCCTTGCCTAAGAAATAATATGTGGCGCAGGCACTCCTGCCTGCCGCGTCGGAACTCATGCCGACGCTTTTTGGCCGCCACCAGTTCGTTGCTGGGAGTGGTTTTTGACGCTGCCGCGTCACTACCCGGCAAGGGGCTTTTCGAGGGGCGATCCGCTGCCGTGGCGGCGGCCAAAGAGCGCCCCGATGATTCGCGGCGCGGCAGCCTCGAAAACCCTTCCCCGCCGAGCGACACCGTGTACGCCCGAAAAGCGTCCCGAAGAGTCGGGACGCGGCAGGCAGGAGTGTCTGCGCCACGTCAACGGCGCAGGGGTTTCATGAGATGCTGTGGGCCGGCGGGGGCCCGTGGATACAGCCAAGAGTGGCCGCGCCACATCGTGTTTTTGCTTGCAACATCCCTTCTTTTCGCCGCTGACGCTCCGCGCTACACCACCTGGAGCGACTATGGTGGATCGTCCGATTCCCTGCAGTATTCCGCCCTCAAGCAGGTGAACAAATCGAATGTCAGCCGCCTGGAACTGGCGTGGTCCTATCCCATCCCAGGCTCCAGTGGCCGATTCGGCTTCAACCCCCTGATCGTTGATGGCGTGATGTTCGTCCTGGGCAAGGACAACGCCCTTGTCGCGCTCGACGCCGCAACCGGCAAGGAGATCTGGACGCATCCCGTCGAAGGACGCCCCACCGACCGCGGCATCAACTATTGGGAGAGCAAAGACCGCTCCGACCGCCGCCTGATCTTCGCCGCCAACAGCAACCTGCAGGAGGTGAACGCGCGCACCGGCGTCACCATCAACACCTTCGGGAACGATGGCCGCGTCAACCTGCGTGACGGGTCGCCGCGCCGCGAAGGCGGGCCGACCGGCACCCCCGGCCGCGTCTTCGAAAACCTGATCCTGCTCGGTTCGGCGCCCGGCGAATCGTATGGCTCGGCGCTTGGGGACATCCGCGCTTACGACGTCCTCACCGGCAAGATGGCCTGGATCTTCCACACCATCCCGCGCCCGGGCGAGTTCGGCTACGACACGTGGCCCAAGGAAGCCTGGACCTACGTCGGCGGCAACAACACCTGGGGCGAAATCTCCATCGACGAGAAGCGCGGCATCGCCTACTTCCCCACGGGCTCGCCGACCTACGACTTCTACGGCGCGGACCGCATCGGCGCCAACCTCTTCGGCGATTGCCTCATCGCCCTCGATGCGCGCACCGGAAAACGCCTCTGGCACTTTCAGGCCGTCCACCACGACCTCTGGGACTACGACCTCACCACCGGCCCCAAACTGCTCACCGTCCGCCACGACGGCAAGCCCGTCGATATCGTGGCGCAGGCCACCAAGTTCGGATTCCTCTACGTCTTCAATCGCGTGACCGGCGAGTCGCTCTGGCCCATCGAGGAACGCCCGGTGCCCAGGAGCGATGTCCCCGGAGAGCAGGCGTGGCCCACGCAGCCGTTCCCCACCAAGCCGCCGCCCTTCACACGCCAGCGCTTCACCGAAGCCGACATCAACCCCTACGTCGATGACGCCGAGAAAGCGCGTCTGCGCGAACTGCTGCGAAACGCCCGCAACGAAGGCATCTTCACACCGCCCACCACCCGCAACACCATCGACATGCCTGGCGAACTCGGCGGTTCGAATTGGGGCGGCGCGGCTGCCGACCCCGCCACCGGCATGCTGTATGTCCGCTCGAACGACGCGCCCACCATGCATCTGCTCTCCGAGAGGCAGCGCGTGCGCGTCCCCGAAGGCGCCACGCCGGAACAGCGCGGGTACGCGATCTTCGCGCAGCACTGCGAGTCGTGCCATGGCGCCGACCGCAAAGGCGTGACGTCTCCCAGGGAACTGGGAGCCGACGGATTCCGCGCCATGATCCGCAACGGACGCGGCCAGATGCCGGGCTTCCCGGAAACCACTCTCAACCAGGCCGAGATCGATGCCTTGGCGGCCTACGTAACGAATCCCGCCGCGGGCGCATTGCCGATGCCCGGCGGAGGCGGTGGCGGACGGCGGGGCGGCGATCCGGTCCCGCCTCCACCCGCCGGCCAGACCCGCTACTACACGCCGTACGGCACGCTGAACGCCAACAATGGCTTGCCTGCCATCGGCCCGCCCTGGTCCGAGCTCACTGCTTACGATCTCAACCAAGGCACCATCAAGTGGCAGGTACCCCTCGGCGTGGTGCCGTCGCTGGCCGCCAAGGGAATCACCAACACCGGCAGCTACCACCCCACGCGCAACGGCCTGGTCGTCACGGCGGGCGGACTCGTCTTCATCGGCACGTGGTCGGACCGCACTCTGCGCGCCTACGACAAGGACACCGGCAAGGTGCTTTGGGAAAAGGAACTGGAATCCAACCCCGAGGGCATTCCCGCGGTGTATGAGGTGGCCGGCCGCCAGTACATCGCATTCTGCACCAGGACCGGCCGCGTGTTCGACAACATCGGCTCGGAATCGATGGCCTGGGTTCCGGGGAAGCCCGAGGCGCAAGGATACTACGTCTTCGCCTTGCCCAAAACCAAATGACCCGCCGGGACCTCATCCGAATCACCGCCGCATCTGCCGCCGCGCGTGTCGTTCCTCTTCGGCCGCTCTTGGGTGATTCACGCCCTGACGCCTCCTGGCTCCGCGACATTTACCGCGAGCTTCACATCGACGCGCATTTCGGACAACTGCCCGCGCCGTACGAGGGCTTCGACGCCGAAGCCGCGGCGCGCATCCTCGAAACGGCGAGCTTCCAGATGGTGAGCTGTTTCGCTATCTGCAATGCCGGATATTGCTACTTTCCTACCAAGGTCGGAGTCATGCATCCCGGCCTGAAGCGCGATTTCACAGGCGAGATGACAGCCGCCCTGAAGAAGCGCGGGGTTCGCGTGCTCGCCTATGTGTCGGTTGGCCCCGAGCGACGCGCGCAGCGGGAGCATCCGGAATGGATGGCCGTCCGCGACACTTCGCAAGCGGCGCGCCCTCGCGGCGACGTTGCACAGATGTGCGTCAATTCGCCGTGGCTGGAGCAGGTTCACATCCCGCAGCTCAAGGAGATCGTCGCGCTTTACGACGCGGATGGCTTCTTCCTCGACAGCCTTATCTCCAAATTCGTGCGCGGCGCCTGCTATTGCCAGTTCTGCAAACAGGCATTCCTTTCGGAGGCCGGAGCCGAGATTCCAACGGCTGACAACGACCCGGCCGTCTTCGCCCATTACCGTTGGCTCAGCCGCAGCGGCGCGCGCTACGCCGATAAGGTGATCGGTGAACTCACCGCGGTCAAACCGAGCCTTGCTTTCGCACTGAATCACGTCTGGGTGACGCGCAATCCGGTGCAGCCGCCCGCCTGTGTCAAGCAGCTCGTTTGGGAGCCGGTGCCGCCGTACCCCGGCACCCTCAGCTTCGACCTTTCGCTTGAGGCCCGGTATCTCTCGGCGCAGCCCGGCATCGCCAACTGGAGCTGCATGGCGACTCGCGGGAACGGCTGGGGCGATTATTCCCTGCGCGATCCCTCGTCCTTCCGCCACGAGGCTGCGGTCCTGCTGGCAAGCGGCGGCCGCCCCTATTTCGGCGACGACAGCTACCCCTCGGGCAATCCCGATCCGGCGGTATATAAGGTGTACGGCGAGGTGAATCGACGCACTGCGGAGCTCGAGCCATTCGTCCGCGGAGCCGTTCCGGTCAAAGAGACCGCGGTGTTGCTGTCGGCTGATTCCATGTGGGCGACCTTGCCGTTCAATCCGCCGCGGGAATGGATGGGAGGCCCGTCGTCCCCCGCTGTGGCCGGCGCGCACAAGGTCCTGGTCGAAGAGCATGCGCCGTTCTCGATTTTGAACAGCGATGGGCTCGTCGAGTCGCTCGAGGAATACAAGCTGCTCGTTCTCCCCGAGCAGTGGATCTTGAGCGCGCGCGAGTGCGACGCCATCCGCCGCTTCGTGCAGGCGGGAGGCTGCCTGATTGCGACAGGCGACACCGGCACCCGCTCCGACAAAAATCAGCCGCTGCCCAATTTTTCGCTTGCGGACGTCCTGGGGGTTCGCCTGCTCGGCCGCGCGGATACCCGGCGCGTCTATCTGCGAATGCGCGGGATTATAGACGAAGCCAGCATCCCGTCGATGGATGTCCAGGTGAGCGGCGGCTATCTGCGAGTCGAGGCTACCACAGCGAAGACCTTGCTCGAACTCGTCCCGCCGAGCGGACCGAAACAGGCGCCCGGCGGCCTGCCCGACGGCTGGGGCGTCACCATCAACCAGTTTGGAAAAGGCAAGGCGCTCTATTGCGCGGCGCGCCTGTTCGCCGCCTATCAACAGGACGGAACGCCAGTGCTGCGCAAACTCGCGGCCTGGATGCTCCACATGACGCATCCGCCCGCGGCACGCGCCGTCGTCCTCGAAAACGCGCCGCTCAACATCGAAATGACTCTCAACACGCGCGGCTCCGATCGCTTCGTGCACCTGATCAACTTCACCGGAGACAAGCGGGCAGGCGCGCAGAGGATCGAGGATTTCGCCGCGGTGCCCGGCATTCGGGTGGGTGTTCGGTGCCGCACGCGGCCCAGGCGCGTTCAGTTGGTTCCGGAGATGAAGGCGGTCGCCGTGGAATGGAAGGACGGGCGGGCGTGGTTTCAGGCGCAGCCACTCGTTTTGCACGACGTATATAAGATGGAAAGCTGAGGAGGGATCGTGAGGCTCAAGGGTAAAGTTGCTCTCATCACAGGCGCCAGCCGCGGAATCGGCAAGGGCATCGCCGAGGTATTCGCCGAGGAAGGAGCCGACGTCGCCGTAAACTACGTCGCCTGCGGACAGGCTGCCGAGGACGTCGCCGCGTGGGTCCGCTGCAAGGGACGCCGCGCCATGACCGTCAAGGCCGATGTCGCCTGCCGCGCGGAAGTGGAGGCCATGGTGAACCAGGTTTGGGAGGAACTCGGCCCCATCGACGTGCTGGTGAACAATGCCGGCATCGAAACCATCGTGCCGTTTCTCGATCTCACCGATGAACAGTGGACGCGTCTTGTCGATGTCAACCTGCGGGGCGAGTGGCTCTGCTCACAGGTCTATTGCCGCCGCGCGATTGCCGAAGGCCGCAAGGGCAACATCGTGATGATCGGCTCGATTCAAGCCGGCAAGGTCCTACCTGGACGCACGCACTACGCACCCACGAAACTAGGCCTCGAAGCCCTCACCCGCAATCTCTCCGCCGAGATGACGCCTTTGGGCATTCGCGTCAACTGTGTGCACCCGGGTTTGATCGACACCGACATGACCGCCTGGGTGATGAAGCGCCCCGACCTGCTGCCGGGCGTCCTCGCGCAGATCTCCCTGGGCCGCGCCGGCGAACCGCGCGAGATCGGCACGGTGGTCGCCTTCTTCGCCTCCGACGAAGCCAGCTACCTGACCGGCCAATCGATCCACGTCGATGGCGGTTGGGTGGGCAAGTAACCTCGGGACCTCTGATGGCGCGAAAACTCATCGATCTCAGCATGCCCGTGCATAACGACATGGTCAGCTTTCCCCGTGTCGTGCGCCCCGCGCTGGTGATGTACGAGACCTGGCGGCAGTTCGCCGAGCGTGTCGGCGCGGCCAAATTCGGTGTGGACTGGCTCACCGCCCACTGCCTGATCGTCCTGGGCGACCACATCGGCACGCACATGGACTCCCTGCGCCACATGCGTGAGGACGCGCCGGGCCCTGAAGGAATCCCGCTCGAGTACTGCTATGGCGATGGCGTCTGCCTCGACTTCCGCCACCTGCCCAAGGGCGCCGGCATCAGCGTGGACGACGTGAAAGCCGCACTCACGAAAATCGGCTACACGCTGAAGCCACTCGACATCGTCTTGATCCACACGGGTGCGGGCGCGATCCAGCACTCGGAGGCTTACCTCACCGACCACGTAGGCATGACCGCCGAGGCCACCCACTGGCTGCTCGACCAGGGAATCAAGCTCATGGGCATCGACGCGGTGACTTTCGATCCGCCGGTGTGGGCGATGTTCGAGCGCAAGCAGTTCTGGGAGGCGCATCGCGTCATGCTCACGCGCGAATACTATCACCTGGAAAACATGGGGAACTTCGCGCAGTTGCCGCCCACCGGGTTCAAGCTGAGCTTGTTTCCCATCAAGTGGGTCAACACCACGGCGGCGCCGGTCCGCGCCGTCGCCATTCTTGAGGATTGACAACCGCCGATGTGGCGCGGGTACTCATGCCAATGTGGAGATCGCACTGGGTAGGGTGCAAGGGCTCTCACGGACAACCGTCGAAGACACCCGAAAAGCGTCCCCATGAGTGGGGACGCGGCAGGCACGAGTGCCCGCGCCACATCGGCGCCCGAAGACCGGCGGTATTTTTGTGGGCAGGCGGGAGCCCGTGGGTACAGGGATGAAAAAGGAGAAAAGGGTGCCTGGCAAGAGTGCCCTGCGCCACGCTACTGCTGATCGGGACTCAAGCGCCACACATTCCCCTCCCGCAGATTGGAGAGCCATACCGAGCCGTGGCCGATGCGCACCGAGTCGCCGCCCGGCCCGAACCACTGCTTGATCACCTGGTTCGTCGTCGGATCGATCTCCGACAGCGGAATCTGGAAAACCGTGGCCCATACGTGACCCGCGCCGAAGGCCAACTCGCCTCCGCTGCCCGGCACCCCGACTGGAATGTGCGTCACCAGTTTGGCCGTCTTCGCATCCACGCGCGAGACCGTGCCGTCGCCCTGATTGAGAGTCCACACCGAGCCCGTTCCCGTCGTCAGGAACCGCGGCTGCGGTCCGACCTCGATCGTATCGGTCACCCGGTTCGTTTCCGGATCCACCCGCGTCAGCAGATTCTTCTCCGGCGTGGTCACCCACACCGCGCCTTCCCCGTAAACCACGCCCGCGGAGTTAGGCGCTACCGGAATCTCGGCCGCGACCCTATTGGTGGCCGGATCGATTCGCGAGAGCACGCCCTTGGCATCCGTCACCAGCCACACTGCCGCGGGGCTCGCCGCAATCCCGCCCTCGCTCTGCGAAGGAGGAATCGGCAGTGTCGCCGTCACCTGGCCCGTCTTGACGTCGATCCGCGAAAGCGTTTTGTCGCCGCAGTTCGGCACCCAGATGCTGCCGAATCCCGCCGCCAGTCCTGAGCACGGCTTCTTCCCCACCTGCACAACCGCAGCCACGGTATTGGTCTTCGGATCGAGCCGGTGGACCGTGCCCTTCGGCCCGTTCGTCACCCAAACCGCGTCGTCCGTGACCACCTGCCAGTCCGGGGTACCCTCCACGGCAAACACCGCAATCGGCTGGATGGCCGACATCTCGCGCCGCACACCGGGGGTGGAGACGCCCGGCCGCGGAGGACGAGGCGATCGCTTCGGCGCTGCGGGCGCTGGCGCGCCGTCCTGAGCGCCGGCCGTGCCAGCCATCAGCGCAAGCAAAATCGTGAAGTGGGCAAACCCTCGCAGCATCGATGAGTTCTCCTGAAATGCTATTCCGCCAGCGTGGCCTGGACGCGCTTGGGATCGAGCCGCCACAGCGTGCCGTTCTGGCGGTTCGACAGCCATAGTGCGTTGGCCCCGAACTGAATTGCCCCGCCGCCCGGCCCCCAGAACTGCTGCACCACTTTCTCCGTCAGTGGATCGATGCGCGTCAGCGGAAAGTCCGCCAGAGTTACCCAAATCGAGCCGCCGCCCGCCGCGATTCCTCCTGCTGCTCCCGGAACGCCCAGTTCGATGCTCTTGCTCACCTTGTTGGTCTTCGGGTCGATACGGTCCACCTTGCCGTCCTTCTCGCACAGCACCCAGATCGAGCCGTCGCTCGCCGCCAGCGCCTGCGGGCGCGCCGAGACCTCCACCCGCTTCTCCACCACGTTGGTCTCCGGATTGATGCGGAGCACGCGATCTTCGGCCGGGCACGCTGCCCATAGGGCTTTTTCTGCGAACACCAGGGCCGCGCATCCCGCGGGCACTCGCAGTTCCGTCACCACCTGGTTCTGATCGGGATCGATCCTCGAGAGCGTCGTCCGGTCGTCGCTGAACAGCCAGACGCTGTCCGTCCCGGCGGCGATCGCCAGCGGAGCCTCGCTTACGCCTGTCGCGATTTTCGCCGACACTTCCCACTTCTTGCCGTCCACTCGCACCAGCGAGTGATCGTCGCAGCTCGCCACCCACACACTGCCGAATGCCGAGACTGCTCCTCCGCACGGCTTCGAAACCCCTGCCACCGGCTGTCCCACCGCGTTTGTCTTGGGATCGATCCTATCCAGCGTGCGCTTGCCCGCATCCGGAACGAGCAGCCCGTCCGCGCTCGCGATCCATTCGGGCGCCATCGGGATCTCGGCTTCGGGTTTTAGCGACGAAAACGGGATTTGCACTCCGGGCGTTTTGATGCCCCCCTTCGGCGCCGCCTTCTGTTCCGAAGCGGCGAGCAATAGCGGTATCGCGAGAAAAACGGCAGTTCGACCACGCATAGTCAGAGTTCCAGTGATTGCACCACAACTTGGGAGGACTGGCTCCAGGGCCAGCGTTCCGTACAGTATACCGGAAATTCGCGTTGACAAGCGCGGCTATCCGATGAAAAAATGATGGGAAGTTCTCAGAGGGCCGCGTCGAATGCCCACCTCGCCCTTGTCCGGCGCATCGCGGAGTTGTTGTGGATGCCTAACTCCGAGTCCTCACCCCGGGTTCGAACTCGATTGATTCGTATGCGCTGCCCAACAGTGTCGCTTTCCGCCGTCGCGCTCGTGCTTCTGGCGCAGAATCCCCTGCACGCCCAAGCGCAGACCGCCTCTTCGCCCGATTTCTTCGAGATGAAGGTGCGTCCCGTTCTCGCCGAACGCTGCTACGCGTGCCATGCTTCCACCGCCATGAGCGGCCTGCGGCTCGATAGCCGCGAAGCCATGCTCAAAGGCGGCAGCCGCGGTGCCTCCATCGTCCCCGGCGACCCGGAAAAGAGCCTCCTCGTCGCCGCCATCCGGCAGACCGACGAGAAGCTCAAGATGCCCATGGGCGGCAAATTGAAGGATTCTGAAATCGAAGACCTGGTTGCGTGGATCAAGGCCGGGGCCGTATGGCCCGCCACCGCTGCCATCAACCCGACCGCCAGGAGCGGCGACAAATACGTGATCCCCGCCGAGCGCAAGAATTTCTGGTCGCTGCTTCCCCTGGCCGAACCCAAAACTCCTGCTGTAAAAGATGCCCATTGGCCGAAGACCACGATCGACCACTTCGTCCTCGCACGCCTGGAGAAGGAAGGCATGAAGCCCGCCCGGCCCGCGTCCCGACACGACTTGATCCGCCGCGCTTCGCTCGATCTCACCGGCCTGCCGCCCACTCCTGAGGAGATCGCCGGGTTCGAAAAGGATCCTTCGCCCGACGCCTTCGCCAAGGTGGTCGATCGCCTGCTCGCCTCGCCCGAATACGGCGAGCGGTGGGGCCGTATCTGGCTCGATGTCGCGCGTTTCGGCGAGGACGACTACCGCAGCCTCAATCCCAACCCGCGCGGCTACCATCCCTATCCCAACGCCTACATGTATCGCGACTGGGTGATTCAGGCGTACAACGACGATCTGCCCTATGACCAGTTCGTCCGCGAGCAGCTTGCGGGAGATTTGCTGGACGCGAAGACGCGCTACAAAGCCATCCCTGCGACCGGCTTCCTCGGGCTCGGTCCCTGGTATTACGATAACGGCGCGGTCGAAGTCACCCGCGCCGACGAGCGCCACGACCGCGTGGACGTGGTCACCCGCGGCTTTCTGGGACTG
>Ga0335077_10006956_pt1 | contig 13986 bp, 14 predicted proteins | sample Lox_Sample_31_FD_207151 | JGI IMG/M metagenome (GOLD analysis project Ga0335077, IMG submission 207151) | Soil microbial communities from Loxahatchee National Wildlife Refuge, Florida, United States - Lox_Sample_3.1 | ecosystem: Environmental > Terrestrial > Soil > Wetlands | place: USA...
GGGACTGGCGCCCAGCCTGATCGGCTGGAGCCTGCTGGAATTGACCGGGCGCGCCCTGTTCGCGCTCGACCGCCCGGTCGTGGCGTTGGGCGCTTCGTTTATCCCGGTCCTGGTCAATATGGCGCTGACGTTTGCCTTGAACTCGCCCCAGCCGCAGTGGATCGGACTGGGATCGTCAGTAGGATTGATGGTGGGATTCCTGGTGTTATTCGCCGCGGCACATGTCCGCCGGAAGCATTGGATGCAGCCTGCGTGATGCGCCCCGGTGGCAGCGTCTTGAATTACATGCCGGGCGCGTTGTGCAGCCGCTCTAACTCCGCGTTGAACTCACACCCCAGCAGGGCGATAGCCGTCACCAGATACATCCACACCAGCAGCGCGATACTGGCGCCGATACTGCCGTACATCACGTTGTAGTGTGCGACGTGCCGCACATACCAGCCAAAGCCGTTGGTCGCTAACATCCAGAGGACCGCCGAGACAGCCGCTCCCGGGAAAAGCGCGGCGAAGCGCTGCTTGCGATTCGGTCCGAAATAGTAAAGGATCATGGTCATCAGGATCGTGGCGGCAAACGCCAGGGCATAGCGCGCGAGGCGGCTGAGCAACTCCCATGCCCACGCCCACGGATTCCACAAAGGATCCACCTTGATCCAACCCAGCACTACGTGCTCCACCTGCGTGCCGAACAGCAGCAGCGTGGACGCCGCTACCAGGGGCGCCGCGGACAGCAGGACCAGCAGGATCGCCACGCCCGTGTTGTGCCAGAAGGTGCGGCTGCGCGGCACGCGGTACGCTGCCTGAAAGCCCTCCATCAGACTCTTGAAGACGCTCGAGGCCGCATACAGGGACACCAGCGCCGCTACAGCCAGCACCAGGGAAGGACGTGCGCCGCGAACCTGAAACTGCCGGATGACCAGGTCTTCGGTTCCGGGCGGGACCACCTGTGCCAAAAAACCCTCAATCGTGTCGGAGACGAACTTGGCGTGCGTCTGGAGCAGGATGGCCGCCGCCGACGTCAACACCGGGAAAAAGGACAACAATGCAGAGTAAGCCGCGCCTTTGGCGATGCTGAAACAGTTGTCGTCGGCCGCCGCTACCACACTTCGCCGCAAGAGGTAGAAGAATACCTTCCAATCCAGGTGCACAGAGACAGTATAACGGCGCTCCTCCCTCAGCGGAGTCTCTGCCGCCTCACGCTCAGATCTGTGCTGATCCTCACAGACAGCACAACCCCGCCAACTCAGCCCTTAGTGGCTCGGCGAGCTACTAACTGGCCTGCTTGGCTTCCTGAGCCTTGCGGTACGCAGCCCAGCGCTTCTTTGTGGCTGCTATGATCCGGGCCCTCCCGGCCGCACTAATTACACGCTTGTGCGGCTTGGAAGCTGCGGCCTTGGCAGGGCGCCCGGCCTTGTAAGCTGCCCATCTTTTCTTTTGCGCCAATGCGATGCGGTGGCGGGCAGCCGCACTCATGGTACGTCTTTTGTGCACGGACTCTCCGGCAGTCGCGGCGGGCGCCGGCCGCGAAGCCGAATTCCCTCCGATCTGGCTGCGAATTTCCGCTATCTTCTGCTCTACTTCGGCCCGTTGGTGCTGGAAACCGATTAAAGCAGCTTTGAGTAGTTCAGTGTCCTGCTTGGGTGATTTTGGCATCAGATTGATTATACCCTCACTTATCCGGTGTTGTCTAAGAGCTTCGGGTCAGTTCATCAAAAATCGGCTCCTTAGAAGTACGCTGGGGCGATACAATACCAAAGTGGACCGCAGAAGGTTTCTGGGTATGGTGGCCCCCGTGGCAATTCGCCAAAGGTTGGCGGGGGCCGTGACTATTCCGATCATCGATACTCATATCCATCTCTTCGATACGGCTCGTCCGCAAGGTGTGCCGTGGCCGGACAAGAAAGATGCCGTACTCTATAAGCCGGCCTTGCCCGGCAGATATCGCAAGGTTACCCAGGGTCTCGGCATCGCAGGCGCCATCGAAATTGAGTGTAGCCCCTGGTTAGAGGACAATCAGTGGGTTCTGGACATGGCTGCCAAAGACCCGATCATCGTCGGGACGATAGGAGACCTTGAGCCGGGTCATCCACAGTTCCGGGCTCAGTTAGAACGCTTCGCGCGCAATCCACTCTTTCGCGGCATCCGGTATGGCAACCTGTGGGGCCGCAACCTGGGTGCGGAACTGAAGAAGCCTGAATTCATCCGCGGACTGCAAGAGCTCGCCAATGCCGGGCTGGCGCTGGATACCGCCAATCCCACGCCGGCACTTATGGCGGATGTGGCGAGGCTGACGGATCGCGTTCCGAAATTGCGCATCATCCTGGACCATCTGCCTGAGCTCGATCCGGCCACTTTCAACTTGCGGGAGTTTGCCGGGCGTCCGCAGATCTATGCCAAGGTTTCCGGAGTGCTGCGGCGCGTGGCCGGGCGAGTGCCGCTCGATGTGGGTTTCTACCGGGACAGGCTCGACGAAATCTGGGATGTTTTCGGCGCGGACCGTCTGATCTACGGAAGTGACTGGCCCAATAGCGATTCGGTGGGCACTTACCCGCAAGTTCTGAAGATTGCGGAGGACTATTTTCATGCGAAAGGTGCGGCGGCCGCGGAGCGTTACTTCTGGAGGAACTCCATCGCGGCATATCGTTGGATCAAACGTGACCCTCAGCAACCCGGGCCGGCGTGACTTGCGGAGAGCGGGTATCAGGCGCGGGCCGCGCTATTCGCTCCCCGCGGTTCTCTGTCTGTCGATTCCGTTTCTGTGGACGGCTTGCGGCCGGACTCTCTCTCCGGACATCGCATCAGATATCGCACGGATCCGCGCGTTCGACGATCATGCGCATCCGGTTCGTGTCGTCGGGCCAGGGGAACAGGACCGGGAATTCGATGCACTGCCGGTCGACAATATGGAACCGGCGTCCGATCCGGTCTATCTGAGGCCGGGCGCGCCGGGCATCCTGGATGCGTGGCGCGCTCTGTTCGGCTACTCCGCGAGTGACTTGCAGCCGGAACACGCACGTGGGGAGCCTGCATTGAAGCGCCGCGTCGTGGAGCGCGAAGGCGACGGATATCCCGCCTGGGTGCTGGATCACATGGGCGTGGAGGTGATGCTCGCCAACCGTGTGCAGATGGGACGTGGCATCCAGCCTCCCCGCTTCCGCTGGGTGCCCTATGCCGACGCGCTGCTGTTTCCACTCGATAATGCGGGTCTGGCCGCTGAAAACTCCGACCGCAAAGCCTTCTTCGCGGACGAAGATATGTTGCTGCGGCGCTACCTGAAAGACGCTGGGCTGACCGGCCCGCCGGCAACCCTCGACGAGTATCTGGCCCGCGTCGTCACACCCACGCTCGAACGTCAGAAGCAAGGCGGCGCCGTGGCCGAGAAGTTCGAAGCCGCCTATCTGCGCTCGCTCGATTTCGAACCGGTGGATCACGCCACGGCGGCCGGTGTCTATGCGCGGTCTCATGGGAAGGGCGCGCCCCCCGCCGATCAATATAAGCTTCTGCAGGACTATGTGTTTTGGCACATAGCCCAGGAGTGTGGGCGCCTGGGGATGGCGGTTCATATCCATACGATGGCCGGCGCCGGCAGCTATTTCGCAGTGCGCGGCACGAATCCGCTGCTGCTCGAGTCCATCCTCAACGATCCGGCGCTGCGCAAGACCCGCTTCGTGATGCTGCACGGGGGCTGGCCGTTCACGCGCGAGATCACCGCGCTCCTCGAAAAGCCCAACGCTTATCTGGATTACTCGGCGCAATCCCTACTGTTGCCCCCGGCCACGCTGGCCGCCACTCTGCGCGAGTGGCTGGAATGGGTGCCCGAGAAAGTGATGTTCGGCACGGATGCCTATCCCTATTCGGATGAAATGGGATGGGAAGAGTCCGGTTGGATCGCGGCGCACAGAGGGCGCGAGGCGCTGGCGCTGGCTCTGAGCGGCATGATGCGCGATGGCGAGATCACGCGGGGGCGCGCGCTCGAACTGGCCCGCATGGTATTGCGCGATAATGCGCGCAAGCTATACGGATTGTAAGTTCTTCCGGGCGATGCGTCCCGTCACCGCGTCAGCGGCACGATTTTAGAGTCGACCTGAAACTTGCGGTAGTTACTCCACGTAATCTCCTGGTCCATGGCGATTCTCTTGAGGATCCCGACTCTTCCAGCGCCCTTCATATAGATACGCAAGGGTAACCACAAGTCATCGGAGATATGCGTCTGTTCGAAGACCAGACGGGCTCCTGGACTCAAGCGGGCGAGAAAAAGCCCGAACGAGATAGTCTCGGTGGTCTCCGCTTCCAGCCGCACCCATTGGTAGTTCAACCTGTCGATCCAGATTTTGCCGCGTATCTTGAGCAGCGCCTTGCCTTCCCGGTCCCGCGCATGATATCCGGCTCTCGGCGCGCCGGAAATCACCCACACGTCGTGACCGTCCACCTGCGTTTGTCCTTCCAGGCGGAAATCGTAAGCGTCCGGTATCTGGCGCAAAAACTCGCGCTCTTTGCGGCGCCGCACTTCATAGGCTGCCAGCCTGCGCTGCTTTTCCTCTGGTGTCTCGGGCGCCAATTTGGCGGCGCTTTTGTCCAGCTTGTCCTGTTGCTTCTTCTGCGCGGCGGGAGGCAGCGGACGGCCATTGCGCTCCAGCATACGCCGGTAGGGCTCGCCATCGAGCATGATGGTTTCCCACGCGCTCTTCTCGATCGAAGTCACTTTGCCGGAGGAATCGAAGCGCCGCTCCGTGGAACGTGCAATCCAGGTATAGTCTTTCATGCGCAGCCAGTTCGCTTGATCCAATTCCACTGACTTACGGACGATTTCGCGGGCATCTTGGGCGGTCAGGCCGCCAGCCATGCCAGCCGCTACGGCGAGTGCGATCAGCCGCACACGCATGTCCCCCCGCGAGCGCGCGTCCGGGAGCCCCGGCTCGAGCGCGGATGCCTGTCCGGCTTACAAACCCGCAGCATCTAATGGGTCAGATCGTAGACGAAGTAGTCCACCGCGATGCGGTAGGCCAGCGAGGCCCACTTCTCGGAATAGCGGGCATCGTCGGACCATTCCCAGGCATCGCCGAGGTCCATGTTGTGGCAGATGGCGACCATCACGCGGCCTTTGTCGTCGTAGATGGCGCGCCAGCGGGCCTGGTACCCGTCCTTCTCATAAGTCCGTCCGGTTTCGAAGTACTGTGCGCCGGGCACCTGAAAACGTTCATCCAGATCGTAGACGGTGTGGAAGATCGCATCGCTATTGGGAATTTCCACAATTGACCGGTCGGGAAAGACTTTATGCATGCTGTCCACAAAAACGTTCCACTCCTGGGTGCCGTGGAAATCATCCACCATCAGGAAGCCGCCGCGCAACAGGTATTCGCGGAGTTGAGCCGCCTGATCGTCGGGCAAGCGCCAGTGGCCGACCTCCACGGCGTAGAGCGTGGGCCAGTTGTAGATTTCACCGGTCCCATCCAGGCTCACCACCTGTTCGACGGAACGCGTATCGATCCGGGTGAGGCGTCGTATGCCAGCCATCAGGTGGCGGTCCGAGCGGGGGTAATCCATCGTCCAGTAGCCCGGAAACGGCCGGCCGTCTCGCATGCGGAGGTCGACGAAGGGATAGCCGTAGATATCCGGATACCGCAGCCGCGCGCGGGTCCATTCCGTCTTCTGGTTCCAGTCCGTGGGGACGGGGAAGTCTTCGTATTCGAGCGCGGGATATTGCTTGAAAGGCGCCTGTGCCGACAAGAAGCCCCAAGCGGCCAATCCCAGTGAACCCACGCTGAGGGCAGTGCGAAGACGCATAAGCGGCTGCGATTTGAGAATACCACAGGGGGACAACCGCGCGGAGCAAGCCTCACACGCGCGTCGTGCACATGCGCCCCACTATCTTCTGTTATCGTGTTCCCGTTAACCGATTTAGGCGTACCTTACAGTGGGCCTGTACTGGTATGGTTGTGTGCGGCGAACGGCAACTGGAGGCGGCATGTCGCAATGGCGCGAACTATGGCAAAGTGAAGACGGCCAGGAACTGACCGAATATGTGCTGTTGCTGGCTTTCATCGCGCTCACCACCGCCGCTTTGGTGACCGCGCCGATGACGAGCATCAACCAGATCTGGGTCAGCGGAAACAGTACACTAAGCGGGGCGGCCTCGACGGCCGGCTCTTAGCCAGGCTCCTCGTCTGGGGAGCCCGCGAGAAGTTCATCAGAACGAATACGCTTTGCGGACCCAGGCTGAATCCATCATCAGCGGAAACGGGATCATACTGTCCGGACGCGGCGCCGCTCCGGGCAGGCCGGCGATGCCGTAGGATTGATCGACGGCCTCCATGCGGTACCCGGCTGCGGGATATTGCAGGCGCATGCGTAACTCGATGCCCTCGCCCGGCACATTGAAGTAGCAGAGCCCCCAGCGCGCCATGCGGAAGGCGTAGGCTTTCTGCCCTGCCTTCATGCCGGCGTGAGCTTTGGCGGCATCGATCGGCACGCCATCCACGGACGCCTCCACGACGGGGTTGCGCTCGTCGCCGTAGAGATAGATGCGCGGTGCGTGGCGCGGCGAACGCACACGGAAGTGCAGCTCTTGCGGCCCGGCGGTAAGCCGCTCGATGAGAGGAGGAGGCAGGCTCACAGCGGGCGCCGCGTGTGTCAGGTATCGCCCTGACAGGAACGGCACGAACTGCGGCAGGGCAGCCCGTTGCGGGTTGGCGCCCAGGTAATGCGCGGTCCAATCGTCTTCCTGCAGATCGACGCTGAACCAGACGGCCCTGCCGGCGCCGGCGTCGAGGCCGTAGTAGATGCTGTTGGTGCGCGGGTCCTGGCGGCTGAACCCGGACATCGCAGCGCCCGCTATGAGGCATCCGGCGCACAACAGGGCGGCCCCGCCCGGAAGCCACCAACGGCCGGCCCCGGCGATCAGGCTCAGACAGGGGATCAGCAGGCCTAGCAACAGCACTGTGGCGCCGGCGCTCACGAAGGCCATGCTCATGGTCAGGCCCTGGAACAACAGCTCGATGGTGGGCGCCATCATGACCAGTCCGGGAAGGGCGAAACTCCATAGCAGGATCGCGGTCGCTGCGCCGCCCGCCGCAGCGCGCTGCGCCCGGAAGCGGATGAGAATGCCCAGCGCCGAAAGCATCGGCCAAACGAAGAGATAGGTCGCGCCGGGCACCAGGACGCTGCTGACGAGCGCGAGCAGCATCCAGCAGAGCAACGCCCCGGCCCACAGGTTGAGGACGCGGGCACGCTCGTGGACCAGCGCGTACAGGCCGGCGGTTACGGCCACAGCCAGTGCGACGCTCGCCAGACGATAGACTGCGGCGTGGTAGGGATCTCCCGCATAGGCTTGCCACATCCCCATGGCCTGCCCTCTCGCAAGCGACCACATCACCGCCACCGCCGCGCTGGCAGTCATGATCGCGAGCAGGAATCCGGCGAAGGCCGCCAGGGTTCCTCCGGGAGTCAGGCGGGCCTTCGAGACGCCAAAAGCGATGACGCTCCCGAGCAGCAATGCGGCGGCGGCTGCGAGTGGCACGCTCCAACTCATCGGATAGACAATGCAGCCGAAAAACGGAAGGACGAAATAAGTGGCGTTGGCGCCCGCCAGATCGCGGAGATCGAGGCTCCCGAAGCGCCTTACCAGGGCCAGCGCGTAATCGCCCTCCTGCTGCAGGCTGCGTGGATCGAGGTGCGCCACATCGTCGTACTGCGTATGGTAGTAGGCCACATCGTTGACGTAGGCGAAACCCATGCCGGCGAGTCCGGCCTGCTTGAAGAATGTGAGGTCCGTGTCGTTCGGGAGCAGCTTATAAGCTTCGTAGCTGAGCGAGGAGGCGACCGGGTGAGGTGCGGCGGCGGCGAACTCGCGCACGATCCGCCCGTTGCCTTCGCTGGTTTCAAACATCATGGCGGGACCACTGGTGCCCCGGGCCTCGAAATTCATCACCAGGCCCACGTGCTTCGCCAGGGGGTGATGTTCCAAAAAGCCCTTTGCGCCCAGCATGCCTCCCTCTTCGCCGTCAGTAAACAGCAAAATCACGTCGTTTCGCAGGCGCGGGCTGTGCTGGAGGGCGCGCAGGGTTTCCAGCTGCAGAGCCACCGCATGGCCGTCGTCGCTGGCCCCGGGACCGGCGGATACCGAGTCGTAGTGTCCGGCCAGCATCACCCCTTTGGTGCCCGCCGTGCCCGGCAGCCGTGCCACGATGTTATACACGGTGGCAGCATTGTAGGGCGAACCCCACAACGGACTGACCACGGTGGCGGCCTGCACTTCCGGCTGGACGCCCAATGCGGAAAGCTGGCGTACGATGTAATTGCCCGCGGCGTCATGGGCTGCGGTGCCCATCGGATGCGGCACGCGGGCAAAAGCGCGCAGGTAGACCATGGCGCGTGCGGCGGAGAAGTCGGTCGCCGGGGCTGTGGCCGGCACTACCGGCGGCGGAGTGACCAGGAGAAGGCTCCACCAGGAAACTCCCGCCAGAAATACGAGCGTCGACAGACTCGCCGCGACGGCCCGCTTCGGGGTGGCGGTCTCAGTCCTGTTTGGCACACACGAAGTTGGAGGCGTCATCCGTGCTGCCGCTTCCCTTGTAGCGGGCGACCAGCGGATACGCGCACAAGGGACGCGTGCGCACGATGTCGCTCGAGACATCAAAATCGCTCTTGCGCTTGGCGGCGATGATGCGCTCGGGGGCGACTTCTTTTTCAACCCAGCGTTCGAGCGCGGCCTCCACATCGCGGTCGGGATCGCCGGAAAAGCCCGGGTATTGGCCGAACGTGTTGGGCCCGGAGCCGCCGCCGCAATGCTGCATGCCCGGCACCATGAAGAGGCGCACGAACGTGGCTGCCTTCTCTGCGCCCATGCGCGCCTGCACACTCTTGTAGTAGTCGATGGTGTTGCGCGCAGCGATGGCCGCGTCGCTCCAGCCGTGATAGAGGATCAGCTTGCCGCCACGCGCGCGGAAACGGGCGAGGTCCGGATCCGTGGCGTTGAGGTTGTGCGATTGTTTGTCGTCGGCGGCTTTGGTGTCGCGATCGGTGTTGAAGGTGTGGTAGTCCCAGGCCGCGTTGTCGAACACCATGTTCTTGAAGAACTGCGTGCCGAAAGCGTACATGAGGCTGTGCTCGGGCGAGGGTCCCGTGATCCAGACAGCCCAGCCGCCGCTCTCGGCCTCGCCGCCGGGCGAGTAGCCGGGGAAGAGATGCCCGTGCGAGGTCTGCCCGCCCGCGTACAACTTCTTGAGCGTTTCCACCTGGGCTGCGGTCAGACAACTATCCGACTCGGCGCCCTTGCAAGCGAGCACGGCTGGATCGAAGTGGCAGCGCGAGGGGTTCTCGATGACGCCATCCTTCACGCCATCGAGCCCGTCGCAGGCATTCAGAGCGGCGGCCTGAATGGCGTGCAGTTTCTTCGGCGGAATGTAGCTGTCTTTTTCGCCCAGCAGCGCCAGGTTGTCCCACGCGGCGTTGGCCAGCAGATGCGTCCAATAGTTGGCGGGCGCGCCGGCGATGATGCCGTCGTAATCGGCCGGATAGCGCTGGGCTTCCATGAGGGCCTGCCGCCCGCCGTTGGAGCACGAGTTGAAATACGAATGGCGGGGAGCCCCGCCGTAGTAAGCGTGCAGGATGGCCTTGGCCTTCACGGCGGTCTCGTGGATGGCGCGATAACCGAAATCGGCGATCTTCTCGGGATGATCGAGCGCCCAGGCGGCATCCGTGCCGCCGGCTTCGTGGCCTGTGTCGGTGGCGGCAGTCGCGTAGTTGTGCGCAACGGCGTTCATCAGTTGGTCGTAGCCGATAGCGCCCGCAAAGCCGCCATTGCCGGCCCCCAGGAACTTGCCGTTCCAACCGGAGGCGGGCATCCAGACTTCAAATTGAATATTCGAATCGGCGGATGGCTTGATGGCGCCTGACACGCGGCAGAAGGCCGGCAGGTTGGGCCGGGCTTTGCCGGTGGGCGGAGTGAAGGCGCCGGCGGCCACGGACTCCGCGCGGGTGATGGAAGTGTCAGCGAGTTTGAGTTTGGCGAGGGATTCGCAGGTTTGGGCCGCGGGGGCGGCCGATCCGAAAGCCAGCCAGGCGAATGCGGCGAAGGTACCTCGTGATGATAAGGTCATAGGCGAATAGCTTCTCTTGAATATACGACTAAAAACGGGCCCGTTCACGCGGCGCTGAGCGCGGCAAGATACCCGTCCATATCGTGATTTCCCATGATCGTCCCGGTGTGGTTGGTGAAAACGACGGCGTTACCCACGTGCTCGTAATTCAGATCCTGGCCGAATCTGCTCAGAAAGGCGAGGGGATTCGTGGCCGCGAGGCCCGCGGAAAAAACCGGCGTGGCGAGCGGCACGGTGGTAACAATGTCCTCCGTGTTGACGATCCTCCATGCGACGGGAACGCGGGTGTTGAAACCCGCGGCGAAGTTCAGATCGCCGACGCGCGGCCCGGCGAAGCTGTACATCGCGGTTTGCGCGGCCACACCGGAGACGGCCAAGTCGGCGGCGGCCAGCGCGGCCAGGGCTGCACCGAGGCTGTGGCCGGTGACGATGACTCTGGGCGTACCTCCGGCACGCGGAATGGCGGCGCCCACCGAGGCCGCAGTCTGAGCGTACAAGGCGGCGAAGCCCTTCTCCGCGTTCCCCGGTGGATGTGCGATCTGAGGAAAGGTGGAATCGGCGATCCAGTCCTCAGGAGATTCCGTGCCGCGGTAGACCACGAAGACGAGGCCCGAGGTCCGGTTGCGAGCCACGAAACCGAAGGCTTCGGTGGAGACTTTCCATTCGGGGCGGGCGAACAGGCGCCCCAACTCGTCGTAGTCGCCTTCGAGGTTCCAGGCGTCGCCGCGTTCGTATTGCGCGTAAGCCTGCTTGACCAGCGCTCCGGCTTCCAGCGCGATGGATTTATCGAATGCGGGTGGCAGGTACATGAGCAGCTCCTGGGGAGCCATTATACAGGGCGTGCGGCTTGGTGAGCGGCTTATCCAATTTGACATTGCACCCTCCCGCCCGCTAATCTAAATACTTTGAACCAAGGAAGCGGAGAAGTGTGTCAATGAGTACCGAATTCCCGTCCAAGAAAGGGATTGTCCGCCAGTGGCATGTGCTGGACGCCGAGGATGTCGTGCTCGGCAAGCTCGCCAGCAAGGCCGCTATGCTCCTGATGGGCAAGCATAAAGCAACGTTCGCCCCGTTCCTGGACACGGGCGATCACGTGGTGGTCGTCAACGCCGCCAAGGTGCGGCTTACAGGCCGGAAAGACGAGAAAAAAGTCTACCGGCATTTCACGGGATATCCTGGCGGGCTGATCGAAACCAGCGCGCGGCGCGTGCGCGCTACGCGGCCCGCCCGTATGGTGGAAGAGGCCATCGCGGGCATGCTTCCCAAAACCAAGCTGGGCAAGCAAATGTTCCGCAAACTGAAAGTCTACGCGGGTGAAAAGCATCCGCACGCGGCGCAGAAGCCCGTTCCAATGGCTCTCAAATAGCGAAAGGTTTCATTAGTGGCAGCAAGCATCGTTCAATATACCGGCACGGGCCGCCGCAAGGAATCGGTGGCGCGTGTGATTCTTCGGCCCGGCAAGGGTGATTTCACTATCAACGGCAGGCCCTGCGAGTCCTATTTCACTACAGAGGCCGCGCGCGCCTCCGTGCGCCAGCCGTTGTTGGCCACCGAGACGGCGGACAAGTTCGACATCCTGATGCGTATCGACGGCGGCGGAATTTCCGGCCAGGCCGGCGCGGCGCGTCATGCCATTGCCCGCGCGCTGTGCGAGTTCAATGTGGAACTGCGCTCGCGGCTCAAGAAGCTGGGCTTTCTGACCCGCGACCCGCGCCAGCACGAGCGCAAGAAGTACGGTCAGAAGGGAGCGCGCAAGCGCTTCCAGTTCTCCAAACGTTAATGTCTGTTGGTTGCAGTTTGGTGTGCCCGGGCCCGCACGCAAATCCCGCTTTGGACCGCGCGCTACGGCTCCGGCACTTGTCAGTCAGGAGGTAGTCTACGCCCGCAATATCGATGAAAGAATTGCTCGAAGCCGGTGTTCACTTCGGGCACCAGACCAAGCGCTGGAATCCGAAGATGAAGGAATACATCTTCGGCGAACGCAACGGAATTTACATTATTGACCTGCAAAAGACCTTGAAGTTGTTCAAGGATGCCGCCCGCTTCGTGGGCGAAATGGCCGCGCAAGGCAAGAACGTGCTCTTCGTGGGGACCAAACGGCAGGCGCAGGAAGCCATCGCCGAGGAGGCCCGCCGCTGCCAGATGTTTTTCGTGAACCAGCGCTGGTTGGGCGGCCTGCTCACGAACATGGCCACCGTGCAGAAGTCCATCAAGCGGCTCAAGGAACTGGAAGCCATGGCCAGCGTGGAGGGCGGTTATACGGGCCGGCCGAAGAAGGAGATCATCCGCCTGGAGCGCGAACGGAAGCACCTCGAGTCGAACCTGCAGGGCATAAAAGACATGCCGGGTCTGCCCGATGTTCTGTTTGTGATCGACTCGAACAAGGAAGCCATCGCGGTCAAGGAGGCGCGCCGTCTGGGCATCCCGGTGGTAGCGATCGTGGACACCAACTGCGATCCCGACGAGGTCGACTACGTCATACCGGGCAACGACGATGCCTTGCGCGCGATTCGTCTTTTTGCGAGCAAGATCGCGGATTCGGTGATCGAAGGCCGCCTGCTTGCGAGCGAGCAGGAATTCGCGTCCGAGAAGATCGTGACCGACGAAACGCCGGTCGAAGAAGTGCCCGAGTACACCGAATACGTGGATCCCAAGTACGCCGAGAAGATCATGGCGGAGTCTTTGATGGAAGACGAACCGCCGGCCTCGCCGCGTAAAGGCCCCGCTTCGGAAACTGCGGAACCGGTAAGTGAAGCCGTAGTCACCGAAGGCGGGCACTAACAAGAAGAAAGCCCTCAGCATGCAGCGGTCAGCAATCGGCCCTGAAGGGGCACTGATGCGCTTGGCTGAGGGCTGAAAGCTGAATCTGAAAGCTCATGGAAATTACCGCGCAACTCGTAAAGCAACTCCGGGACCGCACTGGTGCCGGCATGATGGATTGCAAGAGCGCCCTGGTGGAGGCCAACGGCGACATCGGCAATGCGGAAGTCATTCTGCGGAAGCGCGGTATCAGCGCCGCCCATAAAAAATCCATGCGGGTCACCAAGCAGGGTCTGATCGGCAGCTACATCCATTCGGGTGGGCAACTCGGCGTTCTGGTGGAAGTCAACTGCGAGTCCGATTTTGTGGCGCGCACCGCCGACTTTCAGGAACTTGTGCACGATATCGCCATGCACATTGCCGCCGCCGATCCGCGTTACATCCGCAAGGAGGACATCCCCGCCGAGGCGCTCGAAAAGGAGCGCGAGATTCAGCGTGGGCGCGCCGCGTTTGAAGGCAAACCGGCCAACGTGATCGACCGCATCGTCGAAGGGCGCCTGGCGAAGTTCTACGAAGAGGTCTGCCTGCTCGAGCAGCCCTTCGTCAAAGAAGCCAGCCTCACGGTCGGCCAGTTGATCAAGACCAAGATCTCCAAGTTGGGCGAGAACATCACGGTTTCGCGGTTCACCCGGTACAAGGTGGGCGACATAGCCGCGGTCGAATCCGGCGGCGAAGGGCCGCCCGACGCCAGTGCCGCAGTATAACCGCGTCCTGCTCAAACTCAGCGGTGAAGCGCTCGCCGGAGGGGCTTCCTTCGGCATCCACGCCGCGCGCGTCAAAGAAGTGGCCGCCGAAGTGGCCGCCGTGGCCGCGAAAGGCGTGCAGGTCGGCCTGGTAGTTGGCGGTGGCAACATCTTCCGCGGGGTCGCCGCCGCCGCCCAGAAAATGGATCGCGTGACCGCGGATCACATGGGCATGCTCGCAACCGTCATCAATTCCCTGGCCCTGCAGGATGCCCTGGAACAAATCGGCGTGCACACCCGCGTGATGAGCGCCATCGAGATGCACGAGGTGGCCGAGCCTTACATCCGCCGCCGTGCCCTGCGCCACCTGGAGAAGGGCCGTGTGTGCG
>Ga0335077_10006957_pt1 | contig 13986 bp, 10 predicted proteins | sample Lox_Sample_31_FD_207151 | JGI IMG/M metagenome (GOLD analysis project Ga0335077, IMG submission 207151) | Soil microbial communities from Loxahatchee National Wildlife Refuge, Florida, United States - Lox_Sample_3.1 | ecosystem: Environmental > Terrestrial > Soil > Wetlands | place: USA...
GACCGCCAGGCGCTGGTGACCCGCCACAATCCCGTCCTCGACCGCCTCGACCCGGAGGCGCCGCTCTCAGTCGGCAACGGCGGCTTCGCCTTCACGGCCGACATCACGGGACTGCAGAGCTTCCCGGACTACTATCTCCAGCACGGCATCCCCGCCGAGACCCTGGCGCGCTGGGCCTGGCACACCGAGCCGAACCCGCACGATTATTCGCTGCGGGACGCGATGCGGCCCTACACCGCCTTCGGCCGCACGGTCGACTACCCGACCAACGACCGCGGCCCGGCGGGCGAGTGGCTGCGGCGCAATCCCCAGCTCCTCCCGGTGGGCCAGATCGGCCTGGTCTGGGCGCGGGACGGCGCCACGCCGCTCGCGCCGACCGACGTGCAGCAGCCCAATCAGACGCTCGATCTGTGGACCGGCGTCATCCGCAGCAGCTATCAACTGGGCGGCGTGCCGGTGCGGGTCGAGACGGCGTGCCACCCCGGGCTCGACCTGGTGGCGATCCGCATTGAGTCCGACCTCGCGGCCGACGGGCGCCTCGGCGTCGCGGTGGCCTTTCCGCGCGGCTTCGATCCCGCGATCAAGAACACGCCGCCGCTCGATTGGAGCCACCCGGAGGCGCACCAGACCGTGATCGTCAGCCAGCGCGCAGGCCGGGTCGACCTGGCGCGCGCGATCGACGAGAGCCATTATGCGGTCGCGGTCGCATGGGACGGCGGTGCCACGCTGCGGGAGACCGCGCCGCATCACTTCCTGCTCACGGCGGCACCGGGGCAGCGCGTGCTGTCCTTCGTCGTGGCCTTCGCCCCCGACGCGCTCCCGGCGGCGCTGCCCGACGTCGACGCAACCCTCGCGGCCAGTACCTCGCACTGGGCGGACTTCTGGCAGCACGGCGGCGCCGTCGACTTTTCCGGCAGCCGCGACCCGCGCGCCGCGGTGCTGGAGGGACGCGTGGTGCTGGCGCAATACCTCACGGCCATCCAGCTCGGCGGCGACGTGCCGCCGCAGGAGTCGGGCCTCACCTGCAGCACGTGGTACGGCAAGTTCCACACGGAGATGATGTGGTGGCACCTGGCGCACTTCGCGCTCTGGGGCCACGACGCCTACGTCGCCCGGGGGCTCGCCTGGTACCAGGATCATCTCCCGCTGGCCCGGGACATCGCGCAGCGCCGCGGCCTGCGCGGCGCCCGCTGGCCGAAGATGGTGGGTCCCGAGGGCCGCGAGAGCCCCGGCGGCAATCCGCTGATCGTCTGGAACCAGCCGCACCCGATCTATCTCGCCGAGCTGCTCTATCGCAACGAGCCGACGGCCGCCACGCTCGCGCGTTACCGCGACCTCGTGCTCGAGACGGCCGACTGCCTGGCGTCGATGCTGCATTTCGACGCCGCGCGTGGCGAGTACGTGCTCGGCCCGCCGCTCTGGATCGTGCAGGAAATCTACGACCCGGCCACGAGCCAGAACCCGACCTTCGAGCTGGCGTACTGGCGTTACGCGCTCGGCGTGGCCCAGCAGTGGCGCGAGCGCCTCGGCCTGGCGCGGGCGCCGGAGTGGGACGACATGATCCGGCGCCTCGCCCCGCTGCCGGTGCAGGACGGCTGCTACGTCGCCCTCGAGTCGCACCCCGACACGTGGAAGAACCTGGCCAGCCGCCATGACCACCCCGAGATGCTGATGGCGCTCGGCGTGCTGCCCGGCGCGGGCGTCGATCGCGCGACGATGGGGCGCACGCTCGACGCAGTGCTGCAGTCCTGGGACTGGCAGACCAAGATCTGGGGCTGGGACTATCCGATGATCGCGATGACGGCCGCCCGCCTCGGTCGCCCCGAGAACGCGATCGACATCCTGCTGCGCGACGGGCCGAACAACCGCTACCTTCCCAACGGCCACTGCCCGCAGCGGGGCGAGGGCACGGCGGCGGCCGCCGCGCCGGGAGCGCATCGGTACGAGATCGCCGCCTATCTGCCGGCCAACGGCGCGCTGCTTTCGGCCGTCGCCCTGATGGTCGCGGGCTGGGACGGATGCAAGGAGCAGTTTCCCGGCTTCCCGCACGACGGCTCGTGGACGATCCGCGCCGAGGGGCTGCATCCGCTGCCCTGACGGAGTACGGCGCCGCGATTGTCGATTTGCGCCGGGCCGCGCCCCGGGCCACCGTCGCGCATGCGCTCCGTGCAATTTCAGGGCCGGGATGTCGTCCGCTGGGGGATCATTGGCTGCGGCGACGTCACTGAGGTCAAGAGCGGACCGGGGCTGCAGCAAGCGGCCGGCTCGCAGCTCGTCGCCGTGATGCGGCGCAACGACCGCCTCGCCGCCGACTACGCGCGGCGCCACGGGGTGCCCCGCTGGTACGACCAGGCCGACGCCCTGATCCGCGATCCGGAGGTCGACGCCGTCTACGTCGCCACGCCGCCGGGGGCCCACGCGGCCTGCGCCCTGCAGGTCGCGGCCGCCGGCAAGCCGGCGTATGTCGAGAAGCCGATGGCCCGCCACGTCCCCGAATGCGACCGCATGATCGCGGCGTTCGCGCGGGCGGAGCAGAAACTCTTCGTCGCCTACTACCGCCGCTGCCTGCCGCGCTTCCGTCTCGTGTCCGAACTCCTCGCCCGCGGCGCGCTCGGCACGCTTTCGGCGGTGCGGTACCGCTACGCCGCGCCGGCCCACCTCGACGCCCCCGGGGCCTGGCGGCTCGACGCGGCCCAGGCCGGCGGCGGGCTCTTCCTCGACCTCGGCGCGCACCTGCTCGATCTGCTCGACCACCTGCTCGGGCCGCTGACGGCGGTGGCGGGCGCCGCGGCCAACGTCGCCTCCGCGCCGGCCGTCGAGGACACCGTCGCGATGAGCTTCGTCGCCGGTGGCGTGCCTGGCACCGCGGCGTGGGCCTTCGCGAGCGCGGGGCGCGACGACACGCTGGAGTTCACCGGCACCGGCGGACGGCTCGCGCTCAGCCTGTTCGGCAACGAGGCACCGCGCCTGGAGACGCCGGCCGGCGGGGAAACCTTCGACCGCCCCAATCCGCCGCACGTGCAGCAGCCGCTGATCCAGACGGTGGTCGACGATCTGCTCGGCCGCGGCGCCTGCCCGAGCACGGGTGAATCGGCGCGGCGCACGTCGCAGGTGATGGACACCGTGCTCGCGGCCTATTACGGCGGCCGTGACGATCAATTCTGGCGGCGGCCCGAAACCTGGCCGGGGCGCCGCCGGACGGCGGGCTGAGCCCTTCCGCGGGCGACGGCCCGGTCAGTACTTCACCGAGCAGCCGTAGGGCCGGGAGTGGCTGACGGCAACGGGTCGGCCCGCGTCCAGATCGGCCATCGTGGCGTCGACGTAGTTCGTGGCCCGCGCGATGTCGGCCGGATCCGCCGAGGCGATGCTGTCGATGCCGCCGGCGTACACCAGCGTGCCGGCCTGGTTGACGATGAAGATGTGCGGCGTGGTCTTCGCGCCGTACAGGTGGCCGACCGCGCCGGTCGGGTCGCGGAGGTAGTCGGTCGCCGCCCAGTGCACCAGCCGCATCCAGTCCTTGACGGCGGCCGGGGCGTAATCGCCCTCTTTGCCCGGGGCGGCGGAGTTGATCGACAGCCAGACCATGCCCGCGGCCGTGTATTTTCCCTGCAGCCGCGGGATGTTGCCGCTGAGGTTGTAGTGCTTGTGCACGATCGGGCAGTCGGGATTGACCCACTCGAGGATCACGATTTTGCCGCGGTACTCCGACAGCCGGTGCGCGGTGCCGGCGAGATCCCGGAGGGTGAAGTCGGGCGCGGGCGCGCCGACTTCGGCGGTGCCGGCCCGCGCGCCGGGCAGCAGCGCGCCGCCGGCCAGGGTGAGGGTGAGGAGGAGGCGGAACGAGGTTCTCATGGGCGAAAGAGGGCGAATGGCCGCCATCATGTGCAGAAAATTCGGGGGCGCCAGTCGCGAAGCGCGTTTTCGGCCGGGCGGCGCGCAGCGATTGTTTGTCTTGGCGGGGGATTGTCCGCCGCACTATCCTGCCGGCGTGATCGGCTGGCTTGGCGACTTTCTCCGCCTCTGGTGGGGTTTGCTCTACTGGAACACCCGCAAGAGCCTGTTCCGCCGCGACCCCGGCCGGCGGCGTTGTCCGTGCCAGAATCCCAGCGATTCCGGGCGCGCCCGCGAGACCGGCTGCGAGGCGGCGCAATACTGGCACCGGCCGGCGCGGTTCCGGCGGGTGTGCCCCCTGCTGGTCGACACGCCGGAGGGCCTGCGCTGTTCGGTGGATGCCCGGGACGTGCGTCCGTTCTGGCGCCGGGCGCTGGCGACCTATTTCTCGGCGGCGGCCGGGTTTTATCTGGCGGTCGCGCTCGGCGCCTTCGTGGCCCTGCGCGTCATCGGCTATCCCCTTTCGCCGCTCACGCTCCTCTGGCCGCCCGCCTGGCCGCAGGTCCGCGTGGCGCGCAGCGCCTACTTCGTGGCCAAGGCGCAGCGGGCGCTCAACGCGCACCAGGTCAACGAGGCCATCCTCTCGCTCGAAACCGCCTACAACTCCAATCCGCGCAATTACGACGTCGGCCTCGAGCTGGCCCAGCTGCTGTCCCTCGGGCAGCCCGACCTGGCCGAGCGAATCTTTGCCGTCCTGATGCGCGACCACCCCGAGCGGCGCGCCGTCACCGCCGAGGCCTGGTACCGCCTCCTGGTCGTCAACGGCCGCTTCGACCATGCCGCCACGCTCGCCGCCGCGCTTCTCCTCGACGACCCCGCCCAGCGGCCCGCCTGGCTGCACGCCCTGTTCTTCGTCACCCGCCACGCGCACGACGACCAGCCCCTCCGCGACCTCATTGCCAAGCATGCCACGGCGCTCGAGCCGATTTACGTCGCGCTGGTCAATTCCGAGCTGCTCATCCGCCAGGGCGTCGGCCTCCGCCTCCTGCCGGGCCTGACCGCCGAGCTGCCCGCCGACGCCGGACCCTACGCGCCCTATTTCCAAGTGAGCCGGCTCACCGGCCTCGGCCGTCCGGCCGAGGCGTTGACAATGCTCAACCGCTACGCCGCCGCCGGGCGCCTCTCCGCCCCCGACGCCTTCCTGCTCCGCCTCGACGTGCTGGCCGCCCTGGGCCGCCAGGACCTGCTGCGCCAGCGACTCGACCAGCAGCCCGTGAACGCGGCCGAGCTCGAGCTGATCTGCATCCACCTCGTGCGCCGCCCCGACCCGGCGGCGCTCACCGCCCTCGCCGGCTGCATCGCGCGCTCGCACCTCCCCGCCGACTCCTCCACCTACGCGGCCTACTCGGCCTACCTGGTGGCGTGCGGGGTGGCGGGCGACACGGCCAGGCTGCACGCCGCCGCGGAGCAGTTGAAGAGCCTCTCCGGCGCCCGCATGGTGCGCCTCGACGCGGTCGAGTCGTTCTTCCAGCCCAACGCGCCCCCGGGGCGGCTCGAGAGCATCCTGCCCACCCTGCCGGCCCTGCCGATGAACATGATCTACGCGCTCTACGATCATTACGGGGAGGCCGGCTCGGCGGTCGCCGTCACGCTCGCCCACCCGCCATGACCGCCCCCGCCCCGCCCGCCCGCGCGCCTGACGCCGGCGGCCGCCCGCCCGGGGCCGGCGCGCACACCCTGGTGCGGATCAACCTCGTGCTGCTGGGCGTCCAGGCGGCGCTGATGACGGTCTACCTCTGGCCCCAGTGGCGCCAGAATCCCGACCTGTCGCACGGCTTGTTCATGCCGCTGGTGTTCCTGCTGCTGCTGTGGGAGGGCCGGCGCCACCCGGCCGCGCTCCACCCGCCGGCGGGCGCTTGGTCGGTGGCCCTGACGGCGGTGCTCGCGGCCGGCGCCCTAGCCGGGCTCACCGCCGCCGGCCTGTTCGCCGTCTCTCTCGGCTGGTCCCACAGCCTCGTCGCCTTCGTGCTCACCGGCGCTTTCATCGCCGCGCTGCTCACCGCGCTCGTGACCCTCGCCGCGACCCCACCCGGGGTCCTGCCCCTCAACTGGATCACGCTCGTGGCCGTCGGCCTGTGGATGCTGGCGGCGCCGATTCCCCCGGGCACGTATACGACGCTGACGCTCCGGCTCCAGACCTGGGTCACCGGCAACGTCATCGGCGCCCTGCACGTGCTGGGCGTGGCCGCCCGCCAGCGCGGCAACCTGATCGATCTCGCCAACACCACCGTCGGCGTCGAGGAGGCCTGCAGCGGCGTGCGCTCGCTGGTCTCGTGCGTCTTCGCCGGCTTTTTCTTCTCGGCCCTGCTGGTCCGGCGGCCGTGGGCGCGGGCGCTGCTGCTGCTCCTCGCCGCGCCGCTGGCCCTCGGGATGAACTTCGTCCGCTCGCTCGTGCTGACGCTGCTCGCCAATGACGGCGTCGCCATCAACGGCTTCTGGCACGACGCCACCGGGTATTCGATCCTCGGCGTCACGGCGCTGCTCCTCGTCGGCCTCGCGCTCGTGCTGGAGCCTCGCCGGGCGGCGCTGGCGGCCGCGCCCGGGCCGTCCCCGGCCGCCCCCGGCTCCGCGCGCGCGGCGCGGGCGGGGCAGCTCGTGCTCGCGACCGCGTTGTTGCTGGCGACCGGCGTCGCCGGGTTCTTCATCGCCCACACCCGCCCGGCGGTTCGCGGCCCCCGCCCGGCGCCCGACCTCGCCGCCGTCCTCCCGGCCGACGCCCCGGGGTGGCGGGTGGTGACCAGCGGCGACCTCTACCAATTCGCCGACGCCCTCCAGACCCGCGACCTCGAGCAGCGCAGCTATTTCAAGGGCACGCCCGACGACTTCACCCAGATCACCGTCTATCTCGCCTACTGGCCGCCGGGCCAGACCAGCGTGAGCAACGTCGCGGTGCACACGCCGGACGCGTGCTGGCCCGGCGTCGGCTGGCAGCCGGTGCCGCTGGCGGCGACACAGCTCACCCCGGTGGTGAACGGCCGCGCGGTGCCGACGGCGGAATACCGCCTGTTCACCAGCAACGGCTACCTGCAGCACGTGTGGTTCTGGCACCTCTACGACGGCGCGCCCATCACCCAGCGCGACCCGCGTTCGGCCCGGGAGCTGCTCGCCTATGCGCTGCGCTACGGCTTCCGGCGGGACGGCGACCAGCTTTTCGTGCGCATCTCGAGCAACCGCCCCTGGCCGGCGATCGCCGGCGAGCCGCTGGTGGCCGCGATCTTCGCCAACCTCCACCGCTTCGGATTGTGAGATCCACCATGCCGCTGCGCCTGACCAGCAAGGAAAAGCAAGTGCTGACCGTGCTCGCGGTGCTGATCGTGCTCGGCGTCATCGGCCTGGCGGTGCTGTAGGCCGCGCCTCCGGTCCCGCGGGACGAGTTTGGGTTTGCCTGCCCGGGCAATTGCGCTGGCATGGCGGGACGTCCGCCGGGCCGGGCCGGGGCAAGCCGCTCCACCCGCCGGTCGATCCCACCTGATCCGATGACGGCCGACCACGAAAGCGAGCCAGCCCCGCCGGCGGTTCCCGCCGGTTTCCTGGGGTGGCTGCCGTGGGCGGCTGCGGCGGTCGCGGCCGTGCTCGCCGGGTTCCTCATCGAGGTCTACCTGGCCGCGCGGATGGAGATCGCCATCCTCAACGACCAGAGCGCGCTGACCCAGGTGGAGAACCAGAGCCTGCGGCAGCGCCTCGAGGCCGAGCGGATCCTGTCCGCCCGGCGCATTGCGGACCTTTCGGCCGACACCCGGGACTGGTACGACCTGAGCCAGAGCGACCTCATCGCCCTCCAGCCGCCGGCGGGTGGCGACGGCGCCGCGGCGGCCGTGGTCATCTGGGATGCGCACCGGCAGCAGGGGACGCTGCTGGCCCGCCGGCTTCCGGCCGCGCCGGCCGGCCGCGAGTACCGACTGTGGATCGTCGACCCCCGCCAGCCGGACCCTATCGCCGCCGGGGGCTTCGCCGCCGGCGACGCCGACGGGGCGACGCGCCTCGCCTTCCGTGCGGACCGGACCGTGACTTCCTTGCCAGGTTTTGTCGTGACCCTGGAAACCCGGGGCCCGGCGACCCGCCCCGCCGGTCCGGTCGTTCTTTCCGGGCCGCCGCCCGCGCCGCCGCGGGGCGAATAGCGGCCTTTGCCAGCCGACCGGTCATAACAAGCACGGGCCGATTGCGTTCGGCCGCTTATACTTGATACTTGTCACCCAGAAACCGGTCGAGAAACTCGTCCCCAGATGATTCTCAAACCCAAGGTCCGCGGCTTCGTGTGCGTCACGGCCCACCCGGTCGGCTGCGCCGCCTTCGTGCAAGAGCAGATCGACCATGTACGGGCCGGCGGACCGATCAAGCACGGGCCCAAAAAGGCGCTGATCATCGGCGCCTCGACCGGCTACGGCCTGGCCTCCCGCATCACGGCGGCCTTCGGATCCGGCGCGGGCACGTTGGGAGTCTTTTACGACCGACCGTCCGAGGACGGCCGGCCGGCGACCCCCGGCTGGTACAACTCGATCGCCTTTGAACGCGCCGCCCGTGGCGCCGGTCTTTACGCCCGCAGCCTCAACGGCGACGCTTTTTCGACTCCCATCAAACAGCAGGCCATTGAGGCCCTGAAGGCTGAGCTCGGACCGGTCGACCTCGTAATCTACAGCGTCGCCTCGCCCCGCCGCGTGCATCCGGTAACGGGCGCCGTCCACAAATCGGTGCTCAAGCCCGTCGGCCGGCCCTACACCAACAAGACGGTCGACACCGACCAGGGGGTTGTCAGCGAGATCACCATCGAGCCGGCGACGAACGAGGAGATCGCCGACACGGTGGCGGTCATGGGCGGCGAGGATTGGGAGATGTGGATGCAGGCGCTCGACGAGGCCGGCCTGATCGCCCCGGGCGCCACCGCGATTTCCTATTCCTACCTCGGGCCCGAGATGACGTGGCCGATCTATCGCAACGGCACGATCGGCATGGCCAAGACCGACCTGGAGCGCGCCGCCCACCACATCGACGCCATGCTCAAGACCAACGGCTACGGCCGGGCCTTCATCTCGATCAACAAGGCCCTCGTCACCCAAGCCAGCTCCGCCATCCCGGTGGTGCCGCTTTACATCTCCATCCTCTACAAGATCATGAAGGCCAAGGGCACGCATGAGGGCTGCATCGAGCAGATCCGGCGGCTCTTTGCCACCCAGCTTTATAACGGCACCGCCGTCGACTTCGACCACGAGGGCCGCGTGCGGCTCGACGACCGCGAGATGCAACCCGACATCCAGGCTCGAGTGGCGGAAATCTGGCCGAAGGTTTCGACCGAGAACTTGCAAAAGCTGACCGACATCGTCGGCTATCGCGCCGAGTTCCTGAAGCTCTTCGGCTTCGGGCTGCCGGGCGTCGACTACGACGCCGACGTGGATCCGCACGTGACGTTCTGACCGGCGCCGTGCCGGTGCGAACGCTGCCAACCGAGCCATGCGCGCCGTCGTCCAGCGGGTTTCGGCGGCCGGCGTGCGCACCGCCGAAGGCCAGCCCGGCGAGATCGGGGCCGGCCTGGTGGTGCTGGTCGGCGTGGCGCGGGAGGACGCGCCCGAAGACGGCGCTTGGTTGGCGCGAAAGATCGTGAGCCTGCGCATCTTCTCCGACGAGACCGGGCAGATGAACCGGTCCATCGGCGAGACGGGCGGTGACATCCTCGTCGTCAGCCAGTTCACGCTGCACGCGAGCGTCCGGAAGGGGGCACGGCCCTCGTACAACGATGCCGCGCCGCCGGAACTGGCCCGACCGCTCTACGAGGACTTCGTCCACCAGCTCGAGACGGCGCTGGGACGGACGGTGCGGACCGGCCGGTTTGGCGCCATGATGCAGGTCTCGCTGGTCAACGACGGCCCGGTCACGATCCTGATCGATACGAAGAGTCGCGATTAACGCCCGGCGGCGGGGGCGCGCCACCGGGGCCCTTGCACCGCGGGGTTGCACCCGCCGCCCTCCTGTGGCGTAGTGGCGCCCTTTGTCGTCATGGAACTCCCGACAGCCCAGACAGCGGACGCCCGGCCTCCGGCGACTGCCACGGTCCTCCGGATCCTGCTGGCCCTGAGCGCCGGGCACCTCATCAACGACACGCTGCAGTCGCTGCTGCCGGCGATTTATCCGCTGCTCAAGCAGTCGTTCGGGCTCAGCTTCGCCCAGGTCGGACTCATCACCTTCACCTTCCAGCTCACCGCCTCGCTCCTGCAGCCGCTGGTGGGCTCCTACACCGACCACCGGCCGCGCCCCTATTCGCTCGCCACCGGCATGGGGCTCACGCTCGGCGGGCTGGTGCTGCTGGCGCGCGCGCCCAGCTTCCATGCCATCCTGGCGGCCGCCGCGCTGGTGGGCACCGGTTCCTCGATCTTCCACCCGGAGGCGTCGCGCCTCGCCCGTCTGGCCTCCGGCGGGCGCCATGGCTTCGCGCAATCCGTGTTTCAGGTCGGCGGCAATTTCGGCAGCGCGCTGGGGCCGCTGCTCGCGGCGCTGGTCGTCGCCCCGCACGGGCAGGCGAGCGTGCTCTGGTTCACCGCGGGAGCCGTGCTCGGGATCATCCTGCTGGGCGCCGTCGGCCGCTGGTACCGGGGCCATCTCGAGGCCGCGCGCGGCCGGCCCGCGGTCCACCGCCCGGCCGTCGGCGCGCTGCCGCCGCGGCGGGTCGCCTGGTCCCTCGCCATCCTGATCGCCTTGATCTTCTCCAAATATTTCTACCTCTCGAGCCTGACCAACTACTACACGTTCTTCCTCATCGCCAAGTTCGGCGTCTCGATCGCCGGCGCGCAGATCCGGCTCTTCTTCTTCCTCGCCGCGGTCGCGGCGGGCACGCTGGTCGGCGGACCCATCGGGGACCGCATCGGGCGCCGGCGCGTGATCTGGGCGTCCATCCTCGGCGTCGCCCCGTTCACCCTGCTGCTCCCCTATGCCGGCCCCGGGGCGACCATCCTCCTCACCGTCGTCATCGGGCTGATCCTCGCCTCGGCGTTTCCCGCCATCATCGTTTACGCCCAGGAGCTGCTGCCCGGCAAGATCGGCCTCATCTCCGGCCTGTTCTTCGGCCTCGCCTTCGGCATCGCGGGCATCGCCTCGGCCCTGCTCGGCCGCCTCGCCGACCACACGAGCATTTTCTTCGTCTACCGGCTCTGCGGCTTCCTGCCGCTGCTCGGGCTGCTGGCCGCCTTCCTGCCCGAGCTCGACCGGCCGCCCGCCGCCGCCGGATCCGGCCCGGCATAACGGCGGTTAACCCGCCCCCGGGTTCCGGCTTCTAAGTCACGGCCGGGCGCGCCGCCCGCTTTTCTTCCGGTGGGGCCGGCCTGATCATGCGGGGGTTCCTCGCCCCGCCCCGTTTCCGAAAGGATGAACCATGGAAACCACCCCTGCCCCGCAACCGCGCGAGTCGCTGAAAACCCTGCCCGGGGACGACGTGCGCCAGATCCTCTGGCGATTTCAGGACCGCTACGATCTCCAGATGCTGGTGCAGGGCACGCGCGGCATCGCCCGCGGCGTCGTGGCCCGCCTCGTGGCCCAGGGCGCCCGCAACAGCCACGAGTGGACGCCGGAGAAGAACCAGCTCCTCGCGGCCTACGACGCCGCCGGCATCACCACCTGCTTCATGGAGCCCCACCAGGGCGGATTCATCGCCGGACCGAAGAACCTCGTCCTCGCCCTCGTCGCCTACGAGCTCTCCTGGGTCGACGCCGGCGCCGCCACCGGCAGCCTCGCCGGCAACCTGGCTCTCGCGCCGATCCACGAGCGCGGCACCCAGGCGCAGCGCGATTATTACATGAGCCGCTGCGTCCCGCCGCCCGCCGGCGTGAACCGCCCGGTCTGGCGCGGCGCCTTCAGCCTGACCGAGCCCCTGCCCTACGTCGGCGTCGAGACCGGCCTGCTCAGCGGCCGGGTGCGGGTGGCCGAATGGACGGACGGCGGGGAACCGCAGCTCCAAGTCGAGAAGCGCGGCCGGTTCATCACCAACATGAGCTTCGCCAATTTCTCGACCGTGGCGGTCGACACCGACGACCCGCGCATCAAGTCCAGCTGCATGGTGATCCTGGAGGAAACCGACCCCGGCACCTACGACCGCGGCGCGCCGACGCACAAGATGGTGCACCAGCTTTCCTCGACGCACGACCCGGTCTTCAGCATGCGCGTGCCGGCCGGCCGCATCGTCGGCGGCTACACGGTGAAGGACGGCGTGATCGTGCCGAATTACAGCCACGAGGAGATCATCGCCGCGGTGTTCCGCCGGACGCGGGTCACGGTGGGGCTCATGACCGCGGCCAAGCTGCTGTCGGCCGTCGAGCCGATCGTCCGCTACCAGCGCCACCGGTTCCGCGGCGCCGCCAGCGTCTCGCCCGGCACCCCCCGCCACGAGCTCGGCCTGCAGCAGAAGGAGGACTGCCTCCAGCGGCTGGTCGACATCTGGGCGACCGGCGAGGCGGCGGCGGCGCTCGGGTTCGCCGCCGCGCGGCTGTTCGACGAGCTCGATCCGCTCGAAAAGGTGAAGGACGAGAAACTCGCCGCGCAGGGCATCACCTCCGGCATGGCGCAGATGAAGGCCTTTCGCGCCATCGCCAAGCAGGCGGTCGAGTTCATCGCCCTCGAAGGTCAGCCCGAGGCGCAGCGCGACGCCGCCCGCCACGCCGCGCTCAAGACCGACGCGCTCGTCCAGTACCTCATCCTCGACGCGCAGGCCAACGTCCTCTGCCCCGCGGTCAAGCTCTGGAACACCGGCCACGGCGCCAACATGATGCGCGAGGCGGTCAGCCTCATGGGCGGCTACGGCATCACGGAGGACTGCCCGGGCTTCCTCGGCCAGAAGTGGATGGATGCCCAGCTCGAGGCGACCTACGAGGGCCCGGAGGCGGTGCAGCGCCGGCAGATCTCGGTCACCATGACCCACGAGGTCTTCCTCGCCCTCTTCCGCACCTGGATCGGCGACCTGCGCGCGATCGCGGCCCGCCGGCCCGACCTCGGCGCCTGTACCCTCGCCAACGCGATGGAGCTCTGGCTCTGGACGCTCGGCCACCTGCAGCAGGCCAGGGACGCCACTGGCGCCAAGCTGTTCTCCGGCAACCGGCACGGCGTCGTCTTTCCGCTGGCCGACGCGCTCTGCTGGCTGCTGGCTTCGCGGCAGCAGATTCTGGACGTCCTCGAGCTTGAGGCAAAGGGCCCGGCCAACGCGGTCGTCGCCGCGGATCTCGCCGGCCTCGTCAACTGCTTCTCGGACCTCGCCTGCGTGCAGGCCGCGAGTGCCGCCGGCGAATGCGGCCGCCTCTGCGCCGAGTTGGTGTTCGGCTACAACGCCACCGACACCTGTTCGGCAGATGGCTGCTGCGCCCAGGGGCCGGCGGCCGCGGCGCTGGCGCCGTTTGCAGAGCTGCGCCGCAAGGTGGACGCCTGTCTCGCCGGTTCGCGCCTCGCCAAGGACCGCGCGGCCGAGGCGCTGGCGCACGTGATGATTCCCGAGGCGCTCGACTATCCGGCGTGAGCGCACCCGACACCGAGGCGCCGTCTGCGGTCGATCGCCCGACCATGGCGGTCGACATCGTCTGCGTCGGATTCGGGCCCGCCATGGGCGGATTTCTGACGACGCTGGCGCCGAAGCTGGTGAAGGCGGACGGCACGCCGGCTTTCGCGAGCGCCGCCGCGCCCGGCCTGCCGCCGCAGGTGCTCTGCTATGAGCGCGCCGACGACCTCGGCTTCGGGGTGTCAGGCGTCGTGACACCAGCGCGGAGCCTGCGGGCGAGTTTTCCGGACCTCGATCCGGCGCAGATTCCCATGGCCGCACCGGTGCAGGACGAGCAGGTCGCCTACCTGCTCGACCCGATCGGCGCGAGCCGCCGCTCCGCGCCCCTGCGCGCCGCCGACGCGCTCATCCGGGCTGTCGGCGGGTTGCTGCCGTTCGAACACGAGGCCTTGACCCTGCCGTGGATCCCGCCGTTCCTGCGCAAGCACGACGGCCTGGTGCTCTCCATGGGCCAGTTCATGCAGTGGGTCGGCGCGCAGGTCGTGGGCAGCGGCACGGTCCAAGTCTGGCCCGCCATGCCGGTGGCGGGACCCTTGATTGAGGATGACAGGGTCGCCGGCGTGCGCCTCCTC
>Ga0335077_10006958_pt1 | contig 13985 bp, 12 predicted proteins | sample Lox_Sample_31_FD_207151 | JGI IMG/M metagenome (GOLD analysis project Ga0335077, IMG submission 207151) | Soil microbial communities from Loxahatchee National Wildlife Refuge, Florida, United States - Lox_Sample_3.1 | ecosystem: Environmental > Terrestrial > Soil > Wetlands | place: USA...
GGCTGAGAGCCCGCACATTCGGCCCCGGCCACCGGTGCAATCAGCGGCAGCGTGCGTCAGGACAACGCGCTGCGGTCGACGGGATCGCGGTGCCGCGTCGCAGGCGCTTTCCAGCGCCGGTGCATCCACCACCACTGCTCCGGGTGGCGCAGTATCAGGCGCTCGAGCATGGCGTTGTAGGCGCGCGTGTTGCGGCGGACCTCCTCGTCGTAGTCCTCGCACTCGATGGGCGCGAGCGGCTCCTCGAAGCGCAACACGTGCCGCCCGTCGGCTTCGCGCCAGGTCGCGGCGGGAACCACGGGCGCGCCGGTGGCGCGTGCGATGATCGCGAGGCTGCGGAAGGTGCCGGCCGGGTGACCGAAGAATTCGACCTGTATGCCGTCGCGCCCGGCCGCGTATTGGTCGAACGGAAACAAGACCAGGTCGCCCGCCTCCAGCCGCTGGATGAACGCATCGAGCGACCCTTCCTTGGACAGCGTACCGAAGCCGAGGCGGCGCGCCCTGCCGTAAACGATCGCCTCCAGCCAGCGCGGCTTGAACGGACGGCGGACGAAATGGAACCGGTCGCGTGCCTCTGGAAAGCTCATGATGCCGGCGGCGGTGGCCACTTCGAAGTTGCCGAAGTGGCCGGTGAGCAGGAGCACGCCCTTGCCTTTCGCATGCGCGGCGCGCAGCACCTGCTCGTTCTCTACGCGGGCGAGCCGCGCGCGCCGCGACTGCGACATCAATGAGAAGGTCACGAACTCGGCGATCAACCGCCACATGTGCGCGTAGTGAGCCTGCGCGAGCCGCGTGATCTGGTCTTCAGCGAGCGTATTGCCAAACACGCGCCGGAGGTTGTCGAGGACCACGCGGCGCCGAAAGGGCAGCAGGCGGTAAACGATTCTGCCGGACAATGGAACCTCGATGCGCCGCGGCGCAGCCAGAGCCACTGCCGCTGCGCTTCCCCGGTCGTGGCTGAGCGACAGCGAAACCGTGCCCACGAGGTGTCGGTTGAGTACGTCCGACGCGGCCGGGCTGGAGACGACGTAGGGTGCGCCGTAGCTGTCCTGCGCCACGGAAAAATCCGCTGCCCCGATCATCCCGAGCGCGGTCTCGCGCGGGAACAGCTTGAGACAGGCTTCCTTCGCCGCGAAGCGCGCTGCCAGGCTCGCTGCGCGGCTCGGTCCCACGCCGCTGTCGCGCAGCTCTTGCGGAGAAAAGATCTTGAGAAGGTCCTCGGCGGGCGTCTCGCGCAGCAGGCGTTCGATGCGCGCGATCTCGACCGTATCGATGCCGCAGCGCGTGGCTGACTGCGCGGCGTCCTGCATCGAGGCTAGCGCGAGGCAGCGGCGCGAATCAGCAGCGCGGCGTTGATTCCTCCGAACCCGCGCGAGACGATCAGCGCCACGTCGCCGCGCGGCGCGCGGGGCGCCGCGGACGCAGGCAGCTGCGCGAACGCGGGGTCCAGCTCGCGCAGCGTCGCGATGCCGGGCACGGTGTGCTCCCGGAACGCCCATAACGCCTGCACCGTCTCGATGATGCCCGAGGCGGCGATGAGATGGCCGAACGCCCACTTGAAGCCCGTCACGGGCGGTACCGCCGTCCCGAAGACCTGCAGGATCGCGGCGGCTTCGGATGCGTCCGACTGGCGCGTCCCATTCGCGTGCGCCACGATCATGCCCACGTCCGACGGTGCAAGACGTGCGTCTTCCAACGCTCCGCGGATCGCGTCGGTCAGCGCGGCGCCGTCCTCGCGAATGGCGAGCAAGCCCTGTGCGTCGGACGTACAGGCGGCGCCGAGCAGCTCGCCGAGCGCCGTCGCGCCGCGACCGGCAGCCGAAACCTCGGTCTCCAGCACCAGCGCGGCGCCGCCTTCCCCAAACACGCTGCCGTCACGCCGCGCGTCGAACGATCGGATCCGCTCCTCTGCCAGCAGCCCGGCACGGTGGTAGTAGAGGATCACCTGAGGCTCGATGGGCGCGTCGTGACCGACCGCCACCGCGCGGTCGGCCTCGCCCTGCCGCAGGCTCTCCATCGCCTCGACGATCGCCAGCATGCCGCTCACGCTGTGGTTGGTGATGCACGCATTGGGGCCCTTCAGGCCGTGCCGTATGCCGACGTGGCCGAGCACGTTGTTCGGCAGCGTCTGCAGCAGCCACATCGGATTCACGGTGTCACCGAGCTCGGCTCCGAACCTCTTGAGCTCACCGTCGGCTGCGGTGAGCAGCGGAAAGTAGTCGTACTGGCTCTGATAAGTCCCGCCGCCGGAGCCGACATATACTCCCGTGCGGTCGCTGAAAGCGGCGGCCGCCGCTTCCCCCAGCGTCTCGCGATACGCGCAGATGCTCGACGCCTCGATCGCCTGATCCGCTGCATACAACCCGAAGACGTCCGAGCGGCGAATGAATTTCTGGATCTTGCGGTCCTTGAGCAGCGCGACCGGATCGAGGTCCGCGATCTCGCCGGCGATGCGGCGCGGCCAATCCGTGGTGTCCCACTGGCGGATCGGTGAGAGGGCCGACCGGCCGGCACGCACCGTCTCCCAGATTTGCGCAGGGTCCTTGCCGGCCGCGCACAAGGCCCCGGCACCGGTCACCACGATCTTCGCTCTGTCCGCCATCCGCTACCCTGCGCCCGGGCGCCCGTCGACGTCCTCGGGACTGCGAAACACGAGACAACTGTTGGAGCCGCCGAAACCGAACGAGTTGGACATGGCCACGCGCACCTTGCGCCGACGCGGGTCGCCGCGCACGATGTCCAGATCGCAGTCCGGATCGACCTCTCTCAGGTTGGCGTTGACCGGCAGGACACCGTGCTGGATGGTGAGCGCGCAGACGGCCGCTTCGACGGCGCCGGCGGCGGCGATCAGGTGTCCCATGACGCTCTTTGTCGAGCTCACCGCAACCTGCTGCGTCTTCGCGCCGAAGACGGCACGCACGGCCACGCATTCGCTGCGATCGTTCATCGGCGTCGACGTGCCGTGTGCGTTCAGGTAGTCCACGTCGTCGAGCGACGCGCCCGCATCGCTCAGCGCCTGGCGCATAGCCTGGATCGGGCCGTCGCCCGACGGAGGCGAATCGGTGATGCGGTAGCTGCTGAGCGAGTTGCCGTCGCCGGCCAGCTCCGCATAGATGCGTGCGCCGCGCCGGCGGGCCGAGTCCCACTCCTCGAGCACCAGGAAGCCGGCACCCTCGCCCAGCACGAAGCCGTTGCGGGTGATATCGAACGGGCGGCTGGCGCGCTCCGGCGTGTCGTTGTCGGGCGAGACCGCGCTGAGCAGGCAGAAGCCGGCAAGGCCGATGGGCGTGATCATCGAATCGAAGCCCCCGGCCAGCACCCAGTCGGCAGCGCCGCGCCGGATCAGCTTCATCGCGGTGCCCAGGGCCTGTCCGCCCGATGCGCAGGCGGTGTGGACCGAGGTGGCGTAGCCGCGGATGCCGTAGCGCCGCAGCAGCAGCGACATACCCGCGGGGGTCTGGCTGCGGCAAAAGACCATGGGATCGAGCGCCACCTCGTCTTCCAGCAGGCGGCGAGCGTCGAGCTCCCCCGTGGCCGCGCTGTGGCGATGCAGCCCGACCAGATCCGCGAAGTCCATTCCCATCATGCCGGTTCCCACGGTGCAGCCCCAGCGTCTACCCGTCGCTTCGGTTGGTCGGACTCCGGCGTCGCGGATCGCTTCGTCCGCCGCGGCGAGCGCGAAGCGGTGGGATCGATTGGCGAACTTGAGCAGCTTGCGATCGCCTGTCGCAGCTTCATCGAAGGCCTTGACTTCCGCGGCGATGCGCACGGGGAAGCCGCTTGCGTCGAAACGGCTGATGGTCGAGATGCGGCTGCGTCCGCGCAGCAGCGTTTCCCAATTCGACTGAGCGTCGTTGCCCGCCGGAGTGACGAGCCCAAGACCGGTGATCGCAACGCGCCGCTTGCCGTTCATGGCGCGCTGCTCCGTACGGCGGTCATCTCGAGCTTGCCGCTGGCGATCGGTTTGCCGTTCATGCGCACAGCGGTGGTCGCGAATGCCTTGCCCGGCTCACTCGGCGGCGCGAAGTCTATGCTGAGCTCCAACACCTCGCCGGGCGAGATGAAGGACCGCATCTTCGTATCGTAGAGGCGGGTGACGGCGAGCCGCGCGTCCGAAGGCCGGCGCTGCCAACCGCCGGTGAAGTGCAACGCCAGCCCGAGCTGTGCGTCGAGGAGCCGCGTTCCGGGAAATACCGGCCGGCGCGCGAAGTGGTCGCTGAAAAACGCCGCCTGTTTCGGAACGCGCAGGATGGCCCGCACGCGCTGCTCCGAAACCCGCTCGATGATCTCGATGTCGTGTTCGGGCACGCCAGCGAATCGCCCGGGCGGCGCGCCCGGGCCGCACAGAAGCTCGAAGCGCTCGCGTACCTCTTGCGGCGAATCGAACTGTTCCATCGGAAGCATGGGTCCCACGCTGTGGTCGAGCTCGATGACCCGCACGCCGTCGGCATCCGCCCAGGCGCTGTAGCTGACCGCGTCCGGCTCGCAGCTCTCGATCACGACCTCGAGGTCCAGCCTCTGGCCCGGCCGCACCTCGGGCCCGAAGCGAACCTCCGCAGCCAGGCCGGCGACCGGCCGCACCTTGTAGTCGAGGCAGGCCATCGCGTTCCAGGCGGCCAGCTGGCCGGCCGCCTCCGCAGCCAGGGTCAGCGGGAAGCTGGCGACATGCGCGGGCACCTGGAATACGCCCTTTGCCCGCTCGCCCGGCTTCAGCTGCGTGATCTTGTCGACGAAGGAGTACGCGCGGAAGTGCCCGGACATGGCCCCTTGCGCGCCGTGTTCTCGAGGAACTTGCTCAGCCTGCTGTAGCTGCGGCACGCTGAGCACGGACCACCAGCTTGCAGAAGGTTTCAGCCGTGAACAAGCGCGGGATATCGGCTACCTTCATCGGTGTAGCGAAGCGCTCGGCCGGCACCTCGCTCAGGAAACTGCGCAGGCGCTGCATGCCGACCTCGGTCACCACGCCCTTCTGCTCGAACTGCGCCTCGGGCAGATCGCCGCGGGCGTCCTCGATGATCTTGCCGCGCGGGATCTTGAGCTTGAAGGCGCGCTCCAAGCGGAACACGAGATCGAGGAAGTCGATCGACTCGGCATCCAGTCCCTCGATCAGCGAAACATCCAGCTTGACCTGATCCACGTCGCACCCGAGCGCATCGGCGATCGTTTTCGCCACCGTCGGGTAGACCGCTTGGATATCCTCTTTCCTGATTTCGTCCTGACTCATTCACGTCACTCCATCTTGAAGCCGCCATCGACATGCAACACCTGGCCTGTGATGTAATCCGCCAGCCCGGAGGCGAGGAACCACACCGCGTACGCTACTTCCTGCGGCGAGCCGAAGCGGCGCAGCAGGATGCGCGATTTCACCTCATCCCCGGCGCGGTCCCGGACCGCCTGCGACATCTCCGTCTCGATTACCCCCGGCGCTACCGCGTTCACCGTGATCCTGCGCGGCGCCAGCTCCACCGCCAGCGCCCGCGTGAACGCGTTGATCGCGCCCTTGCTCGCGGCATAGTTGGTCTGACCGCGCCCGCCTTTTTCCCCGGAAACCGAGCTGATGTTGATGACCTTGCCGGCGCGCCGCGCGATCATGTGCGGCACCACGGCGCGCGTCACGTTGAACACCCCCACGACGTTGGTGTCGAGCACCGTCTGCACATCCTCGGACGAGAACAGACCCAGAAGGTTATCACGGACTACGCCGGCGTTATTGATCAGCACGTCGATGCGGCCACACCGCTCAACGGTCCGCTCCACCGCCGCGGCGCACGCCTCGAAGTCGCAGACGTCCGCCTGCTCCGCGCAGATCTTACGCCCTGCGCTATTGCCCGCCTCGACGACCTCGGCCGCAGCCGCGCTGTTGCCGCGGAACAGGAAAGTGACTTCCGCACCCTCTTGGGCGAACAGCTCGACCAGCGCGCGGCCGATGCCCCGGCTTCCGCCGGTGACCAGCACGCTCTTTCCAGCGATACCCGCATGCATCGCCATGGGCTATCCGGAGATGCGGAAGCCGCCGTCCACGAACAGGGTGTGGCCGGTTATCATGCGCGCCTCGGGCAGGCACAGCAGGTAGACCGCGCCGGCCACGTCCTCGGGCGCGAGCTTTGGGCCGAGCGGTGTACGCTGCGCGAAGCTCGCGAGCAGCTGTGCGCGATTCGGGAAGTAGCTCAGCGCGTCGGTGTCGACCACGCCCGCGCTCACCGTGTTCACCCGGATGCCGCGCGGGCCGAGCTCTTGAGCCAGGGTGCGCGCCAGCGACTCGAGCGCCGCCTTGGAGGCGCCGATGAAACCGTAGCCCGGCATGGCGCGCTCGGCCCCGAGGCTGGATAGCGCGATGATGCTTCCGCCCGCCGACATCATCGGCACGGCGTGTTGCGCCAGCAGGTTGAGTGCGAGGGCATTGGTCTCCATGCACCAGCGCCAGTGCTTGAGCGACATCTGGAGCGCGGGCTTGAGCACGCCGCTCGCCGCGTTGCTGACCACGATGTCGAGTCGGTCGAAGTGGCGCCGCAGCTCCTCGAACAGTTCGTCCACGCTCTCCGGGATTCCCACGCTCGCCTTGATCGCAAAGGCACGCCGCCCCAGCCCTCGGATCTGGCCGCACAGCGCCTCCGCGTCCTCGTAGCTGTTGTAGTAGTTCGCGGCGATGTCGCATCCGGCCGTGGCGAGCTTGTGAGCGATGGCGCGCCCTATGCCGCGGCTGGCGCCGGTCACGAGCGCAACGGCTCCGGTCAGCGGGTCGGGCATCGGCTACAGGCTGTCGACCGCGCAGCCGCGGGCCTGCACGCGCGTGCGTGGGCACGACCGCGGAGCCTGGCCGGATACGGCGCTGTCGGTTGACTGCTGGAGGGTGCGCATCACTGAACGGGCTAGCGACCTTTGGACATCGAATGTCGAGCGCCCCTGCGGGCGGCTCCGGGCGGAGCGCATCGACCCCCACGTCCAAGTCGCATATTGTACCCGGACGAGCGCCTGTGCGACATGCAGGCGTTTGCGCAAGTCCGGGGAGCTCGGGAGCCGCCCGAAATGCCACAGGGGTTGCGCAACGCCGCTCAGAGCGTGGCGATCGAGTGTGCGAGGCTGCCCACGACCCAAATGGTGGCGATGCCGGCCAGGATGAGCAGGACCTGCTGCATGGTGGCGCCCAGTTCGCGCCGCTGGTGCAGCCCGGGAATCAGGTCGGCGACCGAGACATAGATCATGCTCGCCGCGGCGATGCCCAGCAGCAGCGGGACCCACTGGTGCACGGTCTGCAGCCCGTAGTAGGCGAGCACCCCGCCGACAAACATGGCCACGCTGGACAGGATGTTGAAGGCGAATGCCCGGACCTTGCTGTAGCCAGAATGCAGCAGCACCAGGAAGTCGCCGACCTCCTGCGGCACCTCGTGGGTGATGATCGCCAGCGCGGTGATGATCCCGAGCTCGACGCTCACCAGGAATGCGCCGGCAATGATCACGCCGTCGACGCAGTTGTGGAAGGTGTCGCCCACGATCACCATGGTCGCGATGCGGCCGTGGTCGCGCTGGTCGTGCTGGTCTTCATCCGGCTCCTCGTGGTGATGCCGCCACAGCATCAGCTTTTCCAGCACGAAGAACAGCAAGATCCCCACGAGCACGGTGGCGCTCACACGCTCGGCGCTGGCGGACAGTTCGAAAGCGTGCGGCAGAATCTCCAGAAAGGCCGCCCCGAGCAATGTGCCGATGGCATAGCTGATCAGCAGCGACACCTGCGACGGCCGCGCGCTCAGCGCAAACGCCGCGGCCGCGACCACGCTCAAGACGCCGCCTACCAGCGTCGCAGCGATGATCCAGGCAAGGAGCGGCATCTGTGTCGAATCGGGGAAGCGCGAGAGGCTCTACTCTAGCCGTCAAGCGCCATCGCGCCAACCCCCAGCCGCTGCGTTGCGAGGAGCACTTGTCAAATGCGAGCGCGAGCCGCAAACTGACCCATCCATGCGTGCAGACACCATCAGGGCGCATGCATCAGGACCGCGGAGGGGAGATGGCGCAGGCCGGGGGCCAGGGCGATCGGTGGACGCGCCGGCGGCGGGTGCGAAGCGCAGTCGCCGCGGCGACGGCCGCGGTTCTCGCGACGGCGGCGCTCCTGTGCTGTTACGCCGTGCAGACCGGTGAGTACGCGCTCGTCACGGAGTTCGGCAAACCGGTGCACGTCGTCACGACTCCCGGGCTGCGCTTCAAGCTTCCGTACCAAAGCGTGCGCACGTTCGACAGCCGCTTGTTCGCGTACACGCCCCCGTCGACCGAGTTCCTGACGGTCGAAAAGACTCCGGTGGTTGCCGCGAGCACCATTCTGTGGCGCATCAGCGATCCCAAGAAATTCTTCCAGACCGTCTTCGACCGGGCCGGCGCGGAGTCGAGGCTGGGCGACATCCTGTTTGCCGAGCTGGGCGCCGCCATCGGGCGCAGCCCGCTGAGCGCTTTCGTCTCGATCGAGCCGGGCGCCGAGCGGGCCGACGCGATTCTCACGGAGGTTGGAGCCAAGTGCCGGGAAGTCGCGCTGCGCGATTACGGCATCGACGTCACGGACGTGCTGCTCAGGCGCCTCGATTTCCCGCAGCAGAACCGGCTGCCCCTGTACGCCCGGATGAAGTCGGAGCGCGGACGCATCAGCATGAAGTACCGCTCCGAAGGAGAGGAGGGTGGACTCAAGGTCCGCTCCGTGGCCGATCAGGAGAAGAGCCGCATCCTGTCCGAGGCGCTCAAGCTCGCCCAGCAGCACCGCGGCGAGGGCGAGGGCCAGGCGGCGAAGATCTACGCGGAGGCGCTGGCCAAGGGTCCTGAGTTCTATCAGTTCGTTCGTACGATGGAAGCATCCCGCAACCTCGTCCCCAAGGGCACGACATTGGTGCTGCCGGCGGATTCCGAGCTGTTCGGCCTGCTGTACGACAGCAACCACTACGAGCACGGGAACGCGACCAGGAAAGTCTCCCACAAGCGCAAAAAGGAGTGAGCCCTATGAGCTGAGCCAGAGCATGCGTCGTGTCATCACCGGGTAGAGTTGGCACCAATCAATGTGAATCAGGGAGGTAACTCATGTGTGAGCATCCAAGCAGGCTGGCACTGTCGGCATGCGGTTTGTTTCCGGCCGCACTCGCGTTTGCTCTGAGCGGGCCGGCGCTTGCGGCGGAGTTCAAGTACGACCCCCAGGACAACGTCAAGTTCACCTATTGCCATGCGCACGCGCCGGTATTGCACATCAAGCCCGGCGACTCGGTGGTGACGAGCACGAGGGACGCGTCCAACGACGCGTTCTCGGTCACCGACAAGACGTTGATGTCCAAGCTCGACCTGACCAAGGTGAATCCACAGACGGGGCCGTTCTACATCGACGGCGCGGAGCCCGGCGACACGCTCGTGGTGCACCTCGACAAGATCGACTTCAACCGCGACTGGGGATGGGGCGGCTCGATTCCTTACTTCGGGGCGCTCGCGCCCGAGTACAAGACGATGATGATCACGCCGCCGGTGCCCGATAAGCTGTTCATCTGGCGCATCGACAAGAGCCGGCGCGTGGGCACGCTCGATCTGCCCAACAGCAAGATCGGCAAGATCGAAGTCCCGCTGCGGCCCTTCTTTGGAACCATCGGTACCGCACCAGCGGGCAAGGAGTGCATCAGCTCGCTGGTTCCCGGCACGCACGGGGCGAACATGGACTTCAACGAGGTGATCGAGGGCGTCACCATGTACTTCCCGGTGTACGAGAAGGGCGCGCTGTTCATGCTGGGTGACGGCCACGCGGCGCAAGGTGACGGGGAGATCGACGGCGCGGCCATCGAGACCTCGTTCAACGTGCGCTTCACCGTGAACCTCATCAAAGGCAAACGCATCGGCTGGCCGCGGCTGATAAACGACAAGGTGATCATGTCGATCGGCAGCACCCGTCCGCTGATGGACGCGCTGCGCCTCGCCTGCACCGACCTCATCAACTGGCTGGTCGAGGACTACGGCTACGACAAGCTCGAGGCGCTGCAGCTGCTGGGTCAGACCGCGGAGATCGAGATCGCCAACGTGGTCGATCCGCAGTACTCCGTTGCGTGCATCCTGGACAAGAAGTACTTGCCCAAGTGAAGGCGTAGAGACGTGGGACAGGTCACCGGCTGGCGGAGCTTGCACCGTCGGTCGGTGACTTGAGACGACGCACATCGATGGTTGACTTTGTTTTCCGAGTGCTGTGGGAGACCTGGGACATCCTGAAGGAGGCGTCCGTCTTCCTGCTGTTCGGCTTCGTCCTCGCGGGGATACTGGCCGTGTTGGTCCCCACGAGACTGCTCTCGAACCTGTTCGGCACCGGCAAGGTCAAGTCGGTGCTGTGGGCGTCGGCGATCGGGGCGCCGCTGCCCCTGTGTTCGTGTGGTGTGCTGCCGACGGCGTTGCAGCTCAAACGGCAGGGCGCCACCCCGGGCGCCACCGTAGCGTTCCTGGTGGCTACGCCCGAGACCGGCGTCGATTCCATCAGCCTCAGCTACGCCCTGATGGACCCCATCATCACCGTGTTCCGCCCGATCGCCGGGGTGATCACCGCGATCGCCGCAGGGCTCGCGACCAATTTCCTGGGCGAGGGCAAGCGACGCGCTGCACCCGCAGGCCCAACGGGCGCTGCCTCGGCACAGGCGGCGTCGGAGCGAATCCAGCATGACCCGGGGCATGCGCACGGCGACCACGATACGCATCGCGTCGCGCCGCAGTGGAGCGCGGGCAAGATCGCGGCGCTTCGCCGTGTCGTATGGGGTGTGTACGACTCTGCATTCCATCGATTGATGGACGACACCAGCTACTGGCTGGTGCTCGGCATCGTGCTCTCGGGGATCGTGGCGGCCGCCTTGCCGCCCACCTTCTTCGAGCAGAATCTGGGGAGCGGCCTGGCGTCGATGCTGGTGATGCTGCTGATCGGCATCCCCATCTACACCTGTGCATCGTCGTCCACGCCGCTCGCGGCGGCTCTCGTCCTGAAGGGTCTGAACCCGGGCGCCGCGCTGGTCTTTCTCCTGTCTGGCCCCGCCACCAACCTCGGCAGCTTAGCGGTGCTGTTCAAGTTTCTGGGCACCCGCATCATGGCCATCTATTTGGCCGCGATCGTCGTCGTGACGCTGGCGGCCGGCTATGCGCTCAACTGGGTGTACCGCGCCTGGGGCATCGATCCGCGCGCGACCTTCGGTTCGGGCACCGCTTTTATCCCGGAGTCGGTCAAAGTCGCGGGCGCGTTGCTGCTGATCGCGCTGCTGCTGCTCAGCATGCGCCGCACTCATGTGCCGGGCGAATGGATCTGGTTGCGGGACCGGTTCAGCGCCGTGAGCGGGGTGCGGCTGACCGCGAAAAGGCTGGCGCTGTGGACGTGCGCGACCGTGGCCGCCGCGTACATCGGCAGCGGATTGTTCGCAGTGCAGCCGGGAGAAGTCGGCGTGCGGATGCGATTCGGTGCGATCGTCTCCCCGGCGCTCGGCCCGGGGTTGCACTACCGCCTGCCATGGCCGTTCGAGGCGCACCGCGTTATCCAGCGGGATCGCGTGCAGCGGATCGAGTTCGGCTTCCCGAGCAGCGCGTCCAAGACCGTCCTGGCGCGCGACCCGGATCGCGCGCGCCTGACCGCAGGCGGGTTCAGGATGCCGGAGGCCATCAACACGACGGGAACGTGGTTCCAGAGGGAGTCGGCCGCCGAGGAGCCGTTCCTGCTCACCGGCGACGGCAACCTCATCAACCTGCGCTGGGCCGTCCAGTACCATGTGAAGGACGTCGTGCAATTCGCATTCAACGTCGCCGAGCCGGACGCGTTCGTGCGCGGCGTGAGCCTGGCTGCCCTGCGAGGCGTCGTGGCCCGCAGCGGCATCGACGCGATCTACACCTCGGAGCGCAGCGGCGTCGAGCGGCAAGTGCGAGGGAAGATCCAGGCTACGCTCGAGCACGCGCAGAGCGGAGTCGAGATCGTGTCCTTCCAGTTGCTGTATGTGCATCCGCCAGACGAGGTGCACGACGCGTTCCGCGACGTCGCGAGCGCTCAGGAAGACAAGCTGCGCACCATCAACCGGGCCAACATCTTCGCGGTGGAGACGGTGAACCAGGCCAGAGGCGAAGCGGCAGCGATGGTCGAACAGGCGCTCGCCTTCCGGGACGAGCAGATCCTGCGCGCGCAAGGCGACGCGGCCAGCTTTCTGCTGCGGCTCCGCGCTTACCGCAGAGCCCCGGAGCTGACGCAGTTCCGCCTGCAGGTCGAGACCATCGAAGCGACGCTGCCGGGCCTGCAGAAGTTCGTTCGCCCCGGGGCGGGCGACATCAAGGACTTCGACATGTGGCTGTTGCAGCCGGCCGGGGCGACCCGGGGCAAGTAGGTGGAACACGCGCCGCAGCGGCCGCCGATCGTGCGTCCCGCGCACACTCGCTCCAAGCTGCGCGCCGCGGCCCTGGCGCTCGGTGCTGCGGCGCTCGCGTTGTGGGCGCTGGCTGGGAGCCTGTTCATCGTAGACGTTACCGAGTACGGCCTGGTCACGCGCTTTGGCGACGTGGTTCGGGTCGTGACGCAGCCCGGCCTCCACGTGAAGGCGCCGTTCGACAGCGTCGTGCGGCTGGACCGGCGCTTGACCTTGTCGCGCCCCGCGCCCGCCGAGTATCTCACGGTGGACAAGAAAAACGTCGTGGTCGAGAGCCTGGCAACCTGGCGCATCGCCGATCCGGAGCGCTTCCTCGCGACGCTGGCAACGCGGCCGAATGCTGAGGTGCGGCTCGCGGACATCGTGCTCGGCGAGATCGGATCCGTCCTGGGCACGCACCCCGCCACCGCTCTGATCGCTCCGGATGGCGATGCTCAACGGTTCCGGAAGGTCGTGTCCGAGGTCCGCGAGCGGGTAGCGGGCTTTGCCCGAAGCGCTTATGGCATCGAGGTCCTGGACGTGGAGCTTCTGCACCTGACGCTCCCGGAGCAGAACCGCGACCACGTCTTTGAGCGCATGAAGGCGGAACGCGGCAAGATGGCCAAGGAGTACCGCACGGCGGGGGAGCTGCAGGCGAGGAAGATCATCGCGGAAGCGGACAGGGAGAAGACCCATATCGAGGCCGAGGCCTACGCGCAGGCGCAGCGCCTGAAGGGCGAAGGCGATGCGGAGGCCTCGCGCATCTATGCGGCGGCCTTCACCCAGAACCCGGCCTTCTACGAGTTTCTGCGCACGCTGCAGGCCTACGGCAAGTTTCTGGATGAGAACACGACGCTGTTTCTGCCCGGCGAAGCGCAGGTGTTGCGCATGCTGAGTCCGCTGGCGCGCCCGCGCGCCGCCGGCCCGCCGGATCAAGCCCCCACGACGGTGCGCGGCAGCCCGCGCAGCGCGCCTTCCGCTATGTCCCTAGCGCCGCGCCCCGGCCGGCCTGGCGCGGGATCTGCGCCGTCCGAGGGCGCCCCGCATGCACTGGAGCCGAACGCGCAATGACGCTGCCTGTGGACAACGTTCAGCCAGGCGAGCCGCGCGCGGCAGGGACTGCTGCCGTCCACCGCGCCCTGCCGGGGAGGCCGCGTCACTGGATCGGGCTGCTCGCGCTTGTCCTGCTGGGCGCCTACTTCGCTACCGGCTTCTACGTCGTGAACGCCGACGAGCACGCGGTGGTGCGCCGGTTCGGGGCGGTCGAGGCGCGGGTCGGCCCGGGCATCCACTATCGCCTGCCCTGGCCGGTGGACCGGATCGATGTCGTGAAGACGACCAGCGTGATGAAAACCGGCGTGGGATTCAGCCCGTCCGAAAACGACTCGCAGTCGATGACCGGCGTGGAGGTGCTGACAGGGGACACCAATATCCTGAGTCTGGCGCTCGTGGTGCAGTACGTGATTCGCGACCCGGCCGAGTTCTTGTTCCAGATCGAGCAACCGCACACCCTGGTCGCGACGCTGGCCCAAAGCGTGTTGACGGAGACCGTCGTAGGGATGCCGGTCGACGAGGTCCTGACCACGGGACGGCTCGCCATCCAGGGGCGGGTGAAGCTCAAGA
>Ga0335077_10006959_pt1 | contig 13985 bp, 11 predicted proteins | sample Lox_Sample_31_FD_207151 | JGI IMG/M metagenome (GOLD analysis project Ga0335077, IMG submission 207151) | Soil microbial communities from Loxahatchee National Wildlife Refuge, Florida, United States - Lox_Sample_3.1 | ecosystem: Environmental > Terrestrial > Soil > Wetlands | place: USA...
GAAGGCACGCTCGACGTGGCGCCAGATGGAGGCGACGAACTCCCGGTCGCCGCTCCACGCCAGGTAGCGCGCCACCAGCAGGAGGTAGAGCGGCGTTGCGTCCGCCGCGTCGAACTGGAACTGCCCGGACGTGGTCGCCTCGTGCAGCACCTTGCCGGTCACGTCCTGGCGATCGCCGAGGAACCGGATGACCTGGCGCACGAGGGAGTACTCGCCGTCGGCCAGCAGCGCGAAGCACGCCCAGCAGGCGTCGCGCGCCACGAACCACGCCTCTCCCGGCCGCCCGTCGCCCCATCCCGGCTGCGAGATCGCGTAGCCGGCCAGGAGGGAGCGGCCCAAGCCGGGCACGTCGCCGAGAAAGGCGTCGAGCCGGCGCTTGGCCCATTCGAACGCGCGCTCGAAGTGCGGGTCGTCGCAGCGCACGGCGACGCGCGCCTCGGCGATCACGGCGGCCCGCTGCGACCGCTGCCGCACGAGCCCCTCCACGCCGAGCCGCCGGATGCCGCGCAGCGTGCGCTGCAGCTCCGCCTGGTTCGCGCCGCCCACGACCGCCACGAACAGCGGCGAGCCCAGCGTGGTGCGGATGCGGCAGCGCACCGCCGGCGCGCCCCCCGCGACGGGCTCCATGTCCACCGTCGCCGCGCGGCTCAGAAAGACGGCCATCACGCCGTCGTCGCTCTCCGACGCCACGAGGGCGACGCGGCCGTCGCTGCGGCTCCGGTACGTCAGGTTGCCGCCGCACCCGGCCGCGAACGGCCACATCCGCCGGAGGTCCGTGACGAACTCGATCTCGAAGTCCAGCGGGCCCCGCCCCACCGACTCGCGCCGCTTGCGGCCGGGGCGGTACTCGACCAGCACCACGGGGTGCTCGACGGCCACCAGCACCGTCTCGAGCAGCCGGCGGTCGGCGGTCTGCAGCGCGCGCGAGACCACGTCGGGCGTGACCTCGATCTGGCCTCCCTCCGTCACCAGGCCGTCCGCGCGCACGGTCCACGAGGAGACCACGCGGTGCGGGTGCACCCACACCTCGCGGATCCCCTTCCGCTCGCTACCCGCCAGCAACGCGCGCCGGCCCGCGAGGTCGAACGCCTCGTCGCGCTCGACGGCACCGCTCAGCATCAGCGCGTCGCCCGACGTCGTGGGCAGCGCTCCGTCGAACTCGAGCGGGTCGGGGAGCGCGAGCGCCTCCGACCCCGAGGCCAGCGTGCCCGGCGAGGGCCACCAGGTCCGCGGCTCGGGGCCGTGGCCGGCCGCCGCCTGCAGCGCGTTCAGCACCAGGCGCTCGAGCTGCGGCCGGAGCCGGGCATCGGGCGCCGCGAAGGAAACGAACGCGCCGAGGCAGAGCACGTGCCCGCGGCCCACCGCGTATTCCCACGCCACCACGCGCTCGGAGTTCTGGACCCGGAACGCGCGCTCGACCGCGACGACGCGGCCGTCGGCGGGCCAGGCGCCGCCCGAGTAGCACGCCCAGGCGAAGCTCTCCCCTTCCGAGGGCGCCCAGCAGTAGGTGCCGTTGTGGAGGCCGTCCACGAGCGGGTGCGGCCCGTACGTCGCCAGGCCGCGCACGTGCGGGTAGGCGGGCAGCGCGCGCAGCTCCTCCGACCACCACTCGTCGCCCGCGTGGCTCCACGCCATCTCGCGGCAGTCGTTGGGCGGCACCGTCTCCACGCCGAGCCGCGCCACCAGCGAGGCCGCGCGACCCGTCAGGAGGAGCCCGCCGCCCTTGGCCACGAACCCTCGCAGCGTCTCGACGGCCAGCCGGTCCTGGCGCACGGCGCCGTGGATCCACAGCACGTCAGTCTCGTTGACCGCGATGCCCACCAGCTCCGGCTCGTAGCGGCGCGACGGCAGCTCGGGCACCGAGGCGAGCCACGCCAGCGCCGCCTCGCCCTCGGCGCCCGGCCCCGCCACGAGCCCGACGCGCGGGCTCACAGCGTGACCTCGACCGGCTCGCCCACCGTCCCGCGCGCCGCCTCGCGCCCCCCGACCAGCACGCTCATCCGCTCCCCCTCCCGCACCACGTCCACCTGCGCGCCCCGCATCGGCAGGCCCCGCGCCTCGAGGCCGTCGATCGGGAACGGCATCGGGTCCACGACGAAGCGTCCCTCACCCGCCGGCCGCAACCCCACCACGTACTGCACGATGAGGTCGTTGATCCACGAGTGCTGGTAGTCGTCGATGCCGCGATAGGCGCTCGGGCGCCCCGTGACCGGGTGGTAGTGCTCGAAGCCGTTGGGCCGGGAGGCGTCGCCGTCCCAGAAGAGCATCCGCACGAACTTGGTGATGAACTCCGCGAGATGCGCGCGCAAGGCCGGCACGTGCGTCAGGGCGACGGCGGCGATCGCCTCCGCCACGTGGCTGTTCGCCATCGGCCACACGCGCCCGTTCCACGGGCAGTTGTGCCGCTTCCCCTTCCACGCGGCGTCGGCGTCGAACAGCTCGTCCTGCAGGCTCGACGACGGCACCGGGAACGGCGTCCAGAACGTGCGCGCGTCGAACAGGTTCTGCGCGAAGCCCGGGATGTGCTCGGCGCCCACGACGTCCGTCGCGTACGGGTAGAAGCAGACCGCCGCCTTCACCCGCGTGCGGCGGCCCGTGGCCGGGTTCACGTCGCTGAACATCCCGGAGGCGGGGTCCCACATCCGCTTGCGCACGGCCTGCGCGGTCGCCTCCGCGTGGCGCCGCCACTTCTCGCCGTCGAGGCCGCCGCGCGGCGCCAGCAGCGCCAGGGCGCGGAACAGCGAGTACGCGTAGACGGTGGCGTCCACGCCCTTCAGGCGGATGCGGCTCTCCCAGCCGTACAGGTCGGCGTCGGGATCCACCGCCTGGTAGCGCGACATGAACTCCTGGCCCGTCTCGTACGGGTCCACGACGTCGTACAGGTGGAGGCGCTGCGCGTCCCGCGTCCCCACCAGCCACTCGGCGTAGCGCTCCAGCGCCGGCAGCACCTCGCGCAGGAAGGCGTCGCTCGGGTGCACGGCGTCGAGCGCGAGCAGCGCGCCGCCCCAGTCGGCGTGGTAGAAGTCCGCGCCCTCGAGGTGGTTCGCGTACACGCGTCCCGGGAACGAGCCGTCGAGCCGCTGGTGCGCGACGAAGCACCGCAGCACGCCGCGCGCCGGCTCCGGGTCGCGGCTCCAGCGCAGCTCCCGCACGTGGCATGGCGCGCTGTAGGCGATGGGCTGGTGGAAGTACCCGATCCCCTCGCACACGGCCGGCGCGACGTAGTTGCCCCAGCCGCCCGCGATGCCGCAGAGCCGCAGGCCGTACCAGCGGTACGCCCAGTACCGCTCGAAGTAGGGATCCGAGCAGCGGAAGGACGGCGCCGCGGCGAGGTACGACTCCCAGGACGACCGGCTCGCCGCCGAGAACGACGACGCCCGGCGCGGGGACGCAACCTCGGACCGCGGCACCTCGGCGCGCGGCAGGTCGGGCTCCACCCGGAGCGCCACGGCCAGCCGGGCCACGCCTCCCGCCGGAATCTCCAGCGCCCGGTGCACGCCCAGGTAGACCAGCCCCGCCTCGCTGATGCCCCCGAGGTCGCCGCGGCACGCCAGCCCGCCGTGGCGCGTGTCCCAGCGGTCCCAGAACGGCGTGAGCGCGAAATGCGGCTGGTTGGCCGTGGCCTCGGCGCGCACGGCGCCCCACGTGTCGGTGCCGCGCGCGAGCGCGAGCTTCAGCAGCAGGTCGAGCGTCCGCCCCTTGCGGTCCACCACCCGGCGCGGCCAGGCCAGCTCCACCGAGGACCAGCCCACGCCGCCGGCGGGCACCTCGTCGCCGGGGGCCGTCGTCCACGCCACGGCGTGCAGGCGCGCGGGCTCGGCGCCGGTGTTGCGCAGCGCCCACTCGCTGCCGAAGACGAAGCCGGGCAGCACGACCCGCGTCTCCACGGCCTCGATGCCGCCCACGGCCAGGTACGGCGTCTCGAGCTCGGCGGGCGTCCAGCGCCGGGCGCCCGGCACGAGCCGCAGCTCGGCGCCGGCCTCGTCGAGGAAGGTGACCGTGAACAGCGGCTGCAGCGGGTACTCGAACAGGTGGGCTTCGTCCCAGAACCCGGGGACGTCCAGCCACAGGGGGAACGGCGGCGCGAACACGAGCCCTTCGCCGGCCGAGAGCTGCCACTTGTCGGTGCGGGCGAGCAGCTCGAGGGGATCGGTCACGGAGACAGGATCAGCTCCGCCTCACAGCGCCGCGATCTGTGCCAGCAGCTCGTCGTCGTCGCGCCGGTGGCCCAGCTCCGCCTCGGTGTGCGCCCAGCGCAGGATGCCCTGCTTGTCCACCAGGAAGTAGGCGCGCCGCGAGAAGAACTTGTCCTCGAGCAGGGTCCCATACGCCCGGCACACCTCGCGCTTGAAATCGGAGAGCAGGTCGAGGCCCAGGTTCTCCTTCGTCTTGAACTCCCGCAGCGACGGGACGGAGTCCACGCTGATCGGCAGGACCACCGCGCCGGCTCCCTCGAAGCGGGTGAAGTCCTCCGAGAAGCAGGACATCTCGGCCGTGCACGTGGTGGTGAACGCCAGGGGGAAGAACGCCAGCAGGACGTTCGCCTTGCCCCGGTACTGGGCGAGGCTGACGTCGCTGCCCGACGTCGAAGGCAGCGTGAAGAGGGGAGCGGGTTCTCCTACGACCGGCGGCATGGCGGGCTCCGGGGCCAGGTCGCTCTGAGCTTACAGCGGGCGCGCGCCCGCGGGCAAGCGAGGCGGTGGCGCGAGCCGCCCGCGGCTAGGGCAGGAGCCCGGCGGCGCGCTCCGCGAAGCGGTAGAGCGCGGTCGGGAAGACCCCGAGCGCCACGACGGCCCCGGAGAGCGCGTAGCAGAGGGCGCGGTCGCCGAAGCTCAGCGGCAGCGGCCCGCGGTTCCGCTCGTCGGGCAGCAGGTAGGCGTACTTGACCGCCACGAGATAGTAGTAGACGGAGACCGTGCTGTTCACCGCGGCCAGCAGCACGAGCAGCCACCACCCCTGCCCCATGGCCGCGGCGAACAGGAACCACTTGCCCACGAAGCCGGCGGTGGGCGGGACGCCGGCCAGCGCGAACAGCGCGAGCAGCAGCGTGGCCGCCAGCAGCGGCGAGCGCCGGTGCAGGCCCTTGAGGTCGTCGAGCTGGGGGTTGGTGCCGTCGGCGCCCACCCGTGCCACGACGAGGAAGGCGGCGGCGTTCATCAGCAGGTAGATGAGGCCGTAGAAGATGGCCGCGGCGGCGCCGTCGCGCGTGAACGCCACCAGTCCCACCACCACGTAGCCGGCCTGGGCCACCGCCGAGTAGGCCAGCATGCGCTTCACGTCGCGCTGCACGATGGCCACGAGGTTGCCCAGCGTCATCGATACGGCCGCCAGCACGGCCAGCGCCGTCACCAGCCGCGTGCCGCCGAGCCCCGCCGCCGATACCAGCCGCGCCAGCACGGCGATGGCGCCGACCTTGGAGGCCGTCGCCACGAAGGCGGCGATGCCGTGCGAGGCCGCCTGGTAGACGTCGGGTGCCCAGAAGTGGAACGGGAAGACGGCCAGCTTGAAGAGCAGGCCGGCGAGGAACAGGCCCACGCCGAACGTCAGGGCCGGCTCCCCTGCCAGCTGCGGCAGCTGCGCGGCGATCTCGTCGAGCCGCGTGGTGCCGGTGAACCCGACGATCAGCGAGAGGCCGAACAGCGTCACCGCCGACGCGGCGAGCCCGATGACGATGAACTTGAGCGCGGCCTCGCGGCCCATCTGGCACTGGTCGCACATCGGCACGAGCACGAACAGCGAGAAGCTGGCGATCTCCATCGCCAGGTACAGCGAGACCAGCTCCACCGCGCTCGCCAGGGCCATCAGGCCGGTGGCCGAGGCCAGCAGGAAGAAGAACACCTCGCCGCGGACGTCCTCGCGCTGGCCGCGCACCTCGCCCGCGATGAACGCGCCGATCAGGAACCCGACCGCGACCGCCGCCTTGACCAGCTGGGAGAACGCGTCGACCCGGTACGTGGCCCAGAAGAACTCCTCGCTGCGGCCCAGCGTCGCCACGCTCGCCGCGAGCACGAGCACGCCGCCCACGTACGCCGCCTGGCGCGCGCGGCGGGTGCGGTGCCGCTCGGTCATCAGCGCGCCGAACACCAGCAGGGCCGTGACGGCGAGCGCCGCCTCGGGCATCAGGGCCAGGAACCGGGTCAATGCCACGCCTGCACCAGGGCGCGGGTGGCGGGCTCGATCACGTCGAGGATCAGGTGCGGCACGAAGCCGAACAGCAGCAGGAAGCCGACCAGGATGGCGCGCGGCGCCGACAGGAACCAGCCGATGTCCGGGACCCCCGGATGCGCCGCGCGCGGCTCGCCGAAGAACGCCGTGACGATGACCCGGATCGAGTAGGCGAGCGTGATGGTGAGCGCCGCCACGACCACCACCGCCAGGACCGGGTAGACCTGCAGCGTGCCCAGGAAGACCAGCAGCTCGGCCCAGAAGGAGGAGAAGCCCGGCACGCCGGCCCCGGTGAGGGCGGCGACGATGAAGAACGCCGACGCCACCGGCATGGCGCGCGAGAGGCCGCCCAGCTCCCGGATGTCGCGCGTGTGCAGCCGGTCGTAGAGGTAGCCCACGGCGGCGAAGAACAGGGCCGTCATCACACCGTGGCTGAACATCTGGAACACGGCCCCGTTGATGCCGCGCTCCGACAGCGTCGAGAGGCCGAGCAGCACGATGCCCATGTGCGAGACCGAGGAGTACCCGATCACGAACTTGAGGTCGGTCTGGTTGAGGGCCACGAACGCGCCGTACACGATGTTCACGGTGGCCAGGACGGCGGTGGCCTCGGCCCAGTAGTGCGCCCCCTGGGGCAGCAGCGGCATGGCCACCCGCAGGATGCCGTAGGCCCCGAGCTTCATCAGCACGCCGGCGTGCAGCATCGAGACGGCGGTGGGCGCCGCCACGTGACCCACCGGCGACCACGTGTGCAGCGGCCACATGCCGGCGAGGATGCCGAACCCGACGAACAGGAACGGGTAGACCAGCAGCTGGAAGCTGCGGCCGAAGTGCGCCGCCGCGAGGCGCGTGAGGTCGAACGTCCCCTGCCCCGCGCCCCAGTACAGCGCCAGCACGGCCGGCACCACCAGGGCCGTGCCCACCAGCAGGTAGAGGGTGAGCTTCATCGCGCCGTACTCCTTGCGCGTGCTCCCCCACACCGCGATCAGGAGGTACATCGGCAGCACGGCGACTTCGTAGTAGAACACGAAGAAGAACAGGTCCAGCGTCATGAAGACGCCGTACACGCCGATCACCAGCAGCGTCATGAAGGCGAAGTACTCCTTCACGCGGCTCTCCAGCTCCCACATCACCAGCACGCCCGTCAGGAACACGATCGCGGTCAGCGCGAGCAGCGGCAGGTTCAGGCCGTCCACCCCGTTGTGCCAGTCGATGCCGAACGACGGGATCCACGGCACCCGCTCCACGAACTGGAAGCCGGCCGCGTTCGGCTCGAAGCGCAGCCACAGCACGACGACCACGGCCGCCGCGGCGAGGCCGCTGGCCGCCGCGATGCGCCGGATGGCGCCGGGGTACCGGGCGGGCGTGAGCAGGATCGCCGCGAGGCCGACCACCGGGCACGCGAGGAGGAGCGTCAGGAGCGGGAGATGGCTCACGGCACCACCGTCACGCGCCCCAGCGCGTACGCCAGCGCGGCCAGGAGCAGCACCGCCACGGTGAGGTAGGCCTGCACGTTGCCGCTCTGCACCAGCGCCAGCAGCCGCCCGCCGCCCACCGTGCCGTTCGCCATGCCGTCCGTCGCACCGTCCACGACGGTGCGGTCGTTCCACTGCGCGGCCCGCGCCAGGGCCGCGGCCCACCGCACCACGGTCGCGCGGTACAGGCGGTCGAGGTACCAGTTGTCGCCGCAGAAGCGCGCGATCGCGGGGACGCGCTCCAGGAACCCGATGCGGGGCGCACCGGCGCGGCCGAACTCGACCCACGCGAGAGCGATGCCGGCTGCGACGAGCCCCAGCGCGACCAGCGCGCCGGTGCCGAATTCGAAGGGCGCCCGCACGGCCTCGCCGGGAGCGAGTCGCACCTGCAGCCACGGCCCCAGGTATCCGAGCACGAGGGTCAGCGCCGCGAGGACCAGGACCGTCGCGCCCATCGCCTGTTCGCCCGGCGTCCTGCCGTGCGTCCGTGCCCCCGTGCCCCCGTGCGCCGGTGCGTCCGTGAGTCCGTGCGTCCGTGCGTCCGGCACCAGTGTCAGGAACACCATGCGGAACGAGTAATAGGCCGTCAGCGCGGCCCCGGCGTACGCCAGCGCCAGCACCAGCGGCGTGGCGCCGGCGCCCACGGCGCCGAGGATCGCTTCCTTGCTGAAGTAGCCGGCGAACGGGATCACGCCGGCCAGGGCCGCGCTCCCCGCCACGAGCCCGATCACGCCCGCGCGCTGCGCGCGCGGCTCGTGCCCGCTGATCTCGCGCATGTCGTTCGAGTGCGCGTGGTGGATGAAGATGCCGGCCGAGAGGAAGAGGAGCGCCTTGAAGCCGGCGTGCGTGACGAGGTGGAAGTAACCCGCCGTCACGCTGCCCGCGGCGAGCCCCATCAGCATGTAGGCGAGCTGCGAGATCGTCGAGTAGGCCAGCACGCGCTTGATGTCGGTCGCCACCATCGCCATCGTCGCGGTCGCCAGCGCCGTCACGATCGCCAGCCACAGCAGCGCCCGCATCACGTCCGGTGCGGCGAGGAACAGCGGGTGCAGCCGCGCCACGAGGTACACGCCCGCCGCCACCATCGTGGCCGAGTGCAGCAGGGCCGAGACCGGCGTGGGTCCCTCCATCGCGTCGGGCAACCACGTGAACAGGGGGCCCTGCGCGCTCTTGCCGATCACCCCCATCAGCAGGAGCGCCGCGGCCACGCCGATGGTGCGGCCGCCGAGCGCGCCGCCCGGCGCCGCCGCCGCGATCACGTCGGGGATCGTCGCGAGCCCGAGGGTGCGGATCAGGAGCAGCACGCCGAGCAGGAAGCCGACGTCGCCCACCCGCGTCATGATGAAGGCCTTGCGGGCCGCGGCCGCGGGGGCCGCCCGCTCGAACCAGAACCCGATCAGCAGGAACGACGCGAGGCCCACCAGTTCCCAGAACGCGAGCGTCTGGAGCAGGTTCGCCGACAGCACGAGCCCCTGCATCGCCCAGCCGAACAACGCGAGGAAGCCGTAGTACCGCGCGTACCCCGGGTCCCCGGCCATGTAGCCGGTGGAGTAGACCATCACCGCCAGCGTGATGCCCGAGACAACCAGCGCCATCGTGGTCGAGAGCGTGTCGAGCAGCACGCCGAAGGCGAGGTTGTGGCTCGCGTCCAGCGGCAGGAAGACCGCCTGCGCCAGGAGGGAGCGGCCCGGCACCGCCACCGCCGCCACCAGCCACGCCGAGGCGGCGAAGGACACCGCCACGCCGGCGATGGCGAGCGCCGCGGCCGTCCGCGGCCATTGCCGCAGCGCGAGCAGCACCACGGCGCTCGCGGCCAGGGGCGCGAACTGCGCCAGCAGCGCGGCCAGCGTGGGCCCGGTCATCCCTTGAGCTCCGAGAGGTCCTCGACGTTGATGCTCTGGACCTCGCGCTGGATCGCGACAAACAGCGAGAGCGCGATGGCGCCCTCGGCCGCCGCCACGCCGATCAGGATCACGGCCACCACCTGGCCGGCCGACGAGACGTTGCCGGTGGCCGACTCGGCGTCGCCGCCCGCCAGGCTGGTGATGGCCACCACGTTGAGGGAGATCGCCGCGAGCATCAGCTCGAGCGCGATCAGCATCGCGATCAGCGACCGCCGCTGCACCAGCCCGTACAGCCCGATGCAGAACAGCAGCACGGCCACGAGGAGGTACCAGTGGAGCTGGCTCATCGGCCCGCCCCCGGCCGCGGCGCGGCGCCGGCGGCGCCGCGCCCGCGGCGGCTCGGATCGCGCCGCGCGACCATCACGGCCCCGATCATCGCCACCACCAGCAGGACCGAGATCAGCTCGAACGCGAGGACGTAGTCCTGCAGCAGGCGCCGGCCGATCCACTGCGGCGCGACCTCGAGGACCTCCGGCGGCGCCGGGAAGTGCGCGCGCCGGAGCACCAGCCACAGCGCCATCGCCACCAGGGCCGCGAGCAGCGCCGAGCCCGCGATCTTCGGCAGGCTGCGCGGCGTGCGCGGTGCGTCCAGCGGCTGCGAGAGCATCACGGCGTACACCATCGCGATGCCGAGGGCGCCCACGTACACCAGCAGCAGCACGATGGCGAGGAAGTCGCTGCCCAGCGTCAGGAACAGCCCCGCCACGCCCACGAGCGCCAGCGCGAAGCCCAGGATGTTGTGGAAGATGTTCTTGAGGCTGACGGCGAACAGCGCCCCGATCAGGGCCAGCGCCGCGGACGAGCCGAACAGGAAGGCGTCCCAGTTCATGGCGTCTTGCCGGCGAGGTAGGGGTCCTGGCCGAACGGCTCGAGCAGGTCGTTCACGGTCAGCGCGCGCGCGTAGGCCGCGTCGTCGTAGTGCGCCGAGTACTTCAGCGTGTCGGTCGGACAGACGTCGATGCACAGCCCGCACAGGCTGCAGGTCGAGAAGTCCAGCAGGAACTTCGTGGCGCGCATCTTCTTGAGACCCGGCGGCCGCACGCCCTCGATGTCGAAGCAGTCCGACGGGCAGATGCGCGCGCAGGCGTTGCACGCGATGCAGTCGTGCGTCCCCGTCTCGGGGAACGTCACCAGCTCGATGGGGCCGCCCCAGCGCGAGACGTCGGGCCGCTCGTGCGGGTACTGGAGCGTCACGACGGGCCGCACCATGTGCCGGCCCGTGATGCCCAGGCCCACCAGCAGGCTCTTGAGCCCGGCCAGGATCCGCCGCAGCAGGCTCACCGGAGCGGCAGCGCCTCGAGCACGATCGCGGTCACCAGCAGGTTCACGAGCGCCACGGGGATCAGCAGCTTCCACGCGAAGTTCATCAGCTGGTCGAAGCGCAGCCGCGGGAAGGTCCACCGCGCCCACATCATCAGGAAGACGACCAGGTAGGCCTTGAGCAGCAGGTACACCGGCCCGAGGAACGGCCAGCGGCCCGCGAGGGGCCCCTTCCAGCCGCCCAGGAACAGCGTCGCGCCCACCGCGCCGAGGACCAGCATGTTCGTGTACTCGGCGAAGAAGAAGAGGGCGAAGCGCATCCCCGTGTACTCCGTGTGGAACCCGCCCACCAGCTCCGACTCCGCCTCGGGGATGTCGAACGGCGCGCGGTTGGTCTCCGCCGTGATGCCGATGAAGAAGATCAGCGCCGCGATCGGCTCGTAGAGGGCGTACGGCACGTGCTGGCCGGAGACGATCTCGTGCAGGTCGAGCGTCTGGGCGATGAGCACGACCGAAAGCGCCGAGAGCAGCACCGGGATCTCGTAGGCCACCACCTGCGCCACCGAGCGCATCCCGCCCAGCACGGCGTACTTGTTGTTCGACGACCAGCCTGCCATGAAGATCGCGATGACCGTGATGCCGGAGAGCACCACCACCACCACCAGGCCGTTGGGCATCTCGGCGAAGGCCCGCGCGTCGCCCAGCGGGACGAGCGAGGTGAGGCAGATGGTCGGGATGAAGATCAGGATCGGCGCGAACAGGAAGGTGAAGTGGTCGGTCGCGAGCGGCGTCACCAGCTGCTTGGAGAGCAGCTTGAGCATGTCCGCGACGGTCTGCAGCGACCCGTGGAAGCCGACCTCCATGGGGCCGAGGCGCCGCTGGGCGTGCGCCGACACCTTCCGCTCCAGCCAGATCAGGAACAGCACGTTGAAGGTGAGGTAGCCGAGGATCGTCCCCGCCCCGAGGACCAGCGTCGCCCCGAAGTCGCCGATGAGGCGCGCGAGGAGCGCGTGCAGGGCGCTCACCGGTCCACCTCCGGCATCACGAGGTCCACGCTCCCCAGCACCGCCACGGCGTCGGCCACCATGTGGCCCGGGAGCACGTCCGTGAGCACCGCGAGGTTGGGGTACGACGGCGTGCGGAACTTCGCGCGGTACGGCTCCGTGCCGCCCTCGGAGACGAGCAGGATCCCGTAGTGGCCGCGCGCGCTCTCGACCGCGTAGTACTGCGTCCCCGCCGGGAGCTTGAGCCGCTTCTTCACGCCGATCGAATCCGGGGTCAGGACCGGCCCATCGGGCAGCTGGTCCAGCGCCTGCTCGATGATCCGGACGCTCTGCCGCATCTCGAGCACGCGCACCATGTAGCGGGCGAACACGTCGCCCTCGGTGCGGGTCACCACGTCGAAGGCGAAGCGCGGGTAGGCGCCGTACGGCTCCGCCTTGCGCACGTCGTACGGCACGCCGGAGCCGCGCAGCGTGGGCCCCGTGACGCCGTACGACAGGCACACGTCGCGCGAGAGCACGCCCACGCCCTTGGCGCGGTTGACGAAGATGACGTTGTCCTCGATGAGGCCCTCGTACTCGTCCCAGCGGGCCTTGAGCTTCGCGAGCACCTCGCGCGCGCGGCGCGGGAAGTCGGCGTCGAGGTCCCGGCTCAGCCCGCCGAACCGGCCCGTGCAGTAGGTGAGCCGCGAGCCCGTGACCGACTCGAGGAGGAACAGGATCGCCTCGCGGTCGTCCCACGCGTACAGGAACGGCGTGGCCGCGCCGAGGTCGAGGAGGAACGCGCCGACCCACAGCAGGTGCGACGCGACGCGGTTGAGCTCCGCCAGGATCACCCGGGCCACCAGGGCCCGCTCCGGCACCTGGATGCCGGCCATCTTCTCGACGGCCTCGACCCACGCGAAGTTGTAGATCATCCCCGACAGGTAGTCCTGCCGCGACGTGTTGGGCAGGAACTGCGCGTAGGTCCGGTTCTCCGCCATCTTCTCGTGCGCGCGGTGCGAGTACCCGATCACCGGCTCCGCCGCGACGATCTCCTCGCCCCGCAGCGTGAGCTTCATCCGCAGCACGCCGTGCGTGGACGGGTGCTGCGGTCCCATGTTCAGGACGTAGGTGTCGAGCGCGTCAGGGATGGGCGGCTTCGTCATCGGGCGCGGGCGCCGGTGCGGCGCGACTCTCGTCGTACTCGGAGGGAGGGGGCGCGGTGAAGCTCTTCAGGAGCGGCCGCCACTCGGTGCCCTCGGGCAGCAGCAGCCAGGTGAGGTTGGGATGGCCGTCGAACGCGACGCCGAACAGCTCCCACGCCTCGCGCTCGTTCCAGTCGGCGGCGCCGAAGACGCCACTCACGCTCGGGACGCTCTCGCCGGCCGGCGCCCGGACGCGCCACGCGACGCGCGCGGCCGGCGGGCCCTCGAAGCGGTTGAAGGTGTAAATGAGCTCGAAGGCGCCGTGCGCGGCCAGTCGGTCCACGCAACTGAGGGATTCGAAGAAGTACCCCGCCTCGCGCAGCACGCGGCAGGCGTCGGGCAGATGCTCGGGCGCGATCCACCGCACCTCCGCCGCGCCCGCGAACGGGTGCTCGAACGGCGCGGGCACCGTCGCGCCGAGCTGCTCCACCGCCCGGGCGACGTCAGCCGGCGCGCTCAAGCCTGCTTCCCTGCTTGATCTTCTCCTGGAGCTTCAGGATGCCGGCGATCAGCGCCTCCGGCCGCGGCGGGCAGCCGGGCACGTGCACGTCGATCGGCATGAACTTCTCGGCGCCTTCCGAGATCGCGTATTCGCCGGGGTACTTGAACGGGCCGCCCGAGATCGTGCAGCCGCCCATCGCGATCGCCCACTTGGGGCCCGGCATCTGGTCCCACAGCGTGCGGATGACGGGCGCCATCTTCCGCGAGATCGTGCCCGCCAGGATCATCAGGTCGGCCTGGCGCGGCGAGGGACGGAACAGCCCGACGCCGAAGCGGTCCAAGTCGTAGCGCGAGGCGCCCGCCGCCATCATCTCGATGGCGCAGCAGGCCAGGCCGAACGTGAGCGGCCAGAGGGAATTCGCGCGCGCGAGGTTGAGCACGTCCTCGACCATCGCCAGCCGCACCCACGGCGCCGCGTCCTCGGCGAGCCGCTCCAGCTCGCGGTCCGTGGGCGCAGCGCCCGGCGCGCCGGCCCCGGACCCGGGAGGCGGC
>Ga0335077_10006960_pt1 | contig 13985 bp, 14 predicted proteins | sample Lox_Sample_31_FD_207151 | JGI IMG/M metagenome (GOLD analysis project Ga0335077, IMG submission 207151) | Soil microbial communities from Loxahatchee National Wildlife Refuge, Florida, United States - Lox_Sample_3.1 | ecosystem: Environmental > Terrestrial > Soil > Wetlands | place: USA...
GGCCCTGGCGGGCGGCGCCGACGGCGGCCAGGACGTGCTGACGTTCCCGGCCGGCGCCCGCGCCCGGCGGCTGCCGCCCGGCCGGGCCGCCATGTTGCTGGCGCGGACGCCGTGCTGGATGCGGCTGGCCGGCATCGCCGACGCCCTGCTGCTCGATCAGGGCGACGCGGGACGGCCCGGCCCGGAGGCCAGGCCATCGCTGGAGGACGGGCTGCTGTCCGCGTGGTCCGGGCCGTTTGCCTGGCTGGTGTTCGCCGAACCGGTCGCGGTGGGCCAGCTCGGGGAGCTCACCGATGAGGTGTCCCTGGCCCAGCTGAGCGCGCAGCGATCCGACAGCCCGTCGGCCAGGCTGGCCGCACAGCGCCTGGCGGCCCGCCATGCCGAGTACCGCCAGGCCGCGGCGACTGGCCTGTGGGCGGTTCGCTTGCTGGCCGGCGGCCCGGCGCCGCACGCCGCGGCGCAGGTCGCCGGGCTGCTGTGCGCGTCGGCCGATCTGAACGGCCTGCCGTATGCCCTGGCCCCGCTGCCCGGGTGCGCCGGGCTGGAAGAGATCCTGGCCGACGGTTCCGCCGGCCCGGGCGTCCCGGCGGGCGCGCGACCCGGGCCGCCGGGTACGCCGCCGCCTCCCCGCCCCGGCCGCGACGGCGACATCTCCGCGCCCGCCGCGCCGTTCTTCGCCTCCTCCCGGCTGGTGGCCGCGCTGGCCCGGCCTCCGGCCCGGGAGCTGCCGGGCATCCGGTTCGTTCTGCGTCCCGATTTCGACGTCACCCCGGAGACCGGTCCCGGAGCTGAGCGGGCCGATGGGGCGGCCGGCGGTGACCGGGCGGTGCCGGTGGGGACGGTGCTGGACTGGAACCGGGTCCCGGCCGGGAATCTGGCGGTGCCGCGGGCCTCGCTGAACCGGCACGTGTTCGTGTGCGGCGCCACCGGAGCGGGGAAATCCCAGACCGTCCGCGGCCTGCTCGAGGCGGCCACCCGGGCGGGGATCCCGTGGCTGGTGGTCGAGCCGGCCAAGGCCGAGTACCGGCTGATGGCCGCCCGGCTGCCCGGGGTCGAGGTGGTCCGGATCCGGCCCGGGGAACTCGCCGATCCGCCGGCCGGGATCAACCCGCTGGAACCCGGGCGGGGCCCGGACGGGGCCCGGTTCCCGCTGCAGACCCACGCGGATCTGGTCCGGGCCCTGTTCCTGGCCGCCTTCGAGGCCGACGAGCCGTTCCCGCAGGTCCTGGCGGCGGCGCTGACCCGGTGTTACGAGAACGCCGGCTGGGACCTGGTCACCGGCGAGCCCGCCACCCCCGGCGTCCAGCCGGGCTACCCGGTGCTGGAGGACCTGCAGGCCACCGCGGCGGCGGTGGTGGGGGAGATCGGGTACGGCCGGGAGATCACCGACAACGTCCGCGGGTTCGTCACCGTCCGGATCGCCAGCCTGCGCCAGGGCACGACCGGCCGGTTCTTCCAAGGGGGTCACCCGCTGGACTTCACCGCGCTGCTGGACCGCAACGTCGTGTTCGAGATCGAAGATGTCGGCGATGACCGCGACAAGGCCTTCCTGATGGGCACCGTGCTGATCGGCCTGGCCGAGCACCTGCGGCTGCGGGCCCGCGCCGAAGGCCCCGCCGAACCACGGCTGCGGCACCTGTCGGTCTTCGAGGAAGCCCACCGGCTGCTGCGCCAGCCCCGCGGCCCGGCCGGCGGGGCGGCCGTCCACGCGGTGGAGATGTTCGCCGGGCTGCTGGCCGAGATCCGCGCCTACGGCGAGGGCCTGATCATCGCCGAGCAGATCCCCGCCAAGCTCATCCCCGACGTGATCAAGAACACCGCGGTCAAGATCGTGCACCGGCTGCCCGCCGCCGATGACCGCCAGGCCGTCGGCGCCACGATGAACCTGACCGAGGACCAGTCGGCCTACCTGGTCACTCTCACCCCGGGCGAGGCCGCGGTGCACGCCGACGGGATGGACTACCCGCTGCTGACCCGGATGCCCGACGGCACCGCCCGCGAGACCAGCCAGCCCGCCCCCACCGCCTCCCCGGCCGGCCTGATCACCTGCCGCAGCCCCACCTGCGGGCCGGCCTGCCACACCGCGCCGTGCACCCTGCGGCAGATCCGCGCCGCCCAGCGCGCCGCCACCACCGACCCGCGGATCACCGTGTGGGCCGAACTGTCCGTCCTGGCCCACCTCACCGGCTGGCTCATGCCCATGCCCGGGCCGGCCCTCACCGCCGCGCTGGCCGCCACCGAACCCCGGCTGCGGGACTGCGCACTGTCCCACGCCGTCGACGCCGCCGTCGCCGCCCGCACCCCCGTCACCGCCGCCCGCCTCAGCGCCCCCGCCCTGGCCGTCCACGTCATCGCCGCCATGCACACCGCCGCCGGCGAGAGCCGGTGGCGCTGCGGCCCGCACGAACCGCACTGGCTGGCCCCGCCCTACCGGTGGGCGCTGGTCCGCGACAGCCTGCACGCCCGGCACCACGGCGACCCCGGCGCCGGCCCGCACCCCCGCACCGCCGAATGGGAAGCCGCCTACGCCCAGGCCATCCCCGGTGCCACCTGCGCCGCCCAGCTCGAAACCGTCCAGCGCTGGTACGACACCGACCAGCGCGACCAGCAGCAGCTCCACGCCGTCGCCTTCGGCACCCGCCCGGCCAGCGCCATCGAGCAGGCCGTCGGCGCCCGCGCCACCGACCCCGACTGGGACCAGCGCCTGGCCGACACCCTCACCGCCTTCCACGACTGCCGCTGGCCCCTGGACCTCCTGCGGCCGCCGCTGCGCGCAGGCGAGCAACCGTAGCCTGACGCTAGCTGGCCGAGCCTCCACCCTCGCCTGCGTCGTGACCCCGGAACGGGGGTCATGACACCGCCGCTGGCTGAAAAGCAAGTTGTCAGCGCACGAAGGCCGAGGACGGGCGTCCCCAGTCTCCCCACCCCGCTTGGGGGGGTTAGCGGGCTAAGGAGGGGGTGGGAAATGCCCGTCCTCGACGGCTCGATAGTACAACTCCAATTTCGTCGGTGCGGCGCGTCCGGCATGTGCGTTGCCGCCGGCGAACTGAGCGTCCGGCACGCACCGATATGGCCTATCCCGGGCCCAAGGTCAGGGACCTTGGCCACCTGAGTCTGTGAGCTACGTCTCTTCCGGCCTGTCCCCCGCCCGGGCACGCTGGGGACATGAACGCGGCGTCGCACGACCCACGGCATCTGCAGTTCCCAGATCGAAGGTGCGCTATGTGTTCACACCGGCCCCCGTGCCCCCCGGCCGACCACCGCGACCGCGACGCCGCCCACACCGTCGCCTGTCACCCCGAGCAGGGCTGGAGCCTGCTGTGCAACGGAGTGATCGTGTTCGACGACCTGGGCGAACTCCTTCCCGACGGCCGGGTGATCTCTCCGCACCGCCCCGCCCGCGTCCGGCTGGCCGTCGCGGCGTGAAACGAGAACGGGAGTAACATCATGCACCCCATGTTCGTGAAGTTGTTCATCGAGCCGGACGCCGACGATCTGCTGGCCGAGGAGCGGGACCGGAAGCGGCGGGCGCTCGCGGCCAGGCGCGGCCTGCCTGCCCGGGTCATGAGGGTCGCCGCTGCCACCCCGGATCGCCCGCGCCGCTCCTGACGCGGCCGGCCGATCCTCCAGGGCCGGCGCCGGCGGCACATAATGTGGGACCTACGGTCCGGATGATCGGCTTGGAGTGATCGATGCTCGTGATGGGGATCCTCAACGTCACTCCTGATTCCTTCTCGGACGGCGGCCGGTGGTTCAGCGCCCGGGCGGCAATCGCTCATGGTGAACAGCTCTTTGACGAGGGTGCCGACGTCGTCGACGTGGGCGGCGAGTCCACCAGCCCGGGCTCCGAGCCGGTCCCGCCGGAGGAGGAACTGCGGCGAGTGCTGCCCGTGATCGCCGAACTGGCCAAACGGGGCAGGGTCTCGGTCGACACCAGGCACGCGGAAGTGGCAGAACGAGCCGTCGAGGCGGGCGCGCTCATGATCAATGACGTAAGTGCTTCTTTGTTCGGGGTTGCGGGCGCGGCGGAAGTCGAGTATGTCGCGATGCATATGCAGGGCGAGCCTCGTACCATGCAGAACGCGCCGAAATATAACGACGTGGTCGCCGAGGTGTATTCTTTCCTCCGCGTCGTCGCCGAGTCGGCCATCGCGGCCGGAGTGAAGAAATGCTGGGTCGATCCCGGAATTGGCTTCGGCAAGACCTTCGAGCATAATATCGCTCTGATCACCAACCTGCCGAAATTGCGCGCCGCCGGGTTCCCGGTCGCCGTGGGCGTGAGCAGGAAGGGGATGATCGGCCGCATTACCCACCGGCAGGATCCGGTGGACCGGGTAGCCGGCTCGCTCGCGGCCGTATACGCGCTGGCCGACCTTGGTGCGGACATGGTGAGGGTGCACGATGTGGCAGCCACCCGGGACGTGCTCGCGGTCCGCAGTGCACTGCGCGGTCCTTCCGGCACCCCGGGCTGACCTCTCCCGGTCCGCCGGGCGTCCTCCCGGACGCGCGCAGGCGGGCGCGGAGGCGGGTACCACGGCCCGTTCGGCCTGAAAAATCCTGGTGCGGGCCCCGCCTCGCCATGGGAGATGCCCCGCGCGCACGCCCGAGACGGCGGTGGCCGCACCCCGGCACCTGGCCGGCGAGATCGCGGTCTGCTAACGATATTCGGAAGTAAACACACCTGGCCGCCGATAACCATGTTACGGTCCAAAAGCAGTCTTACTGGGTGAAAATAACAGAGTTCGGTCACGCGGGGGGTCTCGGCAGCCGCCAGGCGGGATGTCGGCGAAGTCCGGCGGTTTACCGCCAAAGGTGGACGGCCTGCTCGGCCTCCGTCCCTATCTGGTGTGAGGCGCAATGGCGACCTTCCGGCGTCCCGTCCGCTCGAGGCCCATCCGGGTGTTCCTGATCAGCATGTTCGCTGTGCCCCTGGTCTCCCTGGTGGCCCTGTGGGGTTTCGCGACGGCCATCACGGTCAGCAACGCCATCAGCGACCACGAATACAACGCGAGCGCCGCGGCCATCGCCTCGGGGGTCAGGGCGCTGACCGTGGAGCTGCCCCAGGAGCGGGTGCAGTCCTACCTCTGGCTGATCAGCGGCCGGAGGACCTCGAACGCGTCCCTGCTCGCCACCAGGAAAGCCGTGGACCAGGGCATCCCGGCGGTCCGGGCTGCCCTGCTCGCCGAGCAGGGCCAGCTGTCCGCCGCATCCAGGGCGGCGCAGAACACCCTGTTCACGGACATCGGGCAGCTCGGGAAGATCCGGGCGGCCGTTGATTCCGGCGCCATTAGCCCGGCGGCCGCGTTCGGCGCCTACAGCAGCATCGTCGATGAGCTGTACGACTTCTTCGACTCGGCGATCCAGGACCGGGGTGCCTCGCTGGCCGGGATCTCGGTCGGCGCCGCGGACTCGGGGTACGCGGCCGAGATGGCCGGCCGGGAGGCCGCGCTGGCGGGCGGCGCGCTGCTCGATCGCGGTCAGATGAGCGCGGCCGCCCGGCAGCAGTTCGTCAGCAGCGCGGCGAACCGGCGCCTGCTCATGGACCAGGCCCTCGCCCTGATGACGCCCAGCCTGCGCGCCGGGTACGTCAGCCTCGAGAACTTGCCGGCCTACCAGCAGTTCCAGGCCATGGAGAACCAGATCCTGGCCGGTGCCGGGCAGAACGGGCCGGTCCCGGTGAACGGCGGCGCCTGGGTGTCGGCCTCGGAGGCGGTCCTGGCCGCCATGCAGAAGACCGAGACCGCCAACGGCAACCAGCTGACGGCGATGAGCGCTTCGCTGAGCGACCGGCTGGTCACCGAGGCGGTCCTGGCCGGAGGTCTCGGGCTTGCCGCCGTGATCGCCTCGGTGTTCCTGCTGGTGTGGTTCGGCCGCAAGGTCACCGCCGACCTGGGCCGGCTGAACGACAGCGTCCGCGGCATGGCCGAGGAACGGCTGCCGCGAGTCGTCGAACAGCTCCGGCGGGGCGACGAGGTGGACGTGGCCGCGGAGTCCCCGGCCCCGCTCCCCAGCAGCATCCAGGAGATCTCCCAGGTCGCGGAGTCGTTCGGCACCGTGCAGGCGGCGGCCGTGGCCGCCGCCGTCGACCAGGCGAAACTGCGCAAGGCAGTCAACCAGGTCTTCCAGAACATCTCCTTGCGCAATCAATCCCTGCTGCACCGGCAGCTGGGGATGCTGGACTCGATGGAGCGGCGGACCAGCGAGCCGGAGGCGCTCGCCGACCTGTTCCGTCTCGACCACCTGACCACCCGGATGCGCAGGCATGCCGAGGGACTGATCATCTTGTCGGGCGCCACGCCCGGGCGCGGCTGGCGCGATCCGGTACCCGTCGTCGACGTGCTGCGCGCCGCGGTGGCCGAGGTCGAAGACTACGTCCGGGTGGACGTGACCGGCGATTCAGACGACCTGGTCGCGGGGAACGCGGTCAACGACGTCATCCACCTGGTCGCCGAGCTCGTGGAGAACGCCACGGTCTTCTCCCCGCCCAATACCCGGATCGAGGTCAGGGCCGAGCGGGTGGGCACGGGTCTGGTCGCGGAGATCGAGGACCGCGGCCTGGGCCTGTCCGCCGAGGAGCTCGCCGGCATCAACCAGCGCCTGGCCAGCACGCCGGAGTTCGACCTGGCCCGCAGCGAGCAGCTCGGGCTGTTCGTCGTCAGCCAGCTGGCGGCCCGGCACGCCATCAGGGTCTCGCTCCGCCGGTCCGTCTACGGCGGCACCACGGCCGTGGTCCTGATGCCGTTCGGCGTGGTCGTCCGGAAAGAGGAGGTCGGCATGCCCGGCGATCGGGGCGGCTGGCCGGCCGACGACGGGGACCCCGGAACCCGCGGCCTGACCGGGCGGCACCGGCTGGCCACGGCGGCCTCGGGGCGCCGCGCGGACGCCGGCGCGAACCACCGGGCCGGGGAGCGGGAATGGCTCTCGGCTCCCCAGCCCATCCCGCTGGCGCCCTGGGAGATCGAGCCGCCCGCGCCGCCGGCCCCCGGGCCCCAGGCTTCCCCGGCCGGGATGTCCCATTGGCAGCTGTCGCGGGCCGGTGAGCCGCCGGGCGCGGCTTCGTCACCGTCACCGCGCGAACCCGAGCGGCCCGGTCCCGTCTCGCCCGGCAGCCACCTCGGGATGCCGATCCGGGTTCCGCAGGCCAGCTTGGCCCCGCAGCTGCGGGACCGGCGCGGCGAAGCCCCGCGCCCGGCGGAGCACGAGGCGCCCGGGGTCGACGCGCGATCACCGGAGGCGACCCGCAACATGCTGATCTTGATGCAGCAGGGATGGCGACGCGGGCGCGTGGACGATCTCGATCGTCCCTCAGGTGCCCCGGGCCGCCGAACTGATAGCGAGGCTGAGTAAATGACACAGACCGACACGACCGGGCAGCTGAGCTGGCTGCTGGACAACCTCGTCAATCAGGTGGAGCACGTCCAGCAGGCGCTCATACTGTCCCGGGACGGCCTGGTGGTGGCGGCGTCGCGGGGCCTGACTCCCGAGGACAGCGAGCACCTTTCCGCCCTGGCCGCCGGCCTGCAGAGCCTGGCCCGGGGAACCGGCCGGCAGTTCGGCGGCGGCGAGGTGCGGCAGACCATCGTCGAGATGGAGCACGCCTTCCTGTTCATCATCGCGGCCGGCAAGGGGACGTGCCTGGCCGTGCTGACTTCCGCGGATCCGAATGTCGGTCTGATCGCCTACGAGATGGCGATGCTCGTGCGGCGCATGGGCAAGTACCTCGCCGCGGAGCCGAGATTCCCCGACCAGGAAATAGCCGCAGAGTGACCGCGCACGACGGCTACCGGGACCGCTGGCTCGACCGGGAGGCCGGCCCAGTGGTCCGCCCCTACGCCCTGACCCAGGGCCGCACCCTGCCGAGCGGCGGGGCGTCGTTCGGCTTGATCGACGTCGTGATCGCGACCCGCGAACGCCCGCCGGAGTATTTCCGGCCCGGGCCCGAACACCGGCGGATCCTGAGCCTGTGCCGCCGGCCTACTCCCGTCGTGGACCTGACCTCCGAAATCGACCTGCCGCTGGGGGTGGTCCGTGTTCTGCTCGGCGACCTTGCGAGCGAGGGTATGCTCCGGGTTCTCTCCACGCAGAAGCAGCCACTAACCGATCGGCGCCTGCTGAGGATGGTACTTGATGGACTTGAATCACTTTGATGGCGCCGCGGCGGGCAGAAACGTGCCATCGACCGCCAAGATCCTCATTTCCGGGGGCTTCGGCGTCGGGAAGACCACCATGGTCGGCGCGATCAGTGAGATCAGGCCACTGCGGACCGAGGAGCCGCTGAGCGACCGCAGCGTCGGCATCGACGACACCTGGGGCCTGAGCGCCAAGACCACCACCACGGTGGCCATGGATTTCGGCCGGATCAGCTTTCCGTCAGATCTCGTGCTCTACCTGTTCGGCACGCCCGGCCAGGAACGGTTCTGGTTCATGTGGGACGAGCTGACCGTCGGGGCCGTCGGCGCCGTGGTGCTGGCCGACACGCGGCGCGTCGCCGAGTGTTTCGCCTCGATCGACTACTTCGAGCGAAACGGGATGCCGTTCATCGTCGCCGTCAACTGCTTCGACGGTGCCCCGCGGTTCGAGCCGGACGACATCAGGATCGCGCTGAGCCTGGGGCCTGAGGTGCCCGTCGTGCTATGCGACGCCCGGGAGCGGGAGTCTGTGAAGAAGGTGCTGGTCAGCCTGGTCAGGTACGTCCTGAATACCGGCAGCCGGCCGAACCGGATCAGCATCGGCTGAGGGTTCCGGCCCGGCCGCCTGAGGGTTCCCGGCCCGGCCGGTGATTCAATATCGGTCAACTGACCGATGTTTCGCGCTGCAAGTTGCAGCAGAATTTTCCGTGCAACCGGCACCGGGCAGTCCGGCACTCCACCCGGGCCTTTGCCCGGGGCGCAGCCGCGCAGGGTGACCAGCGCCGTCCCCGGATCAGCTCATTCCGGCCTGCAAGGGGACCTCCGATGAACGTGATGGCGTGGCACTCGTCCGCCCTCCCGGCACTGATGACGCGCCCGGCCAGTCCCGGATTCGCGGCAGCGGCCAGTGACTGGCGGCCGCATGGGTGAGGACCTGATGACGCGGCGGCAGGTGGCGTCGCTGTTCGGGGTGACCTCGGCGGCGGTGGCGACCTGGGCCCGGCGCGGGCGGCTGCCCGAGATCCGCAACGAGGCCGGCCGGCCGCGGTACCGGCGCGCCGATGTGGAGGCTCTGGCCATCAGGGGCGGGGCCCGGCCCGGCACCGGGGGATCATCGCGATGACCGTCGCGGTGCTCGGGAAGCTCGGCTTCACCGTCGAGCACAAGCCGTCGCGCACAAGCCCACGGCCGGCCGGCGGATTTTGCCGCTTACCCGCCGGACCGGTTCACCTGGCCGCCGGCCTTCTTCCGCCGGCGGGTCCGGAACGTGCCCCTTCCCGCACGCAGGCAGATAATTTACATATCTATTTCGCCTGGGCCGTGCTTCCCGAGCTTTATCCGGCGCCAAATTTTATTCGTCGGCGCCGGACTGGGAACAAAAGGCGAACGGGCGATCTGGCCGTGCCGGGACGGGATTTTGCCATGGCCGGTAACCTTTGCGCCCGGCGCCCGGCGGTGCAAGGGTGAAATCGCAGTCCCATCTTCGCGGTCACAAGCGGGAAACGTAATGCGCTACGGTCACTTCGACGACGATCACCGCGAATATGTGATCACCCGGCCGGACACGCCCGTGCCGTGGATCAATTACCTGGGAACGGATGCCTACTTCGGCATCATCTCGAATACGGCGGGCGGTTACTCGTGCTATCGGGATGGCCGGCTGCGCCGGATCACCCGGTACCGCTACAACAACGTCCCGGCCGACTCCGGCGGCCGCTATCTCTACCTGCGCGACAACGGCTCGGGTGAGTACTGGTCGCCGTCATGGCAGCCCACCCGGTGTGACCTTGACCGCTACGAGTGCCGGCACGGCCTGTCCTACACCCGGATCTCGTCCACCCGGGCCGGCGTGCGGGCCGAGATCCTGTACTTCGTCCCGCCCGGCGAGACGCTCGAGGTCTGGCGGCTGCGCGTCCGCAACGAGCGCGGCACGCCGATCGAGATGTCGGTGTTCTCCGCGGTCGAGTTCTGCCTGTGGGACGCGCAGGACGACGCGTGGTTCCGGCGCGCCTACGACCATTCCGGCCACGCCGTCGGCTCGGCGGCGAACGCCGAAGGGCAGATCTTCATCGAACCGCAGGGCATGTGCGTGATGAGCGGCATCGGCATCGACGACGGCCTGGCCGTCCGGGCCCTGGCCAGTGTGCGCGAGCGCCTGGCCACCAGCCACGGCATCCTGCTGCTGCAGCCCGCCTACACCCGCTACCACCTGGAGCTGGGCGAGATCTCCTCCTATCCCCCCGGTTACAAGGAGAACGGCAGCGTCTTCTGCCACACCAACCCGTGGGTGATGATCGCCGAGGCCATGACCGGCCACGGCGACGCCGCGTTCGGCTACTACCAGCGCATCAACCCCTCCGCGCGGGAGCAGATGAGCGACGTCCACCGCTGCGAGCCGTACGTCTACGCCCAGATGATCGCGGGGCGGGACTCGCCCACCCCGGGCGAGGCCAAGAACTCGTGGCTGACCGGGACGGCGGCCTGGAACCTGGTCGCGATCACCCAGTGGATCCTCGGGATCCGCGCCGAACTGGACGGGCTGCGCGTGGATCCCGTGCTGCCCGCGGCCTGGGCTGGGTTCACCGCCATCCGGCGCTTCCGCGGCGCGACGTACCAGATCAGCGTCCGCAACCCGGACCGGATCAGCGGCCGGGTGACTCACCTGGCCGTGGACGGCCAGCGGGTCGAGGGAACTCTCGTGCCGCTGACCCCGCCCGGTACCACCGTGCGGGTCGAGGCCGTCGTCCGGTGACCGCCGGGATCCACGGTCATTTCACCGAACGGGCCGTGGTTCACGCGTCCCGCAACGCCTGCCGGGCGGCCTCGGCGGCGTGCTTGGCATCCGGGCCGTCCCCGGGCAGGTCCTCGAGTCCCTGCGCCAGCACGCGCAGCGCCTCGGTCAGCGCCGTCACGCGGACCTCGAGCCGGTGCACGCGGTCTTCCAGCGCCCCGGGCGACTCGCTGTTACGCCAGCCGATATAAACCATGGACGCCTCCCTCGGGGGGGGCAGCGATACCCGGCCACCGTGGTCGTCTGCCCTTGCCGTCACGCTATCCGGGCCGGTCCGGCCGGGTAGGGCCGAAGGACCTAGGGCGACCGCCGAACGGCCGCATATCCCCGTTATCCAGGGACCTTGGACTGCGCTGGCGGGACCTTCACCCGGATCGCCCGGCTGACCGCGGTGCTTATAGTCCAGCCGAAGGGATGATTCGAGCAAGCGGGAAAGGCAGGGCCGGGTGGTGACTGACAGCGGGCCGGACGGCCGGTCGATCACGGTCTTCCTGCTGGACGACAGCGAGATGGTCCGGCGGGAACTGCGTGAACTGCTGGGCGCCGAACCCGATATCCGGGTGGTCGGCGACGCGGGCACCGCCGCATCCGCCCTGACGCAGATCCGGGCGCTGCACCCGGCTGTGGCGATACTGGATGTGCGCCTGCCGGACAGCGACGGGATCGCGGTCTGCCGGCAGATCCGGGCCCAGATGCCGGATACCGCGTGCCTGATGCTCACCGCCTACTACGACGACCAGGCCGGGCGGGAAGCGGTCCGGGCCGGGTGCGCGGGTTACCTGCTGAAGAAGATCCGCAGCGCTGCCCTGCCCGCGGCGGTGCGCAAGGTCGCCGCTGGCCAGCCGGTGCTGGACCCGGAGGCGATGATCGGGCCGTAGCGCCGGGTCCCCGCCGGGCACGTGTCCCACCGGCCGCGGAAGGTCGGCGATGCGCATCTCCTAGCCGGCCCGGGCCTCGATGGTGTCGGCGGGTTCGGCGCACTGCCGGACGAGGTCCTCCAGGGCGAGGCCGAGGGCGGCGGCCAGCGCGGCCACCGTGAAGAACGCGGGCGTGGCGATGCGGCCGGTCTCGATCTTGCGCAGGGTCTCCGCGGGGACGCCGGATACCGCGGCGATCTCGGCCATGCTGCGCGTCCCGCGGGCCTCGCGGAGCAGGGTGCCGAGCCGTTCCCCGCGGGCGTGCTCGTAGTGGCTGAGCGGCGGCCGGACCATACCGTGATAGTAATACCGGTATAGTTATACCGCAAAGGGAGGGAGGCCCCGTGGTGGAGATCAAGACGCCGGGCGAGATCCAGGCCATGCGCGCGTCGGGCCGGGTCGTCGCGCAGATCCTGGCCACCGTCCGCGGCCAGGCCCGGGCGGGCACCCGGCTGGCCGAACTGGACGAGGCCGCCCGCGCGGTCCTCGCGGCGGCCGGGGCCACCTCGCCGTTCCTGGGTTACCGGCCGTCCTTCGCCCCGGTCCCGTATCCCGCCGTCATCTGCACGTCGGTCAACGACGCCGCGCTGCACGGCATCCCGGGCCGCTACCGGCTCTCCGACGGCGACCTGCTCAGTGTGGACTGCGGCGCCGTGCTGGACGGGTGGGCCGCCGACGCCGCGATCTCCTTCACCATCGGCCCCCCCACGAATGGCTTGCGCACCTCCCCGTCCCCCTGCACCGCCGACGCGCGGCTGATCGCGACCACCGAGGCGGCCCTGCGGGCCGGGATCGCCACGGCCGTCCCCGGGGCGCGAATAGGCGATATCTCGTCGGCGATCGGTGCCATCGGCCGCGCGGGCGGCTACGGCATCTGCACCGATTTCGGCGGTCACGGCGTCGGCCGGTCCATGCACGAGGAACCGCACATCCCCAACGAGGGCGCGGCCGGGCGCGGCCGCCGGCTGACCCCGGGGCTGGTCATCGCGATCGAGCCGTGGTTCCTGGCGGGCGGGCGGGACAGCTACTACATCGACCGCGACGGCTGGACCATCCGCAGCGGCGACGGCAGCCGCGCGGCCCACGCCGAGCACACCGTCGCCATCACCGCCGACGGCCCCCAGGTCCTGACCCTGCCCTGAGGGAACTCCCGGGGATCCGACGACCAGCACGTGGCGTAGGGTCAGCCCAGAAGGGAGCACGCATGTCATCCTCGCCGGAACCGGAACACCTCGACAATCATCACCGCAATACGCTGCGGCAGATCTTCCAGCACCCGGTCAGCCACAACATCGAGTGGCACGCGGTGACCTCGCTGCTGGACGCCATCGGCACGGTCGAGGTCCACCACGACGGCCAGGTGGCGGTCAGGGTCGGGTCGCAGAGCGCGTTCCTCGAGCATCCCGAGGGCAAGGACGTCGACGAGCAGACGGTGCTCGACCTGCGCCGGATGCTGGCCAAGGCCGGCTACGAACCGTGAGCGGGCAGGACGGGATGCGGATCCTCGTCGTCAGGCACCACGACATCGACTCCGCCGGTTTCATCGCCGGCGCGCTCGGGGCGCGCGGGGCCGAGGCGTCCGACCACCTGTTCCCGGACGACGGCCCGCTGCCCGCGCCCGACGGCGTGGACCATATCGTCGTGCTCGGCGCGGTCAGCTCGGTCAATGACCCCGATCCGTGGATCACGGCCGAACTGGCCTGGCTCCGCGCGGCCGATCAGGCGGGAGTGCCCGTGCTCGGGATCTGCTTCGGCGCCCAGGCGCTGTGCGCCGCGCTGGGCGGGCGGGTGGAGGCGATGGCGCGCCGGGAGATCGGCTGGACGATGGTCGGCTCGGGTGATCACGACGTGGTCCCGGCGGGCCCCTGGCTGGAGTTCCACGACGACCGCTGCCTGCTGCCCCCGGCCGCCACCGTACTGGCCCGCAACGACGCGGCCGTGCAGGCGTTCCGCATCGGCCGGCACCTCGCGGTCCAGTTCCACCCCGAGGTCGACGGGCCCCAGCTCAAGCGCTGGCTGGACGCGCACGCGGAAAGCGGCGCCACCTGGCTCGGGATCGACCCCGATCAGTTCCTGGCCGACACCATCCGCGAGGAGCCGGCCGCGCGGGAGCGTGCCGACCGCCTGGTCGCCACGGCGCTGCGGATC
>Ga0335077_10006961_pt1 | contig 13984 bp, 10 predicted proteins | sample Lox_Sample_31_FD_207151 | JGI IMG/M metagenome (GOLD analysis project Ga0335077, IMG submission 207151) | Soil microbial communities from Loxahatchee National Wildlife Refuge, Florida, United States - Lox_Sample_3.1 | ecosystem: Environmental > Terrestrial > Soil > Wetlands | place: USA...
ACTCGCCGGGTGGTGAACGAGCGGCCGTCCCTGACGCGGTCCACCAGGTAGATCAGCGGGACGGCGGGATCGCCAGGCCTGATGAAGTAGGCGTGCAGAGAGTGCACCGGGCGCTCCTCGGGCACCGTGCGGCCGGCCGCCACCAGCGCCTGGCCGGCTACCTGCCCGCCGAACACGCGCTGCCTGCGCTCGTTCTCCGGGCTGCGGCCGCGGAAGATGTCGAGCTCGATCTGCTCAAGGTCGAGCAATTCCACCACCGCGTCCAGGGCCTTGCTCATTCGCCGCCCGCCTCCGTCATCCGCCCGCCTCCGTCATCCGCCCGCCTCCGTCATCCGCCCCTCCGTCGTCATCCGCTCCGTCGTCATCCGCTCCGTCGTCATCCGCCCGCCCCCGCCTGCGCATGCCGCTACTGCCGCACCGTACCGTTGCCGGGGGGCTGCGGGTCAGCGCAGGTCGTCGATGAACCTCGACGGCTTCCTAATACGGCGGCCGCCCGGCGCCCTGGCCAGCGCCCAGGAGAGGAACAGCCGCTGCCGCGCCCTGGTGATTCCCACGTAGAGCAGCCTGCGCTCCTCAAGCACCGCCTCGTCGCTGCGCGCGTAGACAATCGGCACCGCACCGTCGGTCAGGCAGGGCAGGAACACCACGTCCCACTCCAGGCCCTTGGCCGCGTGCAGCGAGGCCAGCGTGACCCCGCCCGCGTCTGGCGGCTGCCCGGCGGCGGTACGCGCCTCAAGCTCGGCGACCAGGTCGGCCAGGCGAGCGCCTGGCGACGCCGCGAAGAGTCCGGCGGCCAGCTGAGCAAGTACGTCGAGCGACTCCCACCGCTCCCGTGCCTTGCCGCGACCGCCTGGCGGCCTGACCGACAGGCCGATCCCGGTCAGCACCGCGTGCACGGCGCCAGCCGGGTCCTCCTCCGGACCGACCGACCTGGCGGCCACCCTGAGCAGGCCGACCGCCTGGCGCACCTCGGCTCGGTCGAAGAAGCCGTCAGCCCCGCGGAGCGCGAAGGGCACCCCGGCGGCCGTCAGCGCCTCCTCATACCCCGCGGTCATCGCGTTGGTACGGAGCAGCACGGCGATCTCGCTGGCCGGCGTGCCTGCCGCGATCAGGTCGGCGGCCCGCCGCGCGACGTCGGCCGCCTCGGCCTGCTCGTCGGCGTACTCGGTCAGCACCGGTCGCTGCCCGGGCGGCCGCTGCGACACGAGCGCCTGCCCGGAATGGGCGAACACGCGGTTGGCCAGCGCCGCCACCTGCGGCGATGAGCGGTAGTTGCGGACCAGCCTGATCACCGCGGCGCCTGGGTACTGCAGCGGGAACTCGGTCAGGTAGGCCGGGCTGGCGCCGGTGAACGAGTAGATCGTCTGCCGGGGGTCGCCCACCGCGCAGATGTCCTCCCGACCGCCGACCCACTGGTCGAGCAGCAGCTTCTGCAGCGGGTTGATGTCCTGGTACTCGTCCACGACGAAGTACCGGTATCTGTCCCTGACCACGGCGGCGGCCGCCGGCTGCCCGGCGATGATCGCGGCGGCAAGCTCGAGCACCGCTTCGAAGTCCACCAGGTTTCGCTCTCTGCGCAGGTCTTCGTAGCCGGCGAACAGCGGCGCGAGCAGGTCGGGCGGCACCGCGCTATCGCGCTCGGCCTTCTCCCTTGCCGACGCGTAATCCTCCGGCCTGACCTGGGTGACCTTGGCCCACTCGATCTCGGTGGCCGCGTCGCGCAGCCCGGCCTGGTCGAGCCGCAGCCGCAGCCGCCTGGCCGCCTGCGCGATCAGGGCGATCTTGGAGTCGAGCACGGCGGGCGCCGGGCCGCCGATCGCGGTCGGCCAGAAGTGCGTGAGCTGGCGCAGCGCCGCCGCATGGAAGGTGCGGGCCTGGACCAGGTCGAGCCCGGCCCCCGGCACGGCGATGGTGCCGAGCTGGCGCAGCCTGCCCCGCAGCTCGCCGGCCGCCCTCGTCGTGAACGTTACCGCGAGCACCCGGTCGGGCCGGACCACGCCGGTAGCGACCGCGTAGGCGATGCGGTGCGCGACCGCCCTCGTCTTGCCGGTGCCGGCCCCGGCCAGGACGCAGACCGGCCCCCTGGCCGTTAGCGCGACCTCACGCTGCTCCGGGTCGAGCGCCGCGAGCACGGCATCGGGCCCGCACGGCGGATCGGCTGCGTTCACGGCGGACCTCCTGCCCGGCCTTGCGTCCCGCGCCCATCCTGCCGCACGGCACCGACGCTGTACCGCCTCCGGCGCACCCGGATAACGCCCGCATGCGGCGCTTCTGGGGCGAAGCTCCTCAGATCATCAGGAAAAACCCGGCGAATCTGACCGGCCGCTCAGGAAGCACCTCGCAGATGCGGACGTTAGTAGTGTTCGGGTGCGACAATGGCGGCCAAGGAGGAGCATGGCATGACCCAGCCACTGACGATGTACACGACGCCTTGGTGCGGGTACTGCCGGAGGCTGAAGAGTCAGCTCGCCCGCGAGAACATCGAGGTCACCGAGGTCGACATCGAGCGCGAGCCGGTCGCTGCCGAGTACGTGATGACCGTGAACGGCGGCAACCAGACCGTCCCCACCGTGCTGTTCGCCGACGGCAGCACGCTGACCAACCCGTCGGTACGCGCGATCAAGCAGCGGATGGAAGAGCTGGCCGTCACTCGATGACACAAGCACGCAGGAGAACGAAGGGCTCAGGGGCCGGTGCGCTCACCGAGCGGACTCAGGCACCGGCCGACAGCGTCGGCCAGGCCTCCGGCGGGCCTCAGGACGGGCCTGACGGCGCAGTCGTGCGGCGTACGAAGGACGGCTGGCGGGTGGGCGGCACCGAGGTGCCCGACCTGACCAGCGCGATGGTGCTCGCCGACCTGATCTCGGCCGAGCTCGCCGCCGTCGAGGCCGCGCCGGATGCGGGCGGCCCAGGGTCGCCGCGGCCGGCGGAGGGCGGCCAGGGCCAGCCGGGGGGCGCCGGGAACGGCGACGCCGGTGACGGCAAGGACCCGGCCAGCGAGACGAGCAGGCTGCGCGCCACGATCGGCCAGCTTGAGCATGCTCTCACCGCGCGGGTCAGGGTCGAGCAGGCCATCGGCGTGCTCGCCGAGCGCCACAGAATCCAGCCGCGCCAGGCGTTCGAGCAGCTGAGGGACGCGGCGCGCAGCCGCGGCAAGAAGGTGATCGACATCGCCAGCGATGTCGTGGCCAGCGCCACGAACCCGCTGCTGCAGCTGCCAGACGAGCTGTCGAGGCCCCGATCGGGCGGCCGACGCGGCCGACGGCCGCACGGCGTGCTCGGTAGCGAGTAGCCGCGCCGCCGAGGCGGAAGGCGGAAATACCGCGGGACCCCGGTGAGACTCACGGCCGCTCCTTGTGCGCTCATCCCCGCCTACGTCGCTCTTTGTAATGACGGATTGACCCGCAGTAACGGCGGGTAGACAACGCGTCAGGGGCCGCGCCGCGGTCCGGGACGAGGGCCAGAACGTGGATCACGGGGGAGTTCCTGGCCGCCTGCTGCTCATCGGCGGGGCTGAGGACAAGTGCTACGGCACCGAGGTTCTGGAGCGCTACGCCGAGATGTGCGGCAACTCCAAGGCGCGCATCGTGGTGATCACGACGGCGACCGGCATTCCCGGTCAAGCGTTCGCCGAATACGAGCAGGCCTTTCGCAAACTCGGCGTCCGGCATATCAGGGAACTGCCGATCAGCGGCCGGGCCGACGCGGACAGCTCGCCGGCGACGGCGGCGCTGGCCGGCGCGACCGGGGTCTTCTTCAGCGGCGGCGACCAGTCCAGGCTGCGAACCCTGGTCGGCTCCCGCATCAACGAGCGGCTCAGCGCCGGTCTCGCCGACGGTCTCGTCGTGGCCGGCACCAGCGCGGGCGCGACCGCGCTCGGCCGGACGATGATCCTGCACGGCAACGGAGCCGACGTCGCCACCGGGCCTGGCCTCGGGCTGATGCCGCGCATGCTGATCGACATGCACTTCGGCGAGCGTGGCAGGCTGCCGAGGCTGCTGAACGCCGTCACGCTCGACCCCGACGGGCTCGGCGTCGGCATCGACGAGAACACCGCGATCTGCGTGCAGGGGGACACCTTCGAGGTGCTCGGCAGCGGCACGGTCAGCGTCGTGGACGCCAAGGACGCCACCGTCGTGTACGCGGCATCCGACACCGACCCGATCACCCTGTTCGACGTGCGGCTGCACCTGCTGCCGGCAGGCTGCCTGTTCGACCTGGCCAGCCGGTCGCCGGCGATCGGCCCGGCCCATGCGAGGTACTGAGCCCGAGGTGCCCGGCCACCGGCTGGCCTCGGCCCCCTCGGTGACACCTATCCAAAGGAGCGCACGTGCGGCTTGACTACATCCGCCATCTCAGCGGGCCCAACATCTTCGCCGCGGCCCCGGTCAGCCTGGCGCGGATCGAGCTCGAGGAGCTGACGTGCCAGGAGACGACCGGCCACCCCGGCTTCGCTGAGCGCCTGCTGATGCTGCTGCCTGGCCTCCGCGAGCACCACTGCGCGGCCGGGCGGCCGGGCGGCCTCGTCGCAGCGTTGGCCAGGGGCACCTACTTCGGGCACGTGACCGAGCACGTCATGCTCGAGCTCTCGGTGCAGGCCGGGCGCGAGGTGCGCCTGGGCCGGACGATGTGGGCGGGCGCCGACGGCCGCTACGACGTGATGACGCAGTGCCCGCAGGATGAGCCGGAGGACTCCGCCGTCCCCGCCGAGCTCTGCGAGCTGGCGATGAGCCTGGTGGCCGACCTGCTCGCCAAGCGGCGGCCCGACCCGGCCGCGCATGTCGAGGCCATCGCCAGGACCGTGGAGCGCGAGCGGCTCGGCCCGAGCACGGCAGCGATCGCGGCGGCGGCCCGCCGTCGTGGCATCCCGGTCCGGCGAGTCGGCGGGCTATCCATGCTCCGGCTTGGCTACGGCTGCAACCGGCGGGTGGTCAGCGCCGCGCTGACCGAGCAGACGTCGGCGATCGGGGTCGACATCGCGAGCGACAAGGTGCTCGCCAAGCTGCTGATGACACGGGCGGGAATCCCGGTGCCCGAAGGCGTGGTGGCGCGCAGCGAGGCCGAGGCGATCAGGGCGCTCGGCACGCTCGGCGGGCCTGTGGTCGTCAAGCCACGGAACGGCAATCACGGCCGGTCGGTGAGCGTGGGCGTGCACAGTCCGGGCCAGGCGGGCCTGGCCTACCGGCGAGCGGCCGCGGGAGCCGGGTCGTGCGAGGTGATCGTCGAGAGTTACGTGCCCGGACGCGACTACCGGGTGCTTGTCGTGGACGGCGCGGTCAGGGCGGCTGCCGAACTCAGCCCGCCGTCGGTGACCGGGGACGGCAGGCGCACGATCGGCGACCTGGTCAGGGATCTCAACGCCGACCCGCGCCGCGGTCACGGCCACTCTAGGGTGCTCAGCAAGGCCAGCATCGACGAGTCGGTGCTCGCCCACCTGGTCGCCCATGGCCAGGCGCTCGACACGGTGCCCGAGGCCGGCCAGGTGGTCACGCTGCGCCGCAACGGGAACCTGTCGACCGGGGGAACAAGCAGGGATGTCACGGCCCTGGTGCACCCCGACATCGCAGAGCTCGGCCGGCGCGCCGCGGCGGTGGCTGGCCTGGACGTCTGCGGCATTGACCTGCGCCTTGAGGACATCGCCGCGCCGCTCTTCGGATCGCGGCACCAGGCGGCCGCGGTGATCGAGATCAACGCCTGCCCCGGGCTGCGGATGCACCTGTCGCCGGCCGAGGGCGCGCCGCAGCCGGTCGGCGAGGTGATCGTCGACCGGCTGTACCCGCCTGGCGCGCCGTCGCGGATCCCGATCATCGCGGTGACCGGGACCAACGGCAAGACCACGACCGTCCGCATGATCGCGCACATCCTGCGTCAGGCAGGCATCAGGACAGGCATGACCTGCACCGACGGCGTGGAGATCGGCGGCCGATGCGTCCTCGAGGCCGACGCGTCCGGCCCCAGGTCGGCCGAGGTCGTGCTTGACGACACCTCGGTGGAGGCGGCCGTGCTGGAGACCGCCAGGGGCGGGATCCTGCGCCGCGGTCTCGGCTACGACCTCGCCGACGTGGCCGTGATCACCAACATCACCGCCGACCACCTGGGCGACGACGGCGTCGACGACCTCGCCGAGCTTGTGGAGGTGAAGGCACTGGTCGCCGAGGAGATCTGCGAGGGCGGCAGCCTGGTGCTCAACGCCGACGACGAGGCAGCGGCCGGGATCGCCGACCGGCCGCGGGTGGGCGGGCGCTCCCCCGTGGTCAGGTACTTCAGCACCAGCCCTGGCAGCGCCGCGCTGAGCAGGCACAAGCGGGCAGGCGGGCACTGCTACGAGAGCTGCGACGGCCAGCTCACCGAGGTGGTCGGGCGCCGCCAGCAAGTGATCATGAACGTCGCCGAGCTGCCCGGCGCGTTCGGCGGCCGCGCGGCGCACGTCGTGGCGAATGCCCTGGCAGCTATCGCCGCCTGCCGGGCGGCCGGGGTGGCGGTCAAGGACATCAGGGACGCGCTCGCCACGTTCGTGCCCGGCGTGGCCAACCCTGGTCGCGGCAACGTGTACGCGGTCACTGCGGCCCCGCAGGCGGCGACCGCCGCCGGGCCCGTCGTGGTCGATTACGGTCACAACGCGGCGGCGCTGCAGGCCACCGGCCAGATGGTGGCGGCCGTCTGGGGCGGCGAGCCGGTCGCCGCGATCACCCTGCCCGGCGACCGGCGCGACGACCTGGTGACCGCGTCGGCCGGGGCCGTCGCCGCCTGGTTCGGCAAGGTGGTCGTCTACGAGGACGACGACCTGCGCGGCCGGGAGCCAGGCGAGATGCGTGCGCTTATCACCGCCGCGCTGCGGGCCGCTCGGCCCGGCATCGCGATCACCCAGGCGGACGGGCCGGGCGAGGCGCTGCGCGAGGCCGTGGCGGCGGCGGCAGGCGCACCCGTGCTGCTGCTGTACGAGAAGCTCGCCGAGGCGCGGGCCGCGCTCGACGCACTCGGTGCGACACCATGGCCCGAAGAGGATTTGATGGGCGGCCTGGCCGCGACCACGGCACCGGACAACCTAGCGGGCACGGGCATCGCGGGCACGGGCATCGCGGGCACGGGCGTCGACTCCGAGCTGACCGACGCTGGCATGGACTCCGAGCTGACCGACGCTGGCATGGACTCCGAGCTGACCGACGCTGGCACCGCCGCTGAGGGGGCCGAGAGCTAGCGGCGCCGACCGGTCAGCGGGCCTGGCCCTGCGGGCCAGACTCGCCCTGCGGGCCAGACTCGCCCTGATGGCCCTGCTGGCCCTGCTGGTCGGCCCGATCGGCAGGCGTGACCAGGCGGCCGGCCGCCGAGTGGGCGAGCCCGTGGTGCGTCCGGTGATCGTACAGCGGCACTGACAGGTACTCGGCCAGCGCCAGCAGCTGCCCGTCGGTCCAGCCGGGCCGAGACCGCAGCAGGCCGGCGCCGTCCTGCCCGGCCAGCGCCGTCCAGTACGCGTAGATGTGCATCGATGTCACCGCCGTCCTGGCAGCCGACCGGTTGGGCCCGGCAAGATCGCATACCCTGATCTCCTCTGGCCTCACGACGATCCGGTGGCAGACCACCACTGCCGCCTCAAGCCCGAGAACAATGACCGCGAAGAGGGCGAATGCGACCGCCGGTACTAGTTTCGAGCTCGCCAGATAACCGACCGCCACGAGCAGCGCCACTCCGGCAATCGGCACCGCGATCCAGAACTCCCGTCGCTTGGCGGGCTTCGTCCTGAGGGTGAGCATCGGCGACCTTTCTTCTCTGCTGAGTTTGATCAGCATAGGAGACTCACCGTGTTCGCAAACTGCGCTATGTCCGGTGCCAGGAGAACGGGCTAGAGTTACGCGCGTAGCAGACGGCCGACCGCAGTGAGCAGAGGGAAGGTGCGGTGAGCGAGGACTCCGCTTCGGCTCCAGCCAACGTGAGCCCTGGCGACCAGATCGCCGGCTACCGGCTTGAGGAACAGATCGGCCAGGGCGGCATGGCGGTCGTGTACCGCGCGCACGACGACCGTCTCGACCGGCGGGTCGCGCTGAAGCTGCTCGCGCCGGGGCTGGCGTCCGATACCGCGTTTCGCACCAGGTTCATCAGGGAGTCGCGGGCGGCCGCGGCCGTGGACCATCCGAACATCATCCCGGTCTACGACGCCGGCGACGCCGGCGGATTCCTGTTCATTTCCATGCGTTACGTGCAGGGCGGCGACGTCCGGTCGCTGATCGCCGACGGCCAGCCGCTGCCGCCGGCCCGCGCCTGGCACATCATCAACCAGGTAGCCGCCGCGCTGGACGCCGCGCACGCGCACGGCCTGGTGCACCGCGACGTCAAGCCGGCCAACATGCTGCTCGACACGAGCGGCCGGACCGGCGGGGGCACCCGCGGCTCGTCCGACGAGCCGCACGACCACGTCTACCTGTCCGACTTCGGGATCAGCAAGACGACGGTCGCCAGCAACCTCACCTCGACCGGGCAGTTCGTCGGCACCCTGGACTACATCGCTCCCGAGCAGATCGAGGGCCAGAGCATCGACGGCCGCACCGACGAGTACTCGCTGGCCTGCGCCGCCTTCGAGCTGCTGAGCGGCGGCCCGCCGTACCGGCGCTCGCTCGGCCTTGCACTGATCAACGCGCACCTGGCCGAGGCGCCGCCCTCGCTGGTCGCCAGGCGCTCCGAGCTGCCGCCTGCCGTGGACCTGGTGCTCGCCAAGGCGATGGCGAAGGACCCGGCGCAGCGCTATGCCACCTGTGTGCAGTTCGCCACCGATCTCGGCCGGGCGCTTGGACTCGCGGCAGGCCCGATCGAGGCCGGCGCGGCGCCGACGGCCGCCCAGGGCGCGGGACCGGCGCCGAACAGGCCGTGGCCGGCCACCGAGCTGGTCTCTGGCGCCGCCGCCGCGGCTGCCGCAGGGGCTGCGGGAGCGGCGCTCGGGGCGACCGCGGCCGACCAGGCGTCCGGACCCGGCCAGGCCGCCGCGGCGGCGCACACTCCGCCCGGAGGGACCGGAACGCCGCAGCCAGGAACCGGGGTCCCGGCCGCTCCCGGCATGTTCGACCCGTCCACCATGCTGGCCGGCCAGCAGGGCTCGCCCAGCGGCCCGGGCGGCCAAGCGCCCAACGGCCCGGGCGGAATCGGGCCAGGCGGGCAGCCCCCGACCGGCGGGCCCGGCGGCCAGGTCCCGCCGCCCACCGTGGCGCGGGGGCAGGGCGGCCAGCCATGGCCGGGCCAGTACGCGCCAGGGCAAACACCACCTCCGCAGTACGCGCCCGGCCAGACGCCTCCGCCGCAGCAGTACGCGCCCGGGCAGACGCCACCGCCCCAGCAGCAGCCCGGCGGCTGGCAGACCGGCGGGCAGCCCGGCGCGCAAGGCAACTACCAGACCTACCAGCAGCCGCAGCAGTACCAGCCGTATCAGACCGGGCCGGTCGGGCCGGTACAGCCCGGCTGGCAGCCGCCGTATCAGGGCGGCCCGGGCGGGCCTACCGGGCCGAACTGGCCCGGGCAGCCGCAGCAACCACGGCAGCCGAAGCGCTCGCGCGGCATCCTGATCGGCTCGGTGATCGCGACGGTCGCCATCGTCCTCGCCGCGGCGGCCGTGGTGTACTTCGTCGTCCTGAAGAAGAACACCACGAACAACAACGCGAACGGGCCGACCTCGTCGTCCTCCGCGCCGAGCACCAGCCCGCCCCCGACCAGCGCCAGCGTGAGCCCGACCGCCCCGACGGCCCAGAGCCAGGCATCGGGTATCAACAACCTGCTGGTGAGTAGCGCCCAGAGCCGGTCGCAGTGGAACTCCAACGTCCTGACCTCCGACGTGGGAGCCTGCGTCAACCTCAACTCCGACGTGACGCAGATCGGTGATATCGCTAGCGAGAGGATGAACGAGCTCAACCAGGCGAAGGCGCTGCAGGTCGGCGCGATTTCCAACGGCGCGGTTCTGAAGAGCCAGCTGATCGCCGCGCTGCAGATCTCGTACCGGATCGACAACGATTACCTGCAGTGGGCCGAGCAGCAGCAGAGTTCGAACTGCGGGGTCGGCACTAACTCGGCCTACTACGATGACGCCAGCAACATGAACTCGCAGGCAACCGCCGACAAGACGACATTCCTCAACACCTGGGATCCGATCGCTTCGCAGTACGGCTACCAGCAGTTCCAAGCTGGCCAGATCTGACGCCCAGGGGCCGGCCAGTGAGGGGTCGTCGCCTGGTGTCAAGGGCGCGCTGATCCGCCCGCCCTGCGCGCCGGGTCTCGCGGTCCTTTTGTGAAGGATCGTCGTATGCAGCCCGCTTTGTGAAGGATCCGGCGAGCTATCACGGGGCGGTTTCACAAAGGTCCCCGCGAGCCGGCGCCGAGGGGGTGGGGCGCCCATCGTCAGCGCCGCCATAACCGGCCTTTGGGGCTGGCGCCTGTCCCGTGGATCTCCGAGGGCACCGACGGCTCTACCGCGCGGTATCACCGGCCACGGACAACCCGGAGCAGCGCGGCTAGTCGTCGCGCCGCGTGGCCGCCTGGCCGAGTACGCCGCCCAGATCCCCGCATACCAGCCGAAACCGCACGTGATCACCGGGGTGTCGCTGGAATGGATGCCACATCCACTGCGTATTCTGGGACATCCGCCACATCCATCAAGATCATCTCTGGGCGGCACGGGGCGCGTCCGGGCGGTACAGGGCGCGGCGGTCGCGGCGGCCTTGGGACGCCCTCGCCAGGCCACAATCAGAGCCATCAGGACCTGGATACACGACCCGGTCCCACGATCTACGGGACAGGCCCTAGATCCACGGCCGGCGTGGAGGCGAGACGGATCAGCCCTTCGGGCCGAGCTCGGAGTAGACCTTGGCCGAGATCGTGTCGATCGTGTCGATCCCGGTTTGCTCGTCCGGGTTGCCGCCACTGAGCACGGCGAGCACGTAGTCGCGGCCGTTGCCGTGGATCCACCCGATGCTGTCAACCTGCCAGTTGGTGTAGTTGGTCAGGTCGAGCGGCAGCCAGCCGTTCTTGAGCGCGACGGTCGTACCTGGCTCGACCCCGGCCGACACCCCCCAGGCTTGGTCGGCATCCACGTGCTCCATCAGGCCGAGGCCGTAGTTCCGGTCCGTGGCGTTCAGCAGGGTGTTCGGGAACGCGAACGCCGAGACCAGCCTGACCTCGTCAAGCGCCGTCGTGGTGGTCAGGCCCCACCCTGGCAGGGTCGTCGACCCTGGGATGAACGCGGCCGTGGAGACGGTCGTGTCGGTCATACCGGCCGACTTGTCAAATGCTTGCACCTTGGGCGGCCCGCCGTCATCGGCGAGCAGTTGCGTCGCCGCGTCGTTGTCGCTGTTCTCGATCATCGTCGTCATCAGCGCAAGCTCGGTACCCGGCAGCGTGGTCCCGGCAACCTGCGCCTCCCGCAGCGCGGTACCCATGATCTCGACCTTGACGATGCTCGCCGTGTCCTCCCGCACGCCCGGATGGAAGATCCAGGTCCTCCCGGTAGTGCGGTCATACACCGCCGCGGTCACCTCGCCGGGCCGGGTGGCCAGATAGCTGGCCAGGCTGGCGAACGGCGAGCGAGCCCGCCGCCGTCCCGGGCCCGGCGAGTCCGGCGCGGACTTGCCGGACTCCGATGCCGTGTCGGTGCTGTGCTTGGACGCCGGGTTATTCGGGGGCGTGCTGGTGCCCGAGCATCCGGCAGCCAGGGCGGCGAGCAGGCAGGCGGCAGCCGCGCGGAACGGCCATCTCGCACGGCGGTACATGAATGGTCACCTGGGAGGTTCTAGGACGATCATCTGGGCTTGATCCTACTTGCCGACCAGTCGCTCAGCCGCCGCTTCGACTTGGCCACCGGCCGGTGAGGAACCTGACGATCGCTGCATCGAGTGCCTGCGCGATCTTCCGCTGCACCGAGGGCGAGGTGAGCAGAGCGGCATCGGCGGAGTTGGCCATGTTGCTGCACTCGATCAGGACTTCGGGCACGGTGGTCAGATTCAGCCCGGCGAGATTGTTGCGGAAAATATAGCCATTATGCCCGTAATAGTCGCTCGGCCGCAGCGGCGTGTACTGGAGGAACGCGGAGTGCACGTAACGGCCGAACCGGAGCGCGGGTGCAATGATCTTGTCGTTCGGCCCGTCGGCGACCGGCTCAAGCACGGCGAAGCCGCGCCCCCAGGACGGGCCGCTGTCGGCGTGGATGTCGATGGCCACGTCGGCGCCCGAGTGGTCGATAATCTGCGCCCTGCGGTTCACGCACGGCCCGATGCCATGGTTGTTGTGCCTGGTGAGCACCACCTTCGCGCCCTGGGCGCGCAGGTCAGCGGCCAAGTAGGTGGCGACGTTGAAGTTGAACCGCGCCTCGGTGTACCCGCTGGCGGTGGCCGTGCCCGTGGTGTTGCAGTTCTCCCACTCCCGGCCGTTCCAGATCTGCCGGTCGATGTAGGCCGGATCGGTGTAGTTCAGGCCGTTGTGGCCGGGATCGACGCCCACGATCTTGCCGGCCAGCGGCCTGGTGGTCGCCGGGCTGCTCGACCGGCCGGCTCCAGGACCGGGCGACGTGCCGTGCCCGCGCTCGGCGGCGAACGTTCGATGATCCGTTGTCGAGGCGGCCGACGGGCTGCCGAACGCGGCACAGCCGCTGGCCGCCAGCGCGCCGAGCACAGCGGCGCAAGGTGCGAGTACTCGCATGCTTCAATCTATGATCCGATCTGGCAGGCGTGGTCGAGTCTCGGCCGGACCTGGGCCGGACCTGGGCGCAAACGCGGCCGGTCAGCCGATCGAGCCGCGGCCGCTGACCAGCGACTCGGCGATCACGGTGCGCAGGATGTCGTTGGTGCCCTCGCCGATCACCATGAGCGGCGCGTCGCGGTACAGCCGCTCCACGGTGAACTCCTTGGAGTATCCGTAGCCGCCGTGCACCTGCATTGCGATGAACGCGCATTCCTGGGCCACCTCCGAGGCGTACACCTTGGCCAGCCCGGACTCCAGGTCGGCGCGCTTGCCGGCGTCGGCCTGCGACGCCGCCCAGTAGGTGAGCAGCCTGGCGGCCTGCACCTTCATCGCCATGTCGGCCAGCTTGCCCTGCACCGCCTGGAAGGCGGCGATCGGCTGCCCGAACGCCTCGCGCTGCGACGCGTACCGCAACGCCTGGTCGTAGGCCTCCTGTGCCACGCCGACCGCGCGGGCAGCGATGTTGATCCGACCCTTCTCGAGCGCGGCGAGCACCTGCTGCAGGCCGCGCCCCTCGGTCCCGCCGAGCAGGCTTGCCGTGGGCACCCGGACGTCGTCGAGCACGAGCTCGCAGGTCTCCGGGCCCCGGTAGCCGAGCTTAGGCAGGTCGCGCACGACCTCGAAGCCCGGCGTGCCCTGGCTGATCAGCAGCACCGACATGCCCTTGTGCGCGGGACGGGCGGCCGGGTCGGTCTTGACCAGGACCGGCAGCGGGTCGGCGTGCCTGGCGTTGGTGATCCACGTCTTGCGCCCGTTGACCACGTAGTGGCCGCCGTCCCTGCGGGCCGTCGTCGCGATCCCCTGCAGGTCGCTGCCCGCGCCCGGCTCGGTCAGCCCGATGCCGGTGCGCCGTTCCCCGCTGGCAAGCGCGGGCAGGTGCGCGCTCTTCTGCTCGCCGGTGCCGAACCTGGCAATCATCCAGCACGACAGCGAGTGGCTGCCGATGATCCCGGCAATGCCCATCCAGCCGCGAGAGATCTCCTCGAAGACCACGGCAAGCGAGACCATGTCGGCCGCCATCCCGCCGTACTCCTCGGGCACGAGCAGGCCGAACAGTCCCAGCTGGCGCATGGTGCCGACGATCGCGTCCGGGTAGCCGCCTGACTCCTCGAGTTCCCTGGCGACCGGCCGGATCTCGGCGTCCACGAACGCCCCGATCGTTTCGCGCAGCAGCCGCTGCTCGTCAGAAAGCTCGAAGTCCATGCAGGCTCCTGAAGTGGCGGCCCTCGGACGGGCTCGCGCCCGGGAAAGCCGACATTACGGCATGCCGAGCTGA
>Ga0335077_10006964_pt1 | contig 13983 bp, 14 predicted proteins | sample Lox_Sample_31_FD_207151 | JGI IMG/M metagenome (GOLD analysis project Ga0335077, IMG submission 207151) | Soil microbial communities from Loxahatchee National Wildlife Refuge, Florida, United States - Lox_Sample_3.1 | ecosystem: Environmental > Terrestrial > Soil > Wetlands | place: USA...
GGCGGCGGTGGCACCGCGGCTTCCTTGGCCGGCACGGTGTCCGGCGGCGCCAGGCCTGGGACGGCGGCGGGCGCGGTCACGGCCTGCCTGGACTTGTCGCCTTCGGCCGCCTTAGGCTTGGCGTCCTGCTCCACCGCTTTGGGCTTGGCGCCGAGGTGGTCGACGTCGACCACGATGCTGCGGTCCTCGCGGAAGGTGCGCACGTTCGGGTTTCCGTTGAACGCGAAGGTCACGGTGCCCGAGTCGGCATCGACCTCTGTATCGATCGAGCGCAAGGTCGGCGGCATCGCCACCCTGGCGTCCGCCAGATCCCATTTGATCGGCTGATCGAATTCGAGCGTGAGCTTGCCGTCCGCGTTCTCGGGAACGACGTTCGTCAAGTCGGGCATGGCAAAGACATAGCGCGTGAAGGTCGGCTGGGTCGCCACCTTGACGCGGATCGCCGCCGGCTTTTCGCTCTTGGCACTGAACCGCTGCAGGCGCAATTGGCGCTCGGCGTCGAGCGCGCGCTTGGCCAATTCCTCGACCACGTCGCGCGGCAGTCCCGGCAGCCCTTCGTTCCACGATTCCGGCAGCAGATCGACGTAAAGCCGTTCGGCGGCGGGAATGGTGTTGAGCTTCACCTTGCGCGCCAGCGCGATACGGATCGACATCCCGTCGGGATCGAGCCTTGCCGCGCTGATAAAGCCGCCGGAGGTGACGTTGAGCCGGTCGACCGCGACGGTGACCGGTTTCTTGAACGCGATCACCATGATCGGATAGGTGATTTCGACGGTGGCCGGCACTTCCTTCTCGAAACGGAAGGCGAGCCGCACAAAGCCGCCGTCGGTGGCAACCTTCACCTCGCCCTTGAGCCGCTCGTCGGCGAGCGCGCGGCCGCCGAGCAGCGGCGTCGCCAGCAGCAGCGCTTGCACGATGGCGAGCATCGCCCAGACGCCGCGGCCCAAACGCGGCCGCGCCCGCCTGCGCTCGCGCGCGCGGGCCGTCATCGTGGGCAAGGGCGATGCCGTCATGAACCGTTCCAGCCGGCGACACTGCCGGCCGCGACAGCCTAGGGATTGGCCTTTAAAGCCGCGTTAACCGTGACGTTTGCGCCGGTGAATGCGCGGCTCAGCTGCCGTTCGGCTTGCCTTCGATTTTCGGCAGTTGATCGGTGCTTTGTGGCTTGCCGTCGGCGCGGCGGGCGAGCTCGGAGGTAAGCCGCTCCGCCCCTTCCGGCGACATCGCCGCGAGGACTTCCGCCATCTTCGCCGGCTTGATCTCGCCGGCGACCGCGACCTGAATGCGCATGTCGAGCCGTTCGAGGATGCGCGCGGCGTCCTTCGACTTCATGTTCTCGTACATGGCAACGATGCTCTTGAAGCGCTGTTCCTCGTTCTTTTCCCGCGTGCCCATGAGCTCTTTGACGCGCGCTTCGAGATCCTTGAGCTCGTTGAGCTTGGTGTCCAGCCGCTTCTCGGTCGCCTTGAGCAGGCTTTCGCGCATGTCCAGGTCGCGGCTGCGCGTGTCGAGTTCTTTGCGGCGGTCCTGCAGGCGGCCGAGGATGGCGCGTTCGCCGGCCGAGGCGATCTTGCCGGCTTCGATCGGCACCGCGACGTTGTCCATCTGCACCACCGGCTGCTCCGGCGGCTTGGCGGTCGATCGTTTGAGCGGCGCGCCGGCCGGCTTCTCGCCGCCTTCGACCGAGCCGGTGATGTCGTTGGCATCGGCGCCGAAATTGAGCATCTCGCGCGCCCAGGGCTGCTTGGGCGCCGCCGCCGCGGCGGGCGGCGGGGCGTTTGCGTCGGCGACGACGATCTTCGGATAGTCGGGCACGCTCTCGCGCGTGGTGATCTGCATGCGGGTCTTGTCGAGCCCCTGCAGCCGCTCGGCGAGCGTATAGCCGCCGTCGAACACCAGTCCGGACACTTTGAGCGCGAACAGGCAGAGGGTCGCCAACAGGACGACCGGGATCAGCCGGAAATCGCGCGCAAAGCGGATCATGCGGCGAGGCCGCGCAAGCGCGCGCTGGCGCGTTCGGTGAAGGCCTGCGCCGCGGCGGCGACCGCCTTGGCGTCGGGGGCGCTGGCGTACTCGCCCGACGGACGACCGGCGCCGGCGATGCGCGTGAGCCGCGCCAGCAGTTCCTCGCCGGCGGACAGCTGGCGCTCGATATCGGCGGTCAGCGTCTCCGCGCGCTGCAGCCGTGTGGCGAGGCTCTGCTCGCCTTCGCGCATGGTCGCCTTGAGCCCGCCGATCGCGCGCTCGGCGATCTCGGTGGCGGTGATCAATTCGGAAATGGTGGCGCGCAACGTCTGCTCGTCGGCCTTGAGCAGGCGAAGCTGCTTGTTCAATCTGACGCAATACAAGATGGTGAGCAGCAAGAGGACCGAGACCATGGTCTCGATGAGAAATCCGTAGTTCACGATACCTCCATCCTGTTTGTCGGCTCATCCGCCTTCTCGAACATGGCGAACGTGGTCTTCGGTTTGCGTAAGGGTTTAGCCACCCGCACGGCGACGCGGTCGCCGACCTTGCCCATGCGGCCTTCGGTCACGGTGACGTCGCCGCAACGCACCGTGACCAGCGCGTCCGGCTTGAGCTCGAGCGGCAGCGTGTCGCCGACGCTGAGGCTCATGATTTTGCACAGCGGCAGCCGCGCCTCGTACAACACGGCATCGACCGCAATCTGCGCCTGGCCGATTTCAGTCGCCAGATGGTCTTCCCAGATCGGGTCGCGGCCGAACTTCTCGCCCATGAACATCTGGAGAAGCACGGCGCGGATCGGCTCGATCGTCGCGTAGGGCAGCAGCAGTTCGACGTTGCCGCCGCGGTCTTCCATGTCGATGCGCAGGCGCACCAGGATCGCCGCGTTGGCCGGCCGCGAGATGGCGGCAAAACGCGGATTGGTCTCCAACCGGTCGATATTGAATTTGACCGGCGACAGCGGCTTGAAGGCCTGTTCGGCGTCGGCGAGCACCAGCTCGATCATGCGCTTGACCAAGTTGGTCTCGATCGTCGTGTAGGGGCGGCCTTCCACGCGCACCGTGTTCTGCCCGCGCCGGCCGCCAAGCAGCACGTCGATAATCGAGTAGATCAGGCTGGAATTGACGGTGGCGAGGCCGAAATTGTCCCACTCCTCGGCGCGAAACACCGCGAGGATCGCCGGCAGCGGGATCGAATTGAGGTAGTCGCCGAAGCGCACCGAGGTGATGCGGTCGAGCGAGACTTCGACGTTGTCGGAGGTGAAATTGCGCAAGGACGTCGTCAGCAACCGCACCAGGCGGTCGAAGACGATTTCCAGCATCGGCAGGCGCTCGTAGGACACCATCGCCGAGTCGATGATGGCGCGAATGCCGGAATTGTCGTTCAGCGTGACGTCGGTCAGGCTGAAACCGAGCATGCTGTCGATTTCATCCTGGTTCAGGATGCGCTCGGCGCCGCCCTTGTTGTTGCCGCCGCCTTCGGCGGCCATCGCCGCCCATTGCGCGGCGGCTTCATCGGGACTGGGCGCGGCCGACGCGTCGCCTGCCGCGGGCGCCGGCGTCTCTTTTTCCATCGCCACGCTCCATTCGGCGGCGAGTGCGTCTTGATTGATGTCTTGTTCGGGCGCCATGGGTCAGATCGTCACTGGACGATGATTTCCTTGAACAGCACCGCGGTGACGCGGTTGGGCGCGACGGCGGCGTTCACCCGGCGGGTCAATTCCTCTTTCATCCGGTAGAGACCGGCGGAGCCGTCGAGATCGGTCGGGCGCAATTCGCGCAAGTAAGTCTGGAACGCGTCCATGACGCGCGGCATCAGCGGCTGGATTTCGGTGACCACTTCGGCCGTGGGCAGTTCGAGCACGATCTTCACCTTGAGATATTGCGTGTGCTCGTTCGCGGCATTCGACAGGTTGACCAGAACGTCGGGCAGATCGACGAAGATCGCCGGCTTGGCGACCGGTTTGGCCTCGTCTTTGTGCTGGCCGCCTTTGAAGAAATAGAAATAGGCCCCGCCGCCGCCGCCGACCACAAGCAGGCCCGCCGCGATGATGATCATCATCTTCAGCGACGGCATCTTGAACTTGAGCGACGGCAGCTTGAGCCAAGCGAATTTGCCTTTTGGCTTTTCTGCGCCCTCTTCGCCTTCTTCCGGCTCGTCCTCGAGCTCGGCTTCTTCGTCTTTCGGCTTGGCTGCCATGATGACCCCGATCGCACCGGAAAAGGCCGCACGCACCTGTCCCGGGCGAGACAGTGCGGATGCGCGGCGCTCGCGCTCCCCCGTGCGGTCAAACCTAGGTCGGTATGGTTAACAGATGCTTTCTTAAGGCCGCCCGGCCGGCATGTTTTGCCGGGTTATTCCCGTCAAACGGCGGTTTTTGCCCCGCTTGGGCGCCCGCATCATTCGCTTAAGATGCTGATTTCGTTAAAGTTTATATGTTGGCACGGCGCCTGCAGTGTCGCAGTGAGCCAAGGGCTTGGGAGAGCTTGCGGCAAACGTTCGGCAAAGCCGGCCTCGGGAGGGCTCAGGTTTCGCCGGATGAGATGGGGAGACTACCGATGCAAAACGCGGTTCTTGTCGGACTATCGCGCCAAGTCGGTCTCGCGCGCGAGATGGACGTGGTTGCGAACAATATCGCGAACCTAAATACCACCGGCTACAAAGCCGACGGTTCGATCTTCGAGGAATTCCTGTCTTCCGCCGCGCGCGCCGGTCAGACCGGCAGCCAAGTGAGCTTCGTGCGCGACCGCGGCGTCTGGCACGACATGAGCCAGGGCCCGGTCGAGCGCACCGGCAACCCGCTCGACGTGGCGATCGACGGCGAAGGCTTCCTGGTCGTGCAGACGCCGGCCGGCGAGCGCTACACCCGCAACGGCGCCTTGCAGATCAATGCGACCGGCCAGCTCGTCACCAGCGACGGCAATCCGGTGATCGGCGACGGCGGCCCGATCACGTTCCAGCCGAACGACAATCAGGTCTCGATCAGCAAAGACGGCACCATCAGCGTGCGCGAAGGCACCTCCAAGGTCGATTCCGTGCGTGGCAAGCTGCGGCTGGTGACCTTCGCCAACATGCAGCAGCTGCAGAAAGACGGCAGCGGCACGTTTGCCGCGATCGGCGGCGCGACAGCGCAGCCGGCGACCAAAGCGGGCCTCGTGCAAGGCGCGGTCGAGAAATCCAACGTGCGCGGCGTGGTCGAGATGTCGCGCATGATCGAAATCACCCGCAGCTACACGCAGATCGACAACCTGCTGCAGCAGCAGAACGACTTGAGCCAATCGGCGATCGACAAGCTCGCCGAAGTCCCCAATTGACCCTGACGGAGAGTTAGACCCATGCGCGCGCTCAGTACTGCATCGACCGGCATGATGGCCATGGAGCTCAACGTCCAGGTCATCGCCAACAACCTCGCCAACATGACGACGACCGGATACAAGCGCCAACGCGCCGAATTCCAGGATCTGTTGTACGACCACGTCAGCCGCATCGGCACGCAGACCTCGGCGCAAGGCAACATCCTGCCGGTCGGCATCGACCTCGGCTCCGGCGTCAAGCCGGTCGGCACGCCGCGGCTGATGACGCAAGGCACGCTGGCGCAAACCGGTGGCACGCTCGACGTCGCCATCCGCGGCGACGGCTTCTTCAAGATCCAGCTGCCCGACGGCACCTACGCCTATACGCGCGATGGCTCGTTTCAGATGGACGCCACCGGCCGCATCGTCACCGCGCAGGGCAATGTCGTGCAGCCGACGATCACCATTCCGCAGAATTCGAGCGCGCTGACCATCAATGCGCAGGGCCAGGTCTCGGTGATCCCGCAGGGCTCCACCACGCCGACGACGCTCGGCCAGCTCACCATCACCCGCTTCATCAACCAAGCCGGCCTGCTGTCGATCGGCGACAACATGTACACCGAAACGCCGGCCTCCGGCACGCCACTCGACGGCCTTGCCGCCACCGACGGTGCCGGCGACCTGCAGCAGGGCAACCTCGAGCAGTCCAACGTCGACTCGGTGACCGAGATCACCAACCTGATCGCCGCGCAGCGCGCCTATGAGATGAACGGCAAGGTGATCACCGCGGCCGACCAGATGTTGCAGTCCGACGCCAACCTGATCCGCTGAGGCAGAGCCATGATCCGCAACCTCGTCATCGCCGCCGCCGCCCTCGCCGCGTTGAGCGCGCCGGCGGCCGCCGACCAGGACCGCCCCAAGCTCAAACCGGAGGTGACCGTCACCGGCGGCATCGTGCGCATCGGCGATCTTGTCGAGCACGCCGGCATCATCGCCAACGTGCCGATCTTCCGCGCGCCCGATCTCGGCGCCACCGGCACCGTGTCGGCCGAGACGGTGGTCGAGGCGGTGCGTCCCTATCAACTCATCGGCCTCGACACCGGCGACGTCAGCGAAGTGGTGGTGACGCGCGCAAGCCGCACCATTCCCGCCAAGGCCATCGAGGAGCGGGTCGCGCAGGCTCTGTCGGCGCAATACGCGATGGGGCCGAGTAGCGACATCGCGGTGAATTTCGACCGCGAATTGCGCGCGATCCAGGTCGAGGTCTCGGCCAAGGGCGAGCCGCGCGTCGCCTATCTCAATTACGACAACCGCACCGGCCGCTTCGAGGTGACGCTCGACATGCCGACCGGCGCCACCACGCGCGGCACGCTGCGGCTGGCCGGCCGCGCGGCAGCGACCGCCGAGGTGGTGACGCTGGCGCGACCGCTCGAGCGCGGCCAGGTGATCGGCAGCACCGATCTCGTGGTCGAGCGCCGCCCGCGCGCCGAGATCGGCCGCGATCTCGTCGTTTCCGCCGAGCAGGCGCTGGGCTTTGCCGTGCGCAATCCGGTGCGGCCCGGGCAGACGCTGCGCCTCGTCGATCTGATGAAGCCGGAGATCGTGCAGCACAACGACGTGGTGACGCTGACCTATCAGTTGCCGGGCATCCGCCTCACCGTGCGCGGCAAGGCGACCGAAGGCGGTGCCGAAGGCGATACCATCGGCATTCTCAACGAACAATCCAAGCGCGTCGTGCAAGGCGTCGTGGTCGGTCCCGGCCGCGTCATCGTGCGCGCCGGCGCGCCGCAGCTCGCGGCCAATCTGCCGGCGGGCCAGTGACGCGGAGTTGAAAGCGTAAAGCGTGCAGTGGAGTTCGCGTTCGATGTCAAAACGTAACGGCGCAGTCGCGCCCTTTGTGAAAGTAACGGCGATGAAAGTCCTCACTTTGACGCGCCATGCGGTCCTGGCGGCGCTTGCCGCGTCGCTGCTCTCGAGCTGCGCGGCGATCGACCGGCTCAAGAACATCGGCCAGGCGCCGGCGCTGTCTTCGGTCGATAATCCGACCGCGCGGCCGGGCTACAAGCCGGTGCAGATGCCGATGCCGGCGGCGCAGCCGGCCTCGTACAATCCCAATTCGCTGTGGCGCAACGGCTCGCGCGCCTTCTTCAAGGACCAGCGCGCGCACCAGGTCGGCGACATTCTCACCGTGCAGGTCAACATCACCGACAAGGCCAACATCGCCAACGAGACGCAGCGCAGCCGCTCCAACACCGAAGACTCCGGCATCACCGACTTCCTCGGCAGCAAGACCATCAAGACGCCGGCCACCTCCATTCTGCCCGGCCGCATCCTCACCGCCGACTCGACCTCCTCGAGCGACGGCAAGGGCTCGGTCAACCGCTCGGAGGCCTTGCAGACCAATGTCGCCGCGGTGGTGACGCAGGTGCTGCCCAACGGCAACCTGGTGGTCGAGGGCAAGCAGGAGATCCGCGTCAACTTCGAGATCCGCGAACTGATCGTCGCCGGCATCGTGCGGCCGGAGGATATCCAGAGCGACAACACCATCGATTCGAGCAAGATCGCGCAGGCGCGCATCGCCTACGGCGGGCGCGGCCAGTTGATGGACGTGCAGCAGCAGCGTTACGGCCAGCAGGTGATGGACGTGTTGCTGCCGTTCTAGTGCTTGTTCACCCTCCCCCTTGCGGGGAGGGCCTGCCCTCGGGCTTGACCCGAGGGTCGGCCGCCGCAGGCGGCCGGGGTGGGGGGTCGGCGTTTGTGCCCCACCGGTTTGTGCGAGTGGATTCGCGGTCGGTGCCTGTGCCGCGTCGGTTATTTCGAGTCGTAGCGTGGTCGGTGCGTTCCGAACGACCAGTGAGTTTATGAGCTCCCCCGCCGTTTGCGTTTCGCGAGCGCATAACGGCGTCAACGACGCGGCCTCCGGATGCTCCCCAGCCGGAGGCCGCGTGCGTTGAAACAGTGTTGCGCTGGGCGAGCCTAGCGGTGAGACGCCGGCCGCAATCGCAACAGGTGATTTCGCACCTGACCGATCACGCCCTCCCAATCGCCGAAGCGCGTCTGCCGGAACAAGGTCGCGGTCGGGTACCACGGACTATCGGTGCGGCCGCGCAACCAGCGAAAATCGGCCGCGAAGGGAAGCAGCAGCGCCAGCGACTTTCCCAGCGCGCCTGTAAGATGCGCAACCGCAGTGTCGACGCTGACAACAAGCCCGAGCTGCGAGATCAACGCAGCGGTATCGGCAAAGTCCGCAAAATCGCCGGTAAAATCGAGAACGTTGCCGAAGCGGCGCAGCAACGCGCGGTCATCGGTGCTGGCGTCGCGTTGCAAACTGACGAATTGGACACCCGGCGTGTCGAACAGTGGCGCGAACCGCGCCAGCGCGATCGATCGATTGGCGTCGTTGTGATGCGACGGCCGGCCCGCCCAGCAAATGCCGACCAACGGCTTTCCTGCGGGCAAACGTTCCGTCCACGCCGCGGCTTTGCTGGCGGCAGCCTTGATGTAAGGGACCTCGGCCGCGATATTTATCGCATGCGTCTTCCAAGCCCAGGGCAGGCTCATCAACGGACAATGGAAATCGAACGCGGGGAGCTTTTCGCCGCGTGCGATGACGCGCTCCGCGCCGTCTAGTCCTGCCAACAAAGCAGCGAGCTCGGACTGCACCTCCAGTATCACGGTTGCGCCCAGGCGCGACACGTGGGCCGCGTAGCGGACAAACTGAATCGTGTCGCCCAAGCCTTGCTCGCCATGGAGAAGAACTGTGCGGTCGCGCACCGATTGCTTGCCGGTCCACAGTGGCGACGTGAAATCGCGCCGGTGAACCGCGAAAGCTCCGGTATCCCAGCGCCGCTCGTACGCCGCCCAGCCATGCTCGAAGTCGCCGAGCGCGAGCTGCGTCATGCCCAATTCAAATTGGGCTTCGGCATGATTGGGCTCCAAAGCAATGGCCGTGCGCAAGTCGGCTAAGGCCTCGTCCGGGCGGTCAAGCCGCCGCAGTGCGTGCGCGCGATTGGTCAGGAGCCTTGCGCTGTCGCCCACGGCGCGGCGCGCCGCGTCGTAGCACGCGATCGCCTCTTCGGGACGATTGAGTTTGAGCAGCACGTTCCCGCGATTGCCGAGCGCTTCGGTATGTTCGGGATCCTGCGCGAGAACGCGATCCAAAGTTGCGAGCGCTTCCTGCGGTGAGCCGCAGTGAAGAAGCGCAGCGCCGAGCCTGTTGAGGACATCGAGGTTGTCCGGTTCGATTGCGAGGACCGCTTCGTAGCTCGACCGAGCCTCGTCAATACGGCCGAGCAGATGCAGGACAAGGCCGTGACTCGACAAGACATCCACCGACCGCGGGTTGCGTTTCAACGCCGCAGCGAGAAACCGCAGCGCTTGCGGCAACCGGCCGCGCTGGTGATTGAGCGCGCCCAAGCAATGCAACGCATCAAAATTATCGGGATCGCGATCGAGAACCGCTTTGTAAAGCTTCTCGGCCTGGGCAAGCGCGCCGTCGACATGCGCCGCATGCGCCTTGCGAAGGAGACGCATGAGGCCTGGCTGGTCTTGAGCGAAGTGATGATTGTGCATCATCGCCACGTCGTCGCGGGCCGCACGTGCCCGAATCACGGAATTCGCCAAACAATAGCGAAAATGCCGGGCGCGGTGGCCCGGCATGGCAACACAGCTTCAAATTGAGGCACTTCCTGCGGAGCTCAGTCGTCCCGATACACCCGCTCGCGGCGTTCGTGCCGCTCCTGCGCCTCCACCGACAGCGTCGCGATCGGGCGCGCTTCCAGGCGCCGCAGCGAGATCGGCTCGCCGGTCTCCTCGCAATAGCCGTAGGTGCCGTCGTCGATGCGGCCGAGCGCCTCGTCGATCTTGGCGATCAGCTTGCGCTGGCGGTCGCGCGCGCGCAGCTCGATGGCGCGATCGGTTTCCGACGACGCCCGATCGGCGAGATCGGGGTGGTTCTGGTTCTCCTCCTGCAGATGCTGCAGCGTCTCCTTGGCCTCCTTGAGAATGTCCTCCCGCCATGCGAGCAGCTTGGCGCGGAAATAGTCGCGCTGGCGCTCGTTCATGAACGGCTCCTTGTCGGATGGCCGATAGGTTTTGGTCTTGGCCAACATCCCGCTCAACTCCCTGACTTTTTTATGGTTCTTGGTACGGACACCGTCCTCCCGGTGCGGCAGGCTTATATACGCCCGCCAGCGCGCGGACAACATCCGAGTACAACGACTCGCCAAAATGGGTTATTGTGACATTTCAATGACTTGGGTGAAGCGAGCGAAAAAATCGACGCCCTGCTTGACGCCGCAAGCTGCGCAATTTTCAACATCGTGAAAAGGTATTCGGCTAGCGGATGCCGGCTTTGGCCAGTTCGACGGCCACGCGCAGATCGATCTCGCCGAGGACGTCGTCGAGGCCCGGATCGCCGGTCGCTTCGGTCAAACCGTCGGCGGCGACCTTGAGCCGCGCCAGCGTCGAGCGGTCGAGGCTGCCGTCGAGCACGGACAGCTTCAAGCTGTCGAGCACGTCGAGCGCCTTGCGTCCGCGCGAGACCGCGCGCTTCCGGCGCTCGCGCGGATCCTCGACGCCTTGCAAGGCGATCAGCGCATCGAGCGTCGAGACCGCGCGCAGCGAGCCGGCCGCGGCGGTATTGCGCGGCGTCTCCTGTTCGCTGACGGTGAACGAGCCGGCGGCACTGCGCCGCGCGGCCGCCGGTGCGGTGGCGAGCGCAGTTCCGTTCGGTCCATAAACGCGCATTGTTGAAAATCCCAACCGGCGGGCCGGTCCCCGAATAGCGTCAAGCCTCGCCGGTTATGGTTAACCGGGGGTAAACGAGCCGGCAAAATTTGCCGCTCGCGGCCTTTCCTGCCGGTCCGCGCGCGGGCCGGCGGCACCGCGCCGAGTCAGAAACCGCAATGACCTCAGAGTCTTGACGAGCGCGCGCGGCTTGGCACGGCGTTCGCATAACAAGCGTGAGCCAAACGTCACATTGGGGAGCAGTGATGACGAGGATGTTGCGGGCCGTACTGACGGCGTTGCTATTCGTCGCGTTCGCCACGCCGAACGCGGGCGCGACGTCGCGCATCAAGGACCTCGCCAATATCGAGGGCGTGCGGCAGAACCAGCTCATCGGTTATGGCCTGGTGGTCGGCCTCAACGGCACCGGCGATACCCTCAACAACATTCCCTTCACCAAACAGTCGCTGACCGCGATGCTCGAACGCCTCGGCGTCAACGTCCGCGGCCAGACGCTGCGCACCGGCAACGTCGCCGCCGTCATGGTGACGGCCAATCTGCCGGCCTTCGCCACGCAAGGCACGCGCATCGACATCACCGTGTCCTCGCTCGGCGACGCCAAGAGCCTGCAGGGCGGCATGCTGCTGGTCACCCCGCTGCTCGGCGCCGACGGCAACGTCTACGCGGTCGGCCAGGGGTCGGTGGCGATCGGCGGCTTCCAGGCCGAAGGCGAGGCCGCCAAGATCGTGCGCGGCGTGCCGACCGTCGGCCGCATCGCCAACGGCGCGCTGATCGAGCGCGAGATCGAGTTCAGCCTGAACAAACTGAGCCAGCTGCGCATGGCGCTGCGCAACCCGGACTTCACGACGGCCAAGCGCATCGCCGCGGCGATCAACGATTTCCTCGGCACGCCGACCGCAGAGCCGCTCGATCCGGCGACCGTCGGCATCACCGTGCCGGAGCAATACCGCGGCAACGTCATTTCGCTGCTCACCGAAATCGAGCAGCTGCAGGTCGAACCGGACCAGTCCGCCAAGATCGTCATCGACGAGCGCTCCGGCATCATCGTCATGGGCCGCGACGTGCGGGTGTCCATGGTGGCGGTGGCGCAAGGCAACCTCACGGTCACCATCACCGAGTCCCCGCAGGTGAGCCAGCCGGCGCCGTTCTCGCGCGGCGGCCAGACCCGGGTCGTGCCCCGCACCAGTATCGGCGTGCAGGAGGATGGCAAGAAGCTGGCGCTGGTGAAAGACGGCGTGTCGCTGCAACAACTGGTCGACGGGCTCAATTCGCTCGGCATCGGCCCCCGCGACCTCATCGCGATCCTGCAGGCGATCAAGGCGGCGGGCGCGATCCAGGCCGACATCGAGGTGATGTGATGGCCAGCGCCCTGCCCGTCTCCGCGCCCGGCCTCAGCGCGCTCGACCTCGTCAACCTCGCGCCGAAGGCGCCCGGCAAGCTCACCGCCAACGGCCAAGCCAAGGCGCGCGCCGCGGCGCAGGACTTCGAGGCGGTCTTCCTCAATTCCATGTTCCAGCACATGTTCACCGGCGTCGACGGCGAAGGCCCCTTCGGCGGCCAGGGCGCCACCGGCGTCTGGCGTTCGGTGCTCACCGATCAATATGCCAAGTCGATCGCCAAAGCGGGCGGCATCGGCATCGCCGATCAGGTCTATCGCAGCCTGATCGCGCATCAGGAGACGCACGCGTGAGCACACCATCGCTTCAGATTGCCAGCGTCGGCGACGCCGAGCGAGCGATCGAGACCCTGAACACGATCACCGATCAACTGGTCGAGACGATCGAAGAGGAGACGGCGCGCGTGCGCACGGGCCGGCTGCGCGAAGCCGCCGCGCTCGGCGAGACGAAAGCCGAGCTCGCCCGCCGCTACGCCGCGGAAAGCTCGCGCATCGTCGCCACCCGCGCGCTGATCGCGCGGGCGCTGCCCGACGCCTTCGCCGCCTTGCGCGAGCGCCACGCCGCCTTCCAGGCGTTGTTGCAGACCAATATGACGGTGCTGGCGACCGCCCACGCGGTCTCCGAGGGCATTATCCGCGGCGTTTCCGCCGAGCTTGCCCGCAAGCGGGCGCCCTCGACCTACGGTGCCTCGGGCCGCGCCAACATGCCCAGCACCAAGGCAAACCAGCCGCTGGCGATTTGCCGCACGCTTTAATTCAATCGACAACAAATCGTTAACGGTGAACCGGCATCGCGTCCGCGGGGGCTTGCGATTAGCGTCTGATCCGCCGACGGAATTTGCCCTGCGCCGATAGGCGTTCGGGGCGGAAAAGTCTTAACGAATCAATTCGCTGGCGGAGCCGCGTCAGCACTTATTAACCATGTTCTTTTACGCTGCGTTACGCGGCATTGGATAGTTTGCCGCATCACGCGTTGGTCAAGGACCGGACACCGGCGCCTCGTGCCAGCACGACACAACCAGAAAGGTTATGACTATGTCGCAAATTGCTCTCTCCGCCGGCGTACGGGCGAACCTGCTCTCGCTGCAGAACACCGCTCAGTTGATGCAGCAGACCCAGACCAACCTTGCCACCGGCAAGAAGGTCAACTCCGCTCTCGATAACCCGCTGAACTTCTTCACCTCGCAGTCGCTGAACAACCGCGCGAACTCGCTGAACGGCCTGCTCGACGGGATGTCGAACGGCATTCAGACGATTCAGGCGGCCAACAACGGCATCACCTCGATCACCTCGCTGGTGCAGCAGTTGCAGTCGGTTGTGAGCCAGGCCCGCGCCGACACCACGGCCGGTACGGTCACCCCCGGCACAGCGTCGGTCCTGACCGCGGCCAGCAACACTTCGAACGCTGCCGCCCACACGCTCACCCTCAATGTCGCGAACGGCGTGTCGGTTGCAATCAACACCGATCCGGGCGTCACTGCCGCCACTCTGACCGGCACCACGACTGCGGCCCTCGGCGCCGCAGCCGGTGGCGTCATCGACATCACCAGCGCCGACCTCAACGGCGGCGCGGCGGTGGCA
>Ga0335077_10006966_pt1 | contig 13981 bp, 10 predicted proteins | sample Lox_Sample_31_FD_207151 | JGI IMG/M metagenome (GOLD analysis project Ga0335077, IMG submission 207151) | Soil microbial communities from Loxahatchee National Wildlife Refuge, Florida, United States - Lox_Sample_3.1 | ecosystem: Environmental > Terrestrial > Soil > Wetlands | place: USA...
GCAGCTGCCGGCGCCGCCAGCGACGATCCTGGACCTGGGCACGGGGGGCGGGGCCATCGCGCTCGCGCTGGCGGCGTTCTATCCGGCCGCGGCCGTCACGGCGCTGGATGCCAGCGCCGACGCCCTGGCCCTGGCGCAGGAGAACGCCGCGGCCCTCGGCCTGGCGGCGCGCGTCCGGTTCCTGCGTTCGGACTGGTTCGCAGCGCTTGAACCGGCCGCGCGGTTTGAACTCATCGCCGCCAACCCGCCTTATTTGTCCGACGCGGAGCTGGCTGCGGCGGCGCCCGAGGTGCGCGAGCATGAGCCCCGCGCCGCGCTGGCGGCCGGGGAGGGCGGGGTGGCGGAATTGCGCCGCATCATCGCGGCGGCGCCCGGGTTCCTCGCACCCGGCGGCCTCCTGGCGCTGGAGACCGGCGTGAACCAGCACGAGACCCTGCGCGCGGCTGCGGCCGCCGCCGGGTTGGCGCGGGCCGAGTCGAGGCGCGATCTGAGCGACCGCGATCGCTACCTGCTCGCCGGGCGCGCCTGAAGCGGCGTGCCGGCCGGGGTCATCCGCTCTTCGCGACCTGGATGGTCAGCGGCGCGGCGCCGTCGGCCCAGTACTGCGGATTCTTGGACAGGGACAGCGCGTCGGACAGAACCCGCAGGCTTTCGCGCAGCGGAATGTCGACCGCCGTGATCCCGGCGTCGTCGTCGGTGCTCAGGGCATCGCTGTCGTCGTCGTCCGGATTGTCCACCGCCGGTTTGGGGGCGGCCGCGGGCTTGGGCGGGGGCGGCACGAGCGTGAATTCCTGGTACGGATAATCGTTCTTCGCCAGCTTTTCGCGTTCCGTGTCGATCATCTTCTTGAACGCGTCATCGGTTACCTTCTGGTGCTCGCGGTCGACGAGGTTGAGCGAAATCTCCTTCATGGCCTGCTTCGCCTTGAACCAGTCGATGTTCTTCCGGAGGAGGGCGAATTCCTCCAGGTGCTCGAGGCGGAACTGGCTGGCCTCGCGCAGCGGGAGGAGCACCTTCGGGTCGAGCGGGTGCCCGGCGAACTTGGCGGAGGGGATCTCGTCCCAGATCAGGGCGTGGGGCAGGTCGGACTCGCCGATCGGCATGTAGTCGTCGACCGACGGCAGGATGATGTCGGGGGTCACGCCCTTGTTCTGCGTCGAGGCGCCGTTGGGGAGGTAGAACTTCTGGATCGTGAGCTTGGCGGCACCGGTCTTCTCGGTGTCGGGAAGCATCGCGAGCATGCGGTTGACGTTCTTCATCTCCACCACCGTCTGGACCGAGCCCTTGCCGTGCGTGGAACTGTCCCCGATGACGATGGCGCGCCCGTAGTTCTGCAGCGCGCCGGCCACGATCTCGGAGGCGGAGGCGCTGAAGCGCGAGGTCAGCACCGCCATCGGTCCGGTGTAGCTGATCTTGGAGTCGTCGTCATCGTCGACCTGGATCTCGCCGCTGAACGACTTCACCTGGACGACCGGGCCCTTGTTGATGAACAGGCCGGTGAGGTTGATGGCCTCGGAGAGGAGCCCGCCGCCGTTGTTGCGCAGGTCGAGCACCAGCCCCTTGATGCCGGCCGCTTCGAGGCGGGTGAGGAGTTCCGCGACGTCCTGCGTGGCGCTGGCGTGCGCCTCGTTGGCGTCGGCGTCGTCCTCATCGCCGGAGAGGCCGTAGAAGGACGGCAGGGTGATGACGCCGATCGGGACGGCTTCGCCGCCGGGGCCGGGCACCTGATAGATGGCGGCGCGGGCGCGCGCGGAATTGAGCTTCACCACGTCGCGGGTGAGGGCGATGTCCTTGTGGACGGACTCATCGGTCACGCCGGCAGGGATGACGGTCAGCCGGACCTTGGTGCCCTTCTCGCCGCGGATCAGGTCGACGACCTTGCGCAGCTTCAACCCGATCAGATCGACGGTCTCGCCGCCGGCGGGCGTCACGGCGACAATCTTGTCATTCACGTGGAGCTGCTTGCTCAGGTCGGCGGGGCCGCCCGGGATCAGCTCCTTGATGACGATCTGGTCGTCCTCCTTGCCGAGGAGCGCGCCGATGCCGACGAGCGAGAGCCGCATCTGGATGCCGAAGTCCTCGTAGGTTTCGGCCGAAAAGTAGGTGGAATGCGGATCGAAGAGGTTGGCGAGCGAGGTGAGGAAGATCTCGGCGACCTCGTCGGTGTCGGTGTCGGCGAGGTTCTTGAGCAGGCGCTCGTAGCGGTGGTGGACGTCCTGCTTCGCCTGCACCAGGGTCTTCTTGTCGAGCAGCTCCTGCAGCAGCTCGAACTTGAGCCGGCGGTGCCAGAGGTCGTTGGCCTCGGCCTCGGTGGCGGGCCACGCGCTCTTCGTCCGGTCGATGGGGAAGGTCTCGTGGGTGGTGAAATCGAAGTCCTTGTTCAGGTCGTCGAAGATCCAGTTGACGCGGTTTTCGACCCGCTTCTCGTACTGGACGTAGATGTCGAAGGCGGAGTCGAGCCGGCCGAGGGTGCGGAGGGTGTAGTACAATCCGGCGCCGGAGGCATAGCGGCGGGTGAACGCCTCCTGGTCCGTGGTGAGGAAGAACATCCGGTTGGGATCCAGGTCGGCCATGTAGTCGTGGATCAGGTCCCCGCCGAGCTTGTCCTTGGGCTCGCGGTTCACCGCCTCGTGGTTGAAGTTCACCTGTTCGAGGAGCTCGACCATCGTGCTCACCTCGGTGGCGAGCGTGTGCGAGGTCTCGAAGTTGCGCTCCGGCAGGGCGCGGCCGGTGGCGAGGAACGCCAGCGACAGGGCCGCCACCGCCACGGGGCGGCGCAGCCGGGGCGCCAGGGAAAGGAGGGAAATCATGGGACTATGAGATGGGTCTGCCGACAAAAGGTTTCACGAAGAACCCGCCAAGCCAAGGAGCCATACAAAAGCACAAAGCCGGCTGGCTTCAAGGCTGTTGCGACGGAACCGCCCCCGGGGGCAGCAGCGGGAGCACCCGCGCGCGGGTTTCGGCCAGCCGGCGGCAGTATTCGCCCCAGAAGGCCGCCTCGTCGGGGAAGCCCAGCCAGCGGGCGAGGGGGGTGCGTTCGGCGGTCGTGGCGCCGAGCACGCTGACCGCGGTGTTGGCGTCGCGCCGGAGCAGAATCTCGATGCGTTTAACAAAATCGTAATTGAGCAGCAGACGCTGGGCGGGGCCCGCCGGAATCAAGCCGGCCGTGGCGAGGGCGCGCAGGCCCTGGCGCGTGCCGGGTTGGCGGAGTTCCGGATGGGCGCCGCCGTGGCGCAGCTGCAGCAACTGGACCAGGAACTCGAAGTCGACGAGGCCCCCGGCGCCGGCCTTGAACGCGCGCTCCGGCGGCGCCACCGCGTCGCGTTCGCGCTCGATCCGGCCGCGCATCGCCCACAGGGTCGCGGCCTCGGCCTCCGTCAGCGGCGCGCGGTAAAGGAGATCGTCCCGCAGGGCCTGGAATTGCGGCGCAAGGCGCGGGTTGCCGCCGACCACCCGGGCCCGGGTGAGCAGCTGGCGTTCCCAGGCCTGGCCCGAGCCGCCGGCGGCGTGGTAGGCGCGCAGGATCGCAGGGGTGGTCGCGAGCGGGCCGGCGTCGCCGTGCGGCCGCAGCCGGAAATCGAGCTTGAAGGCCGGGCCCAGCGGGCCGCCGTGATGAAGCACCTGCTGGAGTTCGCGCACGGCCGCCTCGGCGGCGGGCTCCCCGTCCGGGCCGACGAACAGCAGGTCGAGGTCGGAGCCGAACGTCAGCTCGGCGCCGCCGTACTTGCCGAGGGCGACAAGCAGCAGCCGGCCCGCCGGATCGAGCCGGCGCAGGGTGCGCAGCAGCACGGCGTCCGCCAGCCGCGAGAGCCCGGTCTCGACGTCCTCGACGGTAAACAGCCCGAGGAGCTCGCCGATCGCGTGGCGGACCTGCTCGGCCCGGATGTAGAGCCAGAGCCAGTCCGCGGAGTCCTGGCCGGCGGCGAGCTCGGCGGCGAGCGCGGCCGCGTCCTTGCGCTGGCGGAGGACCTCGGGGCGCAGGACCTCCTCGAGGATTTCGGGATGCGCGCCGAGCAGCTCGCAGATGAACGCGCTGCGGTCGAAGAGCAGGGCGAGCACGCGGAAGAATTGCGGGTTGGCCGCGCAGCTGTTGAAAAACTGCTGGCGGGTGCCGTAGCGCTCGGCGAACCGGGCGATGCGGCGCAGGGTCGGCACCGGCTGGGCGAGGGCGGGCAGGATCGTGTCGAGCGAATCGGCCAGGTGCTGGAACCGCACCACCAGTTCGCGGTTCACCTGGTGGCCGCGGTCGCCGCAGACGAACAGGCGCACCTCGTGGGCGGCGTCAGGCTCCGGGCCGAACCAGCGCCGCAGCCGGTCGCGGACCGCCGGGGGGGTGCGCGCGGACGAGAAGAACTCCCACCATTTCTGGAAGGCGTCGTCGCCCGATTCACCGCGGAACAGGCCGTCGTAGATGTGGCGGACGCGCATGCGCACCGCCTCGAGGCGCTCCTTGAACTCGGCCGGCGCGGCGAAGCCCACGGTGCGGGCGATGGCCGCCAGCTCGGCGGCGTCGGCCGGCAGCGCGTGCACCTGGTGCTCCTCGCGCATCTGGATCGCATGCTCGACCCGGCGCAGCAGCCAGTAGGCCTCCTCGAGAAAGCGCGCCTCCCCCACGCGCATGAGGCCGTAGCGGGCCAGCTGGTCGAGCGCCGCGGTCGTGGCGTGGGTTTGCAGGAAGGGATAGCGCCCGGCGTGCAGCAGCTGGAACGCCTGGGCGATGAACTCGATCTCGCGGATCCCGCCCCGGCCCAGCTTGACGTCGCGGGTGAGCGTCCGGGAGCCGACGACCTCCTGCTCCGTCCGGGTCTTCATCGCCGCGACCTCGGCCAGCAGCGAGGGCGGCGGGTGGCGCGGGTAGCGGAACGCGTGCAGGTTCTCGAGCAGCTCCTCGCCGAGGGCGAGATCGCCGGCGACCGGGCGCGCCTTGATCAGCGCCATGCGCTCCCAGGTCTGACCGGCCGCGGCGTAGTAGTGCTCGAGGCTCGCGAGCGAGCGGACCAGCGGGCCGTAGGTGCCTTCCGGCCGCAGGCGCACGTCGACGCGGAAGAGGAAGCCGTCGGCGGTCTGCGCCTGGAGCATGCCGGTGGCGGCTTCCGCCACCTTGGTGAAGAACTCGACGTTGGAGAACGCGGCGGGCTGTCCGTTGCGCCGGCAGTGGCCCTCGCCCTCGTAGAGGTAGAGCAGGTCGATGTCGGAGGAGAAGTTCAGCTCCTGGCCGCCCAGCTTGCCCAGGCCGAGCACGCCGAAGCGCGCCGGCCGGTCGAGCTCGTCGTCCCAGGGCTCGCCGCACCGCTCGCCCCACTGGCGGCGGGCGAGATGCAGGCATTCGCGCAGGCAGAACTCACCCAGGCGCGTCAGCTCCTCGACGGTCACGGGGGTGGGGGCGAGTCCGTTCACGTCGCGGTAGGCGATGCGCAGGGTCATCTGGCGCCGCCAGCGGCGCAGCGCGCCGAGCATGGCCTCATCGCCGGCGTCCGGCGGGAGGGCGGCGGCGAATGCGCGCCACTCGTCCCGCAGCGCCTGGTAACGGAAATCGGTGTCGCGGTTCTGCGCCTGCTCGAGCCAGAGGCAGTAATCCGGCTGCTGGCGCAGCATCTGCGCGTAGAGCGGGCTGGCGTCGGCCAGGCGCTCGAGGCGGGTCCAGGCGTCGGGCGGCAGGGCGTCGGCCGCCCAGCCGGGGTGCTCCTGCGCGAGGGCCTCGCGGAAGCCTCCGGGCGGGGCGGGCCGGGGCGGCGTGCTCACGGCACAGGAAACTCAGCGATGGCTGAGGACGTCGCGCGCCTCGTCGAGCAGGCGCTTCTCCTCGTCGGTCAGCGCGCCGAAGCCGTCGCTGTTGATCTTGTCGAGGATGCGGTCCACCTCCGCGCGCAGGTCGTCGCGGTTGGTCAGGTTGAGGGTGAAGCGGGCGGCGGGGGCCGGTTTGCGGCGGCGCAGCCAGCGGGGCAGTTCGAGGCGGGCGGCGGGCGCCCCGAACGGATCGACCTGGCCGGCGAGGCGATAGTAGCCGTAGGCGGTCAGCATGGCGGCCAGGTCGGCGAGGTGGCCGTTCCACAGGGGCGATGGCCGGCCCGTGGCTTCGAAGAACAGGAAGCCGACGAGGTCGAGCGCGATCCAGAACCAGCAGAAAAACTTCGGCTTCATCGTCACGGGCACGATGAAGAAGGCGAGGAAGGTGACTTGCTCGTTGGCGTGGTAGCAGCAATAGAGCGCGAAGAGGCCGGCCAGCGTGGCCACCGGGCCGAACAGCGGCCAGTCGACGCCCAGGGCGTAGGCCGCGCACCACGCCGCGGCGCCGGCGCCGATGAAGGCGGCGTAGAGCCAGGCGAGGCGCCGGGTGCCGATCAGCCCGCGCAGGTCGCCGCCGAAAAAATACAGCCCGAGCAGGTTGAATATTAGTCCGAATACTCCGCCGGTGTAGCCGGCCGTGTTCTGCAGGAAGTTGTAGGTGACCAGCGTCCACAGCCGGCGTCCGTGCAGCACGAACCCGGGCGAGAGGGCGAACCAGTCGTAGTACCAGAGGTTCTGCCGCAGCCACCGCTCCACGACCAGCTGCAGGACGTAGAGCGCGATGAAGATGATCATCAGCCACTTCACCGGGTCGAACGGCGACTCGGAGCGGGTTTCCCGCATGTAGGGGCGGTCGGACAGCATGCGAGCGGAAATTAGGAGCAGCCGCCGACAAACTCAAGTCCCTGCACCGGCGCCGCGGGCGGCGGCGGGGGGCCGCCGGCGGCGAAACGGCCCCCGGGCCGCTTCCGAGGGGATACCCTTGACAGCCCCCGGCATTCGTTTTTGTTCGCCCTTCATCATGGCCAACAAAGCAGACAAGTGGGAAATCAACGCGGCCGGCAAGTTCTACGTCGACCAGCAGTGCATCGACTGCGATCTGTGCCGCGAGACGGCCCCGGGCTTCTTCACCCGCTCCGAAGAAGGTGGCTATTCCTATGTGAGCAAGCAGCCGACGACGGAGGAGGAGATTGCCTCCTGCATGGAAGCGCTGGAAGGCTGCCCGGTCGAGGCGATCGGAAACGACGGCGACCAGTAATCCCGACCGGACGCCGGCCGGATTCCCCCGGGTTTTCACCCAATGAGAATTCGTTTTGGTGTCTGCGGTCCCAGATGGTTAACCATGCCTTCAGCTAAGCTTAACCGTCCACAGTCCCTGCGCTCGAATGTGCCTGAATCGACACCGCGCCGGCGCGGGAGGCCGCTGCTCGGAGCGATCCTCTTGCTGGCGGCGGCGTCCATGGCCGCGGCCGACGATTCATCGCCGGTGCCACTGCCGGCGTTCACGGTCTATTCGCCCCGGGTGGCGCTGCAGGAGCCGGCGGATTCGTTCGCGATGCCCGTGACCGCGCTGCGTTTCGAGCCCCTGGTCGATGTCGAGGCGCGCAACCTGGCCGAGGCGCAGGCCGATGTCACCATTCGCGGCGGCATCTTCGAAAACACCGGCTTCCGCATCGGCGGGACCGATCTCTTCGATCCCCAGACCGGCCACTACTTCGCCGAGCTCCCGGTGGCGCCGGCCATGCTGTCCGCACCGCGCGTTCTGACGGGCGTCGACAACTCGCTGGACGGCTTCAATGCCGCCGTGGGGACGGTCGCCTACGACTGGCAGCGCATCCAGCCGCGGGGCGAAATGGATTTGAGCGCCGGCGAGTACCGGTCGTACCGCGCCAGCCTCTACGAGGGCGTGGTGGCCGACGCGCCCGTGGCGGGGGGCACGCTGGCGTCGGACGCGGAGGTGTCCCGCTCCACTTCCGACGGATCGGTGCCGTTCGGCGACCACCGGTTCCAGCGCTACAATTTCCGGCTGCAACTGTCCGGCGGCGGCGCGCAGACCGATCTATTCTACGGTTATCAGGCGAAGTTCTTCGGGTGGCCCAACCTCTACACGCCGTTCAACTCCGACGAATCGGAGAATCTCGAGACGGTGCTCGTGGCCCTCCACCACCGCCGGCAGTGGGACGCGGGAGACTGGTTCGAGGCGGGGACGTTCTGGCGGCGCAACAAGGACGACTATGCGTTCAACCGCTTTGCCCCGCTCGGCCCGGTGCATCCGTTCCAGCACACGACTTGGGTCGAGGGGGCGTCGGCCTCGGGGCACGCCGACTTCGGAGCGGTGGCGCTCGGCTACGACGCCGAGGTGCTCGCCGACGACCTCAAGTCCACGTCGCTCATCTACGGGCGGTTTCACACGCGCAGCTACGTCAAATTGGGCATTGTGCCGGAGAAGTCGTGGACGCTCGCCGATCAGCGCCGGCTGACCCTGCGCGCCGGCGCCAATTACGACGACACCAACCGGGATTCCGCCGCGGTGTCCCCGCTGGCCGAACTCGCGCTCGCGACCGCGGACAGCGGGGGCGATGCCCGCCGGCTTTACCTCAGCTACGCGGAAGCCACGCAGGTCCCGACCTACACGGCGCTCAACTCGAGCCCCACCGCCGGCCTGTTCCTGGGCAATCCGAACCTCGGCCGGTCGACCAGCCGCGACGTCGAAGTCGGCGGGGACGGGACCCGGGGCCGCTGGCAATGGCACGGCGCGGTCTTCTACCGGCGCGACGACCGGCTCGTCGACTGGACCTTTCGGAACGGCGTCTTCGCCCGGTCCGCCAACGCCGTCAACCTCGACACGGTCGGGGCCGAGGCGGTGCTCAAATGGTCCCTGTCCCATCTCGCCGTCACCGCCGGCTACACCTTCCTCCACAAGACCGCCGACTACGGCGCCGCCATCGTCGACGGCAGCTTCTACGCGCTCAACTTCCCGCAGCACCGGCTGACGGCGGCGATCGTGACGCGCCTGGGCGGCGGCTTCGAGCTGCGCATGGACAACGAGGCCCGAGTCCAGGAGCCGAATCCGCTGCGGACGACCGGTGGGAGGCGCGCGCTGATCTCCTCGCTCGGCCTGTTCTACCGGCCCCCGCTGGCGCCGAATGTCGAGCTGTCGCTGCAGGCGGACAACCTCTGGAATTCGGCGTTCGAGGACGTCCCGGCCGTGCCGGCCGCCCGGCGCGAGGTGTCCGCGGGCGTCACGAGCCGCTGGTGAAGGGCGGGGGCGGTCCGGCGCCGGGTGCGCAGACTTGGCGCAGCGGTCGGGACGCGATTGCCCATTACACCGGCCGCCGATCTTTCCATTTCGCGCGCATCGGCTTGCAAGCCGCGGGTCCGCCACGATTTGTGGGAGGAGGTGCAAAACCGCCTTCCGCCTGAAACTTGGGCCGCGACCTGCTTGTCACCATCCTCAAACCTTCTTTCGTCATGCCTATGCCTATCGCTTTTGGTTTCATCCCCCAGCCGGTGTTCTGGCTGCTGCTGGTTCTGGTGTTCATTTTCGCCCTGTACGCGCAGATGCGGGTGTCGAGTGCCTACAGCAAGAATGCGGAGATCCCCTCGCGGGGCCGGATTACCGGGCGCGAGGCCGCCGAGGCCGTCATGGGTCGCGCCGGCATCCACGACGTCGACATCGTGGAGATCGAGGGCCGGCTGACCGACCATTACGATCCGCTCAACCATCGCCTCTGCCTGTCCAGCGAGAACTATCGCGGGACGAGCCTCGCGGCCCTCGGCGTGTCGGCCCACGAGGCGGGGCACGCGCTCCAGCATCGGGCCGGCTACAAGGCGCTGCAGGCCCGCATGGCCCTGGTGCCCGTCACGCAGATCACTTCCAAGATCCTGCCGCTGGTGATCTTTGGCGGCTTCTTCTTCGGCGGGATGGGCGGCATCCTGCTCGACCTCGGCATCATCTGCTACGCGGTGCTGACGCTGTTCAACTTGGTGACGCTGCCGGTGGAGTTCGACGCCAGCCGCCGGGCCAAGGTCGAGCTCGTCGGCCTGGGCATCCTGGATCGCGACGAGATGCCGGGCGTCAACGAGACGCTGGATGCCGCGGCGCTGACCTACGTGGCGGCCTTCATCGGCTCGCTGGTGGAACTGCTCTGGCTGCTTTCGATGCGGCGGAACGACTGAGCGCGGTTCAGCGGAGCGAGCGCGGTTCGGAGTAGGATAAATTGGCTGCCGGCCTTCGTCCCCCCGGTGAGGACTTTGGCGTGGCAGCCATCGCAGATGACGGATGGCGGAGGAGGAGGGATTCGAACCCCCGGTGGGCCGAAGCCCACGTCTGATTTCAAGTCAGGTGCCTTAAACCGCTCAGCCACTCCTCCGGGGACGGCACCAACTTTGCCTCCGGCGGGGGGTTGTCGAGCTTTCTCCAGTCGGCGGGCGGCCGGCGTCGGCGCGGCGCGCCTATTGCTTGGGCCGGCCCAGCGCCAGCAGCCAGGCCAGGCCGCCGATCACCAGGAGCAGCCACCAGATCAGGCGCAGCTCGCGCAGCGCCACCTCGGCAAAATAGAGGACGCTGGGAACGAAGAGGCAGAGCGCGACGAGCAGCACCAGGACCAGGGTGAACTGCAGCCGGGAACGGGAGGGCATCGCCCCGATCAAGCGGCCGCCGTGGCGGCGGCTCAAGCGCGAAATCGCCGAGGCGAATATTTTCAAATAATGAAAATATTCGTTGCCATGGGACGCACGGGTGTTTTGCTGGCAGGCGAGGAGATCGCACCATGGAGCCGGCCGCAACCGCGAGGGAGCATTGGAGCGTGGCGGAGATCCAGGGGCTGTACGGGCCGTTCATCTTCACCGAGCGCCTGCTGCAGAAGATCTGGCTGCGGAGCGAATTCGATACCTCCCGGGCCGGCGTCGAGGACGGCCGGCCGCTGCGCGTGGTGCATCCGGGCCGGTGGAATCTGCTCGGCGGCCCGGACTTCCGCCATGCCCGGCTGCGCCTCGGCGAGGCGAACCTGAACGGCGACGTTGAACTGCACCTGTATGCCGGCGACTGGGCGGCGCATGCGCATGCGGGGGATCCGGCGTACGACGGGGTGGTCCTGCATGTCGTGCTCTTCCCGCCCGGCCCCGGCGAGCAGGCGCGGCGCGCCGACGGCAGCGCCATTCCGACGCTGGTCCTGCTGCCGCTGCTCCTGCACGACCTGGAGGAATACGCCGCCGAGGACGCCATCGAGACGCTGACCAACCGCGCGGACTGGCGCGCCGCGGAGGAGCTGGCCCAGCTGCCCGCCGCGGAGGCACGGTCGGTGTTGCGGGTGCATGCGGAGGGCCGCTGGCGTCAGAAGGTCCATTTCGCCCGGCGGCGGGTGGAGCGGCTGGGCTGGGCGGAGGCATGCCACCACACCGCCCTGGAGATTCTCGGCTATCGCTTCAACCGGGTCGCGATGCTCAAGGTCGCCGCGCAGCTGCCGCTGGCGGCGTGGGCCGCCGGCCCGGTCGACGTCGAGACGCTGGCCGCCGCCGAAGCCACGGGCTGGAACCGGCAGGGCGTGCGCCCGGCCAACCATCCCCGGGTGCGTCTGCGCCAGTACGCAGCCTGGACGCGCGCGCAACCCGCCTGGCCGGGGCGTCTCGCGGAGGTCGCGGCGGCGTTCCCGTGCGCGCCGATCGAGGAGCGGTCGGCGCCGACTCCCGGCTGGCGCAAGCAGGCGGAGCTGCCGCGCCTGCGCGCCCTCGTCGCGCGCGAGCTCACGGGCGACGCGGTGCGCGGGACCCGGCTCGACAACCTGATCTGCGACGGATTCCTGCCGCTGTGGTCGGCGCACTCCGGGCGCAACGTTTCCGGGGTCTGGTTCCAGTGGTACGCCGGCGATCTGCCGCCCCGCCTGCGCTCGGCGCTCCGCTCCCTCGGGGTCTTCGACCGGCGCACGCAACCGGCCTGCCATGGCTTTGCCCAGGGCCTGCTCGGCTGGATGCTGGCCCGGGAGGCCGCCCCCGCCGATCCCGCCGAATTGCCGGCGCCTGCCGCCGCCGGCGGCTGAGCGCCCGCGATTTCAGGCTGGAGGCGGGGCCGCGGAACGGCGAAATGGAGGCATGGCCAAAAAGCGCGTGGGCATTCTCTTTGGCGGCAAATCGGTCGAGCACGAGGTTTCGCTGCAATCGGCGCGCAACGTCTACGAGGCGATCGACAAGACGAAGTACGAGGTCGCGTTGATCGGCATCGACAAGGCGGGCCTCTGGCACGTCTGCGACCCGGCGCGGTTGGACGCCGCCGCCACGCCCACCGCGGAGCTGCCCGCGGGCACGGGCGGCGACACGGTCGCGCTCGTGCCGGGCGAAACCGCCCGGTCGCTCGTGGTGCGCGGCTCCCGCCGCGGCCTGCCGCAGCTCGACGTCGTGTTTCCGGTCCTGCACGGCACCTACGGGGAAGACGGCACGGTGCAGGGCCTGCTCAAACTGGCCAACGTGCCGTTCGTCGGCGCCGGCGTGCTCGGCTCGGCGCTGGGCATGGACAAGGACATCGCCCGGCGGGTGCTGCGCGACGCGGGCGTGCCGGTCTGCCGGTCGGTCACCCTCACGGCGCGGGAAGCGGGCGCCACCACCTTCGAGACGCTGGCGACCCGCCTTGGCGCACCCTTCTTCGTCAAACCGGCCAATTCGGGCTCGTCGGTCGGAGTGAGCAAGGTCCGCGACGCCGCGGGCTGGGCGGCGGCGCGCACCGACGCGCTGCGCTACGATCACAAGCTGCTCGTGGAGGAGTTCGTCGCGGGCCGCGAGATCGAGGTGGCGGTGCTGGGCAACGACGACCCCCAGGCCTCGGTGGCGGGCGAGATCGTGCCCCAGCACGAGTTCTATTCCTACACCGCGAAGTACCTCGACGAGCACGGCGCACTGCTGCGGATCCCCGCCGAGCTGCCGCCGGCGGTGAGCGACCGGGTGCGCCGGCTGGCGGTCGACACCTTCCGGGCGCTGCAGTGCGCGGGCATGGCCCGGGTGGATTTCTTCGTCCAGGCGGACGGCACCGCCTACGTGAACGAAATCAACACCATCCCCGGCTTCACCAAGATCAGCATGTATCCGAAGCTCTGGGAGGCGACCGGCGTGCCGTACGCCGAGCTGATCGAGCGCCTGCTGGCGCTGGCGATCGAGAAGTTCGAGCGCGACCAGCGGCTGGAGACGTCCTACCAGCCGGGCGCCGACTGAGCGCCGGGCGTGGCGGCGGCGCTATTCGCCGAGGTCCGTGACCAGGTCGGACAGCTCGCGCCGGGTCGTGCGGGGCGGCGTTTCCGCCGGGTAGCCGATCGGCAGGAGCACCGCCGCGCGGTGGCCGGCGCGCAGCCCCAGCGCCTGGCCGGCGAGCGCCTCGTCCACGGCATCGACCCAGCAGGTGCCCAGGCCCAGCTCCACCGCCGCCAGCATCGCGTTGCAGACCGCCGCGCAGGCGTCCTGCATGCAGTAGATCTGCCCGCCCCGCGGCCCGAATTTCGCCGCCGACCGGGCCGGATCGACCGCGAAGACCAGCACCACGGGCGCCGTGGCCAGGAACTGCTGCCCGGCGGCGGCCGCCACGAGCGCCTGCTTCATTGCCGGCCGGCGCACGACGTAGATCTGGTACGCCTGCAGGTTCGCCGCCGAGGCCGCCCGGTTGGCCGCCGCCAGGATGGCCTCGAGTTTGGCCGGCTCGACCGGCCGGGGCTGGTAGGCGCGGATGGACTGGCGCGCGGTGATGGCTTCCAGAACGTTCATGAGGTTTCCTCACCGTGGAGCATGCAGCATCCTCCCGGCGAATCCAAGCGCCGGTTGGGCGCCGGCGGTCAGGCCGGACCGGCTCGCTCCCGGTTCAGGACCGTGAGCCGGGAGGTGATTTCCTGGTCGGAAATCCCGGGCGGCCAGCCGTAGGCCGCGGCGACGGCGGCGTCGAGGCGGGCGTGGAGCTCGTCGAGCCATGGCGGCTCGAGCCGGTACAGGGCGGACAGGGTCGGCGCGGCCACCTCTTCCGCCTCCAACCACGCCCGCCGCTGGACATCGAGCGTGCGCGCCGCGAAGGCGATGGCGGTGCGCTGCTCGTCCTGGACGCGGGTCAGCTTGCTGAGCGGCGTCGTGGGCGGCCAGGGAAAGGGAAAGGTGTCGAAACAGGCCGCCGGCGTGTAGCGCCCGGCGGCTCGCGTCCAGACTCCGTGGGCGCGCGAGTGCAGCA
>Ga0335077_10006967_pt1 | contig 13980 bp, 13 predicted proteins | sample Lox_Sample_31_FD_207151 | JGI IMG/M metagenome (GOLD analysis project Ga0335077, IMG submission 207151) | Soil microbial communities from Loxahatchee National Wildlife Refuge, Florida, United States - Lox_Sample_3.1 | ecosystem: Environmental > Terrestrial > Soil > Wetlands | place: USA...
GACCAGGAAGGCCGCCTCCGCCAAGGCAGCGAGCGAGGCGAAGCTCGCGCTCGAACCGGTCTCGATCTACATCAGCCGCGCGACGCACAAGCTTTACGTGCGACGCAACACGCACAAGCCGGCGCCGGACGGTGGCGGCGAGGTGTTCGATACGACTATTGAGGTTCCGGTCACGATCCGCAATCCCGAGAAACGCATCGGCACGCATGTGTTCACCGCGATGGCGCGCAAGAACGCTGGCCTGAACGCTGGCCTGGACGCCGGCCTGCGCTGGACCGCAGTCACAATCGACGACGCGGACGACGCCAGGGATGCGATCGATCGCATCACCATCCCGCAGAATGTGCTCGATCGGGCCGACCGCAGTGCCGCGATCCTCGATCGTCGTCTCGGACGAGCCGCTGAGCGCCGAGACCAACTATCGCACCGAGTTTGTCGCGGTGCTAAGCAATCAGCCCCAGGGTGGCTTCATAACGCGTGAGCCTTCGACCGAATCCTTCGTTGCGAGCGACAACTTCCGGAACGACGACGGCGCCGGATTCTATTTTCAGCGCGGTTGGAGCCCCCAACCCGGCAATGCCCGTCGGTGGTGGGGCTGGGGCAGCCAGTACTATCGTTGAATGCAACCAGGCCCGGCAGTAAGACGCGGCAAACCGCGCGTGGTCCGCATGGTTAGCCAGGGCCATTCGCGCCCGATCCCACGTGGTACCGGGGCCACCCGATGTCCGTTTTGCTCCCAAAAGGAAGCATGCCACGCGTTGCAGCAGAATGCGCGACAGTGCGGCCCATAAAGTTCGGCGATATTGTTGCGGCCAGTTCGTCAGATCACTGCAGCGACAAAATAGAAATCTTGCCGCATGGTATTGTTTGCGAGTCGCGGACGTCCCGACAGATTTTGGCTGCGGCGGCTTCACCAGTCTAATTGTCCGCTGAGCTATCGTTCTGAAGGTGGCATCAGCCCGGCCTGCAAGATCACCGGTGCCGCCTCGGGCGATGCGAGGAAGCGGATCAGCGCGATAGCCGCCTCGGGCCGCTGGACCGTGCTGGTGAGCGCACCCGCGAAAGAAAACATTGGCTGGACCTCGGCTGGAATCGTGCCGACGAAAGTAATTCCAGGGACATGTATCAGTTCGCTGACCTGTTGGAAGCCGATCTCTGCTTCGCCACGCGCGACGACCGCGGCTACCGGCTCTCCGGATGGAGGTCCTCGTACCTTTCGACTCTTACTTGCGATCTGGTCTGCGATGCCGAGCTTGGGAAACAGTGTCTTCGAAAGGTAAGTACCGCTACCGCTGTCCGAGTACGCGATGGACTTTGCCGCGAGCAGCGTGCTCCGGAGTGTCTCGACGGTGCCGATATCGGGTTTTTCAGCCCCGGCGCGGACGACCATGCCGATCAGCGAGCGAGCGAGCTCGATCTTGCTGTCGGCGCGCACCAATCCCCGTCTGCCTAGCTCGTCGGCGCTTCCTCCATCGAGGATCACGACATCCGCAGCCTCGCCTCGCGCGAGTCGAGTGGGAATTGCCTCGGGAGAGTCACCCATCGATGGGCCGCGCGTCGTGACCAGATGGTGGCCGCTCGCGCGCTCGAAAGCCGGGCCCAGTTCAGAATAAACTGCATAAAAGCCGGCCGAGATCATGACATGTACATCCGCCGCAGATGCTGGCCCCACCATCAACAAAGCGGCCACGCCAAGCGTGGATAACCACTGAACAAACGACCTTGATTTCATAAGGCTCCCCCCTGCCAGGGCTCAGGCCAAACATCGTACCGTGTCAAACGCGCACGCTGGAAGGGGGCTGTCCTGAGACGGCCAATGTCCGCTTTTGGTCAAAGCGGACATTGAGAAACGTGTCCAGGTCATGTCTGCTTTACTCCCCAATAGCAGACATTCGTGATTGTCCGCTAAGGCTGCCAAAAGCGAACATGGCTATAAGGCGGGACTTCGCAATCTTCGTTATTGAAAACAAAAAACCCCGGGCTGCTGCCCGGGGTCCAGATTTTCAACGTCAGACTCAGACTTTTCATACGGCCTTGACGTCGATTTTCTTTGCGGGCTTTTGCGCTTCCGCCTTTTTCGGAAGCGTCACGGTCAGCACCCCTTTCTTGAAGCTGGCTTCGATTTTGTCCGCATCAACCGTCGTCGGCAATTCAAAGCTGCGTTCGAATGAGCCGAAATGACGCTCGTGCAAATAATAGTCTTTCTTCTTCTCCTCTTTTTCTTCCTGCTTTTCACCCTTTATGGTCAGACGACTCTCGGCCACTTTGACCTCAATATCCTTCTCGTCCATTCCGGGTAGTTCGGCAGTGATTTCAAAGGCCTTCTCACTCTCCGCGACATCGACTGCCGGCATGGTCCCTCGCATGAGGGCGCGCCGAAACAGTGGCTCTGCCTGGAAAAGTGAGTGTCTAAATGGCTGCCAAGACCCCAAGCCAAAATTATCGAACAAGCGATCGATTTCCTGGCGGAGGCTTTCAAGGGGCTGCCATGTCTCTGAAGTTGATACAGGCGCCAGCTTTTCATTTTTTACCGGTAACTTCGCTACACTTTGGGCCATAGCGACCTCCTACTCTTTGAATAATTGTCGTAGCTATGTCGAACAGAGAAAATTGCATTGATGCAGATCAATATGGCGTGGGCGCGAGGTAACGCAGTTTCTCTGAAAACATTATCAATCACACTTCATTTGATCGACATCAAATGTACGGGAATAAAAACTATTATGGTCGTGATGTTAAAAAACATGGGCTGTGATGCAATGAAAATCGCTGCATTCAACTTGATGGTCGCGATGAGTGTGGGCCTCAGCCCTTGCGCATGGGCGGAAGATCTCGATCTTGGCCAGGTGGAATACCAGTCGAATTGCGCGGCGTGTCATGGCGTCGGTGCAAAAGGGGACGGGCCGGTCAGTAAAGAGCTAAAGGTACGTCCAACCGATCTAACGATGCTCGCCAAGAAAAATAACGGGGTATTTCCTTTCAACGCGGTGTACCGAACAATTGACGGGCGCGATCCAATTGCGAGCCACGGAACTCGTGAAATGCCGGTTTGGGGGTACCGTTTTGTGCCGTCCAAACATTTCGATTTGAAACTTTCCGACGACTACATCTACGCCCCGCCACTTTCTCCTGAAGCCGCGGTCCGAGCGCGAATTTTGGCAGTGATTGATTATCTCGATCGCATACAGGAAAAGTGAGTGCATTTGCGAGGAAAGCCCGACCACGGGAGCGGCATATGCGAAGAAGAGTCAAAAAAGAACGAAAACGAGCCAAGCCAGGCAGCCGACAAGGTGGTCGATTCTTCCATGTTGAGGTTCGACCGGCACGGGATTTTGTGAGTTTTCGTGTGCAAGATGTCGGCGGACCCGGCGGCGTCGAAAGACTCGCCGGGCGTCGCGCGACCGGAGCTTGGGCGACCCAGAAATGGTTGATCGAGAAAACGCACGCGCATGTCGAAAATGGCTTGCTCGTTGCTGATAGTGCTGAGGCGAGGAAAGTTCTGGCAAGTCTAAGTTCGGTACCTGTCCGCATCAGCGGCGACCGCTTCAAAGCAAAGCCACGGCGCAATATTCCTGAAGCCGAAAAGCCCACTCCGGCGATGCGCCGGGCGCAGCTACAGAACATTAAAAAGGCCCAGCTTTCCCGCAAGCGGGGACGCAGCAAGAGCGCTCGTTAGAGAATTTGACGAGGTGGGAAATAGCCATGCCGCACCCGAACAACTCACCGACGCCTTCTGGCTACACAAGCATCATGGTCCCTATGGACCTTGATCCAGGAACCGAGCGCAGAGTTAAATTGGCCGTGGACCTGGCTGACCGTTTTTCCAGCCGGCTGATCGGCGTTGCTTCGCAACCGATCACCGGCCCAATGTATTTTGAAACACCGGTGGAGGGCGTGGAAAGTTTCATCGAAATCGAGGAACGCCGCCTCAACGAGAGCAACCGCAAAGCAGAATCGGCATTTCGCGATATCGCCGGAAATCGCAATCGTATCGAGTGGCGCCCGGCACTGAAGCCTACCCTCGCCTATATTCTGGAGCAGGCCCGGGCAGCCGATCTGATCGTGGCGGCGCGCCCGCGACGCGATCAGAGCGCCTTTGATCCTATGATCGTCAATGGCGGAGACCTGGTAATGGGCGCCGGGAGGCCCGTCCTGTTCGTGCCCCCACGGGTCGATTATCTCCAGGCGAAGCGTATTATCGTCGGCTGGAAGGACAGCAGGGAAGCAAGACGCGCCGTCTGGGACGCTCTCCCCCTCCTGAAAGGCGCGCAAGAGGTTCTGGTAACCTCAGTCGGCAATGACGGTCACGCCGCGAAAGACGTCGCGAGCTATCTTGGCAGTCACGGCGTCGGAGCGTCCGCACTGAACCGGCACGAGTCCGCTGGCTCCGTCGGCGATGAGCTTGTCCGAATTGCCGAGCAGGAATTATCGGATCTCATTGTTTGCGGTGCGTACGGACACAGTCGTGCTGGCGAATGGATTTTCGGCGGAGTCACGCGCGATTTGCTTGATCACTCACCGGTCTGCTGCCTCATGGCGCACTGAAGCGACCGCGAGTCCTAACGATTAACGGGAGCGCCAAAAATTCAGTGATTTCAGATTGATGCAGATCAATTTGCGTAGGGCGCCGCGGCCTACGTTCCCCACGATAGAAAGGTGCGCCAGTGAGTGATCCAACCCTGACTTTCAGCGCTGCGGGTGGGCCCACGTTTGTTGCGGCCGGGGATTGGACCGCGGCTCATTCCGCCTTGCTTGAGCGTCTGATTCCGTCTGTTGCCAATATGACTCCACTGGCACCGGCACCCGCGACCATTGACGTTTCGCGGATAGAGCAATTGGACACACTCGGGGCGTGGCTGCTGGAGCGCTTGACCCGCCAATATCGGACCGAACAACGCGAACCCGCGCTCATCGGAATTCCGGACCATTTCCGGAGCCTGCTCGAAAGGGTGCATGACCTCAATCGGAATCCATTCGTCCCTCGCTCCAAGCCCAATCGAATGATCGCTGCATTGGAAAGCGTCGGACAGGCAACATTCACCTTTAAGGACGACATCAATGCTTTCCTTCGGATGTTGGGCGCCATTGGCACAGCCCTGGCGGTTTGCCTGCGGCATCCACGTGCACTGCGTGCGACATCGGCCGTTTATCATCTGTACCGTGTCGGCTGGCAGGCCGTCCCGATTGTGCTGCTGATCACATTTTTGATCGGGGGCATCATCGCGCAGCAGGGGTTCTTTCACTTCCGCAAGTTTGGCGCCGACGCATACGTCGTCGACATGGTCGGAATACTGGTTTTGCGCGAGATCGGCGTGCTCATCGTCTCAATCATGGTCGCAGGGCGTTCCGGCAGCGCCTATACCGCCGAACTCGGATCAATGAAGATGCGTGAAGAGATCGACGCCCTGCGGACAATGGGTTTCGATTCTGTTGAAGTGTTGATTTTGCCACGCGTATTGGCACTCATCTGCGCTCTCCCGATCCTCACATTTTTGGGCTCGATGGCTGCCCTCTACGGCGGCGGTCTGGTCGCATGGCTTTATGGCGGCATGAGCCCGTCGATTTTCATTGCCCGTCTCCGCGAAGCCATCTCGGTGACCCACTTTGAGGTCGGCATCATCAAGGCGCCGTTCATGGCACTTGTGATCGGAGTCGTCGCCTGCAGCGAAGGACTTCGCGTGAAAGGCAGCGCCGAATCCCTCGGCCTGCAAACAACGGCCTCCGTGGTGAAGTCAATTTTCCTGGTCATCGTTCTTGACGGCGTGTTCGCAATTTTTTTCGCCTCGATCGGGATGTAACCGGATGACCTCATCTCCGGACCAGCCAGCGATTTCGGTACGCGATCTTACGGTCGGATTCGGCAAGCAGGTCGTACTCGACCAGCTGTCGTTGGAGGTTCATCGTGGAGAAGTTATCGGTCTGGTCGGCGCGTCGGGCGGCGGCAAATCGGTGCTTCTGCGGACGATCATCGGGCTCATACCGAAATGGCGAGGTCAGATCGAGATCATGGGCATGGAGCTTGATAAAGCCACCTTGCCAGAAATCAGGACGATCGGGCGGCGTTGGGGTATTCTGTTCCAGCAGGGGGCGCTGTTCTCCTCACTCACAGTGCTTCAAAACGTGCAATTTCCGATGCGCGAAAATCTTATTGTTTCGCAACCACTGCTCGATGAATTGGCAACAGCCAAGCTGGAAATGGTCGGCCTAACACGCGAGGACGGCGACAAGTTTCCTTCGGAGCTATCCGGCGGCATGACCAAGCGAGCGGCGCTTGCCCGCGCGCTCGCGCTCGATCCGGAGATCGTATTTCTCGATGAGCCGACATCCGGTCTTGACCCGATCTCCGCAGGTGAGTTCGACGTACTGATCTCCACTTTGAGGCAGACATTCGGCTTAACGGTATTCATGGTCACACACGATCTCGACAGCCTTCATACCGTTTGCGATCGTGTCGCCGCTCTTGCTGACGGCAAGATCGTAGCGGTAGGTCCTATGCATGAGCTTCTCGCGTCCACTCATCCCTGGGTGCGATCATACTTTCACGGCGATCGCGCGCGAGTCCGCGCGAGCGTCGCACACTGAGGTTGACTGATGGAAACCCGGGCACCATACGCGTTAGTTGGTTTGTTCGTGCTCGCCATCATCGCAGCCGTATTTGGCTTTGTTTATTGGTTGCACAACAGCGGCGGATTGACTGAGCGAACGGTCTATCGCGTGCGCTTCGAGAACACGGTCTCCGGTCTGCTCAAGGGCGCGTCGGTCCTATTCAATGGCATACGCGTCGGCGAGGTAACGGATCTGCGGCTGGACGCCGATAATCCCCAGCTGGTGATAGCCACGATCGCGGTCGATGGCGGCACACCGGTTCGCGCCGACACGAAGGCTGGTCTCGACTTCCAGGGCCTCACCGGAGTGCCTGTCGTCACGTTGCAAGGTGGCAGCACCCCCCTGCCCCCCGCGCAAAAATCCTCGCAAGAACCGTACGTTCTCGTGGCCGATCCGGCGGCCGGACAGAGCATGACCAATGCCGCGCGCGACGCGCTCCGCCGGCTGGACGGCATACTGACGGACAATGCCGACGCCCTTCGAAGCACGATCGATAATCTCAACACTTTTTCGGGAGCATTGGCGCGCAATTCGGACCGGTTGGACGTCATCATCGGCGGACTTGAGCGGCTGGTGGGTGGCGGCTCGGCCAATGCAACCCAGGTTGTCTACGACCTGACGGCGCCGACGCAATTTCCCCATCTCGACAACAAGGCGCCGCGCGGGCAGCTGACGGTTCTCGAACCGGCCACGCTGATCATGCTCGACTCCCGGAAGATCCTCGTCCGACCGAGCGGAAGCGAAGATCCGTCATTCGCCAAAGCTCAATGGAGCGACAACGTGCCCAAGCTCCTTCAGGCCAAAATCATTCAGACATTCGAAAATGCAGGTTTATCGAAGAGCGTCTCCCGGCCGACGGACGCGGGCGCCCCAGACAAACAGCTTTCAATTGATGTCCGCAAATTTCAAATCTCGACATCTCCGGAACCGATGGCCGAAGTCGAGTTCGCTGCCAGAATTCTTTCCGATGGTGGCCGGATCGTCGAAGCCAAGGTGTTCCGGGCGGCCGTGCCGATCAGGGAAATGAATGCGTCTGCAGGAGCAGCGGCGCTTGACAAGGCTTTTGGCCAAAGTGTCACCGAACTGGTGGAGTGGGTGGCCGGCACCCTTTGAGAGGTCACGACAACAACGCGCTTTCTGCCTTCTGGCCAAAGAGGCCTTGGTTCAACAACTCCAGTGGAGACAATTTTGACGGCTAGTTCGCAGCATGGAACAAGCCAAGCGCGCACAATCGGCATAGCTTCCGCGATCTGGGCTGCATCAATCTTCCTTAGCCGTGTAATGGGATTAGTGCGCGAGCAGGTTATCGGCCGCACTCTGGGCGCTTCCCGCGAGGCCGATCTCTACTTCGCAAGCTTTACGCTGCCAGATTTTTTGAACTATTTGCTCGCGGCGGGAGCGCTTTCAATTGTCTTCATACCGATCTTCCTTGCGCACCTTCAACAAGGTGACCACAAACGCGGTTGGGAAGCCTTCAGTGTCACCGCAAACTTCATTCTTCTGGTCGGATGCATCGGGATCGCCTTGCTTATGGTATTTGCGAGACAATTGGTCGGGTTGGTCGCGCCCGGGTTCACAAGTCCGACTGACGTAGATACTTTAGTGCGACTCACTCGGATCATTCTGCCGGCACAATTTTTTCATGTGATAGGAGGCTTGCTGTCGGCAACGCTGCAGGCGCAGGACTTGCACGTTTTCCCGGCGATGGCACCGCTCGTGTATTCGGCCGGTATCATTGCCGGCGGCATGATTGGGAGCCACTATTCGGAATTGGGAGCCGATGGATTCGCGTGGGGCGTGTTGGTTGGATCAATTGTGGGACCATTCGGACTGCCGCTTTATGGGTGTCTTAGAGCCCGTATGCGCTGGTATCCGATCCTTTCATTTTGGCATCCAGACCTGAGGCGCTATCTCTGGCTGTCGGCGCCAATCATGATTGGCTTCTCTATCGTCGTCGTTGACGAGTGGATCGTAAAGAATCAGGCTTCGTTTCTTGGCGAAGGCGTGCTGTCATATCTGCAGTACGGACGTACGCTTATGAAAGTGCCGATCGGTGTGTTCGGCATGGCGGCCGGTGTCGCGGCATATCCATCGATCAGCCGCATGGTGGCGGCCGGCAATGTTGCCCAGGCTTATGGCTTGCTGTGCCGAATGGTTCGATTGATCCTGGTCGCCACTTTTGCTGCACAAGTGTGCATGACGCTGGCAGGTTTTGAAGCGGCGTATTTGATATGGGGCCTTTTTTCTAGCCGATTCAGCGTCGCGGATGCTGAGGCCACGGCGACGATTCTTACCTTTCTTTGTTTAGGCCTTAGCGGCTGGACCACACAGACTGTCATCAGCCGTGGGTTCTACGCCTTGGAGAGTACCTGGTTGCCAACGATCGTGGGGACGACGGTTGCATTCGCAATGGTGCCTTTCTACGTCGTGTTGCGTCAGCAATTGGATGCGATCGGCCTGGCGATCGCAAGCGCGGTGGCAATATTGATATACGTGTTCCTGCTTGGCTGGTTGCAATATCGCCGTTTCAAACGGGAGGCGGCAGCCCACGATACTTCTCTCAAAGACGTGCATGGCATGCTGGATGGAGCGCTGCGGTTGGCGGTGGCAGGGGCAGGCGCAATCGGTGTCGGTTTGTTAGCCCGTGCTCTGCTACTGCAATTCTTCCCTGGAATAACCCTCGCAGTAATTCTAATTCGCGCCACGGCTCTGTGCGTGCTTGGGGTCAGCATTTACATCGTTCTGGCCCGACTGCTTAACGTGCGCGAGTTAGCTGAAATTGAAGTCATACTGCTGCGCAGGTTCAAATTGCGTAAGATTTGATCGGAGCTGGGGTGTAACTATCCTGACGGGGCGAATTTTCATGTACAAACACATTTTAATTCCGACCGACGGGTCCGAACTATCCAAAAGAGCTATCGAATACGGCGTTGCCCTGGCGAAGGAAATGAAAGCCAAGGTAACCGGGATTACGGCATCAATGCCGTATTACACGTTTACAACAGATCCTGAAATATTTCCGCAGGACTTATATCGAAGCAGCACAATCTCTTTCGCGAACAAGTGCCTTAATGATTTGAAAAGCGTCGCGATGAATTCAGGCGTGCCCTGCAATACGATCCACATGGAAGATATACAACCGTACCAGGCCATCATCGATGCCGCGAAACATGAGGGTTGTGATTTAATCGTGATGGCCTCACACGGGCGGCACGGAATGTCTGCCGTCGTTCTCGGGAGTGAAACCGTTAAGGTTCTGACCCACAGCACGGTTCCGGTTCTCGTCTATCGATAGATCTACGTCGTTTGTTGACCGCAGCCGTTCGCGTTACATGAGCGTTGAATCGTTTTAAGCGCCAAATCCACGAATTAGATAACCAGGAAAATGTGAGCTGCATGCCATTACATGGGTGATGGCATCGCGCTCATATTCGTCGCCCGATCGGTAATGATCGAAAAAGGCATTCAGGCGTGGCACTCGCTCATTCATCGCTTTCACAGCCTGGAGGCCAATCGATACGCCATAGTTGGTGAAGGCGAACTTCACATGACGAAGATTGGGCTCGCGACAAAAATAGCCGTCGTCGCACCACATCCGATCGAGCGTCGCGAGACAACGCTGCTCCTGCATCACCGCCCAATCCTCCTTCGGAAAAAAATGGCTCAACCACAGCATCATGCCGAGGCCCAGATCTTGTGTGATAGTGAGATTCGCGACACTCGCGTCTATCAGCACCCGCATTTCGGTGATCTCACGGGCCAACGCATTCTCGTCGAGGCATCGGTACGAGACATAGCCATCGAACGCATCGAGCGCACCAAAACCGAAGCCGGGATAAGGAGCCGTCAAATCCTCCTTCATCTTCCAGACAACGCCCCTTCCCGGCACAACAAAAGCATCGTGAATCTGATGCACGAGATCGACACCCTTGGCTCGATACGTCGGCACGTGGCGCGCCAGGACAGAAAGCGCGTAAAGCCACATCGCGAGATAGTGGAAATATTGTCCATCCCGATCCGGCGCCTCTCCGATGCGAATGCCACGCCGGCGTCCAAGCACCCGGTCGACCTCTGACACCAGCCATTCAGCTTCGTCGAGGAAGCGCTGTTCGCGCAGTTCGGCATAGAGCGAAACCAGCAGCACGACACCGAACGCATCGGTCCAAGTATAGCGCAGCCCATTTGGCCATACGCGCTCCGCCCGCATCCAGTTCAGTCTGTCGAGAACAAAAGGAATGTCCCTGCATGCGGACATGGCGGCAATACTCACACGCCGAAGGGATAGGTATCCGGCAGTCCCGCCAGCTCGGTGGTATCGAACGGGGTGACCGCGCGTGTGTCATCGAACCAGATGTATTCGTCGAATTGTCTCGGCAGAACCGCCTGGAAATAGTGACTGGCGCGTTCGCTTTCCGGCCGGTAGATCACGCCGATCGCCCGCTCGAGCTGCGGCTTGCCCAAGCCCTGTGCGCCGGTCAGGTCGGAGCGGTTGCGCAAACCCAAGGTAAAGCGAGCCTGTCCAGTGGCGTGACACAATCGTTCATAGCTCTTCGCCAGTGCCGGCTGAACCTTCTTGATTTCCATCGGCCCGTCCCAGTCCGAAGCCGCTGCAACGGTTCCGCTATTGGTGCCGAAGCCAACCAGGTAGGCATCTTCGCCAAATTCCTGGCGACACAAGTGGCCGATATTATGCTCGCCGCGCGACGCCATTTCGGTCGCCGCTGAGTCGCCGACATGCGAATTGTGTGCCCACACGATCGCCTTGCTGCCATCCCCGTAGAACGTCAGCAGGTTTTTGAGCGTCGCGAACATGTGCTCGTCGCGCAAGTTCCAGGACGCGCGCGAGCCGTAATACATAACCCGATAATAACGCTCGGCGTTGGCGACGAGGCGGGCATTCTGCACCGCGTCAAAAAAGCGCTCGCCGTCACGTTTGGCGTAGGCAACGCGCTTTTCCAGCAGATCCTTGAGCGCACGTACCACATGCTGCTCGCAGGTGTGATAGGAGCCGATGAGTGCGGCGTGGCCATAGGCCGCCGGGTCGCCCTGCCACGGCGTCAGACAACCATAGCGCTCGCGCGCAACCTTGGCGGCACCCGGCTCGACGTGCTCGAGATAGTCCAGAACAGAGCGGATCGATACATAAAGGCTGTAGAGGTCGAGGCCGTGAAACGCCACCCGCGCCGTCGATTTGGCCGCGGCATTGTGTTCGCGGAGCCAGTTAATGAAATCACGCACCTCGTTGTTGCGCCACATCCAGGTCGGGAATCGCGCAAACGCGGTCCATTCGGAGGGAGAATATTCGAGATGTCGAACATAGTTGTCGACGCGCGCGGCATCCGGCCAATCACCCTCGATAGCGATAAAGCGGAACCCTTTGTTGGTGATTAGTTCGCGCGAGATACGCTCCCGCATCCGATAGAATTCCGAGGTGCCGTGGGTTGCTTCGCCGAGCAATACAATACGCGCGTCACCCACTCGTTCGAGCAGTGCGCCGAGATCAACCGTGTCAATCGAGCGGAACGGCTCAGCCGAATCGGCAATTCTCTGGACCAGTTTTTCATCGCTAGGCAGCACATGGCGCGCACGAGCCGGCTCCCGCTCTTCGGGTGCCCAACCTTCCTCGCCGAGCAAAGGAACAAATCGAACATCGGCAAGGTCTTCCCGGCGATATTCGCTCTGCGAAATCCGCGTCACCCGCACCAGTTCTTGGGCGCGCTGATCAGACCCGACCGGGATTACCAGTCGGCCACCAATTTTTAATTGGTTCTTTAGCGATTCGGGAATCGTCGGGCCGCCGGCTGCGACAATGATCGCATCAAACGGCGCATGCGCTGGCCAACCGCGTGTCCCATCGCCGTGCAGCACATGGACGTTGTCATAGCCGAGATCGGCCAACGTCACGGCGGCTTTTTCGGCCAGCGGACCATGTCGCTCAACAGTGTAAACGTTGGCCGCTATTTCAGAGAGTACCGCTGCCGCATAGCCCGACCCAGTACCGATTTCGAGGACTTTTTCGCCGCCGTGTAGGGCGAGGGCCTCGGTCATGAACGCAACGATATAGGGCTGAGAGATTGTCTGTCCTTCTTCGATCGGCAACGGCGTATCTTCATAGGCAAATTCACGGAGGTGCGAAGGCAGAAAGGATTCCCGCGGGACGCGACCCATGGCTTCCAGGACCAACTCGGACCGGACGCCGCGCGCGTAAATGGCCTTCTCGACCATCTCCTTGCGCAGTTTCTTAAAATCTATGCTGAAGGGATTTTTCATCGCATAGCCTAGCCGCCCTCGTGGCTATTAAATTAATCCTCGAGGTGATGGCCTGCTTGATTCAGGTCAAATATGCGATGGTCGATACCGCTTTAGATCCGCACCATCTGCCTCTGCGGCGTGTCTGTCCTTCCTGAACGAATTAGTGTGATGGAACCAATACCGCCGCGCCCTGCAAACGGCCATGTCGGAGATCGTCCAATGCCTCGTTTGCCCGCTCAAGAGGGTAGCGGACCGTGTGAGTGACAACGCCGATTTCCGGCACCGCGCGGAAGAAATCCAGCCCGTCCTGGCGTGTCAGATTGGCCACCGAAACAAGCTGCCTTTCCTCCCAAAGAATCTCGTAGGGAAAGCTCGGGATGTCGCTCATGTGAATGCCGGCGCAAACAACCCGCCCACCCTTGCGGACCGCTCTCAGTGCGGCAGGGACAAGCGCCCCGACCGGCGCATAGATGATGGCTGCATCAAGTAGCTCCGGCGACGGCTCATCCGAGTTGCCGGCCCACACGGCGCCGAGGTCGCGCGCGAAAGCCTGCGCAGCTTCGTCACCCGGGCGGGTAAACGCGAATACCCGGCGCTCCTGCCAGCGGGCAATCTGAGCAACGATATGGGCGGCGGCTCCAAAGCCGAAGAGGCCGAGCTTTATGGCCGGCCCCGCGATCACAAGTGAGCGCCAACCGATGAGGCCGGCGCACAATAGAGGCGCCAGCGAAACATCGTCCCCCGGCATGTCGAGCGGAAATGCAAACCGTTCATCGGCTAATGCATGCGTTGCGTAGCCACCATTGCGCGTATAGCCCGTGAATTGCGGGCTGTCGCAAAGATTTTCGTGACCCGACCGGCAATAGGGGCAAACGCCACATGTATGGCCGAGCCAGGGAATTCCGACTCTCATCCCCAGTCGTATGTTGGTGACGCCGGTGCCAATCGCATCAACGCGGCCGACGATTTCGTGGCCCGGAATGATAGGCAATCCGGGATTGGGCAATTCGCCATCGACCACATGCAAATCGGTACGACACACTCCGCAGGCCGCCACGCTTACCCGTATTTCTCCAGGAGCAGGACTGGGGTCAGGCATTTCCCGGAGCAGCAGCTTGGCGC
>Ga0335077_10006970_pt1 | contig 13978 bp, 14 predicted proteins | sample Lox_Sample_31_FD_207151 | JGI IMG/M metagenome (GOLD analysis project Ga0335077, IMG submission 207151) | Soil microbial communities from Loxahatchee National Wildlife Refuge, Florida, United States - Lox_Sample_3.1 | ecosystem: Environmental > Terrestrial > Soil > Wetlands | place: USA...
GCACGCGTAGTACGAAGACGCGGGCGTCTGGCAGCAACGCTTCAGCCTCAACGCAGCGGAGGCCAACAACTTTCCCGCCCGACTTGATGCGGAACGCACGGACTTCCCAACGATGCCAGGCCGATCCTGGGCCACCGAGTTCCTTGCTGCCGCCCTGTTTTTCTTCATAGTCCTTGCAGGCAGCAACAAGCTTCATGCGGACGAGCGCCGGGCAAATGAGGGCGATCACGATTGCCGAGCCGACGGTGCCGAACATATAGGTGACCGCGTAGGCGATCGGCATGGAATCTAGGAGGCGCTTAGTCTCGTCGGCGGCCAGGCCAAGACGGTTGATCGCGTCGGTTGAAAGGCCCATCGCGGCGGAAATCGTCTGCGAGCCCGAGTAAAGTCCGGCTGCGTAGCCGAAGTCGTAGCCGGCAATCTTAGCGATCGCGACGGGGATCAGCAGACAGAAGAGACATTGGACCGCAGCGAAGATGGCTTGTGGCAAGCCATCTTTCGCGACACCGCGGACGAACTGCGGCCCGACGCCATAGCCGACCGCAAACAAAAACATCAAGAAGACGAACGCCTTGAGGGGCTGGGAGATTGTAATCCCGATCTGTCCGATCAGGACTCCTGCCAGCAGGGTGGCAGTGACCGACCCCAAACCAATCCCCTTGAACGTGAATTTCCCGAAATAGTAGCCGAAAGCGAGCGCGAGGAAAATGGCGATCTCCGGGTACTGCCGGAGGGTAGCAACGAACCACGTCACTATGAACATTATCTCTCTCCTTCGTGTAGATCCTGGACCTTTATCATCTCTACGCGGAGGCCTGAGCCTTCCACGCATCCACGGCTACTTGCACTACAGTCGAAAGCTGCTCACCAATCTTGGAGTAAGCCTCATCTGGAAGATTGGCTAGCGAGACTCGCACCGACCAGTCCGGTCCGGCAAAGCCGCTTCCGTTCAGCAGCACTGTCGAGAATTTTTCCGCCAGGGCAAACAGGACATCAAAGGGGTGATAGTTTTTCTTCAGGAATTTGACGAACTCCGGGCCATGAGTCTTTTCGGCCCACACCATGATGTCGAGGGTTGCGTAGTAATCGGCACGCATGGGATCCGGCGGAAGGGGTAGTTTCATCCCATCCCACAAAGCCTTAAGCCTGCGTTGCACAATTTCTTTGGTGAGTTTCTTGTATCGGTCGTCCTTGTCCAGGAGTGCAAAAAGCGAGAACAGGGTCATCTGAACCTGCTGTGGCAGCGACAGGCCGGCGGTGTGGTTGAGGGCTACGCAACGGCTATCCGCCACCATGCGGTCGATGAACTTGATCTTTTCTGGATGGAGCGTCAGAGGACCGTAGCGAGTATTCAGTCCCCGGCGCTTTTCCGCCGGCAGCTTGGCGATTGCTTTGTCGAAAATGTTGTCCTGGTGAATTGCGACCACTCCGAGCCGCCACCCAGTGCAACCGAAGTATTTCGAGAAGGAATACACGCCGATCGTGTTGCGGGGGACTTCGGCCATCAGGGAACGGAAGCCTGGCACGAAGGTTCCGTACACGTCATCCGTGACCACGATTAGATCTGGCCGATTCTTCTGAATCAGGCTGGCAAGCCGCCCCATTGAACTGGCGCGCATGGCCACGGAGGGAGGATTGCTTGGGTTAACAAAAAACAGCGCTTTGATGGATCGGTCTTTGAGCTTGTCAATCTCAGCATCTGGATACTGCCAGGTGTGCCGCCCATCGCCCGAAGACATTTCGTTCGCATTTATTTCGACGATCTTGAAATGGAATCGGTCGAGATGGCAAACCTCAATATACGGGGTGAACATCGGGAGAGCGAGAGCCACCTTGTCTCCCCGATGTAGCAAATGGTTCACCAAGAGGGAATCGAAGATGTAACACATGGCCGCCGTGCCACCCTCGACCGCAAAAATGTCGAACTTCCCCACGGGTGCTTTGCCCCCGCACATTTCCTTGGTCAGGTATTCGTGCACCACGCGTTCGGTATGAACCAGCATGCGATCCGGGGATGGGTATTGGTCCCCGATGATGCCGTCCACCAGTTCGTGGACAAAGGCATCCGCATTGAACTTGAACTCCCTGACTGCATAATCGATGGCCGTCTGCAGCAGGCTAACTCCGGGTGCCTTGGGGTTTTCGGCCACAAAGTCCGACAGACGTTTGGCTATCCCGTTCTTTTGAGCCATTCCGCCCAGGTCGGGCTCGTCCCATACCCTTTTGCATTCTAGGATTGCAAATGTTCCCAGCGTGAAGAAAGCATCACGCGGAGTCGTTGCGATCCAGTTCGGATTGCCACGGCCCGCATTTAGCATTGTCTGAGCACTTTGCCGAGAAACATCGCCGGCCAATTGGATCAATTTATCTTTCAGCTCGAATGGACTGAGCTTTTCAAACTGCTTTTGCTCTTCAAGCGTCACCGAGAGTCGACGGATTCTCGCAGTCGCCATAGCTGTCCTCCTTGGACAAAATGACTTTCCCCTCGCTTGGAGTTCCTCTCACACAAATCAGGTGCCGAGAACAAACCACTTGGCCGTCCTGAGCACTGCCTGCGGCACGCCCTTCCTTCAGCAGTTGTTCCTCCGTATCTACTTTCTTGCCTGTACTTCCTCGGACCCAGCCACGGGAACTTAATCGCCGGTGGCCGTACGCGCGGCCTTCTGCTTACCCTGCTTTGCCGCATCTGCAGATTGGCCTGGCGCCCTCACCGATCGGAGGAAGGACGGATTGAGAAGCTTCAATCCGAGTGCGGCAGTAAAGCCGTGGATCTCCTTGACATCAAGTTTTCGCATGAATTCGATGGTTTGCGCGTTGATGACCTGTCCCGGCACCATGATGGGGAATCCGGGGGGATAGGGGATGACGAAGTTCGCGGAGACCAACTCCGGCCCTTCCTTCAAGCGTTTGTCGATTTCCGGGCTCGAGAGTTTTATGTGTTCGCACTGTTGCTCCCGATAGGCGGCAAAGAACGCGGAGCGCATATCCCCTTCGCTGGTTTTGCTCCCGGAATCTTCGCGGAATTTCTCGAAGAAGCAGCTGAAGTTCGGAAGGTCCGGCACGTCCGTCATCAGAGACTTCACGCGTGCTTCAAACGCCTGCTTCGCGGCGCTGCCGCCCTCCACGAGCTTTTTTTCGATTCCTTGCGAAATCTGGAGGAGGACTTTGATCAGCTGGGCGATGTCACTGCGCGTGTTGTTAATGTTCGTCTGCAGTAAGACGCTGTTTCTCGAAGTCTTGTTCAACTGGATGTCGAAGTCCGAAGCAAGCAGATTCTTGAATTGTGTGCCATCAAATCCAGCCGTACCACAGACCAGCGTGAGCCGCGTAACATCCAGTGCAAATTCGTCCTCGTTCATAGCCTTGACTGCTGAAGCCCAGTTCACTCCCGGGGTCAGATAGTCCACAAATCCTGAATTCCGGAACTCCGCGGGAATCATTTCGTCTGCGCCGAGCACCCGAAAGTATTTTGAGATCAGGGAATGGGAGTTCACTTCACGGCGGACATCCAGCGCCAACTGTATGGCGCGATTCACCAGTTCATAGCCTTCCAGCTCCATCTGGCGTCGCGCCACGTCTATGGTGGCAATGATCTGCAAATTGGGTGAAGTTGACGCATGCGTGAAGACCGCTTCGTGGAATTGCTCTTCGACGGTGTGGTAGTCCTGGTCTTTCACCAACACCATAGACCCTTGTCGCAAGCAGGACATGGATTTGTGTGTCGAATTCGTCTGGTAAACGCGCAGGCGCACCTTGTCTGGATTGGCGAGTAACCGAGTTTCGAGCAAGGTTCTCTCGTCCGCCTTGAGCTCGGTTCCGAGCTTCTTCTCCTGCTCCTTGTACGCCGCGCGATACGCGGGATCCTTGAACTTCTTCTCCAGGATCGCGGCGGCTCCCATGGCTGTCCGCCGACGATAGAAGGGACTCCATCTGGCGAATCCAAACCAGGCTTCATCCCAAAGAAAGATCAGATCGGGCTTGATGGCGAGGCATTCCTCCATGACCCGCTCGGCATTATAGATGTGCCCGTCGAAGGTGCAGTTGGTGAGCACCAGAAGCCGTGCACGATCCAGTCGTCCCTCGGCTTTCAAATCGAGCAGCGCTTTTTTGATCGTGCGCAGGGGAACCGCACCATACATCGAGTACTGTGTGAGTGGGTAAGCTTCGACGTAGAGCGGATAGGCACCGGAGATCACCGCGCCATAGTGGTGGGACTTATGGCAGTTACGATCGACGAGCATGATGTCGCCGGGTGCCAACACGGCTTGCTCCACCATCTTGTTGGACGTCGAAGTCCCATTGGTGACGAAGAAAACATGGTCCGCTCCAAAAGCTCTTGCGGCTTTGTCCTGGGCCACCTTGATGTTTCCTGTGGGCTCCAGCAGGCTATCCAATCCACCGGTTGTGGCAGAGGACTCTGCAAGAAAGAGGTTTGTCCCATAGAACTTTCCCATGTCGCTGATCCAATTCGATTTGAAAATGGACTTACCTCGGGCAACCGGGAGTGCGTGAAACGTTCCGATCGGACGCTGCGCGTACTTCTGCAGGTTGTCGAAATAAGGGGTGTCGAAGCGATCGGCAACTCCGTCAAGAATGCTGAGATGCAGTTCCAATGGCTCTTCAACTTGATAGAAAACCCGACGGATGCAATCGGCAGCAACGTCGCCCGCCACTTTTTCCACTTGCCGATCACTCAAAAAATAGACATCCAACTCTGGGCGCACCTGCTTCAGGCCTTGAGCAAGTGCAAGACTGTATTCTCCCGAATTGGCTCCTATACCGCTCGCGGCGAGATGGCTTGTCAAGAACTCACGTAGAACAGGGCTGTTGTGGGAAGAGGCAAAAGGAATTCCTTCGTAAATGATTACGGCTTCGATGCTACCGTTCAGAATCGTCGCCAGCACAGCATCCTCAAAAGTGCCGACAAATACCGGCTCATATACGAATCTGTCCTGCGGTCGACGCAGCTTTCGGAGGTCTTTTGCCAGCTCCTGCCACGCTGTCCGCCGCGCTGGGCTGACCACAAGCACTTCGAAGTACGGCCGATGAGCCGCTGCCTCGTCTGCTGTGCTGGTCACCCGATCCCCGAGATTGATGGGGCCCTGCTCCTCGCTTTCCCAGTCGCCAACGTTGCTTCGATAAGAATGAGTAAGCAGCGCGGCGCTGATCGATTGAACCAGGCGAGACGTACCCATTGCGTCGCCTGACCCGATGCGCTCCTCCAGGGACTTCAGCAGTGTTTCTCCCGGATAGGCAAAGAAATCCTCCCACTGGCGCAACTCCTGAAAGCAATGGGAAACAGCCGCCTGATGCTCCCTGCGCCCAGGCTCCGGGCCCGTCGATCTTTCCCACCTGCGAGTTGCTTGCAGCAATGCTCGCCAGCGATCAAAGCGTGCTTCCGCAACCATGAAGAATTGATCTACTCGAGGCGCCTCTGGCTTTGCTGTGGTACTCATGATTTCCTCCATCGCTGCTAGCCGCTCACCGCTACAAAGCAGCATTCCACAAAGTGACCGAAACTCGAGACTTGCCGGAAACTCCGAACAAACAATGACTTTCTTGGCAGCACTATCGGGCGGGGAGCGAGCATCTCTCGATCTATGCTGACAGCTTGGACTTGATCTCGTGTGTTTTTATTCCCCGGAGCCGGTCGCGGCAACTAGGGAAATCCCTAACCCCTGCCATTGCGCAGTACGGCGATGTTCCATCTGGGACCGGGGTTTTGGCCTATGACGAGACGTGCCAACTTCCGATGAATAAGAGAAGTGCGATTTAGGCATGTTTGCTGCCGATAATTCAGTTTCCTATATCGGCTCAAAACGCCGATAGCTGGCTGAACTTCGAGAAGGGAGTAAGGGCAGCCGAATCAAAGTGAATTTTGCGGCTTTCTGGAGCGGGAGATGGGAATCGAACCCAGAGCTGCGCATTTTTAACGTACTCACAGCATTAGGGATAGCCGATGCGCGAGGTCCAAAACGGTCCAGAATCGAGAGACTGAAACGGCAAAGCCAGTCGAATCTCTTGGTTTGAGCCTCTTTCAGAATCCTCGACATTGCGCCACGGCGAACCCACGTCCGAACTATGGGAAACATGTGCGGTAATTCACGTCGGAAGTAAGTGGCAACCGTCGTTACTTGCATGCATTGCACGTGTTTCGGCCCCCTCAGCGTGTGCCCGGAGTCATTGCACGGATATCGGTCTGACACATACAGTTTCTTGGGGTTTCAGAACGCTATGTCAGCCACCGTGGATGTTGCAGAAGAAATGGGGCGGCATCGCGCCGGTGTAACGCGGTACATCCATTATCTCCTTCGGAACGCTGCCGAGGCCGAAGACCTCGCCCAAGAAACCTTCCTTCGTGCACACCGTCAGCAAGGCTGCTTGCGCGATCCCGCAGCACTCGAAAGCTGGCTGTACCAGATTGCCAGCCATGTCTGCATCGACCGTTTGCGACAGCGTGCCCGGGCCATTCGAAGAGAAGTCGATACGCCGGTCGAAGAATTACCCCTCCCCGATGCGGACAAACCCTCGCCGTTCAAAATCGTTCAGCAAGCTGAGATGAGTGAGTGCGTTCAGCGCTATGTTTCGACGTTGTCTGATAGCTACAAGGCTGTGCTGTTGTTTCATGACGCCGACGGCCTAACAGCAGAAGAGATTGCCGAACTGCTCCAACTATCCCTGACCACCGTCAAAATGCGTTTGCATCGGGCTCGCCGGCAGTTGCAGGCTGCTCTGGACAACGCTTGCGCCTTCGGACGTGACGAACGCGGTGTGATTGTTTGTGAACCAAAGCGGAGCGACAAGTAGTCAGTGGCGGACTGCCGTACCCTGATCACCCGGCGACTCACAACAACATCCGTGGCTGGCGGGGAATTCCGACTTTCTCTCGACCAACGGCCTGAAGAGCATGCAGGCTCCGATCGCGATGAGAGCAATGGCAAACAGCGGCAAGTGCCAGGCGAAGAACGCCCCTATGCCGGCGAGCAACACCAGTGTGCCCAAAACCAAGCTGAAACCGCTCATGCGGATGCCGTTGAAATAGCGGATCGCATTGAGTCCCAGCAGAATGAGTCCTGCGGCGATCAGCCAGCCACCTTGTGGGACTTGTCTTTCCGGCAGCAGCCAGATGGTGCCGACGGTAATCAGAAGCACGGCCCAACCGATGTCGCTCAGGCGTGCATCCAACGCTGTCTTTCTCTTTTGTATGTCACCTGTGGTTTGATTGTTTTGGTTTGTCATGATTTTCTCCAACAGAGGCTTTCATCTACCAGGACGAAACTCGATGGAAGTAGATACGCAGGTGATTTACGCAGATGCCCTACTCACTCGTCCTCTTTATTCTTCGCCTGCTCTAGGGTTCGTCGACCAGCGGCCAGCGGTCTGTCCATGCCAGCAACAAGTTCGGGGCCGACTGCTTTGGCAAAGCAATCGAGTCTTTGCATGCCGGCGATGATCAGCAACGTCTTGTCGATGTCGTGCCACGAACTGCCCTGCTGCAAAGCACGTTTGACCATGTTCTCGGCGCAGGGCTCACAGCCTCCGGCAATTACCATGGCGATGGGAATCAAGTCCTGAAGCTTGGGGTTCGACGCAGGTTCAGAATAAGCAGGCGCTTCCTTCTTTTCTCCGCGCAACGTACCTAACAGGCTCATGGAAGTCCCCTTTCCCTCATGCAGGACGAAACAGACGTGAGAAAGGATACGTGCCGCGTCGATGTATCCGTTTTGCGAGGCGGATCGTCCTGCTCGATGGAGGAGGACACCATGAATCCTGTCGGGTACGAAGCTGTACAGATCGAAAAGACCGAGAAGGTATGTCCCCTCTGCGAGGACTACGCGAAAGGGCAAGCTGCCAAGCCCGTAGTGGGATGTCTTGCGAAGGAGGATGCCTGAGGGGAGAGGTGGCGCGCCGAGCGGCCAATATGCTCTGCTTCGAACTCGCTCCAGAGAAAACTGCCCGGCTTTGTCTGGGTGGAGCTTTCACCAAGGACACGGGGCAAAGGGCTCTGGCACGGAATGCAAAAGCGAATTGTGGCAATTGAAGGCTGCTTCATCGAATGCGCCAGCCGGATGACGAAAGGAGTCGTGCCGGAACTGAAACCCGAAGTTGTGATCGCGGACGGCCTCTATGATTTCGACCGTAAGCTCTTCGGTATCGACGAAATGGAGAAGTTTGAATTGAACGCTCACTCGCGTGAGGTAGCCACGGCCATTGCGGCGCGCCTGTGATGGCACGCGGGCCTCCACAAAATGGTGCTTGAACTATTTCCTATTTCCGGTAGTATGGAAATATGAAATGCCACCCTTCCGAGATCGCGCGCTTTGCGGACATGTTTTCCGCCATGGGCATCGAGGCGCGGCTACGAATTATGCAATTGCCGATCACCGCCGAACCCGGTGCAATGCTGGTCGGTGACATTCAATCGGAGCTCGACATTCCGAACTCCACGCTTTCGCACCACTTGGACAAGCTCAAGAACGAGAACCTCGTCACGGTGCGACGGGAGGGGACGTTTCTCTGGTACCGCGCAAACACCGAGGCGCTCAAGGAGATCCTGAGCTTTCTTTATGCTGAATGCTGCACAAGGAATCGCGTGGTGGCGCCCAAAGACATTGTTTCGATTTCCAAGTGACAAGGAGACAGTAATGAGCTCAGAAAACATCAAGGAAGCGGTTCAAGAGAAGTACGGAGCTGCGGCTAAACGCGTGACCTCGGGAAAGGGCTCCGCATGCTGTGGTGCCAGCCCAGGTTCGAGCATTGAGGGTTGCGACCCGATCACCTCCGACCTGTATGGCAAGAAAGAGGCAGGAACTGTGCCGGAAGACGCCCTGCGAGCATCGCTCGGTTGCGGCAATCCCACGGCCCTGGCGAATCTCGCGCCTGGTGAAACGGTTCTTGATTTGGGGTCCGGCGGAGGTATCGACGTGTTGCTTTCAGCTCGGCGTGTCGGTCCGACGGGGAAGGCCTATGGATTAGACATGACCGATGAAATGCTTGCCTTGGCGGAAGAGAACAAGCGGAAGTCTGGGCTCACCAACGTGGAATTCCTGAAGGGCGAAATCGAGAACATTCCGCTGCCGGAGAATTCTGTTGATGTCATTGTGTCCAACTGTGTCATCAATCTGTCCGGTGACAAGGACCGCGTGCTGCGAGAGGCGTTTAGGGTTCTCAAGCCGGGTGGACGCTTTGCCGTCTCCGACATCGTTGTCCGAGGCGAGGTACCCCAGGCCATTCGGAAAAGCATGGAACTGTGGGTAGGATGCATGGCGGGGGCGCTGTCCGATACTCAATATCGCGAGAAACTCGCTGCTGCCGGATTCGAATTCATCGACATCGAGACAACTCGCGTCTACAACATCGATGACGCCCGGGAATTCTTGACTGCTGCGGGTATTGATCCTGCTTCCGTCGCGTCACAGGTCGACGGGAAGTTCATCAGTGGTTTTGTGCGTGCCACGAAGCCCACCTCGGCAAAGGCGTGCTGCGCCCCCACGTGCTGTCGTTCAAATTGAACCGGTCAAATGATTCAGGGTTTATTGGAACGTCAGGTTCGGCTCCCGTTGTGTGTGCCTTTGAGCCCAACAAGTCCTGAGTATGGTTTGAATTCGCTCACTGTGCAGGAGCCCCCTTCAATGGCTTCCTTGAGCCGTTTTTTGTCAGCCTGCATCTGATCTTCGGTCTTGTAGGTATCTTGCAGAAACTCGAACAAACGCTTTTTTATCCCCTGTCTCGGGTCAGCAAGGCGGTAGAAGATTCGGTAGCCGTCGCGGCGATCCAGCACGAGGCCCGAATTCTTCAGATAGGAAAGATGGCGGGAAACGTTGGGCTGCGTGGCTTCCAGGACGTACTGGATGTCGCAGACGCACAACTCACCATGCAGAAGTAAATTGAGGATGCGCAGCCGGTTCGTGTCACCGAGCGCCTTAAAGTACTGTTCCAGTTCCTTCATGCATCCCTTCCCCTGTACCCGTTTATACTGCTATCTCCGCAATCTGGCGCAACCGATCGCTCCCAACGGGAGCTTCAATCTGCCACGGAATCAGTGCTACACGATCCGCCAAGGTGTTCCTTACCTCAGAGAAGTAGCTCTCTTCCTGCCGACCTCGTTCCGCCAACACAGGATCTTGGGTATCTGTTGCGAGGAAGCTTTGATTGATCACCCACGCGTAGGGGTGGATTCCCGCGCGCCTCAAGTCTTCTTGCAGCCGCGCCGCCTCATGTACGGGTGTTGCTTCGGGCAACGTGACAATGAGGATTCGCGTGAACTCGGGATCACGCAGTTGCGGAAGTAATCTGCGAACACTGTCAGGGATGTAACTAACATTGCGGCCAACATCGCGGTGATAAGCCTCGGCCGCATCCAACAACAGCAATGTGTGCCCGGTCGGAGCCGTGTCAATCACGACAAAGCCATCATTGCCTTCGTCAACCCGACGAGCAAAAGCTCGAAATACAGCAATCTCTTCCGTGCAAGGTGAGCGAAGGTCCCCTTCCAGGAGAGCCCGGCCTTTTTCGTCGAGGCCTTGGCCCGATTCGGCCAATACCTCCTCCGTGTAGGCGCGTATTTCAACAGCGGGATCAATCCTCGTGACTCGCAGGTTAGGCACATTGTCATTGAGTGCCGTCGAAATGTGCGCTGCCGGGTCAGTCGTCGTGAGATGGACTTGGTGCCCCATGTGGGCCAGTTCGACAGCGATTGCCGCCGCCACAGTAGTTTTGCCGACGCCGCCCTTCCCCATAGTCATGATGACGCCGTTTCCTCGCGCAGCCACTTCGGGCAACAACTCCGCAAGTGGCGGAGGAAGCTTGCCCTCGGCAACCATCGTCAGAACTTCCTTTGTGGATTGAGAGTGGCCAGAAGCAAGCTGGCGAAGTGCCTTCACACCAATCAACGCACTTGAAATCAAGTTAACCTCGTCTCGAGGAAGCAGGCGCAATCCTTGTGGCATCTCCGCCAGGGCTTCCTTGCCCCTTGATTCCAGCGCGAGAGCGACTGCATCTTGTCGGTCGGTCGGGTGGAAAACGCCATTCACAATCAATCTTTGATTCTTGATACCAAGGTCTCGAAGCTCACCATGCGTGCGCTCCGCCTCAGCTAGCGCTGAAGGATCGGGACGGCTGACGAGAAACACGGTCGTGGCGGAGTGGTCCGAGAGTGCTTGCAGGGCTTTAGCGTAAAGCTCCTTCTGCGTTTGCAGACCTGCCAGGGGACCAAGGCAAGACGTTCCGGTCGTGTTCGTCTCGATGAAGTCGGTCCATGCGGCGGGCAGTTGAAGCAGGCGAAGCGTATGGCCGGTTGGCGCGGTATCGAAAATGATATGGTGGTATTCCGCTGTTACGTGTAGATCTCCCAACAGCTTCGCAAATTCATCGAAAGCCGCAATTTCGACGGTACACGCGCCGGATAACTGTTCTTCGATGTTATCGACGGCGGACTTCGGAAGAAGCTCGCGATAGGGGCCCACGACACGCTCACGGTAAAGGCGTGCGGCCTCTTCGGGGTCCACATCCATTGCATCGAGACTCGGCAACTCGGCAATTGCAGTAGGTCTCATTCCCAGCCGCGTTTCCAGGACTTCGTCGAGATTGGAAGCAGGATCGGTGCTCACCAACAGGACCCGTCTCCCCTTATCAACGAGGAACACAGCTAGGGCACACGCGATCGAAGTTTTCCCAACGCCGCCCTTGCCCGTAAAGAGCAGGTTTCGAGTCAGATGTTGAGAAACGTTCATTGTTTCACTTGGCCTCGGATTTCCCAGCTGCGCCAATCGTTACCAACGACTGCTGCGCTTTCGTCTGGGTAATCACCGGACCCGGCTCGAACTCTACGCCGGTTAACTTCGCGAGCTGCTCACGCGTCGGATAAGTTCCTTCCGAGAGGACCTTTCCCTCGACCAGAACAAGTGGAAGGCACCTGGTGCCCTGGGTGTTCAGCGCAGTCTTCACGACTTGATTGCTCGTGAAGACGGCAACTTCTTGCGCGAGGTTATGCCGTTGCACCTCGATCCCCTTGCTCTTCAGCCATTCAAGATCGGCCGCGAATCGCGGTAACGCGGGATCGACGCTCGGCCCGCAGACGCCGGTCGGGCAGCACATGGCGGGATCGAAGACTTCTAGTTTAGGCATGACTGGTCTCCATAATTGTATATTCGCATACAAGCATGAACATATGCTACCCTTTACCCCGCGCTCAGACCGTGACCTCCGTCACCAGGAGTCCGGGCGCCTGTGGATCCCCGAACAATGCGAGGCACATCCGAGAAAGGTCGCCATTATGCCGCCGCACTATAACGTCTTGTTTCTCTGCACTGGGAACTCTGCCCGCTCCATCATGGCGGAAGCCATCATGAACAGGCGGGGTTTCCCGAACTTCACGGCCTACAGCGCAGGGAGCCATCCCACAGGACGTGTTCATCCCCAAGCACTGCAATTACTGGAGAATGCCAAGCTGCCGACCGATCGGGCGCGCAGCAAGAGTTGGGATGAATTTGCCGAGCCCGGTGCCCCAGAGTTGCATTTTGTTTTCACCGTTTGTGATAAAGCGGCGAAAGAAATCTGCCCCGTCTGGCCAGGCCAACCTATGACCGCCCATTGGGGCGTACCGGACCCTGCGGCTGTCGCCGGCACGCCGGAACAAATCGATAAAGCCTTCCGCGATGCCTTCATGATCCTCGAACGCAGAATCAGCCTCTTCCTGTGCCTGCCACTTTCGAGCCTCGATAAGCTTGCGATCCAGAAGAAGATTGAGGGCATCGGTCATCAATGAACGCGAAGATGTAAGGTCATCTCTCGAAAAGCGACTTCGGTGAAGTCTTCAGCGCGAGTTCCATGAGAATGGTGCCTGTCGAAAGACGAAAACAACCGTCCAGATCATGGCATTCCATACACTTTTCCCAGGCATCGCGATCGACGATGGTGTCACGCGTCTGAGCTACTTGCCCTGAATAATCCAATTGATATCCAAATACTTTGCCCAAAACAGCTCTGTCGTGAGCCATCGCTACCACCGAGGGAACATCTTGCCGTAGCATTTTTGTTCGCGGTTCATGGTACTGCCTCTACATCGATATTCGGGTTGCTCGTCACGTTTTCCGCCGGAAACCAGTCTCGCGTTCGATTACACACACTGCACACGGACAACATGACGGGTACCTCAACAGGGACACCAACCACAGTCGCGAGTGCCGCCCCCGAGCCCGGCCCGAAAAGCGCTATCGCGGTGGCTACAGCCAGTTCAAAGAAGTTGCTAGCACCGATCAATGCACCTGGCGCCGCCACAGAGTGCTGAACACGAAATAACTTCATCAGGCCGTAGGCCAGGCCGGAATTGAAGTACACCTGCAGCAGAATTGGAATAGCGATAAGAATCACATGAAAGTAGCGGCTGGTGATGTTGTCGGCCTGGAAGGCGAAGATGAAAACCAGTGTGGCCAGCAGAGCTAGTATCGTGACCGGGGCGAACTTTGGCAGCAGGCTTCGTTCAAACCACTCGGCACCGTGCTTGTGAATGAACCAATGGCGGAGGGCCGAACCCACCGTTAAGGGAATAACGATGAAACCGAAAACCGAATAGAGCAACACGATGAAGGGGACGTGCAGCGCGGAGGCGCCGCTCACCAGAAAGCGCACGATGGGAGCAAAAAGGAAGAGCATGATCAGATCGTTCAGGGATACCTGCACGAGTGTGTAGGCTGGGTCGCCGTCGGTCAGGTAACTCCAAACAAAAACCATCGCTGTGCAGGGTGCTGCGGCCAGAATGATCGTCCCCGCGATATATTGGTCAGCAAGAGCGCTTGGAATCCAAGCGTCAAAAATATGGCGGAAGAACACCCACGAAATAAGCGCCATCGAAAAGGGCTTCACCAACCAGTTGACGAATAACGTGACCAACAGTCCTCGCGGCTTTTCCCTTACATTCAGAATGGACGCAAAATCGACCTTCATCATCATCGGAATGATCATGAGCCAGATCAGGACC
>Ga0335077_10006972_pt1 | contig 13976 bp, 10 predicted proteins | sample Lox_Sample_31_FD_207151 | JGI IMG/M metagenome (GOLD analysis project Ga0335077, IMG submission 207151) | Soil microbial communities from Loxahatchee National Wildlife Refuge, Florida, United States - Lox_Sample_3.1 | ecosystem: Environmental > Terrestrial > Soil > Wetlands | place: USA...
AGTACTCATCCCCCGCGGCTGCGCGACTCAGCACGTCCAGACGCTTCGGTGCCATCACGGGCGCCAGGCGAGCCATCCATCTTCGGGCAATGGCGGGCTTTCGCAGGTAAGGCACCCAGCGGCGGTAGTATCCGTGGCGAACGTCGATCATTCCACCGTGACCACAGCTAAGCTCATCGTTGGCCTCACCGGTGATGATGACGCGCAGTCCTTTGTCCTTGGCCATGCGAAGTGCGTGATAAAGGAAGACGCTCGATGGTTCGGACACCAGATCTTCCATCGCGTCGATCGTGACAGGAATGGTCTCCAGGAACTCGTCGATCGAAACCAGTCGTTCGTGATGATCGGAGCGGAGTGCGTCAGCCACCTTACGGGCATACGCAAGATCGTTGTATTGATCCTGGCCCTCCATGCCCGCGAGTCCCACCGTGAACGTATGGAGGGGACTGCTTCCATGGCGGGCCAGCAGTGAGGCGTTGGCGCTGGAGTCGTTACCGCCGCTGAGTAACGCTGCTATCGGACTCTCAATACTACGGCGCCGCAGCGCTTGCGAGTGCAAATCGCGCACCCGCTCGACGTAGTACCTCTCATCGTCCGATTCAGGCATGGGGTTGGCGAGCAGATCCCAGTAGGGTTCGACTTGGACAGATCCATCCAGGGAGCAGACGGCGGCCATGCCGGGTGGCACCTTCCGGACATCACGAAACAGCGTGCGAGGCCCAGGGACGCTCGTGAAGGTCAGGAATTGAGAGACTGCGGTCTCGTCTACCGCGCACGGAACCTGCGAGTGCCGCAAGAGCGATTTGATTTCCGATGAGAAAACGACTCCCTCGGGGCTGTTCCAATAATAGAGCGGACGAACTCCCAGGAAATCGCGCACGAGAATGAGCTGTTTCCGGCGGCTGTCCCAGAGCGCGGCGGCGAATTGGCCGTCCACGCGGCGGAATCCTTGCAGCCCCTCGTCCTCATAGAGATGCAGCAGGGTTTCGGCGGAATGCTCCTGCGCATAGGTGTGACTCTTTCCGCGGAGGATGGGGCGTAGGTCAGCGTCATTGAAGACGTGCCCGTCACACACCAGGAAGAGCGTTCGATCCTCATTAGCGAGCACGGCGGGGCTCTGCTCGCTGGGAGCGGTCCGCAAAAAGCCGAATCCAAGCATGATCTGACCGGCGCGACTCAGGTATTCAGAGGCGCCGTCGGGCCCGCGTGTCTGAAGCGACGCGAGCATAGCGTATAAATTCTCGCGGGCGTCACTGGAAGCGGCCAGTTGGCCCACGGCACCACAGACGGCTGACATGTATGTGCTCTCCCTATTTGCCGGAACTCAGCTGACTCGAGCGCTCCCGAGAGAAGCTTCGTAGAGTTCCTGATACCCACGAACTGCCGATTCGAGACTGTTCTGCGCACGCGCTTCCGCTTGTGCCTGCCTGCCAAGCCTGGCCCGCATTTCGGGATTCCGTGCGAGCGAAACGAAAATACGGGACATCGATTCCGGATCTTCCGCTGGCGACAACAGCCCACTTACCCCATCCGAAAGAATCTCCGGGATTTCGTTCACGCGAGTCGCTACAATGGCGGCCCCTGCCGCTTTGGCTTCCAGCAGAGCGACGCCAAAGGGTTCGAACTTTGACGCCAATACGAAAATATCCAGGCATCGCAAGAATACGGGCACGCGCTCGCAGTGGCCGATCAGCGACACATGGCTGGAGATCTTTAATTCCTGCACGATGCGCAGGAGGTCTCCTTTGAGAGGCCCGTCCCCGGCTAACACCATCCGCAATCGGGGGTCCTTTGAGACCGCCCGGGCAAATGCCCGGAGTTGGGTTAGATAATCCTTTTGCTCCACAAGCCGGCCGACGCTCCCGACCAGGACCTCGTCGGAACCGAATCCCAGCGCTCGCCGGAACTCCAACGCTTCGCGATCGGACACGCGCTCCACTACGCTCAGATCGGCGCCATATGGAATTACACGGAGCTTGTCGGCGCCCAGCCCGTTGTACTCGCAGAATCGTCTGCCAAGCGTCGCGGAAACGGTGACGAGGTAGCGCATGAGACCTACGGCGGCGCGATTCCGGTAGATGTTGCGGCGAGAGGTCGTCGTCAACGGCTGCGGCAGGAACTCGTAAGTCCGATCCGGTACCTGGCAGGCGAACGCGCTGAGAACTCCGACCGTGCCGCGCACGCCGGCGAGTTTAGCCGCTATTCCGCCATAAAGCATGGGGCGGGGATTATAGCACTGCACTACATCGCAGTCCGACGAATGCATCAGCCTGGCGAGACGTAAGGGAACCGCCCAATCGATTCCATTGCGACAGGCAATGCGGCGGACGGGGATTCCGCAGGCGCCGAGCTGGTCCGACAGGATGCTGGTTTCGTCATCTAACGTGCATACGGTGCTACGAAAACGGCGCCCGTCCAGATGTGTTGCCACAAATACCATGGTCCGTGTCTTGCCGCTCAGACCGAGGTTATCCACGACGAACAAGATGTTTTTAGTTGAACCAGCACTCATACCAGGAAAAAAGATTGATCAGGCACCAGAGATCGAAGCTATTGTCCTGCAATCCGTTCTTGTGGCCTTGCCACAAGCGGCGAATGTGATCGAAGTCGAAGAAGTCCAATCGGCGGGCGGCAGGCGAGAACAATCGTTCGTTGGCCCAGCCGGACAGCGACCCGCGTAGCCATTCAGGGAGCGGGACGCGGAACCCCTGCTTCTTGCGGTTGATGATCTCATCGGGGATTATTCCAGTGACCGCCTGTTTGAGAACGTGCTTGGTCGTATTTCCCAGAATCTTCGAACTCTGCGGAAGGCTTAGCGCGTAGGATACCAGCTCGTAATCGAGGAACGGAGCGCGAGCCTCCAGCGAATGGGCCATGCAGAACTTGTCGACTCTCATGAGGAGGAGTTCGGGGAGCCGGTTGCACAGTTCCACATAGGACATCTGCTGCAGGAAGTCGGCCGTAGGCCGGCGCTCAGAAATATCCTGATAATACTGGCGAACCAGCGGAGCGCTGCCTGACCCGAAAATCGATCGCGTTCCGGGCCGGAGTAAGCTCTCTTTTTCGGTATCCCAGAAAACCACATCAAGTCCCCAATAGAAAGGCTCATCGCGGGCCGCACGGCGAAGGATGTCTAGCCGGCCACTCGAGCAACCCACGGCGCGCGCTATCCGGTATAGGGCGTGCCGAAACGACTGAGGCATTCGCTGCAAGGGCTTCCAACGGCCGGAATGTTTGGCGAGTGTGGAGACAAAATCCCCGTAACCACCAAAAACTTCGTCGCTGCCTTCGCCGACAAGAACCACGGTGACGCCGTGCTGTTTGGCCGCCTGAGAGACAAAATGCATCGGCAGGCACGCGGGATCACCGATCGGCTCGTCCTGATAGTAGATCAATTCCGGGAGGGATCTCCGGCAGTGATCCGCGGTGATGGTGACCTCCTGATGATTGCAGCCAAAGTGGCGAGCCACCAGGCGCGCATACGGCAGGTCGTGAAAATTCTCGGCATCGCCGAATCCCTCAAATCCAATCGAGAATGTGCGGAGCGGTTCGGAGACCAATCGACTCATCAGGGCGACGTTGGTGCTGGAATCGATTCCGCCGCTCAGAAAAGCGCCAACTGGAACGTCGCTCATGAGCCGCTTCTCGACCGCCCGCCCGAGCAATTCACGGACACGCTCGGCGCATGCTTCCTCGCGGACGTCTTTCCCCCAGCCGGGTCCGTCCAATGGCGACCAGTACCGTTCCGTCCGCACGCTTCCATCGGAATCGCAGATCATGCGATGCGCTGCTGGAAGTTTACGGATGTTGCGGAACAGAGTGAGCGGCGCTGGTGTATTTGAAAAAGTAAGATAGTGCCCCAGGGCTTCTATGTCGATATCGCGTACGACGCCGGGATATTGGAGCAACGCTTTGATTTCGGACGCAAAGAGAAGCTTGCCGCCCGAGAGCGTGTAATAGACCGGCTTCTTTCCGAGCCGATCTCGCGCCATGAGCAGCCGGCAGCGGTTCTGGTCCCACAACGCAAAGGCGAACATTCCGTCCAGGCGGGAAACGCACTCGACGCCGAACTCCTCGTACAGATGAACGATGCACTCGGTATCGGTGTGGGAACGGAATCGATGGTCCCTGGCCAGAAGCGGCGCACGGTGACGCTGGTGATTGTAGATCTCGCCATTGAATGTAATCCAAATCGTGCCGTCCTCATTGGACATCGGCTGGCGACCCGCCGGGCTGAGATCGACGATGCTCAACCGGCGATGTCCTAGTACAACACGGCGATCCGGGCTCCGATACAGTCCGGCAGCATCGGGCCCGCGGTGCGCCATCGCGTCCCGCATGCGACAAAGATCGGGCTCTTCATCGCGTTCAGCTGCCCCGTAGTTATACAACCCAGCTATGCCGCACACTTCGCCGACTCCCGGAATCGAAAACAGTGCACGTACAACGCCAGACGCTGAAGGCGTGTAAAGACGGCAATAGCATGTCCGTAGGGCAATGTCGGACCAAAAAGGGGACATTGTGCCCGAAGGAGGACGCAACTGGCTCGAACTCCGGCAGCCGTGGGCCTTCCGCGGCTGGTGCCGAAATTGCTCAATCACCGCCGAGATGGAGGCGCCCTCGATTGGCGATTGACACCGTGCCGGAGATCGACGCCAACACTCTTGGCCGTATCAAGAGCGGAAGAGGCGGTGCCCGGCGATCGCCTGCTGTTGCGAGCCTTGCGCTGATGCTATGGGCCAATCCCCAAGCGGCCGCACAGACGGTGGACCGGGGCCTGCGAGTTGAGGGCGTTTCTTTGTCGGAGACTTATTTCGCCCAAGGTGTCCCCAGCGGGCTTGTTACTTACGGCGATGTATTTCTCGGCTCCGGGCTTTCGTTGACCGGCGCGACAAGTATCAAATGGACGAAGGCGCGTCACAGATCTTTTACCGTCCTGCGACTCACGCCGACCTACGGACGCCGATTTGGGGACCTCGAGTCGCCAACATGGAACGGCACGCTTTCCTTGCGCCATAGCCGCATTCTGGGACGGAAGTGGATGATGGACTGGTTCGGATCCGCGCAGGTGATGAACTTCGACGAAGCGCTCTACGGCGAATCCACGCTTACCCAGATCGCTTCCACCGCGATCACTTTCGACGACCTCACGGGTGCCGTCCTCCACGGAAATTCCTCGGACCAGGCGAACACTACCGCCTACAGTTCCCTTCATCCGAGCAGCGTACAGGACTTTCTGTTGGGCCGGCGCATGGCTAATGGCGATGTGACGGCGAAACTTACGTATGCCTATTCGCCGCGGCTGTCGATCAGTGCACTGGCCGGAGGTATGCTCGCCCGGCATCTCAAAGACTCGTCCGATCCTTCGGGTTTTCTTTATCCGCAAGTCGATTCGATTGCCACTGGAATAAGCGCGACTTATGCGCTCTCTCGCCGGACCCAGATCGGAGTATCCGCGAACACGGTACGCAACGAGGTGCTCAACTCCGGGAAGCTAACCAGTAACGAATTCTCCGGGTCCATCAATCGAATTATCAGCCGGCGCTGGTTTGTCCAGGCATCCTTGGGCCTTGGCTCCGAAAGCGAGGTGGGCTTCCGCCACCTGGATAACAGATACTCGGCGGGCCTGGGTTTCAAGACCTTTAGCCATACGGCTCTGATCACTTGCGATCGAGGTCTCAATGATCCATACGCATCGGCGCTGGCAACCCTAAAACACTCGAGGAGTCTCACTGGAACGTGGCATTACGCCAGACCGGGCAGCCCGTGGTCCATCAATAGCGCCTTTTCTCAACTCATCGCGATCTATCGAGGCGTGCCCGGCACAAATACGTGGTCGATTACACAGACGGTGAGCAGGCGAATGAGCCGGAATTATTCCGCCGCTCTGCAATACACGATGGGCCGGGTTGGCGCCAAGCGCTACATTCAGGACGGTCACCAGTATCAGCTGGAGGAAACCGGGATTCGCGCGACGCTCCTCTGGTCCCCACAACATCGCGCTATTGGTAGTCGAAGGAACGATCGCTTTACCGGCCGGGAGCGGTAAGATGCCGTCCGAGTCAATCTCTCGTTGGTGGCCCAGTTCGAATATGAAAAGATCCGTTCTCCTTCTCGCTATCCTGCCAGCGGGCGTGAGCGTGGCTCAAACCGTAAGTTTCCATCCCCGCATCTGGCTGACCAGCCAAATGATCTCTGACATGAAGGCGAAAAGAGCCGCCGCCGATCCCGACTGGATCGCTATTAAGGCTTCCGCGGACGACATATTGTCCCGCCGCATCCCGAAGTTGACGATCGTTTCGGCAACCAATGCGAACCCGGTGGTGTTCAAAGCTGCTGAATCCCTTCCCTGGCACGGCGAGGCGACTAGAGTTTATCTCGCGGGCGCGACCGGCGCATGGAGGCTCATAAACAACAACCCGGCCATCAATGGTTGGATTGCGACCGCCAAAGGCGCAAACAGCTTCAGCATCCCGGTTGACTCAAGGTCTTTCGGCCCATTCGCGGGTCAGACGGCGACGTTTTTCATGGCGGAGGGGGAGAATAATCCGGGTTTTCTCACGTACGGCCAAACCGGCGCGGGCTGGTACGATGCCCTGCTGCAATGCGGTCTCGTGTATAAGGTGACAGGCGATTCGAAATACGCAACCAAAGCGCTCCTACTGCTCGAATGGATCAATACGCTCGGCGCGGCAGGATTGATATCGCCGGTATCGCAAGACAGCGGGCGAGGCAGCATGGGCGCCACTCTGGGCGTGGCCATCGCGTACGACTGGTTTTACGATTTGCTGAGCTCTGAACAGAAACGCGCCGGCGCTGCCACTCTGAACTTATGGAACGCGTGGACCCAGGCCCACGCTTTTTCTACCACTGATCCGCGCAGCAACTATTGGGAGGCGCACGTGACCGCCTCCGCCGCCAGCGGGTACGCGACCTACGAGGACAATCCGCATGCGCAGGCGCTGATCGACTGGGCCACGGACAATTGGAACTCCAATTTCGACCCGAAGGTGTTTGCTACACCCAGCAAGGTTTCGCGGGCGGCAGAGGATGCTTCCGGCTATTTCCATGGCGGGTTAGCGGTCCTTGGATACAATTACGGCGGCAATGACATATCGCGTCACCTCAAATACATGTTGCTTGTCAAGACGGCAACCGGGATCGACATGCTCGCCACGCGGGACTACGGGCGCCGATGGGCCACAAGCCTGATCCATTCCCTCAAACCAGATCGCTGGCATGTTGCCCCGTTGGGTCAGTGGCCCGGGTCCTGGTACGGAGTGATGACTCTCAACGAGGCGTTGATGCTTTCGTACAGTCTGGAAGGAACACCCGAAGGCGGCTGGGCGCAGTGGCTGTACCAGCACATGGGTAGTTATCCGCGCGAAGCAGCTGGTTTTATTCTGCCGACGATTCAAGACCGGTTCATGTTTTTCAAGAGTACGCGCGCTGCGATCGATTATCGAGGGACGCAGCCGCCCTACTATTTTTCCGACGGAGGCGAGGCGCAGGTGTTTTGGCGGTCGAATTGGACCGATACGGCAGATTATGCCTTTGTAAATGCCGCAGACGCGCACTATACGGCAATCACGCCCAAGCATGCCGGGCATATCGATCTCACGCGGGGATCGGACTACCTGCTCGTCGCGTCGGCTTGGTGGAAGGGAAACGCCGGTGACGGCACAACCGGCACTCCGGAGAATATCGCACAAAACAGCGCGATGCAGAGCACGCTTTTTTATTGGGACGGCGGTCCGGCAGAAGGCGGCAAATGCTTCGACCAGAATTCATCCTATGATGGATGCCAACTGGGGTTCGGGATTTACCGTCCGCCGGTTCAGAGGCTGACGCCAACGTTCGCGTTCATCGAAAACGACTTCGCGTCATCTTACGACTACGTGCAGATTGCAGCCCGTCGTACCTTGCAGTATTTCCTTCGCGCTTGTGCCGCATTGGGCGACGGCGTCTACGTTGTTTGGGACAGGGTCCAGTCCACGAGCGCCGGTCACATCAAGCAACTAAGGTGGCAGTTGTCCGCCGAGAGCGTTCCCATCCTGAGCGGCAACACGATCGAGAGCACGGCAGGTTCCTCGAAGATCTTCATCAAGACCTTGCTTCCTGAGTCTCCAAAGATCAAGATCGTGCGCAACGTCACGATTGACGGTTCCCAGCCAATCAACTGGCGTGCCGAAATCACCGACTCCGTACCGGCCTTGAGGTTCAACGGGCTAACGGTCCTATTCACGGCTCCGGCCGGCGGATCAGTTCCTGGTACCACAGTTCTGACAACCGATGCCAGACACGTCGGAGTTCAGATTGGCGGAACAGCCCCGAAGGTCGCCATCTTCCCGCGTGACACGATCGGGTCGCAGGACGGAACGTTCCATTCGGAGAGGTGCTCGGCAGTCAGCTTCGCAAGCACGCACTCCGGAACTGGTCTGTACTTGATTGCTGGGCTAAAGCCGGGCAAGTACGCAGTCAGGAAGGATGGCGCGGCGATCGACGGGCTGCAAGCTGTCGCGGTGGCGGACGCCGGGGTTCTGGACTTCACATCTACGGCCGGTGGTTTCTCGGTTAGTTCCTATGGGCTGCAAAACGAATCCAAAGTTGGGTCCGGCCGGTAGCTATGACGCAGTTTGCCGCCATAAGACCAGACCCGGCCGGAGCCACGGGCCAAGGAACCGGCCGCCTGAAGATCCTTAGTTTGAGTACGGAATATCCGAACCCTGTGGAATCTGGCAAGGGACTCTTCGTTCGGGCCCGGCTGCAAGGTATCGCCGCGCTGGCGGATCTTCGAGTGATCGCGCCGGTCGCAATGTTCGATTATGCAAATCCGGAAGGACGCCTTCTCGCCGGGTTCGCCGTTCCGAAGTCGCGGAGCGATGACGGTATCAGGATCTTCCATGCGCGCTGGCTGTATCCGCCTTTCGGTGGCTGGTTGAACGCGTTCTTCTTATATCTCCGCCTTCTTTGGCCGGTTGTCCGGCTTCGCCGCAGTCACGCGGTCGAGTTGATCGATGCCCACTTTACTCACCCTGAGGGGATTGCTGCGGCGCTCCTCGCACGCACCTTAGGAATACCGTTCATGATCACGATGCGCGGGAGCGAATTGCGCTACCGGCGCCAGCGGCTCAAGAGGTACTGGATGGGGTGGGCTTTACGCCGGGCCAGCCGTGTGATCACGGTCTCGGACGAGTTACGAGGTTTGGCGATTGAACTCGGGGCGGACCCGGCAGGAGTCAAGACCGTACCGAATGGCATTGATCACCGGATGTTTTATCGGCGGCATCGCGAAGAATGCCGGCGCATCCACCACATCCCCGAGGACGCGCTGGTAGTGCTCTCGGCCGGCGACCTCGCGCGGATCAAAGGACACCACCGTGTCATCGAGGCGTTGCGGAGCCTAGTTGACGGCGGCGTGCCCGCCCGGTTGCTGATTGCAGGCGGTGTTGGCCGCTCGGGACGTTACGCCGCCGCGTTGCGCACGCGTGCTACGGAACTCGGCCTCGAGGATAGAGTGAAGTTCGTCGGCATGGCTCCACAGAACACCCTCGCCGAACTGATGTCCGCGGCAGATGTATTCTGCCTCGCCAGTACGAGTGAAGGCTGGCCGAACGTCGTGAACGAAGCGCTCGCCTGTGGAACGCCGGTGGTCGCAACCGAGGTCGGCGCCGTTAGGCAGATGTTGCCGTCCGCCCGGTTTGGGCGAGTGGTGCCGGTAGAAGACATTGCATCGCTGGCTGCGGCGTTGCGCGATGCGCTGACGCGCACTTGGGATCACGCTGCGATCTCGAGTTGGGGGAGGTCGCGCTCGTGGAAGCAGGTTGCCAGGGAAGTCTTGGCAGAGGCGGCGCAGGCGGTCGGCCGGTTATGAAGCTCGAACGGGTGATTATCAACGCTGACGATTTAGGTCTCAGCGAAACCGTCAACGACGCTATCTTCGATCTGATGGCGCAGGGTCGAGTCACTTCCGCCACGATGATGGCAAACGGACCGGCGTTTAGACACGCCGCGTCGATGATTCACCACTTTCCCCGCTGCTCGTTTGGCGCTCATCTCAACCTGACCGAATTTGCACCTCTGACGCCAGGGGCGGATGTGGCAATCCTGACGGGCGGTGACGGAGTGATGTTGCGGGGCCTCGGAAGTGAAGGGTTCGGGCCCAAGTTGCTTTCGGCCGCATATCGCGAGCTCTGCGCACAGATCGAACTCCTCGGCGCGGCAGGAATTGAAATCAGCCATCTCGATTCTCATCACCACGTCCACACGAAACCACAACTCCTGCCGGTCATCAAAACTCTGCAAAGGCGATTCCAGATTCGGAAGGTGCGGATTTCGAAAAATATCTACACGCGCGAGCAACCGGTTAGCCCCGTTCTAGCGATCAAGAAGAGGGCGTATAACTGGGCCCTTCGCAACTGTTATGCAACCCGGACCACGGATGGTTTCGCTGAACTGCTCTCGTACCGGACGATATCGGGTCGAGACGCGCGTTTTCACGGGAGCGTCGAACTCATGGTGCATCCGGGAGCTGCGTACGCCGCGGCGGAGGTTGCGGTTCTGAAGTCAGACTGGCTTGCTGAATCCGGTCTTGACACTCGGCTGATCAGCTATCGGGAACTGTAGCTCACATTAGAACTGGAAGTAGATGAACTGCGTGTCTCGATCGTCGAAAATCAGGAAGAGAAGCAGTCCACAAGCATAGATTGCGGGACGGAACAGGAGCAGGTTCGCGGGTAACACGATTCGCTCCGCGAGCGCACGCAGCCGCGTGGCCAGCACCGGTTCCATAACCACGAACAGCATTACCAGTAGCGTGATGAGATAGAAATTGATCGAGTACGAGGGGTACAGTCGATTTGGAACCACCAGGCTTCGCAACATGAGCATCGCCTGGTGCAAAGTCGCAGCGCGGAAGGGAATCCACGCTGCCATGACTGCCAATATCGTGACAACGCGCACGCACAGGGCCGGGCTGTTCCAACCTAAGCGTTCCCAGGCCCGATAGAGCACCAGGTACAGGCCGTGCAGGCAGCCCCACAGCACAAAGCCCCAACCTGCTCCGTGCCATAGTCCCACAAACGCCATGGTTCCTACCAGAGTAAAGCTGAGGGCGACCGGAGAGCTTTGAAGCCTGGCGGCGACCGGAAAAAACAGATAGTCCCGGATCCATCGGGAGAGCGTCATATGCCAGCGCGACCAGAAGTCGGCCGGGTTGCCGGCATGATACGGATAGTTGAAGTTTTCGGGCAGCGTAATGCCGATCAGACGCGCCGCGCCAATCGCCATATTCGAGTAGGCCGTGAAGTCAAAGTAGATTTGCAGCCCGAAGGCAAAAGCGAAGAACCAGTTGTCAACCGTCGTGTTGGCGTCCGCAGCCTGGGCCAGAAAGCCCATATCCACCCACGGAGCGAGATTGTTGGCGATGAGGTTTTTCTGTACCAGCCCCAAAACAAGCCGGTCGATGCCCTGCATCAGCATGTTGACATCGAATGGTCGTTTGAACTCGAGCTGCGGAACCAGCTCCCGCGCGCGGACGATCGGTCCCGCGATCAGGTGAGGCCAGAACGCGACGAAGATGCACAGATCCTGGAAGCTGATTCGCTTTGCGCGTCCTTGCCGGCTATCGATCAGGTAACTGATCGCTTCGAAGGAGTAGAAGGATATTCCGGGCGGCAGCCCGGCCAGAACGATGCTCCGCGCGGGCAGCTGCCCAAACACATGTAGCATCCCGTTGATGTTGTCGAAGAGGAACTGCCGGTACTTGAAAAACGCGAGTATCGTCAGGATGACAGCCGTACCGGTCCACATCGCGGCGTCCGCATTCCCCGGGCTCGCCAGTATTCTTCTGGCGCAAAGGAAGGCTACCGCGCAAATCAGAAGCGGCAACGCCGCATACGTCCAGGTCCACGAAGCATAGAAAGCGAAACTCAACACCAGCACATACGGCCGGCGCAGCGCGACCGGTATCAGCCAAAAGACGGGGACGGCGACGAGCAGCAGGGCGAGATAGGAATAGGAGTTCAATTGCACGCCCAATGTCCCTCTAATACGACCTGGATGAACGGAGCCACTCTGCCGGCAACCACGGCGTGGGCTGTGCGACCCATGTGCAGCGGGTCCGGACCGTCGAGTTGGCGTCCCCACAATTTGTCCGCGACAGAGCTTTCGAGATCGAGCATCGGAAGGCCGTACCGTTCGGCAATTGTGCGGACGAACCCCTGGTAGCGCAGGCGATCTTCGGCCGAGCGATACAGCGAAACAGCGGGATTCACCGGCGCCATGAAGATCGCCAGCCGGACGCCGGCGGCGCGGCACGAAGCCGCGATCGCTTCAAGGGCCGCCTGGCTGCGAGTGAGTTGGGGGCCCAGGATAGATCGCGCGCCACTTGGTTTGATTCGAAGGAAGTAGGTCCGCGCCCGATAGAGCATCTCTTCGAAGGAATCCTTGGCCTCATGATGCCGCCGGTACACATCGACCGCCGAGAGTTCCCGACGAGTGAAGTTCTCCAGGAGCGAACCGAACCCGTTTTGCGGCGGCGGTTTTTGCGACCCTGAGCGGCTATACTTTTGCTCGCATTTTGCCAGGGCGGACGCAAAGTCGTCCGCGTACGGCTTGCCGGACTGGGCACGTTGTTGCGCCTGGCGCCGGAAGTCGCGGTCGCCAAAGAGTTCCACCAGCGATTCGCGAATGCCACTATTCCAAAATGCCTGATAGTTCACCTGAAGAACGATGAGCGCTGGGCGGAGTTCGGGATGAATGAGAAGATAGTCAACCTCACACAGGGCTTCGCTATAGCTCAGGCCAGGAGCCGCGAGACGGTAGGTCAGGATACCCTCAGGTTGCAGACGTTCCGTTACCAGATCCGGGTAAGTATATTCCGGCGCGGATTGTCGAACCTCTCCCGGGGCGAGACTCAACGAGAACATCTGAGAGTTGCCGATCAGCACTACGCGCCAGCCGGGCCGGGCACGCCAGTGATCGGCGACGCCTTGGAAGCTCGTCACAGGATGTTCACCATGATGAATGTCCTGAGTGAGCGGGCTGCGGAACAGGTTTGCCACCTGTGTCCATTTCGGTGCCGCGCCAAAGGCCGCGTCGAGGAGCGAGTTCGTACGAGCGAACGGATCGATCCAGAGAAGGGCCGAGGTTAGCAGCAAGGTATTCACGGGCACAGCTACAGCAATCAGGGGAGCTTTCATTGGGGGAGGGCCGCCCGTTCTACGGTGTCGACGATCCACTCGATGGTTTCGAAATCGTCGGGTTGAAGATTGGCAGCCGGAATCGACACCTTCAACTCCTGTTCGAGGGCGGCGATCAGCTTCAGAATGGAAAGCGAGTCGATGCGTCCGGAGGAGATAAGGGGTTCGTCGCCGGACACATCGACGCCAGTTATGCTGCGCACCGTCAGGTGCGCGGCCAGCCGGATGGCGTTTCGATCATGCATAGGGTTGGTTGAATCCATTGGGCAGAGTATTCTGAGACAGGCTCTCCATCTCCTGGAGAAATCGAACCTGAGTTTCACGGCGTGCGATCTTTCCCGCGGTGCTTTTGACAATCCATCGCTCGGGAACCGCAAAAACGTAACGCGGTGCGATACCTATCGTGGAAAGGACCCGTGTCCTGATCTCGCGTTGGACCGATTGAGCGTGCTCCCGGCGGTATTCGCCTCGCAGCTCGGCAATCACCGTCAGCACTTCCGTGCCAAGATCCCGGTCTTGCACTCCGAACGCCGCCACGCGCCCTGGATAGATCCCTTCCATTCCGTTGACTACAGCTTCCACTTCTTCCGGGAAAATATTCTGTCCGCCCACGATAACGATGTCTTTGAGGCGGCCGATGACATATAGATGGCCGGCCGCCAGAAAGCCGTAATCGCCCGTGGAATACCATCCGTCCGCGGAGAGGGCATTCCCGGTGAACCCATCCTTGCCCCAGTACCCCGAGAATCACGACTCGGTGCGGATTTGGATTTC
>Ga0335077_10006973_pt1 | contig 13976 bp, 11 predicted proteins | sample Lox_Sample_31_FD_207151 | JGI IMG/M metagenome (GOLD analysis project Ga0335077, IMG submission 207151) | Soil microbial communities from Loxahatchee National Wildlife Refuge, Florida, United States - Lox_Sample_3.1 | ecosystem: Environmental > Terrestrial > Soil > Wetlands | place: USA...
TTGGGGCGGGGACGGGCGGTGGCGGGCTGCTCCCGCAAACGGCGGCAAGCGGTAACGTGTCGCAGCCCGACCCCGAGTCCCTCATGAAATATCCGGGCTAGCGAGATCAGTCCCGAAAGTTGACGAACTGCAGCGGGAAGTCGGTCACCAGCTTTCGCACCAGCTGGATGGCCTCCTGCAGGGTGTCTTTCTTGGCGCCGGACACCCGCACCGCGTCACCCTGGACGCTCGCCTGCACTTTCAGCTTGCTGTCCTTGATGTGCCTGACGAGCTTTTTGGCCAGTTCCTGATCCACCCCGGTGCGCACGGTAAGCGGTTGCCTGAGCTTGTCCCCGCTGATCTTTTCGCTCTTTCCCCTCTCCAGTGCGCGGACGTCCACGCCGCGTTTCGCCAGCCTCGCGATAAGCACGTCATAGACCTGACCCAGCTTGAAGTCGTCGTCGGCGTACAGCGTCAGGAGATGCTCGGTTTGCTCGACCCGTGCGTCGGAGCCCTTGAAGTCGAAGCGGTTACTGATCTCCTTGTTGGCCTGATCGACCGCGTTGCGCAGCTCCACCTCGTTGACCTGGGAGACGATGTCGAAGCTCGGCACCCGACGCCTCCTACGGGTTGATCAGTTGAAGGGTGAAGCACGTGGCCGGCAGCCCGGTCCCGTCGTCGAATTCGGCCGCCGCCTCGATGCCCTGGCGGGCGATCTGGTCGGCGCTGAGACGAGGATCCCCGTAGGCCGAATACATGGCGCCCAACGCGTAGTCGCTTCCGCTGCCGTAGGCGTAGAACCTGGAGAACTCTTGCACCGTGCGGTGTGCTGCCACGCCGAAGATGCCGTGCGGGTTGGCGATCAGACAGTCCATGCGAGAGGACTCCAAAGCGTCCTCCTTGTCCTCCTCGGGCATCAGAAAGTAGCGCTCCTTCAGGACACCGTGCAGCCGGTTCCACGTGCGAAAGATGTTGGTGGGACTGTCTAGCCGGATGTCCTCGACGGTGTGCTCGAAGTAGTCGCGCAGGATGGCCGTAAAGGTGGCGGTCCCGGTCACGCCGACAAAGCTCTCGCCCACGCGCAGGATCTTCTCGTGGTTTGCAATGTATGTCGCGCTCTCCTTCGCGCTACCCCACTTGATCAGGGTGTCAGCGGCGATGGCGGCCACGCCGTCCTTCTTTACGACCGTTACGGTGGTCACTTTTGTCGCAGCTTGGCGGCGATGCGCATGCGCAGGGCGTTGAGGCGAATGAATCCCTCGGCGTCCTTCTGATTGTACGCCCCGGCGTCGTCCTCGAAGGTGGCGATGGACGGGTCGAACAGCGAATCGGTCCTCGAATCGCGCCCGATCACCGTCACGTTGCCTTTGTAGAGCTTGACCCTCACCCAACCGTTGACGCTGGACTGGGAGATGTCGATCATGTGCTGGAGCATGCGTCGTTCCGGACTCCACCAGTACCCGGTGTAGATGAGAGAGGCGTAGCGCGGCATCAGCTCGTCCTTGAGGTGGGCGACCTCGCGGTCGAGCGTGATGGACTCGATCGCCCGATGGGCCTTGAGCATGATGGTGCCGCCCGGCGTTTCGTAGCAACCGCGCGATTTCATCCCGACATAGCGGTTCTCCACCAGGTCCAGCCGGCCGATGCCGTGTTTGCACCCGAACTCGTTCAGTCGGGTCAGGACTTTCGCGGGCGTCATCTTCTGGCCGTTCACCGCAACGATGTCGCCGGCGCTGTACTCCAGGTCGAGATGTTGTGCTGTGTCGGGGGCCTTCTCCGGGGACACCGTCCAGCGCCACATGTCCTCCTCGGGCGGTTCGGCCGGGTTCTCCAGCGCGCGGCCCTCGTAGGAGATGTGCAGGAGATTGGCGTCCATGCTGTAGGGACTGCCACCCTCCTTGTGCAGCATCTCGATCGGGATGCCGTGCTTCTCGGCATACGCGAGCAGCTTTTCACGCGAGCTCAGGTCCCATTCCCGCCAAGGTGCGATGACCCGGATGTCGGGCTGCAGAGCGTAGTAGGCCAGCTCGAAGCGAACCTGGTCGTTGCCTTTTCCCGTGGCCCCGTGGGCCACGGCTCCGGCGCCGGTCGCGCGCGCGATCTCGATCTGGCGCTTCGCGATCAACGGGCGGGCGATGCTGGTGCCAAGCAAATACTCGCCCTCGTAAATGGCGTTGGCGCGGAACATCGGGTATACGAAATCCCGCACGAACTCCTCGCGCAAGTCGTCGATGAAGATCTCCTTCACTCCGAGCTTGCGGGCCTTCGCGCGCGCCGGCTCGAGCTCCTCGCCTTGTCCGATGTCGGCGGTGAACGTCACCACCTCGCAGCGGTAGGTGTCCTGCAGCCATTTCAGGATCACCGAGGTATCGAGTCCGCCGGAATAGGCGAGCACCACTTTGTCGATCGCGCTCATCGCTCCGCCTTGCTCTGCTCCAGCGCCGTTCAGGTCTTGTTGGGATCAGGCGCTTCGTCCTGCTCCTGCTCCTCGGGCTCGCCCGACTGATATATACCGTCCACCCATTCGCCGACGAATGTCTTGCCGTCGGCGCGACGATACTGGCCCTGGCCGTTCGGCATGCCATTCTTCCACTGGCCCTCGTACCAACTGCCGTCGGGTGCGTCGAAGCGGCCGTCCCCGTCCTGCATGCTGTGCTTCCACGTGCCGGCGTACTTGCTGCCGTCGGCCTTCGCCAGCGTGCCGCGGCCCTCCGCCCAGCCCATCACGAGCTGGCCCTCAAAACGGTCGTCCTGCTTGCCGTCTAGAAACCACTGCAGCACGCCCTCGCCGTCGGCGAACCCGTCCTTGCACCCGCCGTTCCAGGTGATGGTTTCGCCGGGGCGGGGAAAAGTGTTGGCGACTTTGCAACCGTGACTGTCGGCGATCCAGGACACTTCATCGGTCGGCCCGACTGCCAAGGCGAGGCCGCACGCGATCGTGCCGAGCGTCAGGAGCGTGGCGAACGCGAAATGGCGAATGCTGTTCATGTAGGAAGCCCTCTTAGATAGATCCAAACGGTCCCCGTCGTTCTGCGCGGCCCACCCTCCTGTCCCAGGCCGCGTCGACGCAAACCGGCGAGTCGTGCCCCCCTCGCCGAGGAAGGTACTTCAGTAGCGCCTTCTGAGCGCGCATGCAGGTTTGGCTCCGGCCGCCCGCTCGGCGAGCGAGCGGGCTTAACTTGTCGATCAAGTTAGCCTGCGCCGAAATCGGCTCCAGGTTGCTCGGCCTCACGCCTCGACTTTTCCCAGCAGCAAGAACTCGATCAGAGCCTACTGCGTGTGGAGCCGGTTTTGGCTCCGGCCGCTTACGCTTATACTTGGCGGGGCCGCGTCCCCGCCAAGTTAGCCTGCGCCGAAGCCTTTTCATTGCGGCCACTCACGACTCCACTTTCCCGAGGAGCAGGTACTCCAGTAGCGCCTTTTGAGTGTGCATGCGATTTTCAGCTTCTTCCCAGACGACGCTCTGCGGGCCGTCGATTACGGCGGCCTCAACCTCCTCGCCTCGGTGCGCAGGCAGGCAATGCATGAACAGGGCGTCGGGTTGGGCCAGCCGCATCATCTTCTGGCTCACCTGATAGGCGGCGAACTCTCTCTTGCGCTCCTCGGCCTCGTCCTCGTAGCCCATGCTGGTCCATACGTCCGTGGTCACCAGGTCCGCACCGCGCACGGCTTGGAGCGGATCATCAAAGAGCTTCAGGTGCGCGCCTTGACAGCTTTCACCGCGCTCGGCCTCGAGCTCGTAGCCGGGGGGCGAGGCCACGTTGAGGCAGAAGTCGAAGGTCGCGGCCGCCTGCAGCCAGGTGTTGCACACATTGTTGGAGTCGCCCACCCAGGCCACGGTCTTGCCTCGGATCGTCCCGCGCTGCTCGACGAACGTGAAGATGTCGGCCATGACTTGACAGGGGTGGTACCGATCGGTGAGGCCGTTGATCACCGGCACCCGCGAATGGCTGGCGAAGCGTTCCACGATGTCGTGCTCGAACGTGCGGATCATGACCGCATCGACCATGCGAGAGATGACCTCGGCCACGTCCTCGATCGGCTCGCCACGGCCGAGCTGGGTGTCGCGGGCGGACAGAAACAGGGCCGCACCGCCCAGCTGGGTCATGCCCGCCTCGAAAGACACCCGGGTGCGGGTAGAGTTCTTCTCGAAGATCATCGCCAGGGTGTGGCCCTTGAGCGGCTGATACAGGGTGCCGCCGCGCTGGCGCGACTTGAGGACCCGCGTCCGGGCCATGAGGTAGTCGAACTCAGCGCGGCTGAAATCCCTGAGCTGCAGGAAATGCTTGATTCCCGCCATGACCGGAACCGACGATTTGCTAGCCCTGGGCCGCGACGCTCACCGGCTCGGTCAAGAACTCCCGGACCAGGTTTGACACGCCCTCGACGAGCTGGTGGGCTTCATCCGCCCGCATGATCAGAGGGGGTAGCAGCCGTACCACGCTGTCCATCGTGACGTTGATCAGCAGCCCCCGGACAAGCGCGGACGTGACGAGCTCACCGCACGGGCGCTCGAGGTCGATGCCCACCATCAACCCTTTGCCGCGGATTTCCTTCACACCGGCCAGCCCCCGCAGACTTTCGCTGAGCTGGGCGCGGATCCGCGCGCCGATTTGAGCCGCGTTTTCCAGCAGGTTTTCGTCGGCGATGATCCGCAACGTGGTGTAGGCCGCGACCGAGGCGAGCGGGTTGCCGCCGAACGTGGAGCCGTGGTTGCCGGCGTGGAACACCCGGGCGGCCGCGCCTGCCGCCAGGCAGGCGCCGATTGGTACGCCGTTGGCCAGGCCCTTGGCCAAGGTCATCACGTCGGGCCTGATGCCGAGCAGCTGATGGGCGAACCAGCGGCCCGTGCGGCCCACGCCGCTCTGCACCTCGTCCAGCATGAGAAGCCAGCCCTGGCGGTCGCACACCCTGCGCAGGTGTGGCAAATAACCGTCGTCGGGCACGTTGATCCCGCCTTCTCCTTGGATCGGCTCAACCAGCACCGCGACGATGTTCTTGTTGTTGACCGCCACCTGTTCCAGCGCCTGCAGATCGTTGTAGGGTACCCGGGCGAAGCCGGTCAGCAGCGGCTCGAAACCCGCCTGGACCTTGCGGCTGCCGGTAGCGGAAAGCGTGGCCATGGTGCGGCCATGAAAGGCCTTTTCCATCACCACGATGGTAGGTTGCTCCAGGCCTTTCTGGTGGCCGTAGAGGCGCGCCAGTTTGATCGCGGCCTCGTTGGCCTCGCAGCCGGAATTACAGAAGAACACGTTGTCCATGCCGGACAGGTCGCACAACAGGTCGGCCAGGCGTTCCTGTTCCGGAATGCGATACCAGTTGGAGGCGTGGATGATCCGCCCGGCTTGCTCGGCAATGGCCTGGACCAGACGCGGGTGGGCGTGGCCGAGACCGGTCACGGCGATGCCGGAGAAGCCGTCCAGATAGCGCTTGCCCTCGGTGTCCCACAGCCACACGCCTTCCCCGCGCTGGAAAGCGACCGGCAACCGCCCGTAGGTGTTCATCAAATGCGGCGTGATAGGTGGCGTCATAGACATCGTCCCGGCAAAAAGACATTCATCTAAAGTCAGGATTTCGGACCCGACAGCTTCCCGGCCAAAGAAAGCACCAATGACCCGGGCCAAGGGCCCCCAAAAAACCACGGCGGCCTAAGCCGCCGTGGGTGCTTGCTGCATGTTAGCGGAAATCACTTTTATCCGAATCGGCGCGGCTGTGCAAGCCCGCCAGCGCGCCTAGCCCAATGCGACACCCGTACCGCACGAGGGCCTTGTCCAGTGACAGGGCGCGCCGGCGGTATCCGCTGCGCGACCCGGGCTAGCTCTTCAGCTTTTTGAGCCCCTTCTCGTCGCTCGGCGTCAGTACCCTCACGCACGGGATGTAGCCGTCATAGACGATGCCGTGCAACTCTACCCGCTTGTGGCTGCGCAGAAGCCCGGCCAGGTAATGGATGATGTCGGTGGTGATGACTTGCCCCGGTACCAGGACCGGGATGCCCGGGGGGTAGGGCGTGACCTGGTCGGCTGCCACCTTGCCATTCAGCGCGGCGTTGATGCGGTCGTTTTCGTCCAGGATAGCCAGGGCCTGGCCGCCGCAATAGAACGCGTCGCGCGGCAGATATTTGAGCTGCGTGAAGCCGGGGATGTCCGGTGTGCGGTACAAACGCCGCGCCGATCGCCCCTCGCGCGCGATGCGCATGAGCGCGTCGTACAGGCGCGAGACCTTGCTCCGCGTGGTGCCGATGGTGAGCAGCAGCGACAGCGTGTTGAAGGTCGACTTCTCCACCTGGATGTTGTAGCGCTCGAACAGCTCGTGCTGCAGCTCGTCCACCGTGTATCCGCACTCGGAGATGTCCACTGTGACTTTCGTGGGGTCGAGCTGGACGTTGTCGTTGCGCACTTCGTCGGGCAGCAGGTCCTCCAGCTCGAGCGCCCGGAACACGCCCGTGGAGTCGATCTGATGACGCAGCTCGGTGGACAGCGAAAGCGTGCGAACCAGCAGCTTGTAGCCCTCCATCACGGCCTGCTTGCGCGCCACGTCCAGGCTCGCGATCATGCTGTACTGCGGGCTGGTGGACGTGTGCATGTTGAAGTTCTCCCGGAAAATGTGCTCGTTGAAGCCGGGGTCGTTGACATGGATCATGCTGGCCTGGGAGAAGGCCGAAAGCACTTTGTGCGTGCTCTGGGTGGCGTAATCGGCGCCGGACTCCAGCGCGGTCGGTCGGAACGCCGGGTGGAAGCGCGCGAAGCCGTACCACGCTTCGTCCACCACCACCTTGATTCCGTGTGCGTGTGCCGCCTCGATGATGGGCGCCAGGTCGTAGCGCAGCCCGTCGTAGGTGCAGGAGGTCAGCACCAGGGCTTCCGCATCGGAATGCTCCTCGATGGCGCGCATGATGGTCTTCTTGGGGATCGGACCGAAGATGCCGTATTTCTTGTTGACCGAGGAATCGAGATAGACGGGATGCGCGCCGGAGAGCACTACGCCGTGGTGCACCGACTTGTGGCAGTTGCGGTCGAGGAGCAGTTTTTCACCCGGCGCGATGAGGGTCTGGAAAATCACCTTGTTGCCGGTCGACGTCCCGTTGGTCGCGAAAAAGGTGCGGCGAGCGCCGAAAGCCTTGGCGGCGAGCTTCTGCGCCTCGAGGATCACGCCGGTCGGTTCCATCAGCGAATCCAGCGGCGGAACCGACACCGACAAGTCGGCATCGAACACGTGGTCGCCCATGAACTCGTAGAAATCGCTGACCCAGGGACTGTCGCGCAGGCTGTCCCCCGATGAATGCCCCGGCGTGTGCCAGGCGTCCTTGGCCATCAGGACGTAGCTCTTGAGCGCGTCGTAGAAGGGCGTGTCGGCTTTCTCCTGCATCTGCGCGTTGAGGATCCGGTAGATCCCGCGGTAGTCGCGCTCCTCGCGGTAGAAATAGCCGTCCACGGCCTCGGAGAACAGCGCGTCGACCACCTCGTCCTCCTGTTCCTGTGCGATCAGGATGTAAACATCGAGCTCGGGGCGGAAGCGGGTGATCTTCTGGACCAGCTCCAGGGCCGACATCTGCAGCACGCGCGAGTTGCCGCCGTCGCCTTTCAGGGTATACAGAGTATCGTCGACGATCACGGCCTGAATGTCGCCGTCCTCCTCGATGGCCTTCAGCGCGTCGCGCGCCGTAGTGATGCCGGTGAAGGTGATTCCCAGCGGGTTGTCGAGGCTCTTGGCGGCGGCGTTCAAGCCCTTGACGAACTCCTTCAGGACCAGCTGTTCGTCGTTGATGACCAGGATGCGGCTTACCGGCTCACGCATGCGTCAACCCGAGGTCGGATGTTGCTGCGCAGCACAGTACACGCGACGCCCGGCTCATCGGTGCGCTGGCAGTCGCCGACGTCGGCGACTCGATCGGTGGAGGAACGGAACGTGTGGGGTTTTGGACCGAGGCCACGGCGCTGTGCAGGCCGCAAGCCGAAACAGGGGGTACCACGCAGGCTGGGGAAACGCCGGATAGCGTAAGCGGGACCGAACGCGGACAGGGGCTCAGTGCATGGCTCTGATCGCGGCAGCCAATCGGCTCTTGTAGCGCGCTGCCGTGTTCTTGTGAAAGATCTTCTTGTCTGCGATGGCGTCGATGATACTCTGCGACGCTCGCAATTGGGCTTCGGCCGCCGCCTTGTTGCCGGAAGCGATCGCTTTGCGCACTTTTTTCAGCGCGTTGCGCATCTCCGAGCGCTGGGCCGCGTTGTGCGCATTGCGCAGTACGGACTGGCGGGCCCGCTTGCGGGCCTGGGCGGTGTTCGCCATGAAAGCTCCTCGAGGCGTTGAAAGGCTTGCAAAAAAGTGCGTAAGGATACTGTCTGGCTCGGCCGATTGCAAGCCGCGCTAAGCAATTGTGTCGCCTTCCTTTTCCTTGTATGCGCGGCCGCGTCTGACTAGTATGGCGACGGCAAATCGGCCCGTTCCCATACCCACCCCAACATCGCATGCATCGGTCGCTGTCATGAATCTTCTCAGGGCGCTCGTCACCGTGAGCGGGATGACGCTGGTTTCGCGCGTGTTCGGGTTCGTGCGCGACGCGGTGATCGCCCGGGTGTTCGGGGCGGGAGTCTATACGGACGCCTTCTTCGTCGCCTTCCGTCTGCCCAACCTGCTACGCAGGATATTCGCGGAGGGCGCATTTTCCCAAGCCTTCGTCCCGATCCTGGCCGAGTACAAAACGCGGCGCGGGGAGATCGAATCGCGCGATCTGGTGGATCACGTCACGTCGCTGCTGGCGGTGGCCCTGTTGCTGGTCACGGCGCTCGGGATCGTCTGCGCCCCCTTCATCATCTACGTCAGCGCGCCCGGCTTCGCCGCGACGCCAGCGAAGTTCGACCTCACGGTCGAGCTGCTGCGCATCACCTTCCCCTATATCTTGTTTATTTCACTCACCTCCCTGGCCGGCGGGATTCTCAACACCTACGGCCGCTTTGCCATCCCAGCCTTCACGCCCACGCTGCTCAATCTCTCCTTCATCGCGTTCGCCGTGTGGGCGGCGCCGTGGTTCCATCCGCCGGTGCTGGCGCTGGCATGGGCGGTAGTGGTGGGCGGCCTGCTGCAACTCGTCTTTCAGGTTCCATACCTGGTCCGCCTCGGCCTGCTGCCGCGCCCGCGCCTGAACTTCAGGGACCCCGGGGTCTGGCGCATCCTCCGGATGATGGGCCCGGCGATATTCGGCGTCTCTATCGGGCAGATCAGCCTTTTGATCAACACCATCTTCGCTTCCTTCTTGGTCACCGGCAGCGTGTCCTGGCTGTACTACGCAGACCGCCTGATGGAGTTTCCTACAGGGGTCCTGGGGGTGGCGCTCGGGACGATCCTGTTACCCAGTCTGTCCAAGAGCTACGCCGAGGACACAGCCGAGGAGTACTCTCGATTGCTCGACTGGGGCCTGCGACTGACGCTGCTGCTGGCGCTGCCTTCGGCGCTGGCGCTGGCGATTCTGGCCGTTCCGCTCATTTCGACCTTGTTCCACCACGGCGCCTTCGACCGCCACGACGTGGCGATGACCGGACAGGCGCTGGTGGCGTATAGCGCCGGACTGGTGGGGTTGATCATGGTCAAAGTGCTGGCGCCCGGGTTTTACGCCCGACAGAACATCCGCACGCCGGTGAAGATCGGCATCTTCACGCTGGTCGCGACCCAGCTCATGAACTTGGCGTTCATCTACCCGCTGCGCCACGCGGGCCTGGCGCTCGCCATTGGCCTGGGCGCCTGCGTCAACGCCGGGCTGCTTTACTTCAAGCTGCGGCAGCACCGGGTATTCAGCCCGCAGCCCGGCTGGGGGAGGTTCGCCGGTCAGCTGGTGCTGGGGCTCGTGGCGATGGGCTTCGCGCTGTGGTTCGCCTCTGGCAGCCAGGAGAGCTGGCTTACCGGCTCCGCTTGGTCGCGGGCGGCGCGCCTCGGCGTGATGGTCGTGGTCGGCGCGGCCGCGTATTTCGCCGCCCTTTGGCTGGTCGGGCTGCGCCCGGCGCAGTTCGTCAAGCGCGCCGGTTGATGCGCGCGGCGGTGCCGACCCGGCCGCGCGCTTCGTCTCCGCCATGCGTGGACCGCGTCCGCCGCCGCCCGTTACAATAGGCACCCACGCGAACGGTCGGCGGGCTCGCGGGACCGCAGTCCTGCCCCGTCACCGGCCGTGCGCGGGCCGCTCCTCCGATCGCTCCCGACAGCGCAAACCAGGCAGGCCATGCGTATCCTGCGTCATCTCCCCGCGCGCCCGGCCGCCCCGGTCGCGCTCACCATCGGCAACTTCGACGGCGTGCATCTGGGCCACCGCGCGATGGTCGGGTTGTTGATCGACGCGGCCAGGCGCAGGCAGCTCGCTTCGTGTGTGATGACCTTCGAGCCGCACCCGCGCGAGTTTTTCGCACCGGATCGGGCGCCCACCAGGCTCACCTCGCTGCGCGAGAAGCTGGAGCTCCTGGCGCAGCTGGGCGTGGACCAGGTGCACGTGCGCCGCTTCGATTACGACTTCGCGCGGATCGCGGCCGAGACGTTCATCGAAGAGGTTCTGGTGGAAGGCCTGGGCGTGCGCTGGGTGCTCGTCGGCGACGACTTCCGCTTCGGCGCCCGCCGCCAGGGTGACGCCGCGATGCTGCGCGACGCGTTAGCGCGCAGGGCCGTCGAAGTGGCGCAGATGCAAACCGTCCTGCTCGGCGGCACCCGTGTCTCCAGCACTGCCGTGCGCGAGCGGCTCGCGTGCGGCGACCTGCACGGCGCGGCCCAGCTGCTGGGACGACCCTACAGCATCAGCGGGCGAGTGGTCGCGGGTGAGCGCCTCGGCAAGCGACTCGGCTTCCCGACCGCTAACCTGCAGATGAGACACAACCGGCCGCCGCTCGCCGGGATCTTCGTGGTGGAGGTTCTGGGGCTGGGTCAGCGACCATTGGAGGGTGTCGCAAGCCTGGGCGTGCGCCCGACCGTCAAGGACGGCGGCGCTCCGGTCCTCGAGGTGCACCTGCTGGACTTCGCCCGCGATATCTACGGTCAACACCTGCAGGTGCGTTTCCTCCATAAGCTGCGCGAGGAAGAGAAGTTCGCGGGCCTCGACATTCTCCAGCGCCAGATCGCAAAGGACGTCGAGGACGCAAGGCGGTTTTTCCGCCGCGCAGGACGCGGAGATCAGCGCGAGAACATCGTGTAATGGCTGACTACAAGAGCACTCTGAATTTGCCCGACACCGGGTTCCCCATGAAGGGCGACCTCGCCCGACGCGAGCCCGAGTGGGTCCGGCGCTGGCAGGACGGCAAGCTCTATGAGCGCGTGCGCCAGGCGTTCGCCGGACGACCCAAGTTCATCCTGCACGACGGCCCGCCTTACGCCAATGGCGACATCCACATCGGGCACGTCATCAACAAAGTGCTCAAGGACATGGTGGTCAAGAGCAAGACGCTCGCGGGGTTCGACTCGCCTTACGTCCCGGGCTGGGACTGCCACGGCTTGCCGATCGAGCACCAGGTGGAGAAGCTACACGGCAGAAACCTTCCCGCCGCCGAGTTTCGCAGGCTGTGCCGGGAGTACGCCCGGGAGCAGGTCGAGCGCCAGCGGCGCGACTTCATCCGGCTCGGCGTGCTGGGCGACTGGGACCACCCGTATCTCACCATGGAGTTTGGCACGGAGGCGGACACGATCCGCGCTCTGGGGCGCATCCACTTAGGCGGGCTCCTGTATCAGGGGGCCAAGCCCGTCCTCTGGTGCATCGACTGCCGCTCGGCGCTGGCAGAGGCCGAAGTGGAGTACGAGAACCGCGTATCGCCGGCGATCGACGTTGCCTTCGCCTTCATCGATCTGAACGCCCTGGCGCGGCCGTTCGGGTTCACGCACCTCTACGAGCCCGCGTTTGCGGTGATCTGGACCACAACGCCGTGGACGCTCCCCGCGAACCAGGCCGTGGCGGTCCATCCCCAGTTCCACTACAACCTGGTGCGCACGTCCAAAGGACTGCTGGTGTTGGCTGAAGACCTGCGCGAAGCGGCGCTGGCGCGCTTTGGGATCACGGGGGAAGTGGTGGCCACCGCCGCCGGTCATGCGCTGGAGGGGCTCGAATTGGCGCATCCCTTCTACGAGCGCAAGGTGCCGGTCGTGCTTGGCGAACACGTCACGCTGGAGGCGGGCACAGGGCTGGTCCATACTGCGCCGGCTCATGGGCTGGAGGATTATCAGATCGGGCAGAAGTACAACCTGCCCTCCGACAACCCGGTGGGCGACGATGGCCGGTTCTTCGACACCGTGGGCTTGGTGGGCGGGTTGTCGGTGTGGGAGGCGAACAGGGTCGTCGTCGATACCCTGGCCAAGGAGGGGCGGCTGCTCCACAGCGAAAGCATCGAGCACAGCTATCCGCACTGTTGGCGTCACAAGACGCCGGTCATTTACCGCGCCACACGCCAGTGGTTCATCGCCATGGACTCGAACCACCATCCCGGTGGCGGGCCGCTGCTGCGCGAGGTGGCCGAGAAAGCCGTGCAGCAGACCGAGTTCTTTCCCGGCTGGGGGCGGGCGCGCCTCGAGGCGATGATCCTCAACCGTCCCGACTGGTGCATCTCGCGCCAGCGCAGCTGGGGTACGCCGCTGGCGCTGTTCGTCCATCGCGAGACCGGAGAGCTGCATCCGCGTACGGCCCAGTTGATCGAGCAGGTCGCGCAGCGCGTCGAGCGGCAGGGCATCGAGGGCTGGTTCAGCCTTCCGGCCGAGGAATTGCTGGGCGAGGAGGCCCAGCGCTACAGGAAAGTGCCCGACACGATGGACGTCTGGTTCGACTCCGGGACGACTCACTTCAGCGTCCTGCAGCGTCGCGCGGACCTCGCGAAGCCGGCCGATCTATACCTCGAAGGGACGGACCAGCATCGGGGCTGGTTCCAGGCCGCCCTGCTCACCGGCTGCGCCATCGACGGACGCGCGCCGTATCGACAGCTGTTGACCCACGGTTTCGCGATCGACGGCGAAGGGCGCAAGATGAGCAAGTCCATGGGCAACGTCATCGCCCCGCAGGAGGTGTCGGAACAACTGGGGGCCGAGATCCTGCGGCTGTGGGTCGCCAGTACCGACTACTCGGGCGAACTGTCCCTCTCGCAGGAAATCCTCAAGCGGGTGGTGGAGATGTACCGCCGCATCCGCAACACACTGCGCTTCCTGCTGGCCAACGTGTCCGACTTCGATCCCGCGCGTGACGCGGTCGCGGTGCAGCGCTGGGTCGAGATCGACCGCTACGCGCTGGCCGCCGCGCAGGAGTTGCAGGACGCCGTGATGCACGACTACGGCCGCTACGAATTCCACCTCGTCGTGCAGAAGCTGCACAACTTTTGCTCCGAGTTTCTGGGCGCCTTCTACCTCGACATTCTAAAGGACCGCCTGTACACGTGTTCTGCCACGAGCCTCGCGCGCCGCTCCGCGCAAAGCGCCCTGTGGCACGTCGCGAACAGCCTGTTGCGCGTGTTCTCCCCGGTGCTGAGCTTCACGGCCGACGAAGCTTGGAGCCACTTCACTCGCGACCCCCAAGACAGCGTCTTCTTGCACGCGACGCAGGCGCTGCCGGAGGTCGAGGACAGAGCCCAGCTTGTTGCGCGTTGGCGCGACCTCGAAGTCCTCAAAAAGATTGTGCAGAAGCGCTTGGAGGAGCTTCGCGTGGCGGGACAGATCGGGTCCTCCCTGGCCGCCGAGGTCGATGTCTACGTGGGAGCGAGCAGCTTCAAGCGGCTGCAGCCGCTGGCAAGCGATCTGCGCTACGTCTTGATCACCTCGCGGGCCGATTTGCACCAGGATCCAAGCCTGTCCGACGGTCTCGAGACGGTCAGGGTCGAGGCCACTGCCTCCGCGCATGCCAAATGCCCGCGCTGCTGGCACTACCGCGCCGATATCGGATCGCACCCCGCCCATCCGCAGTTGTGTGGCCGCTGCGTGTCCAACCTGTACGGGCCGGGCGAGGCGCGCGTGCATGCTTGAGGACTCGATGTCCCGGCCACCAGCGCGGCGCTGGCTGG
>Ga0335077_10006974_pt1 | contig 13976 bp, 10 predicted proteins | sample Lox_Sample_31_FD_207151 | JGI IMG/M metagenome (GOLD analysis project Ga0335077, IMG submission 207151) | Soil microbial communities from Loxahatchee National Wildlife Refuge, Florida, United States - Lox_Sample_3.1 | ecosystem: Environmental > Terrestrial > Soil > Wetlands | place: USA...
CCTGGCAGCGGAATTGGGAACGGTACGGGAGCTCGTGTCCCGAAATCTGAGTCGCCTCCAAGCTGATGGACTTCTGGAAGTAGATGGACGCACGATCATCGTAAAAGACCTGCCCGCGCTCAAGCGAGAACAGATCACGTCGGAATAACCCGCAGGAATCCTCTCGTTGTGGGAGCAGAGACCAAATGACTTTAGTCATTGGCAACAATCCATCAAGAGTTGACAATGTTAGCTGTGATGGAGGTCATCATGGATTTCAACGGCGAAGCTAAGATGAAAGACATTGCCCGTTCCAATCCGGGAGCTAGGCAAGTGCTGGAGGATGCCGGTCTGGATTATTGCTGTGGTGGCGGTAAGTCGCTCCACGAGGCGTGCCTTCATGGGAATGTCTCACCGGGAGAAATACTGAACCGTTTGCGACAAAACGCCAAGGAGACTGGCCCTGAGGACGTGAACTGGATGGCGGCGCCGCTTTGCGAACTGACGCGGCATATTCGCGAGAAGCATCACCGTTACGTTCGCGAAGCGATTCCTCGCACACGAACGTTGTCGGACAAAGTTGCCACAAAACATGGTCAGAATCATACCGAGCTAGTGGATATCGGGAAGCTGTTCGCGGAAGTCGGCCGAGAGATGATCATGCACATGCAGAAAGAAGAGCAGATTCTTTTTCCGTACATAGATGTGTTGGAGCGGGGAGTGAATGCGCATGGTTCGGTCGAGCCGCCCTTCTTTCAGACTGTAAAGAATCCCATCCATGCCATGATGCAGGAACACGATGCTGCCGGAGATTTGGTCGGGCAAATTCGCGTGTTGAGTTCGGAATACACGTTGCCCGGAGACTCCTGCACGAGCTTTAAAGCATTGTACGAAGCTCTCAAAGAATTCGAAGCGGATCTTCACCAGCATGTACATCTCGAAAATAATGTGCTTTTTCCTCGCGCGGTAGACTTGGAAGCCTCTGCCACAAGAGGGCTCTGACTAGCGGAATGAACTGACCAGTGGTTCGTGGAGGGAAGGATGGTTCGGTTCGACGATGCGCACAGAGCTGTTCATTATCCCCCTGATCGTCGTTTTCGCACCTGGATTCGACCATCCATCTTGATCGGGATCGGTATCGCGATACTGTCCGTAATTGTGGCCGCTTGGATCGAGGTCGCAATAGCCGGAATGCCTCGGGTTCCGGCAGTTCCGCAGATATATCCCAACAATTTCGCGGGGCCGCACGGCTTCCCTGTATGGGTACGCTACTGCCACTTCTTCAATTTTCTTTTTGTGATGATGTTAATTCGGAGCGGGCTTTCGATCCTGATGGATCACCCTCGTCTCTATTTCAATGATGGCTGTACACCCGGGAGCGAATGGATTCGATTCACGCCCCTGAAAGTTCCACGCGACCGCCTTTGGACCGCGAAAGATGATGCCCGCTACATTTCGCCGCTCGTAGGCACGCCGGGCTACCGGCATACTATTGGCATTGCGCGAGTGTGGCACTTCATCGACGTGCATGGCTTCATCGTGACTGGAATTATCTTCATCGCCATGCTGTTTGACACCGAGCAGTGGCGGCGCATTGTGCCATCGTCGCCACTCGTCCTTTTGCAAGCGTGGAACACGTGGGTTCACTACGCGACGTTTCATTTGCCGCCGGAGCCAAACGGGTTTTATGGTTATAACGCATTGCAACAAATTGCGTATTTCACGGTGGTCTTTGTGTTCGGGCCGCTGGCAATTGCAACCGGCATAGCGATGTCTCCGGCAGTGGTAAACCGGTTTCCGTGGTACGCGCGAGTGTTCGGGGGTCGGCAATCAGCCCGTTCAATCCACTTCCTAACGATGTTCAGTTTCCTTGCATTTTTGGTCGTGCACGTAACGCTGATTGTGATGACGGGATTCGCGCGCAATATGAACCACATTGTGATGGGCACCGATGATCGCAATCCTATCGGCATGTATCTCGGATTCGTGGGGATCGGCGTGGTTGTGCTCTCGTGGATCGTTGCGCACCACATTTCGTGGCACCATCCGCGCGGAGTGCAGCATGCCCTCAAGTCAGTGACATATCCAATGCAGCTTCTAACGCTGAATCGGCTCCTGCCACAGCAGAAATACACAGAGAAGGAAATCTCTCCGTATTTCTGGCCCAATGGGAAGATGCCAATCCGCCAGGACTGGAAGCACCTGGCAGAGAGCGGGTTTGGCGATTTCCGGCTGAAGGTGGGAGGTCTGGTCAAGAACCCGGTGGAACTTTCTCTTGCCGATCTGGAGCGCTTGGGTGAAGTCGAACACATCACCATGCATCATTGCATACAGGGGTGGAGTGGCGTCGCGAAGTGGGGCGGAATTCCTATGCAGAAACTTATTGAGCTAGCGCAGCCAAAACCAGAGGCGAAGGTTGTCGCTTTCTTCTCCTTTGGCGAAGCCCTTTATGGGGGACCGTACTACGACACACAGAGGCTGGAGAACGTCCAAAAGCCGCAATGTCTGCTGGCGTCGCGGATGAACGGACAACGGCTTCCCCAGGTATATGGAGCACCTCTGCGGCTGCGCGTGGAAAATCAGCTTGGCTATAAGATGGTCAAATGGATCGAGCGGATCGAATTTATTGAGTCGGAAAAATCGCTTGGCAAAGGAGAGGGCGGCAAAAACGAAGACGATGAGTATTTCGACCTGCTGCCCAATATCTGATGCTGAATCGCGGTTCTCTCGCGCAGGAACACGCCAGCGCCGACCAAATTTTTTCGTTCTTTCGAAAACTGCGGCTTGATTGGCTGCTGCGTCACTTTCCGCCGCGACTTGTGCGCTCCGTCTACGTGTTTGTGAATGGCTTCATCACGATCGGGGTTCTTGCTCTACTGGCGATTGTAAGCCGGAATCCATTTGTTTTTCCGTCCCTCGGACCGACGGCGTATCTGCTGTTCTTTAGCCCTCTTGGCAGGACCTCAAGTCCACGCAATACCATCTTCGGACACGCCATTGGGCTTGTCTGCGGCTATGCGGCATTTGCTCTAACCGGCGTCGGAGCAATGCCATTCGGAGTGCATCCAGGAATTTTCTGGCCAAGAATCCTGGCGGCAGCTCTTTCGCTTTCGGCCACAGGTGCGTTCATGGTTCTTCTTGATGTTAGTCATCCTCCGGCAGGTGCTACTACGCTAATCGTCTCTCTCGGGATTATTTCGAAACCGCGTGAACTTGCCATTATCGAAGTGGCAGTGTTCTTGCTCGTTGCTCAGGCCCTGGCGATCAATCGATTGGCCGGCTTACCGTATCCATTGTGGGGTACCGAGGCTTCGGCCAGCAGACTGGAGGGCAGTCCTGAGTAAAAAACCGGTCTGGCTCGATGACAAAACGAAATCCATCATGGACCGAGCAATCGCTCGCGAGCAATCGCTATCACGCCTCTTGATGACCTATATCGTCACTGGTCTCATTTTCATGCTCCTGCCAGGAACATTTCTTGGTGTATGGAATCTCATCAAAATCAGCAGCCGGGAGGCGGCGGAATCGATCTCGCCAGTTTGGATTCAGGCACATGGTCACGCCCAGCTGTTCGGTTGGGTGGGCACCTTCATCCTGGGCATCGGTTTTTGCTCGATTCCGAAATTGCGGAAGCTAAAACCGTTCGCCCTTTGGTCGGCCTGGCTTACATGGGTGCTGTGGGTCGTTGGCGTGACAGTGCGTTGGTTCTCGAACATTTATCCATGGCATTGGCGGATTGCGCTACTGTTGTCTGCTGCGCTTGAGCTGGCCGCTTTCCTCATTTTCTTTCAGGCAGTCGCGAGCCATCGCCCGTCGGGCGGTTCTGCGAAGCCGCTTGAGCCTTGGATCTTCGTTGTGATCGCGGCAACGCTTGGCCTACTCGCGTCACTTCTGCTGAACGTCGGGGCGTCGTTTCAACTGGCGCTCAACGCTGACTCTCCGGCCTTCCCGCATTTGTTTGACCAACGATATTTGATAGTGTCCACTTGGGGCTTTATTGTTCCGATGGTGTGGGGTTTCAGCGCGCGGTGGTTGCCGGTGTTCATGGGATTGCGTCCACTTCGGAACTCGTTTTTGGTATTCGCCCTGGCTTTCAACATCCTAGGTGTGATTGTCGGGTTTCTTGAACACTTTTTCGCGGCTGGCATATTTCTTCTGGTTGGAGCGGCAACGGCGATTGGGGCGATTCGTTTCTTCGAGCCCGCGGTCAAACCAGCGAAAACCGTCAATGTTCACCGAAGTTTTCCGGCATTCATTCGAATCGCGTATGGTTGGTTGCTTATCGCCGCCGCTCTCAGCATTTGGGCCGCGCTTGCCGGTGCGGCACCGGGCATTTGGGGTGCCTCGCGTCACGCTTTAACGGTTGGCTTCGTCGCCGCAATGATTTTCTGCGTGGGACAGCGAATCCTGCCTTCGTTTTGCGGGATGCGCGTTTTGTGGAGCCCAAAGCTCATGCTGATAATGTTAGTTTTGTTGATGAGCGGATGCACGCTGCGCGTAGCATCAGAAATCCTTGCTTATCAAGAATACGCGACATGGGCATGGAACGTTCTTCCGGTTTCTGCGCTCATTGAACTGACGGCAGTGGCACTGTTTGCAGTCAATTTGGTCGTGACGTTCGCTCGCCCGCCTGTGGTTGTTGCTTCTCCCCTTACGTGATCGCAGATCAGACGGAGGCCTTCGCGGCCGCATCCGGCCGGATATTCTGATTCACGCGGAAGAAATTGTCTGGATCGTACTTTGCCTTTAACTGAGCCAGCCTTTCGTAATTGTCACGGTACGTCGCACGAATCCGCTCTTCGCCTTCGCCCTCCATCATGAAGTTTACGTACGCGCCACCGGCTCCGAATGGATGCAACGCCTCCCAGTAGTTCCTGGCCCAAGCGGTGATGCGGTCCTTGTTAGCCGGGTCTGGGTCCACGCCAACGATAACTTCGCTCCAGACGGCATCGCGATAGCTCCATGGCGTGTCGTTGTTTCCCACCTTGTGCGCGGCCCCGTTGATGGGGTACAGATGCATCGCAGAGTGCAGGGTGGGGAGTTCCGAGCCATGCTTTGTGTGCAGAGCGATAGCTTTGTCACTCAATTCTTTTACGAAGTCGGCTTTCCAATACCACTGCAGCCCTGGCGTATAGAGGCCGTCAAACATGCTTTGCAGCATGGGATATGGCATCGGAGCGAAAAACTCGAAGGACGGAGGGCGGAAGTTTCTCAGCGGCCCAAGCAGGTGATTCGCCTTTTCCAACGGTCCGTTATAGCACCAGACAACGCCACACATCTTCTTGAAGTGCAAACCTTCCGGGAAGGGTGGTCCGGGCGGAACCGTAAGAAATGCAAAGAAGCCGTTGAGCTCTTTCGGCGCCTGGATAATGAACTCACGATACCACTTCATGATGTCAGCGGCCTTCTCCATTTCCCACAACATTGGGCCAGCACATACCGTGTGAACGGGATGCGCCTGAAATAGGAACGATGTCACCACGCCGAAATTTCCGCCGCCACCGCGGATTCCCCAGAACAAATCCGGATTCTGTTTGGCACTTGCAATGACAAACGTCCCATCAGCCAGGACAACGTCGGCAGCCAGCAGATTATCGATGGTCAAGCCATGCTGCCGTGTGAGGTGTCCTATACCTCCGCCAAGGGTCAAGCCTCCGACCCCTGTTGTCGAAATAACGCCAGACGGGACGGCGAGCCCAAATGCATGCGTCGCGTGGTCAACATCGCCCCAAAGGCAGCCCCCTCCCGCCCGCACCGTCCTTGTTGAAGGATCGACATGAACGTACTTGATGCGTGAGAGGTCGATGACGAGGCCGTCGTCACAAACCCCCAGACCTCCGGCGTTATGCCCTCCGCCTCGAATCGAAACCTTCAGACCATGTTGTCGGCCGAAATGAACTGCCGTAATCACATCGGCCACGTCAACGCACCTTGCGATCAGACGCGGTCTGCGGCTGATCATGGCGTTGTAGACTTTGCGCACGTCTTCATAGTGCGCATCAGTAGGCTCGATCACATCACCTCGGAGCTGGCCTTTGAACTGAGTTACATCTTGCTGATCCATTCCTTCCTCCCTTCGTGCAGATATCACGCTATGGACTGAAGCCGCAAACATGGCAAAGCAATTTCGCCCCGCCAAGCTCGCGCCCCGTGAACAATAGAGATTATGGCCGAGCCTCGTAGACTATGTTAAAGGGTGTTTCCGTGGCGCGGCGGAAGCGGCTGAACCCGGCCGAGGTAACAACATCGCGAATGCGTGTCTCGCCCGCCTGCGCTCCCAGGCACATTCCCACTTCCTGGGACCTTGAACAGGGGGTGCACAGCAACGTTGAAAACGAGTAGAAGACTCGGCCGACGGGATTCAGATTGTCCTTTAACTGGTCGTTGGCGAAGGGCTCGACAATCATCCACGTGCCGTCTTCGCCCAGCGACTTCCGGACGTGCGCAGCGGCCCCGATCGGGTCGCCCATGTCATGTAGGCAATCGAACACCGCGACGAAGTCGTAGTCTTTGCCGGGAAACTCCTTCGCCTTGGCTACCTCGAAGGTGACCCGGAGGGTAGCAGGATTGATCAGGTGGCGAACCGCGGCCACACGATCGGCTGGAAGACCCACCCTGCGGGCGTGTTCCCGAATGCTGTTCTCGTCCGGCGCAAGGTACACGCAGTAGAGCTTATCCTCGGTGACGTAACTGTGGAGCCACTGAATCTGCGGCCCCATCTCCTTTAGCGTGTGCAAGGAACGCAGTGACATCTCCCGGATTTCAGCCTCGGACAGTTCTCCGGCGCCAGGGATATCCCGTTCGATCACGAATTGAGGCATAGCCTGTGAAGTCTAGCACCAACGCGACTCAACCGCCTAGCGGTTATCGTCGAAGGCGTCGAAGGTCCGTATTGCCTCAGCGGATACGGCATACCTTGGCGCCAGTGAACTTCAATTCCGGGAATGCAGTGGAGTAGAAACTTCGACAAGGTCGCGTTGATCAGCGTCCAGGAGCAGGGCCTGTGGATTTGCGGATGATCAGTTCAGGAGCCAGAGCCACTTCGGGAACGAAGGGTGCGCGGCCTTCGATGCGATCAAGAAGAATTTGCGCGGCCGTCGTTCCCATGTCGAAAAGTGGCTGGCGAACGGTGGTCAGCGGCGGAATTGCAAAAGAGGACAAGGGAATGTTATCGAAACCGACGATGGAAACGTCGGAGGGGACACCCAGGCTCGCCTGTTGGAAGACGGACATCGCGCCGACGCCTGAAACATCGTTATAGGCAAAAAGAGCTGTGAAGGGGAGCCCCTTGCCGAGGAGTGTTTTCGCGGGTTGAATGCCAAGTTCGGAGATTTCCGGGAGGTCTTCGAGCTGCACGACGAGTTCCGGGTTGATGGGGAGATTAAATTCCGCCGCCACTTCCTGGATGGCGGTCCAGCGCGGGATCGCATCGGAACTCGGGAGAGGGCCGCGAAAGAAGGCGATGTCTCTATGGCCCAGGTCGAGCAGGTGCCGGAGAACAAGCCGTGCGGCGCGATGATGATCCAGGGTGATGTTGGTGACATTGGGAACCGGCTGGTGGCCGGCGATGGCCACGGTGGGAAGCGAGGGCTCGTGGTCAACGGAGGTGTCAATGGTAATGACGCCTTCGACGCCGCGAGTAAGCAGCAACTGGGAATAAGACCGCATCAGCTGCGGGTCATGGCGATGAGCGACGGTAAGGAAGAAGAAGTTATTCTTGCGCAGCAGTGTTTCGATACCGCTGATGACGGTTGCCCCGTAAGTGTCGCCAATCTCCTCGGCGATAACGCCGATTGTGTAGGTCCGCTGAACACGGAGTGAACGCGCAAGGAAATTGGGCCGGTATTGGAACTGACGCGCGGCTTCCACGATGCGGTTGCGGGTGCGTTCCGGGATCGCATGGGATGCCGGCGAATTGTTGAGAACGCAGGAAACGGTTCCTGCGGAGAGGCCGAGATGCACTGCCAGCGATTTGAGAGTGACGGCAGTGCCCTTGGAGGCTTGGCCTCGCTTCTCAGGTTTCGTCATCCGGCATGTCCTCGCTCAAGACCAGGGGGGCTACACCCAGGTGACCGTAAAGGGACTGGAGCACCGCGCGGGCACCTTCTGATGATCCCCATACTAGCCCAAACCCAGTGGAGCAGGGTAGGAAGAACTGCAGGCCGGGCGGAACGAGTGAAGCAAATTCCCTTTACAGAAACGTTTAACCTTGACAGTAGATGGATGTTCATTCCAGACTGGCCGTTGACAGGGTAATGCTTCCACACAGAATGCCGGCGGAGGACCAGGGATGGCGGAGCTTCGCCTCATTTATGTACGGGCTCATGGGGAGGGGCCGCGCGCAGGGAACTGGCTGGGAGAAAGGGTGAAGGCTGTGGACGGATTTCGAGAACGAGTTGAGCGGGAATTGCTCGGGGACATCCTGCCCTTCTGGCTGAAGTACTCGTTGGACGAACAGTACGGGGGCTTTCACGGGCAAATCGCGAACGATCTGACCGTCATTTCGCAGGCCGACAAAGGTTTGATTCTGAACGCGCGGATACTGTGGACTTTTGCCAGGGCCCACAAGGCCTACCGAGACAAGGTGTACCTGCAAACGGCGCAACGCGCGTATGACTACCTGCGGCGCAATTTTTTCGACGAGCAGTACGGCGGCGTCTACTGGATGGTCGATTATCGGGGGAAACCCGTGGAGACAAAAAAGCGCATCTACGGGCAGGCCTTCACCGTGTATTCGCTGGCGGAATACGCCTCGGCAATTGGGGGCAAGGAGCCTCTGGAAAGCGCCATTGCCTTGTACCGTCTGATTGAGAAATCCAGCCGCGATAGGGAGAACGGCGGATATTTCGAGACCTACGAGCGGGACTGGACACTGGCGGGCGAGCAAAGGTTGAGCGAAGCGGACATGGATGAAAAGAAGTCCATGAACACGCACCTGCACCTGTTGGAGGGATATGCAAATCTCCTGAAGATTTGGAATGACGCGGCATTGCGGGAGCGCTTGCGGGACCTGTCGCAGATCTTCCTCGATCACATCATTGATTCGGACACGCATCATCTCCGGATGTTCTTCGACGAGAAATGGCATGATCGCTCCAGATGGCTTTCATTCGGCCACGATATCGAAGGGAGTTGGCTGATCTGCGAAGCCGCGGAAGTTTTGGGGGACAAGGCTCTTCTGGAGGAGACACGAAAGGCGGCGGTGAAAATGGCCCAGGCCGTCTACGACCAGGCGCTGGATACGGATGGCGGCCTGATGTCCGAGGGCAAGGGTGGGCAAATCTCGGATACCAGCAAGCAGTGGTGGCCGCAAGCGGAAGCGGTTGTGGGATTTCTGAATGCGTTTGAACTTGCCGGGAATGAGTATTTTCTGAAGGCTTCGGAAAAGACCTGGGAGTTCATCGAGAAGTACATCGTGGACCGTAAGCGCGGCGAGTGGTACTGGAAAGTGTCGCGCGATGGGACACCGAGCAACCATGAGCTCAAAGTGGATGCCTGGAAGTGCCCCTATCACAACAGCCGGACTTGCTTTGAGGTGATGGAGAGACTGGAACGGCTGGAGAAAATTGCGGAGCGGCAGGGTGCAGTGCCCGTGAAAGGAAGCAACGGCGCGGCCGGAGAAGCAGTATGAGTGAAGCCGGATTCAGGAAGAGACTGCGCGACTTGTCCCGGCAGCACGAGAACCTGATTACCCGGAAAAATGTGAAGATCAAGGACGGCAACGGGATTTACGAGCGCTATGTCAACCCCGTGCTGACCGCCGGGCACACGCCTCTCTTTTGGCGCTATGACTTCGACTACAAGAGCAATCCCCACTTGATGGAGCGCATGGGAATCAATGCCACGTTCAATGCCGGCGCAATGGAGCACGAGGGAAGGTTTCTGGTTTTCGCGCGCGTAGAAGGCGTAGACAGGAAGTCATTTCTGGCTGTAGCGGAGAGTCCGAGCGGGGTGGACAATTTCCGCTTCTGGGACTATCCGATTCTGATGCCGGAAACAACGGACCCTGACGCCAATGTCTACGACGTCCGAGTCGTACGGCACGAAGACGGGTGGATCTACGGGCTATTCTGCACGGAGCGAAAAGATCCGAAGGCGCCGGCCTGGGACACTTCGTCGGCGGTGGCGCAGTGCGGGATTGCGCGGACAAAAGACCTGAAGAATTGGGAACGTCTTCCGGACTTAAAGACCAAATCGCCGCAGCAGAGAAATGTGGTGCTGCATCCGGAATTCGTAAGCGGCAAATACGCGCTGTACACACGGCCCCAGGATGAATTCATCCAGGCGGGAAAAGGGGGAGGAATCGGATGGGGTCTGTGCGAATCGATGAATGGAGCAGTCATCGAGGATGAAATTATCATCGATAACCGCGAGTATCACACCATCAAGGAAGTGAAGAACGGCCTTGGGCCGGCGCCGATCAAGACGCACAAGGGCTGGCTGCACCTGGCGCATGGAGTGCGGAACACAGCGGCGGGGCTGCGTTACGTGCTGTATGTGTTTTTGGCCGATCTGGAAAAGCCCCACGTCATCACGCACCGGCCAGCTGGATATTTCCTGGGGCCGCAGGGCGAGGAGCGCATTGGAGACGTCTCAAACGTCACGTTCAGCAACGGGTGGATCGCGACCAAAACGGGCGACGTACTCATCTACTACGGCGCTTCCGATACGCGGCTGAACGTGGCCACCAGCACGGTAGACAGATTGTTGGACTATGTTTTGAATACGCCCGAAGATCCGCTGCGGAGCTTTGCCTGCGTCGAGCAACGATATGGCCTGATCAGGAAGAACCTCGAACTGCTGAGGGGCCCCGGAAAGCCCTTCAGCAAAAGGCGGCAGGCAAACCACCAGCGCGAAAACCGCTGAGACCCAGCGAAGCGCCGGCCCCGCAGCGTCTATCGTTTCAGAATCTCCTCGATTTTCTGAAGTTCTCCCCCGGAAAACTGCAAATTGCCGAGGGCCGCCACGTTTTGTTCCACTTGCCCGACGCGGCTTGCGCCAATGAGAGCGCTGGTCACGCGCGTATCACGCAAAATCCATGCAAGGGCCATTTGAGCGACAGACTGGCGGCGGGAGCGCGCCAGTTCGTCGATAGCGCGAACCTGGGCGATTCGATTCGCGGTGACGTCATCTTTCTTCAGGAAGGTGTTCGGCTTGCCTGCCCGGGAATCGGCCGGAATACCGTGGAGGTATCGATCGGTGAGCAAGCCCTGCGCCAGTGGACAAAAGGCAATGCAGCCGATCCCTTCGTTTCCCAATACGTCGAGCAAGCCATGCTCGATGTTTCTTTCGAACATGGAATACTTGGGCTGATGAATAAGGCAAGGGGTGCCTAGGCTCCGGAGGATGCCCGCGGCTGCTTCCGTTTGGGCGGGATCGTAGCTGGAGATTCCCGCATAGAGCGCCCTCCCAGAACGCACGGCCTGATCGAGTGCGGACATAGTCTCTTCCACCGGCGTCTGCGGGTCAGGGCGGTGGGAATAGAAGATGTCCACGTAGTCGAGTCGCATACGCTTGAGGCTCTGATCCAGACTGGCGAGGAGATATTTGCGTGAGCCCCAATCCCCGTACGGCCCGGGCCACATCTGCCATCCGGCTTTGCTGCTGATGATGAGCTCGTCGCGATGCGCGGCGAAATCGGCGTGCAGAAGCCGGCCGAAATTTTCCTCCGCCGAGCCGGGAGGAGGACCGTAGTTGTTGGCAAGGTCAAAGTGCGTGATGCCAAGGTCGAACGCGCGCCGGAGCATGGCCTGGGCATTCTCGAAGGAATCCACGCCCCCGAAGTTATGCCACAGGCCAAGCGAAACAGCGGGAAGCAACAAGCCACTGCGGCCACAGCGGCGGTACTGCATGTTGTCGTACCGCGAACTGGCGGGAGTGTAGTTCATAAGGTGCCCTACTAAAATTCGCAAAAAAATGGGGTGCGCCTATTTGCGTCAGAACCCTGCCCCAATGGCCAGGCGGAGACTAGCGCAACGTTGCCTTGATGGCCACGGTTTTTGTGCCGGCCTGCGGCAGTGGCACAAGGTTGCCTTGAGTTGGGGCGCCGTTGACTTCGAGCGACACTTGGTTGCCCGAACCAGCGCGCTGGACCTCGATCTGATAGGTCACGCCACGGAACTTACGAGTCGCCTTGAACCCATGCCAGTTCCGGGGAATTGTCGGGACGATTCGTAGCCCGTCATAGTCCGTCCGGATACCGAGAATCCACTGCGTGATCGCGTGGTAATTCCAGGCCGCCGTGCCAGTGAGCCAGGAGTTCTTGGCTTCGCCGTGCGTGGGTGCGTCGCGGCCGGAGATCATCTGTGCGTAAACGTAAGGTTCGCACCGGTGTAGATCGCTGATTTTCTCACGAGCCGAAGGATTGATGCGCGTGTAGTAATCGTGTGCCGCGTCGCCATTGCCCACGCGCGTTTCACCCATCATGACCCAAGGATTGTTGTGGCAGAAGATTCCGGCATTTTCCTTGTAGCCAGGAGGATACGAAGAAATCTCGCCGTACTCGAGATAATACCTGGAGTAAGCGGGTTGTTGGAGAACAATGCCGTGTTCGGTGGCGAGCAGCTTGCGGGTCGACTCGAGGGCTCGAGCAGCCCGTCCGTCCTCGAGGCCAATGCCGGCCAGGGTGCAGAAGCCCTGCGTTTCAATAAAGATTCTTCCTTCGGCGCATTCCTTCGAGCCGACCTTGCGGCCGAAATCATCGTAGGCGCGGATGAACCACTCGCCGTCCCAACCGTGCTTGCGGATGGTGGCTTCCATTTTGGCGACTTCGCCCAGGTAGGAGTAACACTCGGCTGAGAGCCCGCGGCGCTTGGCGATCTCCGCCAGTTCGCGTCCGGCCAGCACGAACAGCCCGGCAATAAATACCGATTCGGCAACCTTGCCGTCCTTGTTGGTCGTTGTCTGGAAAGATTGCCCCGGCGAATCAGAGAAGCAATTCAGATTCAGGCAGTCGTTCCAATCGGCGCGGCCAATCAGCGGCAAGTCATGGGGACCAAGCCGGTCAAGCGTGTAGCGGAAGCTGCGTTGCAGGTGCTCATAAAGGGGCGTTTCGGAGCCGGGCTCGTTGTCGTAGGGGAGGCGCTCATCCAGGATCGTCCAGTCCCCGGTTTCCTTGAGATAGGCGCTCACACCAAGGATTAACCAGTGTGGATCATCGTTAAAGCCGCCGCCGACGTCATTGTTGCCGCGCTTGGTGAGCGGCTGGTACTGGTGATATGCGCCACCGGTGGGGAGTTGCGTGGCCGCAAGGTCCAGTATGCGCTCGCGGGCGCGGCTTGGAACCATGTGCACAAATCCGAGCAAATCCTGATTCGAATCGCGGAAGCCCAGACCCCGCCCGATGCCGGACTCGTAAAAAGACGCGGAGCGCGACATGTTAAAGGTGGCCATGCACTGGTAAGCATTCCAGATGTTCACCATCCTGTTGGTGTGCACGTCGGGCGTATCCACTTGGCAAAGGCCGAGCAACTCCTGCCAATAAAGACGGAGCTTTTCGAATGCGCCGTCGGCATTGGCGGAAACCCGGTATTTGGCAATGACGCATTTCGCTTTCTTCTTGTTAATCGTCAGCGAGCCGGGCGGATCAAACTTCTGGTCTCGCGGATTCTCCTGATAGCCGAGAAGGAACACAATCTGCCGGGATTCGCCGGGCTTGAGGGACAACTTGACATGATGAGAGCCAACCGGGGCCCAGCCATGAGCGACGGAATCGGATGACTGGCCACGCTCAACTACAGCGGGATTGTCCCAACCGCGATAGGGGCCAAGAAAGGCGTCTCGCTGGGTATCGAAACCGGCCGTCTTTTCAGAACAGGCGAAAAAGGCGAAGTGGTCCCGGCGTTCGCGGTATTCAGTCTTGTGGTAAATGACGCCATCTTCAATTTCGACTTCCCCAATACTGAAATTTCTCTGGAAGTTCGTGGAATCGTCCTGTGCATCCCACAAGCAAAACTCGACGAGGGAAAAGACGGAGAGCTCAGCCGCCAGCAGGCGAT
>Ga0335077_10006975_pt1 | contig 13974 bp, 11 predicted proteins | sample Lox_Sample_31_FD_207151 | JGI IMG/M metagenome (GOLD analysis project Ga0335077, IMG submission 207151) | Soil microbial communities from Loxahatchee National Wildlife Refuge, Florida, United States - Lox_Sample_3.1 | ecosystem: Environmental > Terrestrial > Soil > Wetlands | place: USA...
CACTGGGACTGGGCCGGCCTGTACACCAGGCCCACCAGCCTGGTCACCCTGCCGGGCGCGGCTGTGATCCTGGTCCCGGTCGCCGCCATCATCGACGCGGCCGGGCTCTCGCTCCAGATACCGGGCCCGTACTACCCGCATCCCGCCGTGTGGCTGGCCGCCGGGCCCTACGAGATCGCAATCTCGGGCGTGGCGCTGTTCGCCGCCGACGCGATCGCCGAGCACCTGGGCGTGACCCGGCCGAAGCGCGCCCTGCTCGCCGCCGTGGGCGCCGTTGCGCTGTGGAGCGTCGCGGTGAAATGGGGCCACCCGGAGGACGCGGTGGCGGTGGGGCTGCTGCTGTTCGGCATGCTGGCGCTGTCACGGTCACGAACCGGGCGGGCCGGGTGGCTGATCGGCGTGGCGGTCGCCGTCCAGCCGCTGGTGCTGCTCGCGCTGCCCTTCGCGGTGGTGGTCACCGAGCCACGGCGGCTGCCCGGCTTCCTCACCCGGGCGGCCGCCCCCGGCACGCTGCTGCTGGGCGCGGCGGCCGCGGCGAACTGGCACGCCACCTTCCGCGCGGTGACCAGCCAGCCCAACTCGCCGGCCGTCAACCATCCCACCGTGTGGACGTCGCTGGCCCCCCACCTTGACAACGGGGCGGTGGCCGCCGGCCCCGCCCGGGTGGTTGCCATCGGTGTGGCCTGCGGGTGCGCGCTCATCGCCGGGCGCCGGTGGCGCGCGGCGCTGGCCGCCGGCGGGTGGAGCCCGCAGATCCTGCAGGAGCTGGTCTGGTGGGCCGCTGTCGCGCTGGCGCTCCGGTGCCTGCTGGAGCCCGTGATGGTCGCCTACTACCTGTGGCCCGCGCTGGCGGCGGCGCTCATCGCGGCGTCGCCGGGCTGGTCACGCCTGATCGCGACCTCCGTCACCGCCGTGGCGCTCACCTTCGCCTCGCAGCTGTGGTGGGGGGCGCCGTGGGCGTGGTGGGCACCGATGGTCGCCGGGCTGGCGCTGACGCTGTTCTTCGCCCGCGTCCCGCCACGTGCGCGGGCGCCGCAGGCAGTGCTGCCCGCTGGCGGCGGGCTGGAGGGAACCGTCACGGCCCGCCCGCAGGCCACTGACCCCACATGACCGCCATCGGGCTGCGCCCGGCCGCACCGGCCGACAGCGAGTTCTGCTTCCAGCTGCACAAGGCCGCGATGGGCGGCTACATCGCCGCCATCTGGGGATGGGACGAACAGCGCCAGCGCGCTCTTCACGCCCGCGCCTTCCGCCCCGGCCGCTGGCAGATCATCACCGCCAGCGGGGCGGACATCGGCATGCTCGACGTCGAATACCGCCCCACCGAGATCTACCTCGGCCGGATCGAGATCCTCCCCAGCCATCAGGGCCGCGGCATCGGCACCCGGCTCATCGGCGCACTCATCGGCGAAGCCGGGCGGAAAGGCCAGGACCTGGTCCTGGACGTGCTCACCGTCAATCAGCGTGCCCGTGCGCTCTACCGGCGGCTGGGCATGACCGAGGTGGCCAGGGACGGCGAGGGCAACATCCGGATCGCCATGCGATCCACCGGGGCACCCGGGTAAGGCCGGGGCAATGGCCTTGCGCCCGGCGGCCGTTTGATGATCGTCTGCAGGTGTGGAGCCAGCCCGCGTGCTTGCCGCGTTCAATGCCCAGATCCGCCGCAGCGTCCGCACGGACGGGTCAGGGGCGCTGATCGAGGCTGACCAGGGCGTGGTGCGCTGGATGACGGTGGACGGCCGCGGCTGGTCAGGCATCGCCTGGTCGGATCTGGACGAGGCGAACGCCGACAGCGTGATTGCCGATCAGGTGGCCCGCTTCCGTGACCGCGGCGAGAAGTTCGAATGGAAGCTCTACGACTACGACCAGCCACCTGATCTGGCCCGGCGCCTGCTGGCCGCCGGCTTCGCGGCCGACGACGAGGAGGCGCTGATGGTCGCCGAGGTGGCGGCGGTGGCGGCGCCGGCGGAGCTTCCCGCCGGGGTGTCGCTGCTGCCGGTGACCGACGAGGCCGGTGTCGGGCTGCTCATCGACGTTCACGAGCGCGTCTTCGGCACCGATCATTCCCAGCTCCGCCGGTCGCTGCTCGCGCAGCTCCGTGACTCACCCGAGGTGACGGCGATGGTGGTCGCGATGGCCGGTGATGAGCCGGTCTGCTCGGCCCGGATCGAGTTCCAGGCCGGCACCGACTTCGCGAGCATGTGGGGCGGGGGGACGCTGCCCGCCTGGCGGGGCCGGGGGATCTACCGCGCCCTCGTCGCCTACCGGGCCGGCCTGGCCGCCGCGCGGGGCTACCGGTACCTGCAGGTGGACGCCTCGCCGGACAGCCGGCCGATCCTGGAGCGCCTCGGGTTTGCCCGCCTGGCCAGCACCACCCCCTACGTCTGGGACCCCGGCACGCCGGGCTGACGCCGGCACGGCCGTCTCACGCAGCGTGCCCGGCCACCCAGCGCATCGGGTCGCCGGCGCCGAGGTCGGTGATGCCCGCTTCCGCCAGGGCCCCGCACACGAGCGTGCGGCGGTGCGCGGCGAACGTCAGCACGTGGGCGATCATGCCGCCATAGGTGAAGACCTCCGGCGGGTCGCAGACCGCGTCGACGAAGGTCTCGTCGAGCCGGCCCTCATCGGCGATCGTGTGCACCTGGGCGGTGAACGCCGGGCCCACCTCGGCGAGCTTGGCGCGCAGCCGGGTGATGCTCTCGCTGCGCTCCACTGCCGTGTCGTAGGGACGGTCGTGGGTGGCCGCGTCCCACATGGCCAGCTGGCCGACCAGGCGGGCCAGCAGCGAGCGCAGGGTCGGCTCGCTGTCGATGCCCTCGACGGAGATCTGCACCGGCGTCTCGAGCCGCTCGGCGGGCAGGGTCTCCGCCCGGGCGAGCATCTCCCCGACCAGCCAGACGTGGTGCTCGACCATGCGGATGAGCAGATCCATGGCGGTGACCTTCCGGTACGCGGGGACGCGCAGTCCCCCAGGCGGGCTGAAATGCACCTGGCCCGGTACGCCGATCGCAAGACCCGTCGGCCTGCGCCGCCACTGCGACGGCGACCGCCCGTAGGCCCTGGTGAACGCCCTGGTGAAAGCCTCGTGGCTGGCATACCCGGCCTCCACGGCGATGCGGAGCACGTCGTGGTCGGTGGTGATCAGCCGGTACGCGGCGCGCTCCAGCAGGATGCGGCGGCGCAGGGCAGCCGGCGGCTCGCCCGCGGCGGCGGACACCAGCCGGTCGAAGTGGTACCGGGACAGGTGCACGCGCGACGCCAGCGCATCGCCCGTCGCCCCGTGATCGTCCATCGTGTCAGCGAGGATCTCGAGGAAACGGGCGAAGGTGTCCGTCATCGCGCTCATGCCCCGATCGTGCCACCGCTCCCGGGGGCGCGCTTGATCGCCGTTGCGCACCCTGGAGCCCTGCCCGGTGATGATCCCGGCCCAGCCCGGCCGTGAAATATGCGCTCGCCTGCCGGGCAGCCAATGGGATAGGAGTAGCACTATGACCGAGCACTATCCCCTGCGGCCCATCACGCCCGATGAGTTCGAAGCGTACTGCGCGGTGCCCATCCAGGCGTTCAACGACGCCGACTCACCGGCCGAGGCCGCTGAGCTCGAGCGCATGGTCTTCGAGTTCGACCGCAGCCTCGCCGCGTTCGAGGGCGACGCGATCGTCGGGACGACCGAAGCGTACTCCTTCCAGCTCACCGTGCCGGGCGGGACCGTGGCCGCGGGTGGTGTCACCTTCGTCAGCGTCCGGCCCAGCCACCGGCGGCGCGGCATCCTGTCGGCGATGATGCGCCACCAGCTCGCCGACATCGCCGCCCGGGGCGAAGCCGTGGCAGCGCTGTTCGCGTCGGAGTCGGGCATCTACGGCAGGTACGGCTACGGCCCCGCGTCCGGGCAGCTGCGGCTGACGATCCGGCGCGGCGAGGGGACACTGATGCCGGCCGCGGCCGGCGCCGCGGCCGCGGACCATGGCCCCGTGCAGCTACGCGACGCGCAGCCCTCTGAGCTGCGCGCCGAGCTGGCCAGCGTCTACGGCTCGGCGGTCCCGCACCGGCCCGGCATGATAGCCAGGGACGAACGCTGGTGGCAGGCCATCCTGTCCGACCCGGAATTCGCCCGGCGGGGAATGAGCCCGCAGAAGTGCCTGCTGGCGGACGGCGAATCGGGCCCACGCGGCTATGCCCTGTACCGGACCAGGCCTGACTGGGATGAAGACGGCCTGCCGTTCGGCGGCCTGTCGGTCCGCGAGCTCATCGCCACCGATGCGGGCGCCGCGGCGGCGCTGTGGGCCGACCTGCTGACCAGGGACCTGATCGGCGAGGTAGTGGCCAGGCAGCGGCCGATCGACGACCCACTGCTGGACATGCTCGCCGACCGGCGCCGGGCACGCGCCTACCTGAGCGACGGACTCTGGGTCCGGCTCATCGACGTGGGCGCCGCGCTCTGCCAGCGGCGCTATTCCTGCGCCGCCGACGTCGTGCTCGAGGTGACCGACGAGCTGCTGCCCGCCAACGCCGGCCGGTGGCGGCTGCAGTGCCCCGGACCCGGCGACGGCGGGAAGCCCAGCTGCGAGCGCACCACCGCGCCCGCCGACATCGTGCTGCCCGTCGCGGCCCTCGGGGCTGGCTACCTGGGCGGTACCAGGCTGGGCGCGCTGGCCGCCGCCGGGCTGGTGAGCGAGCGGACCCACGGCGCACTCGCGCGGCTGTCGGCCGCCATGTACTGCGACCCCGCGCCCTGGTGCCCGTCGACGTTCTGAAAAGCCGCCGGCGTTCTGGCCGCCGACGTCTGGCCGCCGGCGCGCAGGCCTTCGCCGCCTCGGCCTGCCCGCCGAGCTCGCCTGAATCCCGGCCAGCGCGCCAGCCGCAGCGGCGCCAGCGGGACGCGTGTTAACCAGGCGTTAATTAGTGACTACATCCAGCGAGGCTTCTCGCAGTTCGGATATGCTTTCGTCTGATTACAGAATGTGATCAGACTGGAGTGGGCCTCCAGGGCCGGATGTGGTCAGCCCCGGGGGGAAGGGGGGTATCACATGCCTAAGTCGAGCGCGCGCGACATCGGGCAGATCGAGTCCACCTACACCAGCGAGCTCGGGACGCTGTCATGGAGCTGGGTCATGAAGCCGGACGGCAAGGTGCTCTACCGGCTGAGCAACATCGACGGCCGCGCCGAACGCAACTACTGGCGGCTGATCTACCAGCTGGACTCGACAGAGCGCTGGGAGATCGGCACGGACGCCGCCAAGGCCGCCGCCCTGCTTGCCCGGCTGGCCCGCGAGCGCGGGCATCACGTCGCCGGGAACCACCGCTGAGCGCGGCCAGCAGGCGGGCCGCGGGCGCCTGGCCGGGGCGGGCGGCGGCAGCACCTGCTGCGTGACGGCGGTCAGCCGCCGGGGATCAGCGCCCTGGTGTCCCGGGCTTCCAGCGGTTCCCCGCACGCCTGGCACACCACCTGGGCCAGCACCTGGTGCCCGCAGCGGTGCTGCAGCACCAGCGGCGGCCCGTCGTCGCCTGCCAGGTACCGGTCGCCCCAGCGCATCAGCGTCACGATGACGGGGTACAGATCGCGGCCCGCGGCGGTCAGGTGGTACTCGAAGCGGGCCGGGTGCTCGCAGTACTGCCGCCGCTCGAGGATTCCCGCGCCGGTCAGGGTGCGCAGCCGGGCCGCCAGCGTGTCACGGGGCGCCCCGGTGCGCCGGACCATCTCGTCGAACGTCCGGTTGCCGAGAAAGACCTCCCGCACGGCGAGCAGCGCCCACTTCTCGCCGACGATGTCGAGCGTGCGGGCCACGGAGCAGGCCCGCGGCTGGCTGGAGACAGCGGTCATATACGCAGTTTACCTCATAAGTCTGATTTCTGGACGTACGTCGGGTAGCCGGGATATGGTGAGTCCAGATTCCGGACTTACTAGGAGGCCGACCGGTGAGCTCCAGCCCCCCCATGACGGCGGCCCGCTCAGGCGACCGCCGGGCGACCGCGATCGTCGGCGTCCTGTCGCTGGCTGTCTTCATGTCCAGCCTGGACCTGTTCATCGTCAATCTGGCGTTCCCCTACATCGCCAGGCAGTACCCGGGCACCAGCCTGGGGTCCCTGTCCTGGGTGCTCAACGCCTACACGATCGTCTTCGCCGCTGTGCTGGTGCCGGCCGGCCGGTGGGCCGACCGGATCGGGCGGCGGACGATGTTCGTCGCCGGCCTGGCCACCTTCAGCGCCGGGTCGCTGCTCTGCGGCCTCGCGCCAGGAGTGGCGGCGCTGATCGCCGCCCGGGTCGTCCAGGCGGCCGGCGCCGGGGCGATGGTGCCCGCGTCGCTGTCGCTGCTGCTGGCCGCCGTCCCGGCTCCCGCCCGGCCGCGGGCGCTGGGCACCTGGTCCGCGCTTGGCGCCCTCGGCGCCGCGCTGGGCCCGGTGATCGGGGGCAGCCTGGTGCAGATCAACTGGCGGTGGGTGTTCTGGATCAACCTGCCGGTCGGGCTGGCCGCCCTCGTGCTGGCTGCCCGGGTGGTACCCGAGAGCAGGGACGACCGGGCACAGGGGCGGCCCGACCTGATCGGGGCCGGGCTACTGGCGGCGGCCGTCGGCCTGGTCGCGCTGGCGCTCGTCAAGGCCCCCGACTGGGGATGGGGCTCGGCCGGTTTCATCGGCCTGCTGCTCGCCTCGCTGGCGTGCGGGACGGCCATGGTGGCCCGCTCGCGGCGGCACCATTCCCCGGTCATCGAGCTGGAACTGCTCCGCTCGCGGAGCTTCAGCGGCACGTTCGCGGCCTCGATTCTCTATTACGCCGGCTTCGGTGCCTTCGTGCTGAACGCGGTCGAGTTCCTCACCGGCGTGTGGCACTACTCGGCGGTGATGGCCGGCCTTGCCATCGCACCCGGGCCGCTCATGGTCCTGCCGTTCGCCCGTTTCGCCGCGCCGCGGATGGCCCGCTGGCTCGGGGGCCCCGGCCGGGTCGCGGTGATCGGCTGCGCCGTGAACGCCGGAGCCCAGCTGCTGTGGTTCACCCAGATCCAGGCCCAGCCGGCCTACCTCACCCACCTGCTGCCGGCCCAGCTGCTGGGCGGCGCCGGGGTCGGCCTGACGATTCCCTCACTGCTCGGCGCCGGCAGCGCGTCGCTCAGCCCAGCCAGATTCGGGACTGGCAGCGGCATCCTCAACATGGCCCGCCAGGTCGGCACCGTGCTCGGCGTGGCCGGGCTGGTCGCCATCCTGTCCCACGCCTCCTCCGCCGATCCTGTCGCCGCTTACCGCGACGGCCTGGTGCTCATCATCGCGTTCTTCGCCACCGCGGGCGCCGTCGCGGCGGTCCTGCTGGCCGCCCGGCCGGCCCGGCATGGCGCTCCCCTTCCCCCGGCCGCCCGCGAGTCAGCGGCCCCGACCGGCCCAGAGAGCGCCCGCATATCCTGACTGGGCACGCCGTCCAGGGCCGGCTTCCTCCTCAGCGGTACTCCGGCACCGGCTCGGGCTGGGTCATCTTGGTCCGCTGGGCGAAGTAGACGGGGATGCCGAGCAGGAGGGCGACGCCGGCCAGGACGAACGGGGCCCAGTACTGGAAGCCGCTGGCGCCGGTGTTGCGGGAGTACCAGATGAACAGGACCGAGAACACCAGCGCGACCACGGCGACGGTCATGTCGCGGGCGAAGCGCTGGCCGTGCATTTCCCGGCGGTCGACCAGCCGCCATTTGATCTGGGCCAGGGCGGAGAAGGCGTAGGGGATGGCCGAGGTGATGCCGGTCATCAGCACCAAGGTGGTGAAGACCTGGGCGCCGCCGGAGCCGATGTAGTTGATGGCCATCGCGATGGAGGCCAGCACGGTGGAGGCGATGATGCCGTAGGCGGGCACGCCGCGTTTGGACAGCCGGTTGAACCGGGCGGGGAACAGCCCGTCCTGGGCGGCGGCCAGCGGCATCTCGGCGCAGATCATGGTCCAGCCGTTCAGCGCGCCGAAGCCGGAGATGATGACCACGACGGCCATCACATAGCCGGCCCAGGTGCCGCCGAACATGGCGTTGACCGCGGTGGAGAACGGCGCGGTGGATTTTTGCAGCGTGGCCGACGGGACGATGCCGAACACCGCGATCAGCGACAGCAGGTAGACCACCGCGCAGGCCAGGGTGCCCAGCACGGTGGAGCGGGGGACGTTGCGGTCGGGGTCGCGGACCTTGCCCGCGGCGACCGAGGCGACCTCCACCCCCAGGTAGCTGAACAGCGCGATCGCCATCCCGGCGCCGATCGCGCCGACCGCGCCCTGGCCGCTGATGTTCCACGGGGTGTAGTTCGCGGTGCTGATGAAAAACAGGCCCACCACCGACACGAAGATCAGCGCCGCGAACTTGAGGATCGTGGTGATCATCTGCACCGAGCCCATGTTCTTGACCCCGGACAAGTTGATGACCGCCGGGATCCACAGGCCGACCAGCACCAGCACGATGGTGATCAGCTTGTTCTGGCCCTTGTTGATGAACACCTCGACATACAGCACCCAGCCGACCGCGATCCCCGCGTTGCCCGCCCACGCGGTGATCCAGTACGACCACGCGTTGAAAAACCCCACCACGTTGCCGAACGCCACCCGCGAATACGCATACGGCCCGCCGTCGGCGGGCAGCCGCCGCGACAGCGCCGCGAACATCAGCGCCAGCGCGATCGCCCCCACCGTCGTCAGCGCCATCGACACCAGCGTGATCGGCCCGATCCCAGCCAGCGACGTCGGCAGGTTGAAGATCCCGACCCCGATGATGCTGCCCATGATCAGCGCCACCGCCACCGGCAGCCCAAACCCGCCACCAGCAGCGCCAGCCCCATCCCCCGCCGGCGCTACCGCCGCCCCCGGCCCAGGACCCGCGGCAGCCTGCTCAGACGGGTCAGACGGGTCAGATGGCGTTCCAGTCATGGCTCAACCCCTTGCATGACTCACCCCCCGCCAGGGAGGCAGCGGCCTGTGAGCGTCGCCTGGCTCCCACTCCATCGGAAGACCTGGCCCAGATCCTGCTCCGGCCGGCAAGGGCTGTCGTCACCCTTCCGGGGGTGATCTCGCGGGCTTAGACCCCTTAAGCGCACCCGACGGCCCGGGTACGTTACGTTGCAGCCATGTGGGGAGCGTCATGAGAGTGGTGGTAGCCCTCGGCGGGAACGCCCTGCTGCGCCGGGGGCAGCCGATGACAGTGGACAACCAGCGGCAGAACGTCCAGCTGGCGTGCGACCGCCTGGCGCCGATCGCCGAGCAGCACGAGCTGATCATCTCGCACGGGAACGGCCCGCAGATCGGGCTGCTGGCGCTGGAGGAGGCGGCCTACGGCGAGGTGCCGCAGTCCCCGCTCGACGTGCTGGGAGCGGAGACCCAGGGAATGATCGGCTACCTGATCGAGCAGGAACTCGGGAACCGGCTCCCGTTCGAGAAGCCGCTCGCGTCGCTGCTGACGATGATCGAGGTTGATCCCGACGACCCCGCCTTCGCCGACCCGAGCAAGCCGATCGGCCCGCTGTACAGCAGCACCGAGGCGGACAAGCTGGCCGCGGAGCGGGGCTGGGCGTTCAAGCCCGACGGGGGCCACATGCGCCGCGTCGTGCCCTCACCGGTGCCCAGGCGGATCTTCGAGCGCCGGCCCATCAGGTGGCTGCTCGAGCAGGGCTGCGTGGTGATCTGCGCTGGCGGCGGCGGCATCCCCACCGCGTACCGGCCGGGGAGGCAGCTGGGGGGCATGGAGGCGGTGATCGACAAGGACCGCGCCAGCGCCCTGCTCGCCCGCGACATCGACGCCGACATCCTCATCATGGCCACCGACGCGCAGGCGGTTTTCGTGGGATTCGGCACCCCTCAGCAGCGGGCGATCGTGGCGGCCGATCCTGACGCCCTGCTCGCCGGGTATGAAGCCGAGTTCGCGGCGGGGTCGATGCTCCCCAAGGTGATAGCCGCGTGTGACTTCGCGAAGGCGACGGGAAAGCCCGCGATGATCGGCGCGCTGTCCGACATCGACGCCATGCTCGCCGGCGCCGCCGGCAGCCGGGTCGCGACCGGCCTCACCGGCGTCACGTTCGCCAGCGGGTAGGTCTCCGGCAGGGGACGCAGCTCACGCCCGCCCTCCGCGCCCCGGTCGCGGTAGGGCACGGGGACCCTGACCGATGTCGTGGCCCCGGGCCGCACCGGGCGGATGAGGCACCACTTCAAAATCGGTCAGCTGACCGATGTCTCTCCATGCAACTTGCAGCAGTATTTGTCGTGCAACCGCATCATCCAGCGTCAACACATTGGCCGGATCTTCCCCGGGGCTGGCCGCGCAGAGTGACTTCGCTCTCCCGGACCAGCCCAAAGCCGGCTGGGCAAGGAATCCCGATGAACACGACGGCGCCGATCCGCCCCACCGTGCGACGTGCGCGCCGCATCTCATTAGCTGCCGGGCCGGCAGCGCCGGGCAAGGCCCGCAGGCACGTCCGGGCGGCCATCTACGCATGGGATGTCCCCGTCGACCTGACCGTTGCGGCCCTGCTCACCAGCGAGCTGGTGACCAACGCCATCAGGCACGAGAAGGGCGAGACCGTCCTGGTCGCCATCACCTGTGACGGCGGCCAGTTCCGTGTCGATGTCCACGACACCTCGTGCTTCCTGCCGGTGCCGGTGAAGGGGCCGCCCGACACCGAGACCGGCCGGGGCCTGCTGCTGGTCGCCAGCCTGGCGACCGAATGGGGCTTCTACCCGACCCCCGCGGGCAAGGCCGTGTACTTCACGCTCGCGTTCGATGCCTACCGTGACGAGGACACCGGCCGCAGCGTGCCGCGCGATTGCTGAGGCACGCCAGCTCCATCCCCGCGGTCACCTCGGCGCGAGGGTGCGCAATGCCGCCTCACGGGCGATGTCGGTGCGTGAATGCACGTCGAGTTTTTTCAGGATGTGCGAGACGTGGGTCGCGACGGTCCGCCGTGACAACAGCAGCCGGGCAGCGATCTCCGGGTTGGACAGTCCCTCCCCCACGAATGCGGCGATCTTGGCCTCGGCCGGGGTGAGGCTGTCCCAGCCGCTCTGCGCGTGCCGGTGTTTCGAGCGCGGGCCACGGCGGATGCCGTGCGCGCGGAACATGGCCTGCAGCCGGGCGACATCGGTGGCGGCGCCAAGCGAGGTGTAGATCTCCGCGGCACGGGTGAAGGCGGCCCGTGCCTGGCCGCGGTCGCCGGCGGAGACGAAGGCACCAGCGGCCGCCTCCAGCGCCTTCGCGCTGAGCAGTGGCCGGCCGGCGTCACCATAGCGCTCCGCGGCGGTGAGCAGCCGGGTGGCGTCATGTTCCAGCAGGCCGCGGCAATAGAGCGCGTTCGCCTGCCGGTGCGGGATCTCCGACTCAGCGGCGAGGGCCTCGGCGTGACCCGCGAGGGTCTTCGCGGTGTCCAGGTCGCCGGTGCTGGTGGCGAGGCGGACGGCGTCAGCAAGCAGGTTCTCGATCTCGTCGAGTTCCTCGGTGCTGTCAGCGAACCCGGCTGTCAGCACGGCAAGCGCCTCCGGCAACGCGTCATCGTGCTCACAGTCCAGGCTGCGGGCGAGTGCCAGCGGGCCGATGACCCGGTTCCCGGTCCGCTTGGCATGCGGGGCGGCGGCGGCCAGGTAGCGGCGCGCCGCAGCGGTCTCGCCGCGATGCAAGCAGATCACGGCGGCAATGCCCAGATCGCAGCAGGCCGAGATGGGCTCCTTGAGGTCTTCGGGCAGGGTCTCCACCTCGGCCATGGCCTCGGCCCATTGCCCCGTTTCGAAGAGCAGCTGGCCCAGGGCGCTGTGCGCCTGAACCAGCCGGATCACCGTGCCGACCTGGTCCGCGAGGCGGCGTGCCTGCCGGGCCGCGGCGAAGGCCTCCTCGTAGCGGTCAAATTCGCCCAGGGTGACGGCCTTGTTGATCTGCAGCAGCAGCCGCAGATCGATCAGCGCCGGGTCGCCCTGGGTGACGGCCAGCGCCCGGTCGAACAGCGGCAGTGCGTCGGTCATCTGCGCTGGCACCGATGCCACGATGGTCAGCACGTGCAGGGCCCAGCCCATCGCCCAGTTGTCGCCCGCCTCCGACGCCTCCGCGAGCGCGGTGGCGGCGACCCGGCCGGCCTTCTCGACGTCGCCGAGGTGGTCGTGCGTGCGGGCCGCGAGCACGAGCAGCCGCGCGCGGTGCCGGGCCGAGATCCCGGGGGAAGCGAGCGCCTGGTCCAAAGTGGCCAGGGACTCCGCGAACCGGCCGACCCGCATCCGGCACTGCGCCAGCGTCCAGTGCAGGTCAACGACCAGATCGGGCTCGACGGCATGCGCCAATGCCTGGTTCGCCACCTGCTCGGCCTCGGCCGCGTTACCGGTCCGGTAGAGGGCGTCAGCCAGCCGGCCCACCAGACGGTCGTGCTGGGCCGAGCCGGCCGGGGAGCTCGCGACCGCCTGGCGGAGGAGTTCCGCTGCCACCTGGGGCGCCTGGCCGACCAGCAGCCCCGCGGTGCGGGCCAGCCAGTTCAGCATCCACTCATCCATCGGATCGGTCATGCCGCCTGGCCCGCCGCCCGCCCGCAGCAGCTGCCGGGCAACCCGGTCCGCCGGTGCGCCGACCTCCGCGAGGGCGCGTCCCGCGTCGCGGTGCCAGGCGGCGCGCACCGGTACCGGTATTTCCTCGTACAGCGCCTCCCGGATCATCGGGTGCCGGAACCCGAGGCCGTTGCCGGATTCGGCCAGCACGCCGGCGGCACATGCCTCGTCGACGGCCGGGAGCAGGTCCGCCACGCCGCGGTCCAGCACGATCGCCAGGTCCGGCACAGCGAATTCCACCCCGAGCAGGGCCGCCGCCCGCAGCACCTCACGCACCGGTCCCGAGACAAAGCCAAGACGGTCGGCGATGGCCGCCGACAGCGAGCTTGGCGCGGAAGCGTTCGTCAGCTCGGCGGCTCCCTCCCCGGTAATGGCCACGCTGGAGCTGCGGGCCAGCGCGCCGACCAGCTCAGTGAGGTAGAGCGGGTTGCCCGCCGCACCCTCGGCGAGCCGCTGCAGATTACTGTCGGGCCTGCCGCCGACCAGCGCCGCTACCAGTTCGGTCACCGCCGTCTCGGTGAGCCCGGTGAGCTGGAGCCGTGCGGCACTGCCCACCGCCCGCCGCAGCGCCAGCAGGTCATCCCGCTGTGGCACCGGGCGCATCATCCCGATCAGCAGCAGCGGTGCCTGACGCACCGACCGTGTCAGCCGTCCCCACAGGGTGACGGTGACCTGATCTGCCCATTGGAGATCGTCGATGACGAGGATCGTCGGCTGCACAGCGCACTGCTCGGCGATCAGTGCCAGCAGCTGCTCCGCCAGCGCGGCCGACACGTCCGTGCCGCGGTCGGCGGTGACCTCACCGCGCATGAGCCGGACGATCGTGTTCCGCCGCGGATTGGTGGAGGGCTCGCGCACCCGCAATCCCTCTAGCAGAGGCAGTAGTGGTAATTCCTGCCCCAGCTCGTCACCGGCGCCCCAGAACACCTGACAGCCAGCACCGGCCGCTTCTGCCACAGCCGCCCGCACCAGTGCGGACTTGCCGATGCCTGGCTCCCCCTCGATCAGCACCGAACTGCCCCGGCCCGCAGCCGCCTCCGCTATCAGCCCGGCCAGCATCGCTGACTCGCTGTTGCGGCCGATCAGCGCACCGGCCAGGGTCTCGGTGGGCACGAGCGGAACTTTACTACCAGAAGATTTCGGGAACAAGCTAGTTTTTCGAACCTTTGTTCACAAACCGGGCACGCCAGAGAATGATATATATCGTTTACCCGGCGTTTCCCGCGCCGCGTCATGAAAGTTGCACGCGTTCTTGCATCGCACGGTCAGCGTACTATTTCCCAGCACGGTCTGATGAATATTTCCTGCAATAGGGCAGTGTTAGTTTTAATGAAGGTATCATTATTCAAAAAATAGTCAGATAATAGCTATCTGGAGTGCATGGAATTACCAGGGAGCGGGGAATAACCTCACATAAAGCAGGTACCCCGAGGTGGCCGGCAGGGCGGGGC
>Ga0335077_10006977_pt1 | contig 13972 bp, 11 predicted proteins | sample Lox_Sample_31_FD_207151 | JGI IMG/M metagenome (GOLD analysis project Ga0335077, IMG submission 207151) | Soil microbial communities from Loxahatchee National Wildlife Refuge, Florida, United States - Lox_Sample_3.1 | ecosystem: Environmental > Terrestrial > Soil > Wetlands | place: USA...
ACTGATTCAGCGTGAAATTTCCAGAGTCTTGGTCCTCAACCTCTCTGGCAACCCAAGCGGTGCTCACACACTGCCCAGGACATCTTTGTCCTTGACAGAGCCTTCGCTCTTATCGAGGCGCACCCCCGGTTATTTTCGGTCAAGGATTCAACGGTCGAGGGTTATACTCTCCGGTGATGGGGCCCACCCGCCTCTTAGCGTGTGGTGGGGGCGCCATGGGCGGCGCAGCATTCGTTGCCCCTGAGGCCATACTGGCCGGAGCTCTCACGTACATGGCCACTCACTATGTGGAGGAGGTCAATGCCGACAAAGAGTTCCAAAAGGCTATGGAAGCATGCAGCCACAAATGAGATCATAAGCATGCGAACCCCGATGAAGACGACATTACCAGCGCGACATAAAGTTCTGCGGCGAGCTCGGCTAATATGGGTTCCGTTGCTTGCGATTTGGCTGCCTCTGTATCTTAAGGTTCAGCTGTTCCGAACCCACTTTGGGCTGACGTTAGTTGTGCTTTGGCGTCCGCCATATTCCTTGGAGTCGCTCTCCGACTGATATTGGATCGATCCACTGGCGGAGTCGAACGCTGATCTGAGGAGATCAGGGACGGGTGGCCCGGGTCTCCCCAAGGCCAACATAGGTTGGACGTAGGTTCTCGTACGAACTGAAACGAACGTGATGAGATAACCGTGTCGGCTCCAGAACGCCGGGTACACTGGGTGCGCTCAAGCAACCCAAGGCTCGGAGCAAAGGAGCCGAGCGATGAAAATTATAGGTTGTGATTTCCATACGCGCTACCAGCAGATCGCGATGCTGGATGCAGAGACGGGCGAGTTGGTGGAGCGGCGGTTGGAGCATGCGAGTGGTGAGGCGCGTGCTTTCTATGCGGCGCTGGCGGGGCCGGTGCGGGTGGGGATCGAAGCCACGGGATCGACGCAGTGGTTCGAGGCCTTGCTGGCGGAACTGGGGCACGAACTGTGGGTGGGAGATGCGGCGCGAATCCGGGCGCTGGTGGTGCGCAAGCAGAAGACGGACGCGCGGGACGCGGCGCACGTTCTGGACTTGCTGTTGAGCAATCGCTTTCCCAAACTCTGGCGGCCGTCGCCGGTAGAGCGGGATCTGCGGCAGTTGGTTTGGCATCGGCAAAAGCTGGTGTGGATGCGGACGGCGGTGAAGAACCAACTGCACGCGCTGGCGATGGGCCAGGGCGTGTGCCGCAAGAAGAAGTTGTTTACGGCGGTAGGGCGGAAGGAACTGGAAGCTCTGTCGCTGGGGCCGTGGGCTGGGTATCGGCGACAGGAGTTGCTGCAACTGTTCGATCAGTTGGAGCAGGCGCTGGCGAAACTGGATGCGGCGGTCGAGCAGCAAGCCCAGAGTCAGCCGGCGGCGGTTCTTCTGATGACCCATCCCGGGGTGGGGCCCATCACATCCTTGGCTTACGCGCTGACCCTGGGCGACGTGGATCGTTTTGCGCGCAGCCGGCAGGTGGTGAGTTATCTGGGACTGAATCCGCAGGAGTGCAGTTCGGGCGGACGGCAGCGGCTGGGTGCGATCTCGAAACAAGGCAGTGCGATGATGCGTTCGTTGCTGGTGGAAGCCGGACACACGGCGGCGCGTTTGGATCCGCACTTAGGACGCATGTATCAACGTTTGAAGTTCCGTCGTGGAGCTGCGGTGGCGAAAGTCGCCGTGGCTCGTAAGTTGGCCGTGAGGATGTACTGGATGCTGCGCCGCACGGCGGATTACGCGCAGCTGGTTCGCATGCAAGGCAGCCCGGGGGGCACCCTGGTGGGCAAACTGACACCGTAAATGTGATTGGGCGCCTTGCCTCCCCGAGAAGTCGGGGAGTCTGCACTACGAATCATGGTCGGAAGTAAGTGACCGGATAGATGGTTGGTGGAACCAAGCATCCACCGCGGGATTCTGAAAGCGGGCCTTGGTCGCATGAGCAAAACAAAAGCAACACCAAGAGCAACAGCAAATCTTCCACGAAAGGAAAGTCAAAACCTTTCGGTCGGTGGAAGTGTCTCTTGACAACGCCGACACGGTTATAGAGGGGTGCCCCGTGGTCTCGCGGGGTTCGAGACCCGGGTATCGACACCGTCTGCACGATGAGATCTTTGACGAGCGCGGGCGCCCACGCGCCTGCCCTGAGCGCAGTCGAAGGGTCTCGCCGCGTTCGAGACCCCAGACTTTGACTTCCCTCACCCATTTGTGACGCCGGTCCTTGACAACCTCATCCCACAAAAAGATAATCATACTAAAAGCCTAATAGCTCATTGACAATATAGCGAGCGCCCAAGTGCTTGTCTCCCTCATCGGGTGAGAAGGTTCTGCTTTTCACTGAGAACTGAGAACCGGGAACTGAGAACTGCCGTGTAACTCCTTATTCCGGAATATTTTACGTATAAGTCCTTTGTCCGGAATATTTTGCTCGGATTGTACAGCCTAACCTGCTGATTCCGGATATTTTAGCTCGGGAAGGGGGAGGGGGGAGGGGTCCCCCCAGTACCAGATAGTAAACGTCGCGCGGATGCCCCATCCATCGCGCAGGATCTAGGGCGTCGGCACCGTGGCCGGCACTTCGTTGGAATGCTCACTCTCCGCACCGCCGTTGTCCTCGGCAGTCACGACATAGTAGTACGTTTGTCCGGACTGGACATTCCCATCCGAGTAGCTGAGCGCCGGATCGAGCGAGCTTGTGATTTTCTGGTAAGGTCCTCCCGAGGCTGTCCCGCGATAAACGTTGTATCCCACGATCCCGGAGGTCCCGCTCGCCTGCCACGACAAATCAACTGAGTGTTGTGCTGGTGTCACTCCGGTTCCGCTCACTGCTTCCGTGCTCGGGGAATTCGTCGCATTGCTCACAAAAGAGATCGAGCCCGAAGCCGCTCCCGAAGCCTGGGGCAGAAAGGTAACGGTAAACGGGACACTCTGGCCGCTCGACAGCGTGACCGGGAAGCTGACGCCGCTCATGACAAATTCGGAACTCGTGCTCGACGCCGAAGCAAGCGTGATCGGCGATCCCGCCGCGCTCAGCGTCCCGCTCATGACCGCGCTCTGTCCGGTATTGACGTTGCCGAAGTTATAGGTTGACGGGGCAAGCGCCAGCTGTCCTGGCGTCATCCCCGAACCGGAAAGGCTCACGTTGAGCTGACTATCCGCTGCATTCGATGTGATCGCGAGCGCGCCCGTGCTCGCGCCGCCCGAGACCGGCGCGAATGTGACATTGAACGTCAGGCTCTGTCCGCCGTTAAGGGTCACCGGCGGGTTTAGCCCGCTGACGCTGTAAGCCGCGTTGGAAAGGGCGGCCTGCGAGATGGTCACCGTGGCCGAGCCCGTGTTGATCACGCTGGCCGGCGAGGTTTTGTGGTCGCCGACCATCACGGTTCCAAAGGCCACGCTGCCTGGGTTGGCCGCGATCTGGCCGCTCGAGACGCCGGACCCCGACAGGGTCAGTTGCGAGGTCACGGGCGCAGTCCGGTGGTCCTTCCACCAGTTCTGCGTGACGAGGGAGACAACTCCGCTGTCGGTTGCGGCCGAAGGCGGCGTGAACGTCACTGTAAACGACACACTCTGCCCGATTTGGATGCTGACAGGAGTCGATATGCCGCTGATCGCGTAGCCCGTGCCACTGACGCTGGCTTGATAGATACCAATCCGGCGCTTGGTGATGTTCTTGACCGTTACGACTTGGGTCTTGCCACTGCCGACCCCGACGCTGCCGAAGTCAAGGCTGGAAGGAGTGATTGTTACTTGCTGCGCGCCCACCGAGGACGCGATTAGTATGATCCACAAGGTCAAAAAGACGGGAAAGACACACTTCGACACTAAGGTTTTCACTTGCTCACACCTTTTCGCCACGCGTAACTACCGCGCAGCGGGGGGATTGGTGCTGCGCATCTCCCGAGAAGCAATCTTCACGAGGAGATTCGCTTCGGTGATTCTTGTCTGTTAGACCCGCCTCGGCCAGATCACTGGCGTCCATTCGCGGAGGCGAGATAGTGCATGGGTTACTCCTGTGCGAATTTCACCCTAACATGGGAATGTGGACAGCAACGAATGACTAGTGCACGGCAATTTATCTCGTCCAACATCACAGACACGGGGCCCGATCCCAGCTTAGAATACGCCGTCGCCGACGGGACTTGCGGGCATCACAGTGTGCTTGCCCGTAGCTTTACCGACAAAGTCCGTATTAAAAATCAACTTCTATCTCAGTGATGTACACAACCATACATACAAATAAGAATAGACAATGTTTCACGTTGGAACATTCCGCCAGATTGTTGGTGAGCTAGCCGCGGCCTTCGCCGGCCGCCTTCTCTCCCGGCAGGGCGGCGTACACGGCGGGGTCGGCGCAGACTTCGTAGTAGGAGCCGGCGGTCCAGTGCTGGCGGGAAAAGTCGCGCAGGTCGGCTTGAGCGATGCGGCTCTTGCGGATCACGATCTTGCGGAACGCCCCGTTCGCCAGCGGAACGGTCCCCACGAAGAACTCGCGGCGATCGTCAATCCAGTCCGCTTCGCGTGCCCTGCCGCGCGATCTCCTGTCCAGCGCGGCATCGAAAGTCGTGGCCCATGGCGTCAACGAAATTTCCTGTTGCAGCTTGTTAAACGCCGGCTCGCTCAGGCGGATGCCGCCCACGTTGTAATTGATGATGAGTTCTTCGGTTGCGCCCTCGGGGCCGGCGTCGTTGCCTCCGACCTGCATGGTGTAGACGCGGAACGGACCCGCGTCAGACCCGATTTTCTTGCGGATGCGTCTGTTGCAGGAGGAGAGACGATCGCTCTCGTTGATGGCGTCGGAAATCATGATGCGGTGATCGCCGTCCATCAGGTAGAGCGGTGCCGCATCCTGGTAGGCGATGCCCAGGCCCAATTCCATCTGCGGCAGGCCGGAGCGCTCGAGCAGTTCGTTGTATCCGCGCACCAGGCTCAGGATTTCCCATGCCAGCACGCAGGCGCGGCTCACGCCGAGCATGGGCTTGCCTTCGTGCTCCAACAGCGCGACGATGATCGCGTCGCCTTCGAGGAAGACTTTGGCAGCGCCGTATTTCGTCAGCAACTGGTTGACCGGCTCGTAGAAATTGAGGCTGAAGTACGAGGCGGCATTCATACCCTTGGCCATCAGCGAACGCGTCAGCACGGTGGAATCGCGAACGTCGGCCTTGAGGATGACATGATGCACAATCCGTTCCTCTGCGGCTTTCTGCTCTTCCGGTGGCAGAAACTCGTAGAGCATTCCATTGAGGCTGGAGAGTTCGCGAACCTTGTCGTCGGAGATCAAATTGACGCTGTCGAGGCCCGCCGTGATTGCTTCGAGTCCACGGCGGTCGCGGTGGTAGCAAAACAGGTCGCGAAGCAGCCGGGCGGCGATGCGGTTGCGCTCGGCACTGCGCGCGGAACTGACGCGGCCCACCGCGGCGTGAAGGCGGTCGGCGGAGAGGCGGCATTCGGCAACGATCTTCTCCACGCGAGCACACTCTTCGCGGGAGATGAGCGCGTTCTTGATCTGCTGTGGATTGACACGTGGAGCGTACTCGCCGAGCAGGCTCACCGCTTCGTACGACGCCAGTACGTAGGGAAGCACGCCATCCTTTTGCAGGATGCGGGTCCAGACCTCCAGACGGTCTTTGCGCTCCCGGGCGTCGGAGCTGTCGTCGGCTTCACCGGTACCGACGAGCGCGGCAGCGTTCTCCGGGACGTTGAGCGCGAGTTCGAGTTGCTCGTCGTCGGATGGCACCGCATAGCCGACCTCGCGGAGAAAGTTGATGGCCAACTGGCGCAGGTTGGCGAAGCGGTCGGGATCCTTATCGAAATTGCCGAACATGTAATAGTGCTCGGCGCAGAGATAATCGTCGCGGCCGTCTTCAGTGAGGATGAGCGGGTTGAGGAAAAGGCGGTAAGAATCGGTGGGCATCTCCCCGAACAGTGACCGGCGCGTGCGGGCGAGAGTTTCTTTCTCGATTTCGCGCAGCAGGCGGAAGACTTCCTGTCCGGCTTTGCGCAGGATGATTTTCTTGCGCACCTGGAATCCGCCGACCAGTTCCTGGGTTTCGAGCATCTTGAACTGGCGCAGGCCTTCCAGGGACTTCGACTTCATCCGGCACTGCTCGAGGATGCGGGAGAACTGCGACTGTAATTCGCTGCGAATGAATTTGAGGACTGCGAGCCGCCCGAGGAGATCGACCGAAGGATTCTCGACGGCTTTGGCGCGATTCAGGATGGCCTGATGCAGAGTGATCAGCAGGCTCTTGAGATCGGCGGGCGCGGGTTTACGCGTTTTGGCGGGGGCCTCGACTGCCGTCCGCATGAACGAGGGCCGTCCGACCGCAGGGACATCCATCTCGAGCAACGACTCTACTTCTCCAAAACGGCAGATCAGGCGGGCAAGATGCACGCCGATCTCTTCGGTGACGCGTGGGCTCAGGTAGACATCGTAGCGAAGATTATCGACGCCGAGTTGCAGATCGTTGAGCGAGATGACGAGCCCATAGAATTGAAGTTCGGGCAGGCTGGGAGGCTCGGAACTTCCAAAGCGAAATATCGGTAGCCTCGGCATCGGTACGTGGAGGCAGAGTTCGGCGGCAGGCTAGCCGCGCGAGTGCACAGGACTCGGACGCGGCTTGCAAATCACTGAATCTGCGACACTAAGGTGGAGGGTAGCATTGGTGACCGGGGAGCCCAAAGTTACCCTAGTTTGGGCTTTGGAATGAGGGTTATAGCCTTCATTGACTGGCCAGTCGGGCTCGTTCGAATTCGTCGCCCTTCTTCCAGGTGATCGGGGTCGATTGGTTGGCGGCCTCCCAGCCCAGGGCGAAACCGAAGCGGGCCATGGCGGCGTCGGAGGTGTAGTCCATGCCGGGACGGTATTCATCGCTCGGCTGATGGTAGCGATTCCTGGTGTAGTCGGCGTCTTGCGCCAGGCCCCAGGCTTCGTCATGGTGCTTGAACTTCATGCCTTCGTTGATCGAAAACGACGGGATGCCGACGCGGGCGAGGCTGAAGTGATCGGAGCGATAGAAGTGTCCGGCTTCGGGGCGCGCATCGGGCCGGATGGTGAAACGAAACTCTTCGGCCAGGGCCTGCACGACGGGGTAGAAGCTGGTGCGCTCGGCGCCGGCGACCTGGACTTCTTCCGGGGAGCCTAACGGTTTCACGTCGTCATAGTTGAGATCGAGCTGGACCTTTCCGGCAGGAATCGGCGGGTGCTTGCCGAGATATTCGGAGCCGAGCAGTCCTTGTTCTTCGGCGGTGACGGAGGCGAACAGGATCGAACGGCGCGGCTTCTGTTGGGACTGGCCGTACGTCCGCGCCAGTTCAAGCAGAATGCCACAGCCGGTGCCGTTGTCCATGGCGCCGTTGTAGATGTTGTCACCGGGCATGTCGGGGCGGATGCCGAGATGGTCGTAATGCGCGGTATACATCACGGCCTCATCCTTCAAGTTCTTGTCAGCGCCGGGGAGAACGGCGATCACATTGTTCGATTCAAACGGGCGGATCTTGCTCGACATGTGCGCCTGCAGATGCACGCCGAACGGCACGGGTTTGAAGTCACGTGATCGCGCATCGGACATGAGTTTGTCGAGGTTCTGTCCGGCGGAACTGGCGAGATTGCGGGCAACGTCAAGTTGAATCCAAGCGGCGGATTTCAGCTTGGGAGTGCCGTCAAGTTTCAGATACGACTTTTCGCCGGAGTTGGAATTACGCACGACTTCCCAGCCGTAGCTGGCCATGTCGGTCTTGTGGATCAGGATCGCGCCGACCGCGCCTTTGCGGGCAGCTTGCTCATACTTGTAGGTCCAGCGCCCGTAATAAGTGAGCGCCTTGCCGTGGAAAATCTTGGGATCGTCGGCCGGCTGGTTGACCAGCATCAGCAGGACTTTGCCTTTGACATCGACACCTTTGTAGTCGTCCCAGTTGTATTCCGGAGCTTCGATACCATAGCCGACGTAGACGATCTCGGCGTCGATGTCGGAGGCAGCCTGCTGCGTCTGGTCATAGGCGACGTACTCGTCGAGGGGCTTGAGGTCAGTGGCTTTGCCGTTGGCTACGAACGCAAAGCGCATGTCGGCAGCGGGCGTGATGCCGACCATCGGGACCTTCTGCATGTAGGTGCCCTTGTCGCCGGCGGGCTTCAGACCGTAGAGAGCGAATTGGGCCGCGATGTACTCGGCGGCGACGTCGCCGCCGCGCTGGCCGGTGCCGCGCCCTTCGAGGAGGTCGCTGGAGAGGAAGCGGACGTGGGTCTCAATGTTCTCGGGCTTGATGGCCTGCATGGCATTGATCGCAGGACCGGCCAGGCGATGGGAGACGGTGCGCATCCGGACAGGCTTGAGTTGGGCGGAGACGTTGGCAGCCAGAAGCAGGCTGGCGGCGAGCACGATGAGGCGGCGAAACAGCATGCAGGGACCCTCGAATCAGTTGTTAACCAATGTGACCCGATTGTAATGGAATGGCGCCATTCTGGCGGTGTTACAAAAGCTGTGGCACACCGGCGCTGATAGAGAAAGGAAAGGCTGTCTCGCTTGGTTATGCCTTCTGCGTCAGCCGAGTTCCAATATGGGTCTGCAGGCTAGCGAGATGCACCGACGTAACCTTGGGTCGATCTCGGCCGACGGCTAGTATCGCCCCAGGGATATCGTCCCGTCGAGGCTGGACCGTGAGCGTTATCAACCGCCCTGAATCTGAAGTGAAGTGCCGCCTGGGCATCTCTTTGCCTTCACTTATCTACAAGCTTCTCGTTCTTATTCTGTTATTAGCTGCACTTCCAGCTTTCGCGAGTGCTACGGCTTCATCTACGGGTCGTCATTCCTGCGTGATCTCGGATATCTACAAGCCGGGTCTAAGCATCGATGCCAGCACCGACGTCCGAGCGCTGCAAGCGTATCAGAACGCGGCAGCACATATGCTCAAAGATCACAGATTCGCCGAACTCGATTGTCTTGCCGACGGTCTGCGAACAAGAAGGGAAAGATTTCCGGGAGGCATGTGGAAGCTTCATGTGATGTACGGCGGTTTGGCCTCACCCAACCTGTTCCCTGTGCATTCGACCGAAGGGGAGTGGCGCAATCATCTAGGAAGCCTGCGGCAATGGGTCGCGAATCGCCCGAAATCGGTGACCGCACGCGTGGCGCTGGCGTCGGCACTGATGGGCTATGCCTGGACCGCCCGGGGTCACGGATTCTCGGACACAGTAAGTGAGAGCGGTTGGGATCTTTTCGTTCAGCGCGCGGGGGAGGCAAAACGAGTACTAGATGGCGCCTCGCGCCTCGGCAAGAAGTGTCCCGAATCGTATGCGGTCATGTTGACCGCGGCGGTGGCACAACAATGGAGCAACTCTCAGATCCGGGCTCTCTTCGACGAGGCAATCACAGCCGAGCCAGAGTACTACTACTATTACCGACTCTACGCGCAGACCCTGCTTCCAAAGTGGGGCGGAGCCGAAGGAGCAGTTGACAGGTTCTTACAGCAGTCCGCCGACAGTCTTGGGAGTGAGAAGGGTGACATTCTTTATTTTCAAGTAGCAACCAACTTGATCTGCGGCTGCAACGACGACCAAGGGCTGAAGCTGTCTTTGCCACGAATCGAGCGCGGATTCAACGCGGTCGAAAAACAGTTCGGAGCTTCAATGCTGAATCTGAACCTGCTGGCGTCAGCGGCGACTCATGCCGGGGAAGGCGACCCGGTACTCGCGGACAAGGCATTCCGTCGCATCGGTGATCAGTGGGATCGCGAGACATGGAAAAAGCAAGAATACTTTGATTCGGCCAGGGAATGGGCGGCCAATTACTCAAAAACTATCCTGAAACAACGTTCGATGGAAGCGGATGCCGACAGCAGCACGAAGGGAGTGGATGGTGCTCGCTATCAGTCCACGGTGGAAGAGAAGCTGCACGGGATCGCCCAACAATGCGCGAAAGGCGGTGGAGCGTTTCCTCAACAGTTCGAAACGCTGGTTCGAATCGGAGCCAAAGGCAACGTGGAAGAGGTGAAGATTTACGCCAATGCCCCCTTACCGATTTGCCTGTACCAGACTCTCATGAGCAGCCGCGACGGGGACGCGCTTTTTGGGCCGCCTCCGCAAGCGCCGTACTCGATAAAACTCGACCTGGACGCCGCTACGCTGGCACCAGCGGTGTCGAAGCAGTGAAGTACTCTTCGGTTACTAAGCGTTGTCCCGCGACCGCGGGATCAGTTTTTTGACCCTCAACCGGCGCGGAAGTCGCGGATGTCTTCTCCGGGCTTGAACAACTGCGGCGGCGGAGTTTTCTGCGCGTCGGAGAGCTTGCGGTTCAGGTCTTCGATATCTGTCCTGACCCAGCCTACGCTGGAGATTTCGATTTCGTCGTCCTGGCCGATCAGGAACCAGGTGGGGACGTTGGTCAGGCCGTAGGCGTTTGAGACGGCATAGCCGTTGGGATCGTCGAGAAGCGTGGGAAACGTGACGCCGTACTCTTTCAGGAAGGCGTTCGTGTTGCGCTGGTCGTCTTGCGAGATGCCGACGATCGAGACCTTCTGATTGCCGTGGGCTTTGTGCACGCGCTCAAGGAACGGGAAGGCGTACTGGCAGACCGGACACGACACCTTGAAGAAGGCGGCCACGACCGGGCCTTGCTGGAGTGCGTCCTGCAGGTTGAACTTCTTGCCGTCAACGGCGGTGAGAGTGAAGTCGGGAGCTTTGGTTCCGGCTGTCAGAGCAGCCATATCGCGTCGTCCTCCGAACAGGCGATCCAGGAATGTCATGAAATCAGGTTACAGGGCACAGGTCACGGGGAATCCAATCGCAGTGCATATTGAAACCATGAAACTCTGACAGCTGCGTATTAGATGATGTCAGCTGCCTTGAGGATTTTACGCGCCAGGCCGGTGATTGGCATGTGGGGAATCTGCGGGATGGGGATCCATTTCCCTTTCGCCGCTGGCGCGGTGTCGCGTTGCACGTGGACGGTGTAGTCGGTGTTGGTGATGGAATGGTGGAAGGTGCGCCACGGCGTGGGCGAATTCGAGGACACATTCTTTCGCCCCTTCGGGGCTTTCCCGGATCGACCGCTGTTCCCACGGCTTGCGCCGTGGGCTGAAATCTTTCGCCGCTTCGCGGCTGCGACAGGCGTCGCTGCCAAGGTGCCGGGCGTGGGCGCCCGGCGCTCCATTTTCGGGTGGGGCGATTCGGGTAGTTCCCACATGCCGGGCATCAGGGATGCGGTTGCGGGACGTTGGACGAGGCGGATGTGGCCGTCGTATTCGAGGAGGGTGAACCAGATTTCTTTTTTCGCCTGACGGAGTGCAGGGGCACCACGTTGGACCGTCGCTCCTGGGCCGGACTTCGGGCGGGTGTTGCCGCCGGGGATAGGCGATGATTTCTCGTCCGAAGCTGGAGTGTCTTCCCTTGCAACGCACCATTCTCTTACCGGACATGCGCCGCACTTTGGCTGGCGCGGCGTGCAGACCGTGGCGCCTAATTCCATCATGGCCTGGTTGTGGTCACCGGGGCGGGACTCGAGCAGGAGCGCCTGGGCTTGCGTCCACGTTTCTCCGTACGTAAGAGGGCGGCCGGTCAGGCGCTCCAGAACGCGCTCGACGTTGCCGTCGACGACCGCGACTGGTTCTTCGAAGGCGATGCTGGCGATCGCGGCGGCGGTGTAGCGTCCGATACCGGGAAGAGACTGGAGTTTCTCGGATGTGGTTGGGAATCGGCCGCGGTGGTCTTGCACAATGGTTTGTGCGCACTGGCGCATCATGCGGGCGCGGCGGTAGTAGCCGAGTCCACTCCAAGCGGCGAGCACGGCGCTTTCGGGGGCGTTCGCGAGGGTCCTGAGGTCGGGGAATCGGTCGAGAAAGAGACGATAGTGTTCCAAGACGGCAGCGACGCGCGTCTGCTGCAGCATTATTTCCGAGATCCAGATGCGGTACGGGTCACGAGTTCTGCGCCAGGGAAGATCACGGCGATTGCGGTCGTACCAGCGGAGGAGTGCGCGGCGGAAGGCGGGGACGTTTTTGCCCGTATGGGGAGACAGGGCGAGCCGCGTCTCTACAGGTTTGGCGGCAGCGAGGGTGGAGACTGACATTTATGGCTGCGTGACGCTGTGGGCGATCATCATCCAGCCGGACTTATGTTCGTGCCAGACGGTCATCATGTGTTGCGGGGTCGAGGGCAGCGGCTGCCCGGCGGCGGTCCCGTTCAGCGTGATGGTGTAGGTGACGATGAAGGTGGGACCGGTCATTTCGGTCTTGAGATCGCCGATGGCGAAGTCAGTCAGCTTCCACTGGCGAATCTGATCGAGGGCGGCGGTACGGTCGAGGGTCGCGCCGGGGACTACGCCGACGTAGTTCGATGCGATGATGCGCTCGATTTCGGTCCAGTCGCCGGCCTGCACTTCTTTCCAGAACATGCGCTCCATGGCTTCGCCGCCGGTAGCCTCAGAAAAATTGCGGGCCGGGTGTTCCTTAGCAATAGTACAGGCCACGGAGAGCATCAAAGAAAAAAGGATCGGCAGGGCAGCGAGCCTCGGGCGCATGCGGGGAATTGTACCTTGGAGCGCAGCCGCGAGCTACGAACTTCGGCCTGCGAGCAAGCAGGTCGGGATTGCTCGAAGCTGGAGCCGGGTGGCAGAGCAGATTCTTCCCGATTGACCGGGCGGAGGCGGAACCCGATAATGAAAGACGCCTGGCACCGCGACAGACGCGTGAACGACAAGCCGCTCCGGCAGGATCCGTATGACCGAATTCAACCGCAAGGCGGAAGAAGCCTCCGCTCGCTTCAATCGCTCGGTGGCGAATATCGCCGAGACGCTGGAGAAGGAAACTGCCACCCTGGTGGTCTACCTGAACGACGAAGTGGTGCCGGCAGTGCGGGCGCATTCGTCGAAGGCGCTGCGAACGGCGGCAGAGAAGTTGAGCGAGTTCGCCGACTATCTGGAAACGCAGCGCGAAAAGAATTCCTGAGACTCCTTCCCTTCCCTGTTCCAACACCATCATCACGGACCTTTGCGCCTTGTCTTCTGCTCCTGCTTAGCGCAGCTCTGTTGAGCGGATGCGGCGGAGGGAAGAAGACACAGGTGAAAGTGCCTCCGCCTCCTCCGATTCCGCAGAGAGAACCGGGCGCGGAGCCGGCGACTCCAACGGTCAAGGGCCAAACTCCGACACAGCAGAGAGATGAAGACGAGAAGGTGGAGGTGCCCGCGGATGCGAAGGTCCTGTTCGAGGAAACTGGGATGGCGAGCTGGTATGGGGCTCCCTATCACAACCGGCGCGGCTCGAACGGCGAAATCTACAACATGCATGCCATGACGGCGGCACATCGCACGCTGCCGCTGGGGTCCATTGTGCGCGTGACCAACGTGAAAACCGGACACAGCGGGGTCGTGCGGATTACGGATCGCGGGCCGTTCGTGGAAGGGAGAATTCTTGATCTTTCCCTGGCCGCGGCAAAGGCGCTGGATGTGTATCTGCCGGGCGTGGCGAAGGTGAAGATTGAGGTTCTGGAAACGCCGTCGCCGCTGGAAACGGGCGGGCGATGGGCAGTACAGATCGGATCATTCAGTGACGAGAAGGGCGCCAAGGAATTGGCCGACCATCTGCAACGCCGCTATCGCACGGCGAACGTGCTGAAGTTCGGGAGCCCGGTCGGAGACTGGTGGGTGCGCGTGCGTGTACAAAATGATGACCGCGAGCGGGCACAGGCTCTGGCCAGAGAAACGGAGACGCCCGAGGGTTCGGTGTTCCTGGTACGGCTTGACTGATTGTCGTCTGCAACAGGTTACTATTATTGTTGCACCCGGAGTTTTTCGTTTCGCCGGCTACGGCGAACAGTGTTAGTGTTTTGGGTCAGCTTGAATTAACCTCCCCGGCGCACACTTAGTCTGCAACTTCAGCAGGACGGAATCGGCCTATGGTGAATTGTCTGTTTTGCCGCATCATTCGCGGCGAAGTGCCGTCCAAAAGAGTTTACGAGGACGAACACATTTATGCGTTT
>Ga0335077_10006978_pt1 | contig 13971 bp, 13 predicted proteins | sample Lox_Sample_31_FD_207151 | JGI IMG/M metagenome (GOLD analysis project Ga0335077, IMG submission 207151) | Soil microbial communities from Loxahatchee National Wildlife Refuge, Florida, United States - Lox_Sample_3.1 | ecosystem: Environmental > Terrestrial > Soil > Wetlands | place: USA...
CTGCTGTAGAGATAAACCTGTAAGAAGAAACGGTTTCTTCAAGATATTTCTTTTTAGAAATCCAGATCTGTCAAGGAGTTAGACGAGTCACATTCGCAGCCTGAGGTCCTTTCGTGCCATCAACGACATCAAATTCAACCGCTTCCCCTTCCTTCAAGGTCTTGAATCCTTCGCCTTGTAACGCGGAATAATGCACAAACACATCCTTTCCATCGTCTAATTTTATAAACCCAAATCCTTTGCGGTCGTTAAACCATTTCACCGTGCCTTTGCTTTTCACAAGCCCCCCTTTCTTTACGCGGACGTTATGAAGTAACTATACGAATAAAAAAACCGCGGCATGGATTTCCCGCGGTCTTGTTGAAGCCTCACGCCATTTTTTTTCCACAAAGGACGACAATATTTTCTAAATAAATACTGCAACCCGGTCATAATTAACACAGTCATTTTTCATTGTCAAGATTTTTTTCCGGCGGTGATTCGGATCGTCTTTACAAATCCCGACAATTTCGATATAAATGAACCATGTGGAAACTTCTGGATCGCTACGTCTTTTTCGAACTTCTGACCCCCTTCGTGCTCACCCTATCGGCCTTGATGATGATCCTGCTGATCGAACAAATGGTGCAGTTGACCGACCTGTTCATCAACAAAGGGGTATCCTTTTCGACCGTCGGGAAAATATTTGTCTATCTCCTTCCCACCTTTCTGGTCATCGCCATTCCCATGGGCGTTTTGATCGCAACGATCATCAGTTTCTCGCGTTTAATGGCGGACCATGAAATTACCGCCTTGATGGCCAGCGGTGTCAGCCTGTCCCGATTAGCCTTTCCGGTGCAAGTTTTCACGGTCCTGACCTTCGCCTTGACGTTCAGTCTGTCCGCATGGGCCCAGCCGTGGGTTGGCCACTCGATGAAGTCGGCCGCCATGGATCTGTTGAAACAGGAGTTTTCGTTGGGGCTCGAGCCCGGCATTTTCAACGAGCCCTTGGACAACATGATGATCTATGTCGATGACATGCCGGAGCCCACACGGCTGAAAGGCATCATGATCTACGATCTGAGGGATTCGGCCCAGCCGGTTCTGATTTTGGCGCAGGAAGGGACGATTCTGAGCGACCCGACGTCGGACATGGTCGGCCTTCGATTGCTCAACGGCAGCCAACACCGTGAAAGCGGCGATCCGTCCCGCCATCAATGGATCACGTTCAAAAAATACGAATTTAAACTGGATCTGGCGGCCATCGCCAAGCGCTCATCCGAAGACACCGATACCTCAACGAGAATCCAGCAGATCAAGGCGAAAATGACCGCCGCTCAAACTCTGGATCGCAGCGAGCTGAGAACGCTGGAGGAATATTATAAAACCTATTCCTTTCCCTTCTCCTGTCTGATTTTCGGGATGATCGGGATTCCTCTTGGATTGGTGATTAAACAAGGCGGCCGTCTCGGCGGTTTTGCGCTCGGCATCGCCATGGCCCTGCTTTATTATCTGTTCATGATGGTCTCGGATTTCCTGGTTACGTCCCTCTTGTTGCCCCCGTTGATCGCGGCATGGGCGCCGAATATACTTATGACCCTCCTCGCGATCTTCTTTATTGCGGGACCCAGCCGGGGGCTGTTCATCCAATCGCTTCGGCCCGGCGGGCGATGAGGGAGGCATTCACCATGCCTATTTTACTGAAATATATCTTCCGCGAATATATCAAGATCCTGCTCCTCTGCCTGGCGATGCTCGTCCTGGTCTACACCACCATCGACTTTTTCAGCAAGATCGGACGGTTGATTCAGGAGAACGCTTCATTCCCGCTCATTCTTTTATACTTCGGACTTAAAATCCCGAAGACCGTTTTTGATGTCGCACCGATCGCCATGCTGGTAGCCACACTGATTCATCTGGGTCTCCTTTCCAGGCACAACGAAATCGTCGCGATGAAAAGCAACGGGGTTAGCCTGCTCTATGCGACCGCGCCGATACTGATCCTCGCATTCGCACTCAGCCTTTTTCTTGGTTTGTGCAACCTTTCCTTCGTTCCCCTGACAAGGCAAAAGACGGACTTCGTACGTTTTGTAAAAATAAAAAAGTTCGCCGAGCAAGCCTATTACGGTCAAAGCCAGCTCTGGTTGCGCGACGGACGTCACACCTTTCTCAATATTCGTCTGGCCGATCCGATCAACCGCGTATTGCACGATGTGACGATTTACAAGGTTCGAGACGACTTTACCCTGGAAGAACGGATCGAGGCCAAACGCATCCAATACGAAAACGGAACGTGGACCATGTATCAAGGTCGGGCCCTCGACTTTTTAACGGATGGGAATATGACTGAAAGCTCTTTTGAAAAACAGACGGTCGCGCTGGAGCGGAAGCCGAAAGAATTTAAAGGTCTGGACATCGACACCGATAAAATGAAGTTCAAGGAGCTCAACCGATACATCAAGCTCCTGGACAAGGACGGCTACGACGTCCGACGTTACCGGGTGGATCTTTATAACAAGGTTTCCCTCCCTTTTGTCAATTTCGTGATGAGCTTGATGGCGATCCCGTTCGGTTTGGTGGAAACAAGATCACGGGGAATCGCGCGGGGAGTCGGCATCAGTCTGTTGATCGGCAGTTGCTACTGGATCGTTCTTTCCATTGCGCTCGCGCTGGGCCACGCCGGATTGATCCCGCCGTTTCTGGCCGGCGGGACGGCCAATGTTCTCTTTCTCGCGGTCGGACTTTACCTGTATCTTGGTATCAGGCAGTAATCCCGCAGCGGGGGGTGTGCTTTCACGTTGGTTCGGAAGGGCCATTTCAGGAATCCCGATGGTTCTCATGCCGATGGGGCGGGGTTTCCTCCGTCGGGTTCCGGCGGCATCGTGCGACCGCGATCGCCTTCATCCAGATAGATGATCGCCTGCTTTATCACCTCCTGAACGCCGGCCAGCACTAGGACGTCCTCCGCTTCCAGAATGAACGATCCGCCCGGATTGGATCGGGTCTCTCCTTCTCGAATCACGGCGACGATGATCGCGCCGGTGCGAACCGGCAGCCCCAGCTGGGCCAGACTCTGACCGACCGCCGGCGAATCCGGCAGCAGACGATGCCGGAACACTTCGACTTCGGGCGGGAGGATCTCTTTCGTGATCATCGGCTGGATCGCGGCGCGTGTCAGGCTGGAGTAACCTTCCCGCCGGATTTCGTCCTGTTTCAGCGTAATCTGTCCGCGAGGAACCCCGTGTCGGTTGAGGACGAGCCCGGCGATCTCGACCGAACTTTCCAGTTCCTCCGGCACCACGTCGTTGGCGCCCAACCGGTACAGTTCGTCCAGGTCCCGGACGTAGCGCGAACGTGCGATGATCAGCAACGACGGATTCGCCTGTCGGGCAACGTGCAAGGCCCGGCGCAGCGCAAACGGATCCGAGAGGGCCAGCACCAGCGTCTTGGCCGTGTCGATTCTCAGATGACGGAGCACTTCGGGCCGCGTGACATCCCCGAAATAAATCGGAATATTTTGGGCGCGGCCCAATCGGACCAGATCCCCGTGGATATCGACCGCGACATAATGAATCCCCGCTTCCGTCAGGGCCTTCGCAAGATTTTGGCCGTTAAAACCATATCCGGCGATAATGACATGTTCCTTCATCGCCAGATCCTTGGGCTGCAAATTGTTCATTTGCCGGGTTCCGAACAATCTCCGGAGAGGACGGAAGGATTCGGCCCGATCGGACAGCGGCGGCCCCACCCGGATGGCAAAGGGGGTGGCGACCATGCTCAGGATCGAAATCGCCAGAAAAAGTTGATACGGTTTCTCGCCCAGCACGCCCTGATCCTGTCCGAATTGGGCCAGGACGAAGGAGAATTCCCCGACCTGGAACAGCGCGAGGCCCACCAGGGCCGCGACGCGGATGGGATACCCCATGACCAGGGTTACCCCGCCCGCGACCAGTCCTTTGAGAATCATTACGGCCGCGGCCGCACCAAGAATCAGGACGGGATCGTTCACCAGAATGCGAAGGTCAAGCAGCATCCCGATCGAGACGAAAAAAAGACCGTTGAAGCTGTCCCGAAACGGGGTCACTTCGGCCAGCGCCTGATGGCCGTATTCCGACTCCGAAATCACCAGCCCGGCGATGAACGCCCCGATGGCCAACGAAAGGCCGATTCGGGATGTGAGCCACGCGATCCCAAGACAAATAAGGATCACGGCGATCACAAATATTTCCCGGTTCCGGGTCCGGACAACCCACATCAGAAGCTTCGGCGCGACCCATCGCGCGGCCAGGAGGAGAACTCCAAGCAGAAGCACCATCTCCACCAGGGTGAGGAGGATCGCGCCTGTTGATTCCGACCTTCCGTTGCCGTTTCCCAAAAAAGGCGTCACCAACATCATCGGGACCACGATGAGATCCTGAAAGATCAGGATCCCGACCGAAAGCCGGCCGTGCGGCGCGTCCAGTTCGTTTCGGTCCATCAAAATTTTCAGGACGATCGCGGTGCTGCTCAGCGCCAACAGACATCCCCAAAAGATGCCGGCCTTGATCGATTGCTGAAGACCCAAGAAGACCGAGGCCGTCAGGACGATCGTGAGGCCGACCTGAAGCGCGCCCCCGCTCAGAGCGAAGGCGCGCACCTGCGACAGCCGCGCCAGCGAGAACTCCAAACCGATCGTGAATAAAAGCATGACCACGCCGATCTCGGCGAGAACCCTCACCTGGCCCACATCGTCGATGAGGTTCAGACCGTAGGGTCCCACGACCACGCCGGCGATCAGGAATCCGATGATGGAAGGAAGCTGGATGCGCTGGAAAATCAGGACGACGACGATGGAAAACCCGAAAATGACCACCAGATCCTGGAGAAATTCGATAGGAGGCATATCCTCTGACTCTGGACCCGCCGGCTCGCAAGGGCCTTCTCCCCTAGACGAACAGGCCGCGATTCGGCGGGGCCATTACTTTATCAGCCGCTTCAGATAAAAAAACCTCGCGTTAAAGAAACCCGCCATCGGGAGAAAGACGACCGAAAGCACATTTAATTTGGGGGTGTAGATGACGATCAGGCCCGCGAAAGCAAGCCAGCCGATGAGATACAGATAAGGCACGGCCCAACGCCCGGGATGTTCGACCTTAATCGGATCCCCGAGCTTTTTGAGTTGGCGGGACAGCCTTAACTCGGCCCGCCGCATGCGGTCGGCAAAATAGTCCGGATGCGTATTGTAAAGATAATGTTGATAGCCGGCCTGGAAAAGTCCCACAACCAGACCGGACGACAGCAGAATCAGACTGTCGATGAGAAGTTCCGTCAAGGGCCGGCCCTTGAACATCAAATAGAGGAGGCTCCCGTAGCCCAGGATCAGCGAGATCAGTCCAATCAGCGCGGACGAGTAGACCAGCGAGCTCTTCAGATAGCGGGCGGCCTGCCGGTGCTCCTGCTCAGCTTTTTTGACGGTGATGAATTTCGGCATCGGCGGTATCGGACGGCGCGGGTTGGTCGGACTGTTCGTCGGCTTTGTTTTCGGTCTTGATCCGATACTTTTCAAGCGCCCAGTTTCCCAGATCGGTCATTCGGCAGCGCTCGGAACAAAACGGTCGAAACGCATTGCTTCTCCATTCCACCGATTTATGGCAGATCGGGCATGGGAGTTTCATGGAAGAATTATACGGCAACAGGGTCCGCGTTGCAACAGTTGTCCGGTCGATGTAAAAAACCGAAAAGGATCACCCTTTCGATGCGGAAGGGCGCTCCCAGAGCGTCTCCCGTTCCCCCCCCGCCCGGCCGATCCAACGGGCCAGCACAAAAAAGGCGTCGCTCAAACGATTCAGATATTGAAGGATCGTCGGAGCCACCCCTTCACGGGCATCCAGCCGAACGCAGAGCCGCTCGGCCCGACGACAGATCGTCCGGGCCAGATGAAGAAAAGCCGTGACCGGATCACCGGCCGGCAAGATAAACTCTTCCAGCGGTTTTAGTTCCCTCTGACAGGCGTCCATCAACTTCTCGAGATGGCTCACTTCGTCGGACGTGATCTTGGGCATGTTCCGGAACCGCTTTTGATCCCGGGGCAGTGTCGCGAGCAGCCCGCCGATATCGAAGAGGCGGTTTTGAATACGGTGGAGTTCGGTCTCAAGCTTCCGGGCCTGGGAAAGCCGCTTCATCCGCGGCCGGTTGAAGGCCCGCACGACGCCGACGGCGGAGTTCAGTTCATCCACGGTCCCATAAACTTCGATGCGCAGATGATCCTTAGAGATCATCTGTCCCCCGGCCAAACGTGTTTTCCCCTTATCGCCGGTCCGCGTGTAGACCCGTGTGATTCTCATCATTCCCCCTTCGCCTCCTTCGCTAAAATCGGATGGTCGCTCCGCCGATGTAGTTTCGCTCCGGAGCCGGATTGAACCCGATCCGGCTGCCGAACGGAAACCCTCCCACCCCTCCGAAATCATCGTACTTACGGTTCAGAAAATTGTTTATCCCGAAAAAAACCTCGCCGTAATCGGCCCGATAACTGTACTTCGCGTCCAAGACCGAATAAGCCGGAAGTTTCTCCTGCTGATTGGCCAGGTCGTTGGCGAGGATCCGATTTCCGACGAATCGGCCCGTCACGGAGAGAATCGAGCCTTGATCCTGCCCCCAGTCCATCGTGACGCTACCCGCGTGTCTCGGAGTAATCGGCAGATGACTCCCGTCAAACGGACCCTGTTGAATTTCGGTCCGGGTAAATGCGTAGCTCCCTCTGACGCGAAACGTCGGAGAGGGCCGGACCGCGGCCGAGGCCTCGATTCCTTCATGCCTCACCTCGGGAACGTTTTCATTTACACCGAATGCCGAAGCGCCGATCGCCGGAGGGACAAAGAGAATTTCATTTTTTACATCCGTCCGGAAAAGGGAAAGGGTCCCTTCGAAGGCCGATCCGGCCTGAATTTTTTCTCCCGCCTCGTACGTGGTCGCCCGCTCCGGATCGAGTTCCGGCGTCACGCCGAAAAGTCCGGTCAGTTCGTCCCGGTTTGGAAAGCGGAAGGTTCTGGACCAGGACGCGAACAGACTCGTGGAAGGCGAGGTCAGGTAGGTCAGGCCGACCGTCGGGCTCCACACGCGAAAGGACCGATTCCCGGACGCTTCGCTCATCGCACTGGCCGTCAGGTCCGTCGTCGCCTGCGAGAACGTAAACCGGGACCAGTCCATCCGGCCGGTCGCATTCAGGGTCAGCGCGGACAGAATCGGAAGCTCCTCGCTTGCGTACGCCCCGATCAACCGGCGCCCGTAATCCGTATTTTCAACCGTGATGAACGGGAAATTGGGATCGGGATAATCGTTAAAGCTTTTCGCCCGGATGGCTTCCTTGAGCAGATCGGTTCCCAACAGGAAACGATTTTCGCCCCCCGCAATCGGACCGGTGATTCGATACTTTCCGGAGAGCGCCACCGACCGGCTGTCGTCATCCAGATTGGTCGAACCCGAATTCGGAATGGTCGTCAGCGATCCCTCGCCGCGAAGGGTTTGGCCGGCCGTCAGCTCCATCCATTGATTCCGATCCAGATACGAATCAAACGCCAGATCGATCCGCCCCTGGTTGGTTCCCGCATGATCCAGAGGGGTCACCGAGCCGCGCCGGCCGACCGTATCGATCTCGTCCTGCGTGAGGCTGCCGGGCAACAAATAATCATTGCTGATATAAGCGGACCGCAAATGAACCGTCGAAAAATCGCTGATCTTATAACTCAGGTTTCCGATATAATTCGACGCCCGGTAATCGCTGTTCTCGCGGTAACCGTCGCTTGTTTCATAGCCGCCGTAAAGATAGTAACCGAAGGCCCCCGAGGTTTCGGAGAGAGCCGCCTTGCGTTTTGAGAAGTCATAGCTGCCGCTTTCATACGACAGGTCCGTATAAGCCTGTTTCGCTCCGGTTTTGGTGATAATATTGATCACGCCCGCGATCGAGTTGTCTCCGTAAAACGACGCGGACGGGCCGCGGACGATCTCGATCCGATCGATGGCCTCAACCGGGATCGAGGCCCAGTCCGGGTTGCTGGTGTCGACCAAGTTGGCGCGACGGCCGTCGACCAGGACGAGTATCCGTCCGCCGTTGCCTCCGCCGTTGTTGAATCCTCGTCCGTCGATGATCATGCCGGACGGCGCGGACCCGCTGGTGTTGGCGACCCAAAGTCCGGCCTCGGTCCTGAGCAGATCTCCGGCGTTCGTCGCGTTTGTCCCGCGGATGTCCTCCTGCGTGATCACGGTGACGTGGGACGGAACCTGGAGGACCTTCTCTTCCTGCCGCGTGGCCGTGACCACGACCGGGTTCAATTCCAACGTGCCGGCGGCATCCTGCGCCGTCGCCGTAAGACCCGTTCCCAACAATAACCCCGTCAAGATTCCCGCACAAACAAATTTCATCCTGCACCTCCTTCCGGTTGCGAAAAGAATGCGTGGCGTTTATATCGGATGGATCGGTCTCCTGACTTGCGGATCGTTCTCCTCCCCGCCTTCCCGTCTCTTTGGAAGGGCTTCTGTTGTCCCCTCCCAACCCGTTCTCAAGACAGTGGCATACCGGGGATTCGTCCCCGCTCACAGTGGCGGCCCCGTCTCCGATTCTTCCTCGCCTAAGCTCGGAATCACGGAGTTCCCGGAATCCATCCGACCGTTTTAAATCTTATAACAAGCCTCCTTTCGTTCTCATTCAGGGTTGATTCAGTTGAAATACCAGCGGCACCTGAACCTGAATCTTTTTATTCCATGAAACGGGCCAATGAGAAAAACGCCCCACCCGCCTCACGGTTTCGACGGCTTCTTCATCCAGAATGCTCGATCGAGACGATTCGAGGAGCCGGATATCCTGCGCTTTTCCTGCGGGATCGATCATGAATTGAACGCGGACCGTTCCTTCTTGGCCTTCTACCCTGGCCAGCCACGGATATCGTTTGGCCTCCTCCAAACGATTTTGAACGTCTTGAAGGAAGCGCGATAACTCATCGGACCTTAGGCCCCCCTCCGCGGTCGGCTCAATCCGGGCCTGCGCGTTCTCAATCAAAGATGACCCGCTCGAGATCGGCCGCTGCTCTTCCGGCGGCGTTTTCACAATCGGCACAGGGACCGTCTCCGATACGGTCGCTTGATTCTCCATGTGCGAGCCGTCTGGGGTTGCAGGCTCACCCGGCACGGAGGATTCCGGTCGAACCGGCACAACGGTCGGCAACACGGGTCGACCTTCAAGCGGTTGCAGGGTCTTGGCTTTGGCCGGACGGTTTTCAATCGGATCCGCCAAGCGGACCTGCACCACGGAAACGGCCGGACGAGTCGGCGGAGGATTTAATAAAAAACAGAAAAGCAGCCCGCCGATCAGTAGATGAAACCCGACCGAAACCGAAACAAATTTCCAAGAAATTCGATTTAACATTCTCATACAATGGAAGGGGGCCGCGGAATTCATGCCTCTTTCCAATCCGGGATCACGGTGACTCTCGGACGACCGGTTGTCGGGTGCGCATCCACCAGAGTTCCGCAACGATAGACCTCTTCGATCACCCGTTCCGTCAACACGTCGGATGGCGTTCCCAGTCGAATGATTCTTCCCTTGTTTAAAAGGAGCAACCTCCGGCAAAGCTGGGCGGCCATGGTCAGGTCGTGCGAGACAACCACCACCGTAATTCCGTCGTCCCGATTCAGTTCCCGAAGCAACCCGTAAATCCCGGCCTGATGGTGAAGATCCAGAAACGTCGCCGGCTCATCCAACAGAAGGACTTCCGCCCGCTGGGCCAAGGCGCGGGCGATGATGACGCGTTGTTTTTCCCCGCCCGACAGGTCGGTGAAAAGCCGGTGGGCGAATGAATCCACGCCCATGCGTTCCATCGCCGACCGGGCGATGCGGTGATCCTCCGCGCTCTCAAAGGCCCATCCTTTCAAATAGGGATAGCGTCCCATCAAAACTATCTCCAAAACGGTATAAGAAAACGCGATGGAGTGATCCTGAGGCACCGTGCTCACCCGACGGGCCAGCGCGCGGGGCGGAACGGTCGAGAGGTCATCCGACCCCAGCCGGACCTCGCCCTCCGCCGGCCGTTGATGCCGTCCCAGAATCTTCAGCAGGGTCGTCTTTCCGGAGCCGTTGGGGCCGATCAGACCGACGATTTCTCCACGCTCGATCGTCAGATCGACGTCCTTCAGGACCCACTCCGTTTCGTACCGAAAACCCACCCCCTTTAATGTATACATGGAAGACATCTCGGGGTCGTGACCTCCTTCTTGAATCATGCGCTCCAATATCTCGATCTTCCCCTCCAGAGAAGGAAAAGGAAAAAAGGCCCGCCGCAGAGCGCCGTAATCACCCCGACCGGAATCTCGGTCGGCGAGATCAGCGAGCGGGCGATCGTATCCGCCGCCATTAGAAAAATCCCGCCCCCCAAAACCGAGGCCGGAAGCAGCAAGCGATGATCCGGCCCGATCACCATCCGAAGGACATGCGGAATCATGATGCCGACAAAGCTGATCAGCCCGCTGACCGACACCACGGCCCCCGTCAACAAAGCGGAAGCGAAAAAGGCGACCCGCTTCGTCCGCTCGGCATCCAGACCGAGGGTGACCGCCGTCTCATCCCCGAGAGCCAGCAGGTTCAACCCTCTGGCCGATTTGAAGAGCACAACCATGCCGGCCAGCGCGTACAAGGCCACCACGGCCAGCGCTTTGAAATCAAGAGATCCCAGATTCCCCATCAACCAGTAAACGATCCCCATTACTTTATCTGCGTCCACCATGTACGTGATGAACATGATCACGGCCGAGAGCATGGCGTTGATGATCACCCCGCCCAGCAGGAGCGTCTGAACAAAAATCCGGCCGTGAACGCGGGACAGGCGATAGAGAAAAAACAGCGTCAGAAGTCCGCCCGTAAAACCGAAGAGCGGCGAGGCCGTCGTTCCCCAGAACGTCACGCTGAGACCCGACAAAAGAAAACAGACGACGCCCAAGGCCGTCCCGCTCGAGATGCCGATCACAAAGGGATCGGCCAGAGGGTTGCGAAGCAAGGCCTGAAGGGTCACTCCCACCATCGCCAGCGTCCCCCCCACCAGTCCGGCGAGCAAGACGCGCGGCAGACGGACATCCAAGAGAATGGCGCCCTTGCCGGGGTCCACCGCGCCTCCCGATCCCGGTGAAAGTCGGGAGGCGAAAATCCGGACGGCTTCCGCCAATGCAATCGGCTCCGTACCGTGGAGAAGACAGATCAGAACCGTGATCATCCATCCCAGCCCCAGGAGAGAAAGAACGGATAGCCATCGTTTGAAGGTGAGCATTTCATCGCCCCGATTCAAAATCGACGGTCGGATGAAGCAGCCGGGCCAGTTCTTCCAGCCCGTCCATGATTCTCGGCCCCGGTCGGTTTAAAAGATCCCGATCGACCTTGTAAATTTTTCCGTCCCGAACGGCGGACAGAGAAGACCATCGACTCCAATACCCCTTCTCTTGATCGGACAGTCGGCGATCGGCGTCCATGGCCAGGATGATCACCTGCGGGTCCTGCTGAATCACGTATTCCATCGAGAGCATGGGGTAGGCCTTCTTCAGTCCCCCGGCGATGTTGATGCCGCCCGCATCACGGATCAGATCATTGAGGTAGCTCCCTTTTCCGATTGAAATCAGGGGTTCCTTATCCACCACGTAGAGAAGGCGGGGCGAGGAAGCCGCCCGCACTCCATTTCTAATCCAATTCAGCCGTTCACGAAGCTGTCGAACTTTTTCCTCGGCCGTTTTCTGAGCGTCGGCGATTCTGCCCAAAACAAGGATCGTTTCGAAAATTTTTTCCAAGGAAGAGGGATCGACCACAAAATACGGAATATGAAATCGCTCGAACCGGGTCAGATTATCTTGTTGGTACGATCCTGCAACGCCGACCACCAGGTCCGGCTTTAAGGAAAGGACTCTTTCGATGTTCGCATTCAACCCGCCCACCTTGGCTTTGGACAAGGCCTCCGGCGGGTAGTTGCAGTAATCCGTAACACCGACGATTCGATCTTTGAGGCCGAGAGAAAAGAGAATCTCGGTCAGGGCGGGCGCCAAGGAAATAATCCGGTCCGGGGACTTCACGAGCCGGACCGAACGGCCCAGATCATCCGTCACGACAAGCGGTTCGGCTTGGATAGGAGAAAATGCGAGGAATACGGAGTAAACGTTGAAGAGAAAAAGAAGAACAGCAAAGACGACTTTAGAACGCATAAAAGATCCTCAAAGGCCAAATACCCAGCCCTTGAGGATTGCACCCTGCTTCTTCACCCTAAGGTGAGCCCGTTTCTCTCTTGTATCGAAAGGAAACGAGCCGCGCATTCAGGCAGGTCTTCTGGCTTGTGGATCGTCCTCCGCCCGCGTCTTCCCATCGTTGTCGGACAGTGACTTTAATGCGGGCATCGTCCCCACTCACAGCGGCGGGACCGCCCCCGATTTCAACGGGGTTCCCTTGGCCTGAATGTGTTATGTGACGCTATCTATAACAGACAACGGAGGGGTTTGTCAACCGTAGATCCCGCCGGTCCGCCCGCGGAATCGCCCCGCGAGCGCCGTCATGGCACTATAGTAATCCTCGACGCCTAAGATAGTCCCGATCGACTTTTTGCGGAGATTCTTCCGAACCGCGTTCCTGAAGAAGGCGTTCCAAATATTTTCCGATCAGATCGCACTCGATATTCACACGGCCGTTGACGCCCTTTAACCCGAGCGTGGTCGCTTTGGCGGTGTGGGGAATAATCGCGACCTGTATATCCCGGTCGGATACCTGATTGATCGTCAGGCTGATCCCGTCCACGGCAATCGATCCTTTCCTGACGCAATACCGCAGCAGGTCCTTCGGGATTTCGATTGTGAAAAAGATCGCCTCGTCCTCCTGGCGGCGGTCCCTGATCCGGCCGACGCCGTCGATATGCCCGGTCACCAAATGACCGCCGAGGCGGCTGTTGACCCGAACGGCGCGCTCCAGATTGACGGCATCCCCCACGTTTAAGGAATCCATGTTGGTGATGAGGAGTGTTTCGGGCGAGACATCCGCCGAGAATTCCCCTTCACTCTTTTCCGTCACGGTCAGACAGACCCCGTTCACGGTGACGCTGTCCCCCAAGGCCAAATCCTCCAGGACGGCTTTGGCCAGGATGGACAATCGGCCGGACTTCTTATCCCGGTTGAAAGCCCGGACGACGCCCATCTCTTCAATGATTCCGGTAAACATGAATCCATCATACCAAAGATTGTTTGGAGCTGTCAAAACCGGGCGGGATGGTGCTGGATGGTAGTTTTCGAGCGACGAACGTCCGTCGATGAGGAAAAATCAACTGAGCATTCCGATCTTGTTCTTGCCCGTCCTCTTCGCATGATAAAGGGCGTCATCCGCCGACTTGATCAGTTTCAGCAGATCTTTTTCCCCCTTCACGCTGGTGGCGACGCCCAGACTGATCGTCAGTTTTCCGGACGGTTGCATCTCTTCATGGGCGAACGGGTACTGCTCCACCGCCTGTCTCAACCCCTCTGCAATTTTCAGAGCGGCGGTGTGGTTTGTTTCGGGAAGGATCACCATGAATTCTTCTCCGCCGATTCGGCAGACGAAGTCCACGCTCCGGACGTGTTTCTTCAAAATCACCGCCAGGCTTCTTAACAAATCGTCCCCGGTCAAGTGCCCGTGGGTATCGTTGTAAACCTTAAAATCGTCGACATCCACAAGAATAATGGAGATGGGATGGTTGAACCTCTCGTTTCGTTTGACCTCCTCACTTAATTTCTCCATGAAAAAGCGGCGATTGTACAGACCCGTCAATGAATCGGTGATGGCCAGTTGCTGGGTCAGCTCGATTTTTTTATCGAGATCTTTCTTCATGCTGGAGATGGATTCTACCATCTGATTGAATTCACCGGCCAGATTTTCAATTTCATCTTTGGTCTTGATCGTCAATCGGTAATCCAGGTTGCCCTGACCGACGGTCTGCGCGCCCCGATGGAGATCCAAGATCGGCCGGATCA
>Ga0335077_10006980_pt1 | contig 13970 bp, 12 predicted proteins | sample Lox_Sample_31_FD_207151 | JGI IMG/M metagenome (GOLD analysis project Ga0335077, IMG submission 207151) | Soil microbial communities from Loxahatchee National Wildlife Refuge, Florida, United States - Lox_Sample_3.1 | ecosystem: Environmental > Terrestrial > Soil > Wetlands | place: USA...
TGCGGCGCTGGCCAAGGCGGCCGAGCTGCTGGACCTGGTCAGCATCCCGCGCGCGCGGCTGCGCAGCTATCCGCACGAGCTGTCTGGCGGCATGCGCCAGCGGGTCATGATCGCGATGGCGCTGGCCGCGGATCCCGAGATCGTCATCATGGACGAGCCGACGACCGCGCTGGACGTCGTCGTGCAGCGCGACATCCTCGCCCAGATCATGGAGCTGAGGCAGCGGCTGGGCCTGTCGATCCTGTTCATCACGCACGACATCTCGCTGCTGCTCGAGCTCGCCGACCGCATCGCCGTCATGTACGCCGGCCAGCTGGTCGAGGTCGGCAGCGCGCACCAGATCCAGCACGAGCCCGCCCACCCGTACACCAAGGGACTGCTGAGCTCGTTCCCCTCGCTGCACGGCGCGCGGCGCGACCTCGCGGGGATTCCCGGCTCGCCGCCGGACCTGCGCAACCCGCCGCCCGGCTGCTCGTTCCTGCCGCGCTGCGGGTACGGCACCGACGCGTGCAGGGAGATCGACATGCGGCTGGCGCCGGTCAGCTCGTCGGCGGACCGCACGCACGTGACCGCGTGCCCGTTCGTGCTGCCCGGCACGCCGGCCCCCGGTCACCGGCCGGGCACCGTGCCCGCCGCGGTGCTGGCCGCCGACGCCGAGCCGGCCAGCGAAGAGGAGGTCGGCTCGTGACTGATCAGATCGAGTCGGCAGCCGCGGAGCGCGGGCCGCTGGCAATGGAGGCCGCCGGCCTGACCAAGGACTTCCGGCTCGGCCGCGGCCAGGTGCTGCACGCCGTCCGCGATGTCTCGCTCAGCCTCTACCGGGGCGGCGTGGTGGCGCTCGTCGGCGAGAGCGGCTCGGGCAAGTCCACCGTCGCGCGGCTGCTGGCAGGCCAGGAGCGGCTCACGTCGGGCACGATCAGCCTGGACGGCGAGCCGGTCAGCCTGCCCACCCGCAAGGCATTCCGGCATTACAAGAGCTCGGTGCAGATGGTCTTCCAGGACCCGTTCGCCTCGCTCAATCCCGTGCACACCGTGCGGTATCATCTGGAGCGCCCGGTCCGGCTGCACCAGGGCAGGACCTCCGCGGCGCAGGTCCGCACCGAGATCGGCAGCCTGCTCGCGCAGGTCCGGCTCACTCCGCCCGACAACTTCACCGGGAAGTACCCGCACGAGCTGTCGGGCGGGCAGCGGCAGCGGGTCGCGTTCGCCCGCGCGCTGGCCGCCAGGCCGCAGGTGCTGCTGGCCGACGAGCCGGTCTCGATGCTCGACGTGTCGATCCGGCTGGAGATGCTCAGCCTGCTCGACGACCTGCGCAAGCGGCTCCGGCTCGCGCTGCTGTACATCACCCACGACATCGCCTCGGCCAGGTACTTCGCCGACGAGATCATCGTCATGTACGCGGGCCAGGTCATGGAGCGGGGCCCGGCCGAGGAGCTGACCCAGCACCCGGCCCACCCATACACCCAGCTGCTGGTCGCGTCCGCGCCAGACCCGGACCGATTCGGCAGCTCCCTGCGCGAGGGCGTCGGCTCCGGCGCGCGCGAGGGAGCGGCCGCACCAGCAGCGGCGAGCGGCTGCCCGTTCAGCGCGCGCTGCCCGCTCGCCGAGGACCGCTGCCGGGCCGAGAACCCGGCCCTGCAGCGCGTCACCCAGAGCCGGGCGGCGGCGTGCTGGCGCCTCGACGTCGCCGCCCCTGATGTTCTCGCCGGCCAGCAAGGAGGTGGGGACGTTACGGACTAGATCAGACCCGACACAGGGGACATTGCTCCGTCTAAATCAGGAAAGGCAATGATGACTAGGCACTACTTGAGCTACCGACGGCTCATGGCCGTCACTGCAGCCGGGCTGCTCGCAGCCGGGCTCAGCGCGTGCGGGTCAGGCTCACCCGCTAGTAGTGGTGGTTCCTCCACCGCGGGCGCCTCCGGCACCCTGGTCATGGAGAGCTCGCCGGAGAGCGCGATCACCCAGGACTTCAACCCGTTCGTGCCGACAGCAGCCCCGCAGGGCATGGGCGCAACCGGACTCATCTACGAGCCGCTGCTCCAGTTCGACCTCGCCGCGCCACCCAGGTACTACAACTGGCTCGCGACGGCGTACACCTGGGGCCCCGGCGGCAAGTCGGTCACCTTCACGATCCGCCAGGGCGTGAAGTGGAACAACGGCAAGCCGCTGACCCCCGCCGACGTCGTCTTCACCTACAACCTGGTGAAGGCGAACGCCGCGATCAACCTGGCCGGCCTGCAGATCTCCAGCGTCAGCTCGTCCGGCAACCAGGTCACGCTCACGTTCCCGACCGCGCAGTACACCAACCTGCAGCAGATCGCGGGCGTGCCCATCCTGCCGCAGGCACAGTGGGGCAGCGCGGGCAGCCCGGCGTCGTTCTCGGACCCGAACCCTGTCGGCACGGGCCCCTACAAGCTGGGCTCGTTCACCCCGCAGGGCTTCACGCTCGTCAAGAACCCGTCCTACTGGCAGTCCTCGCTGGTGAAGGTCGCGAAGGTCTACTTCCCCGTCTACACCTCCAACACCGGCGCGCTGTCCGCGCTGTTCACCGGGAAGATCGACTGGACCGGCAACTTCATTCCCGGCCTGCAGAAGAACTTCGTGAACACCGCGCCGCAGTTCCACCACTTCTGGGAGGCGCCGGGCAGCACCAACGCCCTGATGCCGAACCTGCACAAGTGGCCCACCAACCAGCTGCCGGTCCGGCAGGCCATCAGCGCGGCCATCAACCGCAGCCTGCTGGCCTCCGAGGGTGAGGCTGGCCTGGAGAACCCGGTGACCAACGCCACCGGGCTCACGCTGCCGACGTTCCAGGCCTGGAGCGGACCGGTCGCGAGCCAGACCCTGTCGGCCACCGGCAGCGCGAGCTCGGCCGCGAACATCCTGACCAAGGCCGGCTACAAGAAGAACTCGGCCGGCTTCTTCGCCCTGAACGGCAAGGAAGTCGACGTGACCCTCGTCAGCCCGTCCGCGTACACCGACTACGCGGCGGTCGGCGCGATGGTGGCGCAGGAGCTGAAGGCCGCCGGCATCAACGCCAGCTTCCAGGGCCTCACGGTCACCGCATGGAACGCGGACATGGCAGACGGCAACTTCTCGCTCGCCGAGCACTGGTCGAACAACGGCCTCACGCCCTACAACCTCTACGACAACTGGCTGAACAGCTCGCTCGCCACCGGGAACAACGCGACCGGCGACTACGAGCGGCTGAGCAACCCGACGATCGACGCCGCGCTGGCCAAGCTGGCAGGCGACCAGACCGTGGCGCAGCAGACCGCGGACCTGGTCCCGATCGAGAACTACGTGTCACAGAACCTGCCGGTCATCCCGGTCACCACGGCCTCGGAGTGGTTCGAGTACAACTCAGATCACTTCGTCGGCTGGCCCACGCAGCAGAACCCGTACGAGACCGGGCAGCCTTCTGGCACGAACAACTCGTCCGGCTCCGGCACCGACGAGGTGGTGATCCTGCACCTCAGCCCGAGGACGTAGCTGCCTCCTCAGCTAAGCGGGCCCGCCCCCGGTCTCACCGGGGGCGGGCCTACCCCACCGGCACAGTACCTCACTCTCGTTACACGCCCTGACCAGGGCGGTTACCGCCAGGTGACGACTGGCGGGCGACCCGCGGAACGGTCATTGCCCGGCCGGGTCAGCTGAGGCGCCGCAGGCCGTCGAGGACGAGGCGGAGCGAGTCGATCGACACTGCGGTGAAATCCGGCTCCTGCGGGGCATTCGGCTGGCTCTCCGCGGGACCGGAGCCGGCCAGCCCGGCAGCGGCTTGCCGCCGCCGCGGCGTCACCTGGCGCAGCCCGCCCGGTGCGACGCCGGTGACTGCATTCCGCGCGCGATCACCCGACATGGCCAGCCACGGTCACTCCTTAGGTCAGGGCAGGCACGGCAGCCTGGCGGCCCGGACGGATCGCGGTACCGCTGGCGGCGCGCCGGCCGCGGGCGGTGACATTCGGTGACCGAACCTGTCGCACGCTACTTCGGCGGCGGGCCCGCTGCAAGGAAGCGCGCGCACATGTCGCGCTATGCCGGCCGATGCCGCGCTCCCGGACCGCACGTCCCCGGCAGCCGGTGCGCGCCCGGATCCGTCCGCGCCGGGCGTAGCGTTCTGCCATGACCGACCACGGGGCTACCGCGGGTCAGCCGTCCGTCCGTGCCCTGCTCGAGCGCTGGCGGGCCGACCTCGCGGCCTGGGCAATCCCCGAGTACATCACCGCGGCGGTGACCGAGTCGCCGTGGGTACTGCCCCGGCAGGTCTTCGCCCGGCGCGCGGACAGGCTCGCGTCCGCTCCAGAGGGCCCGTCCTACGAGCGCGAGCGCGCGGCGCTCGACCCGCCGGGCACCGTGCTGGATGTCGGCTCGGGTGCTGGCGCCGCGTGCCTGCCGCTGCTGCCGAGATGCACCGGGCTCACCGCGGTCGACACCGACGCGGACATGCTGGCCCTGCTCGGCGACCGGGCCAGCCGGGCCGGCGTCCGCGCCACCCTGGTGTGCGGCAGCTGGCCCCGCTCGGCCGGCGAAGCCGGCACCGCCGACCTGGTCACCAGTCACCACGTGACATACAACGTGCCGGAAATCCTGCCGTTCCTCACGGCCCTGACGGCAGCCGCACGCCGCGAGGTGGTGCTGGAGATGACCGCAACCCACCCGCTCACGTCACTCAACGACCTGTGGCTGAAGTTCCACGGCCTGCGGCGGCCGGACGGCCCTACCGCGGCCGACCTGCTGGCGATCCTGGCCGCGCTCGGCATCGATGCGGGGCACGTGCGCTGGACGCGGCCGGGCGGCGCGGACTACGCGTCGTTCAGCGAGGTCACCGACGTCACGCGGCGCCGGCTCTGCCTGCCGCCGGATCGTGCGCAGGACGTCGCGGCGGCGCTGATGGACGCCGGGGTAGACCCCGAGCACCCGCTGGACCTCGGCTCGTCCGGGCGGGAAGTGGTGACGATCTGGTGGGCCGGCGGGGCACGGTGACCGGGTAAAGCCCCGGTCTTGGAACGGGAATATCGGCGCTAGTCAGGGGAATATTGGCGGCACCTGGCACCAATCTCCGCTTTCCCCGCGCAGCCGATTTGGCTGTCAGGCCGTCTTGCAGGTAGAGACGATGCAGACAGCGACTGCGATAGGCGGACCCACGATGAACGAGTGGCCAGAGGGCTGGTTCCGGGACGGGAAGGCCGCAGACGGCGGGTCCGCAGCGGGCGACCCGACGGTGAGCATCCCGGCGCGGTCGGGGCCGCCGGGGAACGCCGCCGGACAGTACCAGGTCCGTGACTACGGCACGGCCGCCCCGCCAGGCGCCTGGCCGGACCAGCCGCCGGCCCGCTCGCGGCCGGGCGGCGCCGGCTACGGCCCGCGCGAGCCGGGCAGCGGCGCGCGCGGGCCGGGCAGCGGCAGGCGCTGGCTGCGGCCGCGGCGGATCGCCGCCGCGCTGGCGATCCTCGTCGCGCTCGTCGTGGTCGCTACCGCGGGCCTGTACTTCTACCTGAACTCACAGCTCAACCGGCAGGACATCCTCACCAGCTACGCGGGCCGCCCGGTACCCGGCTCGGGCACCAACTGGCTGATCGCCGGGTCCGACAGCCGGCAGGGCCTGACCAAGGCGCAGGAGCGCAAGTACAAGACCGGCTTCGACATCAGCGGCCAGCGCTCGGACACGATCCTGATCCTGCACATCCCCTCCGGCGGCGGCAAGCCGCTGCTGATCAGCATCCCGCGTGACTCCTACGTGGACATCCCCGGCCACGGCTACAACAAGATCAACGCCGCCTACGCCTTCGGCGGGCCGCAGCTGATGGCGCAGACGGTGCAGAACGCGACCGGACTGTACATCAGCCACTACATGGGGATCGGCTTCGGCGGCTTCGTGAACGTGGTCAACGCCGTCGGCGGCGTGCGCATGTGCCTGCCTGCGGGGCTGCATGACACCGCTTCCGGCGTGGACCTGCACAAGGGCTGCCAGGTCCTCAGCGGCGGCGAGGCGCTTGCCTACGTGCGGGACCGGCACAGCTTCGCGACCCAGGACCTGCAGCGCGAGCAGGACCAGCGGCTGTTCCTGAAGGCGCTGCTGGCGAAGATGACGAGCACGGGCGTGATGCTGAACCCGTTCAGCGCCATCCCGGCGGCCACGGGCACGGTGCACACGCTGACCGTGGACCAGGGCGCCAGCCTGCTCGGCCTGTACGAGGCGGCCAAGGCGCTGCGCGGCGCGCAGACCACCACGGTCCCGATCGCGTCGGCGAGCTACGTGACCTCGGCGGGCGATGCAGTGCTGTGGAACAGGTCGCAGGCCAGGCGGCTGTTCACGGACCTGCAGACCGGCCAGCCGGTCCCCCGGTACCTGATCACCGGGTCCAAGCAGGGCTAGCGGGCACCCAGCGCCGTCACTCGGCTCGGGGGTATCCGGGCGGCGGGCGAGCGAAGCGGCGTGGTGCTGCCAGCGGTCGCGCCCGTGACCGCCGTGCCTGCGTCGCGACCTCGCGCAGGACACTCTGAGCCTGGATTGCGCTGACCCGCAGCGGACGCGGACCTTAACGCCGCCGATCCGTTGAGGGCAGCCTCAGGAGCCCTTCAGCTAACACTCAGGCGACGGGCGGACAATGGGTGCCATGACCAGCACGGGCAACGGACGCCGGGAGCCTGACGCCCGGCTGCTCGTCGTCGAGGACGAGCCGAACATTCTGGAACTACTGGCAGCCAGCCTGAGGTACTCCGGTTTCGAGGTCATCACAGCGGCCGCCGGGAACGAGGCCGTTCAGGCTGCGCAGCGGCACCGGCCGGACCTGATCGTCCTCGACGTCATGCTGCCCGACATGGACGGGTTCGATGTGGTGCGGCGGCTCCGTGGCGGTGGCGCGCAGATCCCGGTCGTCTTCCTGACCGCGCGTGACTCCACCGAGGACAAGATCCGCGGGCTGACGCTCGGCGGCGACGACTACGTGACGAAGCCGTTCAGCCTGGAGGAGGTCATCGCCCGCATCCGCGCGGTCCTGCGGCGCACCCGCGGCGACGGCAGCGAGCCGCCGCCGCGGCTGAAGTTCGCCGACCTCGAGCTGGACGAGGACAGCCACGAGGTCTGGCGCGGCGGGAAGCAGATTCAGCTCTCCCCCACCGAGTTCAAGCTGCTGCGGTACTTCATGGGCAACGCCAACCGGGTGCTGTCCAAGATGCAGATCCTCGATCATGTGTGGGACTACGACTTCCGCGGGGACACCGGGATCGTGGAGTCGTACGTTTCCGTCCTGCGGCGCAAGATCGACACGACCGAGCCACACCTTCTGCACACGCTGCGCGGCGTCGGATACGTGCTTAGGCTTCCCGCATCGTAGACGCTAGCCCTGACATGACCTACAACTCAGAGCGCTCCGGATTCTGGCAGTCCCTGCGGGACGTGCCCAGCCGGATGTCCCTGCGCCTGAAGCTGGTAACGGCGCTGCTCGTGCTCGTCGGGCTCGCGCTGCTGGTCACGACCCTGGTCGGCAACGCGATCCTGAAGAATTACCTGCTCAGCCCCTATGACGCTCTCCTGAGAGCGAGGCAGGGCGCGGCCGTGCAGGCGGTCGGCAGCTACCTGAGCGGGGCGAGCGCGGGGACGCAGCAGGGCCTGGCACTCGACTTCGTCGCTAACGGCAGGATCCACCAGGTCATCCAGCCCTCGAGCGCGTTCGGCGGTTACAACTCGCAGCTCGGGCTGCGTCCGGCCGCGATGCCGGGGCCGACGGTCCTGACCAGCGCGGCGTGGCTCGTGCAGCACAGCGGCCAGCCGATCACGCTGCCGGCCCAGTCGGGCGGCGGCGAGTGGCGCGTGCTGATGCAGTCCGAGCAGTTCCAGTCGAGCAACGGCACGACCATCACCGGCACCGTCGTGCTGGCGGTCGACGTGAGCAGTGTCTACCGGACGACGGGCCAGCTGGCCAGCATCGACCTGATCGTGGGCCTGGTCGTGCTGGCGCTGCTCGGGCTGATGGGCGTGGGCGTGATCCGCAGCAGCCTGCGGCCGCTGAAGGAGATCGAGGAAACGGCCGGCGCGATCGCCGCAGGCGACCTGACTCGCCGCGTTCCCGAGCACGATCCGCAGACCGAAGTGGGCAGCCTGGGACGTTCCCTCAACGTCATGCTCAGCCAGATCGAGGCGGCATTCGACGCGCGGTCGGAGTCGGAAGAGGCGGCACGGCGGTCGGAGGAGCGGATGCGCCAGTTCGTCGCGGACGCGAGCCACGAGCTCCGCACGCCGCTGACCGCGATCCGCGGCTTCGCCGAGTACTACCGGCAGCGCGGCGGCATCAGGACCGCGGCCGACGACGCCGCGGCCGCCACTGCTAACGGGAAGGGCAAGCTCGCGCCCGCCGACCTGGACCGGATCATGCGGCGGGTCGAGCAGGAATCGGCCCGGATGGGCATCCTCGTCGAGGACATGCTGCTGCTTGCGCGGCTGGACCAGCAGCGCCCGCTCGACCACGGCACCGTCGACCTGCTAACGCTCGCCGCGGACGCGGTGCACGACGCGCGCATGGTCGCACCGGACCGCCAGATCAACCTCAGCGTCGGCACCGGCGCGGCGCTGCTGGTCAACGGCGACGAGGTCCGGCTGCGTCAGGTCATCGGCAACCTGATGAGCAACGCGCTGTCGCATACCCCGGCCGGCACGCCCATCGACGTGCTCCTGCGGCCAGGCACGATGGCGGAGATCCAGGCCGCGACCGCGACGCCCGCGCCGGCCGGTCCGGCCGGTCCGGCCGGTCCGGGTCCGGCCGAGCGGCAGACGCCGGCCGAGCCGCACGCGCCGGCCGAGCCGGCCGACGCACTGACGCGCGGCCGTGCCGCGGGTGGCGGCGTACCAAGCGGCGGCGCGGGCGGGCAGTCGGCGGCCGTCCTGGAAGTCACCGACCACGGTCCCGGCCTGACCACAGACCAGGCAGCGCATGCATTTGAGCGTTTCTACCGCGCGGATGCGGCCAGAACGGTGGGCGGAACCGGACTCGGCCTCGCGATCGTCGCCGCTCTCGTGGCTGCCCACGGTGGCGCGGTATGGGTCAAGACGGAGCCGGGCGACGGGGCGACATTCGCGATCGCGCTGCCGCTTGCGCCGGAGGCCGTGCGCGAACCTGGGCAGGACGACGAGCACGACGACGTCGGGCCCGAGGTCAGCCCGGACGAGACCGACTGGATCGACTCGCACGCGGGCGGCCGGGCGGCCGACGAGCCCGACTGACTCATCCACGGTGCGGCCCGTCGCCCCCGGTCAGGCCCGTCGCCCCCGGTCAGGCCCGTCGCCCCCGGTCAGGCCCGTCGCCCCCGGTCAGGCCCGTCGCCCCCGGTCAGGCCCGCAGCGCGGCACGCGCGGCGGCCAGCGCACCCTCCCGGTACGACCCGCCGAACAGGCACACGTGCACCAGCAGCGGATGCAGCTGGTGCAGCGGCACCCGGCCGCGCCACCCGTCAGCGAGCGGCGCCGCCTCCCGGTAGGCAGCCATGATCCGATCGGGGTACGGCGCGCCGAACAGGGCCAGCATGGCCAGATCGCTCTCGCGGTGCCCGCCATGTGCCGCCGGATCGATCAGCCAGCCCCGGTCGCCGGACCACAGCACGTTGCCCGACCAGCAGTCCCCGTGTATCCGGCTCGGTGCCTCCGGCGGGCCGGCAAGCTGGCCGATGCGGCTCGCCACCGACTCGATCAGCGCCACGTCGGCCGGCGACAGCGAGCCCCGGTCCCGTGCCAGCCGGGCGAACGGCAGCAGCCGGCAAGCTGCGTACCAGCCCGGCCACGAGGCGGCCTGGTCGTTGGGCAGCGGCAGCCCGGCTAGCACGCCCGGCCACGGGGCGCCGAAGTGATCCGGGCCGGCGGCGTGCAGGCGCGCGAGCTCGGCGCCGAACCGCTCGGCCGCCCTCGCGGACGCCCCGGTCTCGTCCAGCCATCCGATGACCAGCGCGTCGTCGCTGACTGCCAGCACCTCCGGTACCGGGGCGGCCCCGGCCGAGCCCAGCCAGCGCAGCCCGGCGGCCTCGGCGCCGAACCCGGCCGCCTGATCCGCGCCGCGCGCTGCCACCTTCGCGAACGCGGCGCGTCCGCCCGGCAGCGTCAGCCGGAAATGCGCAGCGCCGTGCTGCCCGCCGAGACTGCGCAGGGCCAGGACGTCCGCTCCCAGTGCCCGCCGGAGCTGGGCGCGGGCATGCTCGTCCTCGGTCACGGCAGGCTGGCCGGCTAGAGCATCTCGGCAAGCTGACGGGCGACCTCGCGGGCGGCGGGCTCCACCAGGTCGTAGACGAGCACGAAGTCCTCCGGGCTGCCCTCGTACGGATCGGGCACGTCCGCGCCTGGCTCGGAGTCCGGGTCGAACGCTCGCAGCAGCCGGATCCGGCCGGCCAGGTCGTCGCGGCCCGCGGCCATCCGCTGCAGCCCGGCCAGGTTCCTTCCGTCCATGGCCAGCAGCAGGTCGTAGCCGGGCAGCCAGGACCGCTCGATCCGGCGGGCCCGGTGACCGGATCCGTCGAGGCCCCGCCTGGAAAGCTCGGCCCTGGCGCTCGGGTGCATCGGCTCGTGCAGGTGCCAGTCGCCCGTGCCGGCGCTGTCGACGAGCACCTTGCCGTCCAGCCCGGCCCTGCGCAGTTCCTCGCGCAGCACCACCTCGGCGGTCGGTGACCTGCAGATATTGCCCAGGCAGACCATGCAGATCCGATACGGCTCCGCCGGATCCCGTGGCTGCGGGACCGTCGCGGCCAGCCGCTGCTCAGCACTCATGGCATCAAGCATGCCCGATCCCCGGACGTGCCCGGCGGCCTGCCACGATGTACCGCATGGCTCCTGCAGACCGGTACCGGCGGCTGTCGTTCTGGCATGACACTGTGCCGGGAACGCTCGCGCCCGGCGAGCCGCTGGCCGGCGACACCGAGGCCGACGTCGCGATCGTGGGCGCCGGGCTCACCGGCATGTGGACTGCTTACTACCTGCACAAGGCCGATCCGGCGCTCCGGATCGCGATATGCGAACGGGAGATCGCCGGGTTCGGCGCTTCGGGACGGAACGGCGGGTGGTGTTCCGCGCTGTTTCCTGCCTCGCTCGGCAAGCTCCAGCGGATGACCGACCGCGCGGGCGCGATCGCGATGCAGCGTGCCATGTACGACACGGTCGACGAGGTGGGCCGGGTAGCGGCCGCCGAGGGCATTGACTGCCACTGGGCCAAGGGCGGCACCGTCATGCTGGCCCGCTCGCCGGTCCAGCTCGAACACGCCAGGGCGGAGGTCGCGGAGGCGCGCGCGTTCGGCTTCGGCGAGGAAGACCTGCGGCTGCTGACGGCCGCCGAGGCGAGCGCCATGGCCGCCGCAACGGACGTGGCGGGCGGCACCTATACCCCGCACTGCGCGGCGATTCACCCGGCCCGGCTGGCCCGCGGCCTGGCGGGCGTGCTGCGCAGGTCGGGCGTCAGCATTTACGAGCGCACCGAGGTCCGGGAGATCCACGCCGGCAAGGTGGTGACGAACCGGGGCACGGTGACCAGCCGTTCCGTCATACGGGCGACGGAAGGCTATACGCCGGGGCTGCCGGGCAGCCGGCGAGCGCTCGCGCCCGTCTACTCCCTGATGATCGCGACCGAGCCGCTGCCGGACGCGGTGTGGGACGAGATCGGGCTCGCGGGCCGGCCGACGGTCGGTGACCTGCGGCATCTGATCATCTACGGGCAGCGGACGGCGGACGGGCGGCTCGCATTCGGCGGCCGCGGCGCGCCGTACCATCTGGGCTCCGCGGTGCGCCCCGCGTTCGACCAGGTGCCGGCTGTGTTCGCGGAGCTGCGGCGGACGCTGGCCGAGCTGTTCCCGGTGCTGTCCGACGTCTCCGTCACGCACACCTGGGGCGGGCCGATCGGCATCGCGCGGGACTGGTGCGCCTCGGTAGGACTCGACCGCTCGACGGGAATCGGGTGGGCCGGCGGCTACGTGGGCGACGGGCTGTCCACGACGAACCTGGCGGGCCGCACGCTGGCCGACCTGATCACCGGGGCCGACAGCCCGCTTACCCGGCTGCCATGGGTCGGGCACCGCTCCCCTGCCTGGGAGCCCGAGCCGCTGCGCTGGCTCGGCCTGAACGCGGGGCTGCGGGTCATGGCCATGGCCGACCGCACCGAGGCCAGGACGGGCAGGCCATCCCGGGCCGCCGGGTTCATGGGCCGCTTCCTGGGCGGGTAAAGGCCCTGGTCAAGCGCAGTGCTCGGGGCCAGGCGCGGCGGCCTGCCGGGGGACGTGATTCGCTCGTCCTGATAAGTTGCGCTACGATCGCACCGACTCAAGCGCCGCTAGCTCAATTGGCAGAGCAGCGGACTCTTAATCCGCGGGTTCGGGGTTCAAGTCCCTGGCGGCGCACCCGTGCATGCCCTGTGACCTGCGAAAACGTTCGTGCTGCCCGTTGCGCGGCTCGGGTCTGGTCAACTTTTCCGTCAACAATAGTCAACATGCCATGGCGCTGCTTTCGTGGCCGCTGAGAGCGGCGTCGATGGCGTCGCGGGTCGCGCAGCTCGTAGGTCGTGAGCGTGGCTAACGCGGCCGGTGCCGGGTCCTGCAGCCGCGCTCATGATGAGCCTCCTGGTCACGACGCCGGAGACCACGGCGCAGCGGAGACGGCACGGCGGATGACGCGGCAGTTAGGCGAGCATGCAGGTCATGGCGAGCTGGTCGCATGGTCGTTTGAGATCGCAGCCTGGTATGCCCTCGTTGAGGGCCGGTTCCCGCATGTCGTCGAGCTACGCGAGGCCGGCCTCGGGCATGCCGGAGCGGGTAACGCCACCGTGCAGCTGACACTTCAGGCCAGCCCCGCCTACGCCCGCATGGGCGACAAGCGAGCCACGGAGACCCTCGCGGCCGGGAAGGCGATCCTGGAACGACTGCCGGTCCCCGACCATCCCGAGCACCACTTCGTGTTCGACCGCTACAAGTACGAGTTCTGCACCGCCACCATCTACACCTGGCTGGGCACCGATGACCGGGCCGCCGAGGAGAACGCCCGCGAGGTGGTAGCCCGGTGCCTGGGCTCCGGCGGCGTGATTCGCTGGCCGACACGGCTCTCCACCACCCTTGTCAACCTGGGCCAGATCGCCTTGTCAACCTGGGCCAGATCGCCGGGCGCCGCGGGGACCTGGACGAGGCGGTCTGCACGGGCACATCGGCCCTGCAATGCGGGCGCCGCTCAGCCGAACTGCTGCCTCGCGCGGCCGAACTCGAACAACGCCTGTCCGCCCGGTACGGCAGCGAGCCGCTGATCAACCAGTACGGCCAGCTCCTTCGGGAGGAGATCCGCGCCCTGCCGGCTGCCGCGGCGGTGCGTCTCGATGAAGCTGTTGGCAGGCGACTTGATGGCCGCTCGCTACTCTGATCGCACGTGCGCCAAGGCACGTCCTCAGACCGGCCTAGCTGCCACTTTCCGGGTTCAGAGCCCGCAACCCTGACTGGACCCGTAGACAATCTCCAGATGGACGCATACACCGCCGGGGCCGATGTCGCCACCATGGCGACGGGGCTGTCCGTGCTGACGGCCACGATCGTGTGGACCCGCAGGCAATACCGGGAATGGCGCGAGCGCAAGGCCGAGCGCGAGCGGCGCGGGTGGCAGGACTACATCAATCCGCACTCGGTCAACAGCTGGGACCTCCGCCTCGTCGTGGACCCCGAGGAACCCACTGCCCTGGTGGTCCTGGAGGTGCTGAACGAGGCAGGCGGTAAACCGCACCCGCAGCTGGCGCAGAACATGCGCCAGCGTGTTCTGATGGACGGCCAGCTCAGTAGATCTCCCTCGCCCGCTGAGCGTGATTTCCTCATCAAGCTGTACTCAAAGCGCAAAGCGGCTGGCGGCTTCGAGGTCCGCTGACAGCTAGTGTCCTGAGTCGTTAATTCGCAGGTAAATTCTTTCCCAGAATGTCATGACCTTGCAGGTCAGGCGCGGTGCCGGGCTGGACAGGGCTGATAGAACCGGA
>Ga0335077_10006981_pt1 | contig 13969 bp, 8 predicted proteins | sample Lox_Sample_31_FD_207151 | JGI IMG/M metagenome (GOLD analysis project Ga0335077, IMG submission 207151) | Soil microbial communities from Loxahatchee National Wildlife Refuge, Florida, United States - Lox_Sample_3.1 | ecosystem: Environmental > Terrestrial > Soil > Wetlands | place: USA: Florida...
CGGCAGCGCCCCCAGCGGCGCCCTCCCCCCATACGCACAAGTCGTCTGCCAGGAGTGCGCCCTGTCGCTGAGCGGCAGCACCGTCTCCAACGGCATCAACGAGGGCCTCTACGCCCGGACCACCTCGTTCCAGATCAGCAACTCGAGCTTCACCGGCAACGACAACACCGGCGTCCAGATCGACCAGTCGGCCGGCACCGGCGGCGGCCCACCCTTCGCCTTCACCTTCACCGGCAACACCCTCAGCAACAACCACGGCCTCGCCGGCCAGATCAACTCCGACTCCCTCGGCGACATCACCAACAACCGCGGCAGCGGCAACAGCCTCGACGCGCTCATGCTCGGCGGCCAACCCAAACCCGCCAGCACCGTCCACATCAGCGGCAACACCATCCCCCTCGGCCTCCACGGCACCGGCCCCGCCGGCGGCCCCGTCCTCGCCGTCAACTCCAACTCCACCCTCGACATCGACCCAGGCCAAACATTCACCAGCGACGCCGGCGGCAGCCTCGGCGTCCTCCAAGGCACCCTCACCATCAACGGCGACACCTTCACCGGCACCACCGGCTTCTCCGGCAGCTGGGGCGGCATCGAAGCCCTCACCAACACCACCCTCACCATCACCAACACCACCATCACCAACGGCAGCGCCCCCAGCGGCGCCCTCCCCCCATACGCACAAGTCGTCTGCCAGAGCTGCAACCTGTCGCTTCAGGACTCGATCGTCGGCAACGGCCTATCCGGTGGAGTCGAGGCCACGGGCACCGGCACGCAGACCCTGGACCACGTCGACGTCGTCGGCAACGGCGGAACCGGCGTCGTCGGCGGCGCGAGCCTCGCGCTCACGGCCTCGATCGTCACCGGCCAGACGACCGGGATCTCCGGGACGTTCACGGTCGACCACTCCGACGTCCTCGGCACCGTGCCGGCGGGGATCGTCGGCACCAACGGGAACATCGCGCTCGACCCGATGTTCACGAGCACGGCCGATTTCCGCCTGAAGCCGCGGTCGCCGGCGATCGGGGCGGACGGAGCCGGCGGCGACATGGGCGCGATCCAGTCCGGGCTGTCCCCACTCGCGGTCACCGCGAGCGGCTCGGGCGTCGAGCTCGGCCACGGCGACGTCCACGTCTCCGTCGCCGTGAGCGGGTCCGGCAACGCCGGGCTCGTGCTCGACGCGTCGGTCGGCGGCGCGAACCCGCAGGCCGCGACACCGCTCGCCGCGACCGACGGCTCCGGCGCGACCTCGTTCTCTTACACGCCGACGAACGGCGGCTCCGACACAGTGACCGTGTTCTACGACGAGAATGGGAATGGCGCCGTCGACCCGGGCGAGCCTTTCGCGACCGTGCCCATCACCGTCGTGTCCGACACCGTTCCGCCGGTCCCGGACGTGAGCCCGCTCCCGGACGTGACGGGGCAGTGCTCGGCGACCGTGCCGACGCCGACGGCGCACGACAACGTCGACGGGCTCGTGTCGGGGACGACGAGCGACCCGAGCTCGTACGCGAGCCAGGGAACGTTCGTCGTCCACTGGGCCTACACCGACGCCAGTGGCAACGCCTCGCACCAGAACCAGAACGTGATCGTCCATGACACCATCGCGCCGGTCCCGGACGTCGCGACGCTGCCGACGATCAGCGGCGCCGGCACGGTCTCGATCACGACCACGCCGACCGCCACCGACAACTGCGCCGGCCCGGTGAACGGGACGACCACCGATCCGCTGTCGTATTCCACGCCCGGGACGCACATCGTCCACTGGAGCTACGACGACGGGCACGGGAACATCTCGACGCAGACGCAGACCGTGATCGTCGACTCGCCGCCGGTCGCGAACGCGGGGCCGGCGCAGTCGGTGAACGAGGGCGTCCTCGTGACGCTCGATGGGTCCGCGTCGTCCGATCCGGATCCCGGCGACACGCTCACATACGCGTGGGCGCGCACGGGCGGCACCGGGCCGGCCGTGATCCTGTCCGATCCGAGTGCAGCGAAGCCGGCGTTCACGGCGCCGGACAACGGGACGTACGTCTTCACGCTCACGGTCACCGACCCGTCCGGCGCGAGCTCGTCGTCGTCCGTGGCGGTCACGGCGGCGAATGTCGCGCCGACGGCGGCACTCGTGGTCACGCCGGCGACGGTCAACGAGGGTGACACGTTCACGCTCGCGCTCGCGTCGCTGCACGACGTGCCGGCCGACCAGGCGACGCTCACGACGTCGCCCGACTGCGGCACCGCGACGACGGTCTCACCCGGCGTCTGCCGGGCCGGCGACGCGGGCACGGTCGCCGTCCACGGCACGGTGACGGACAAGGACGGCGGCTCGACGACGTACACGCAGACGGTCACGGTCGTGAACGTCCCACCGACGGCGAATGCGGGCGGCCCGTACAGCGGCGCCGCCGGCACGCCGATCGCGGTGCATGGGACGGCGACGGACCCGGGCCTCCCGGCCGACACGCTGACCTACGCGTGGGACTGCGACGGCAACGGCACGACCGACGCGATCGGTTCGAATGCGAGCTGCACCTATGCGTTCCCCGGGACGTACACGGCGAAGCTGACCGTCACCGACCGCCACGGCGCGTCCGGGATCTCGACGGCGACGGTCACGGTCGGGCTGCCGGTGAGCACCGCGGCCTTCATCGCCGGCGCCGTGAAGTTCTCCGGCGGTGCCGACACGCTGTTCGGGATCGTCTCCGACGGCCACCACCTGACCGCAGGCGTGATCGGCTACGCGGCGCCGGGGATCGCGTTCGGGTCGCTGCAGGTCGATGCGGTGGTCGTCACGGGGCACAACGCGGTCGTGTTCGGGCACGGCGTCCTCGCCGGGCATCCGCCGACGAGCGTGACCTGGCGGCTCGACCTCCACGACGCGGGCGACCCGGGCGTCGGGGACACGCTGCGCCTCCGCCTGAGCAACGGCTACGACTCCGGGACGCTCACGCGCGTCTCCGGAAACCTCGTCGTCAGATAGGGAGCGGAACGCCGGCGGGCCTCCGGGGCCGCCGGCTACCGCAGCGAATCGAGCAGGCGCAAGCGTGCGGCCGCGTACTCGTCGTCCGTGAGGACGCTCGAGTCGTGCAGCTCCTCGAGCAGGCCGAGATAGTGCGCGGGATTGTCCGTCGGGTCGTCCGGCCCGGCCTCCTGCGCCGCCGCCCTCGACACCGCGAGCCCGGAGGCCTCGGGATTCGGCGGCGCCCCGAACGGCGAACGGATCTGATCCGGGTCGATCCCGGCCTGCCGCAGCCGGCGCCGGTACTCCTGGACGCCGAGCCCGCGCTCCGGGAAGCGGTACGCCTCGGGGCCGAACAGGGGGCGCCGCTGGACGAGCCGGCGGTAGAGGACGACGAGCATGATCGCGCAGAGGAAGCCTGCGATCCCGACCCACGCCGCGTCCGGGCCGACGGCGAGCACGACGAGCCCCCAGCCGATCAACGAGCCGGCGAGCCCGATCAGCAGCGTCAGCCAGGCGGGCATCGGGTCCGGGCCGGGGACGGCGAAGCGCGCGAGCCCGCCGGTGACGAACGCGGAGAGGAGCAGGGCGACGACGCTCGCGAACACCCTCTGAGCTTACGCGTGGACGTGCTCGCGCGCCCGCGGCGCGGCCGGGGTCTCGAGCTCGCCGAGCAGCCGCCAGGAGACGGCGGCGATCTCGTCGACCGCGCGCTCGAACGCGGCCTCGTTCGCCCGTGACGGCTTCCGGTAGCCGCTGATCTTGCGGACGAACTGGAGCGCCGCGGCGCGCGCCTCCTCGCGGCTCGCCGCCGGCTCGACGTTGTACAGCGTGTGGATGGAACGGCACATCAGGCTTTGACCTCCTCCAGGGCCTGCAGCTCGCGCCGCAGGTCCCTGATCTCGTCGCGGAGCTTCGCCGCGTACTCGAAGCGGAGCTCCTCGGCGGCGATCAGCATCTCCTCCTCAAGCGTGACGACGAGCTTCTCCAGCTCCTCGCGGCTCATGCCCTCGACCTTCGACGAACCGCGCCGCCGCCGCGCCGGCACGTGCGGCGCCTCGAGCGAGAGGAACTCTGCGATGTCGGAGACGCCCTTCGACACCGACTCCGGCACGATCCCGTGCTCCTCGTTGTACGCGAGCTGGACCGCGCGTCGGCGGTTCGTCTCGTCGATCGACTCCTTGATCGCCTCCGTCTGCTTGTCCGCGTACATGAGCACCTTGCCGTTGATATTGCGCGCGGCGCGGCCGATCGTCTGGATCAGCGACGTGCGGCCGCGGAGGAAGCCTTCCTTGTCCGCGTCGAGGATCGCGACGAGCGACACCTCGGGGAGGTCGAGCCCCTCGCGGAGCAGATTGACGCCGACGAGGACGTCGTATTCGCCGAGGCGCAGCTCGCGGACGATCTGGATCCGCTCCAGCGTGTCGATCTCGGAGTGGAGGTAGCGCGCCTTGACGCCGGACTCGAGCAGGTAGTCGGTCAGGTCCTCCGCCATCTTCTTCGTCAGCGTCGTCACGAGCGTGCGCTCGCCGACGGCCTCGCGCTTGCGGATCTCGCCGAGCAGGTCGTCGATCTGGTTGCGCGTCGGCCGCAGCTCCACCTCGGGGTCGACGACGCCGGTCGGGCGGATCAGCTGCTCCGCGGTGCGCGTCGCGTGGCGCAGCTCGAACGGCCCCGGCGTCGCGGACACGAACACGAGCTGCGGGACCTTCGAGAGGAACTCGTCGAACCGGAGCGGGCGGTTGTCGAGCGCCGACGGCAGCCGGAAGCCGAAATCGACGAGCGTCTGCTTGCGCGAGCGGTCGCCCTCGTACATCCCGCCGATCTGCGGCACCGTCTGGTGCGACTCGTCGACGAAGACGACGAAGTCGGACGGGAAGTAGTCGAGCAGCGTGTGCGGTGCGGAGCCCGGCGGGCGGCCGTCGAGGATGCGCGAGTAGTTCTCGATCCCGTTGCAGAAGCCGAGCTCCTGCATCATCTCGAGGTCGTACTCGGTGCGCTGCCGGATCCGGTGCGCCTCGAGCATCTTCCCCTCGGCCTCGAACTCGCGCACCTGGTGCTCCAGCTCGTGTCGGATCTCCCCGACCGCGCGCTCGATCGTCGGCTTGGACGTGACGTACTGCGTCGCCGGGAAGATCGTGATCGAGTCGTGGCGCGCGAGCACCTCGCCGGTGAGCGGGTCGAAGTGCGTGATCTGCTCCACCTCGTCGCCGAAGAACGAGATGCGGTGCGCGGTCTCCGAGTACGCGGGCTGCACCTCGACGACGTCGCCCTTGACGCGGAACCGGCCGCGCCCGAGCAGCGTGTCGTTGCGGACGTACTGGATGTCGATCAGCTTGCGGAGCATGAGGTCGCGGTCCTGCTCCTCGCCGACGTTGACGAAGACGACGCGCTCCTTGTACTCCTCCGGCGAGCCGAGACCGTAGATGCACGAGACGGACGCGACGATGATCACGTCACGGCGCGAGAGCAGGTTCGACGTCGCCGAGTGGCGCAGCCGGTCGATGTCGTCGTTCCGCGAGGAGTCCTTCTCGATGTAGAGGTCGGCCTGCGGGACGTACGCCTCGGGCTGGTAGTAGTCGTAGTAGGAGACGAAGTACTCGACCGCGTTCGCGGGGAAGAGCTCGCGGAACTCGTTGCAGAGCTGCGCGGCGAGCGTCTTGTTGTGCGCGATCACGAGCGCCGGCCTGCCGACCTTCTCGATCGTCCACGCCATCGTCGCCGTCTTGCCGGTGCCGGTCGCGCCGACGAGGGTCTGGTAGCGCTCGCCCGCGAGCAGGCCGTCGGAGAGCTCGGCGATCGCCTTCGGCTGGTCGCCTGTGGGCCGGTAGACGTCGGTCGTGGCGAGCTCGGGCATCGCCCAAGCGTATCCACCGCGGCCGTGGCGACCTCTAGCCGGTTCGGGCGAGCCGACTCTCGGCGAGGTGGATCAAGCCGTCGAGGTCGGTGCACACGTCGCACGTGTAGGTGCGAATCGTCCCGTCGCGGCCGGAGCTGAGCAGGCGCGGCCCCGACGGCGCGAAGGTGACGTCGGTCAGCAGTCCCTTGTGGCCGCGCAGGTAGAACTGCTGCTGCCCCTTCGGGATCGACCAGATGAGCACGCTGAGCGGGCCGGTCGCCGCGACCCACTGTCCCGTCGAGTCGAAGTCGATCGCCCGCACCGGCCCGAAGGCGGTGCGCTGGAGCGCGTAGTGGATGCCGGTCGGGACGTGCCAGATCTGAGCGTCGGAGTCCGCGCCCGAGGTCCCGACGAAGCCGCCGTCATCGCTGAACGTGATGTCGAGGACCGCCCGCCGATGTCCGGGATTGATCCGGTAGAGCGAGCCGGTGCCGGCGAACCAGAGCCTGGCCTTCGCGTCCGTCCCGGCCGTCGCGACGAGCCGCCCGTCCGGCGAGAACACCGCCTTCGTGTCGGCGCCCGGCGACGGGAGCTCGTGCAGGCGCTTCCCGGTCGCCACGGACCAGGTCACGGCCCCGCCCGGCCCCGCCGTCACAAGCTCGTCTCCCTTCGGCGAGAACGAGACGTCGCTGATCGACGGTGCCGCCCGTACAGACCAGGCGAGCCCTGCCTTGCGGGGGTTCCACATGCGGAGCACGCCGCGGGCGTCGCCGCTCGCGACGAACCGGCCGTCAGGAGATACGGCCACCGCGGTGACCGGCGCCGAGCCCCCGAGCGACGTCAGCCGTCCCTCGGTCCGACCGTCCCAGACCTCCGTCGTCCCTCGAACGCCGCCCGCGGCGACGACCGATGCGTCCGCGGAGACGCCGAGCGCGGTGAAGGCCTGACCGGTCGAGCTGCGGAACACGTGCGTCAGGTGACGCGAGGCCGGGTCATACATCTTCACGACTCCGCTCGACCAGAGACCGAGCATCGCGCCGGTGACCCAGCGTACGGCCAGCGCCTTCCCGGGGGCGCTGCCGAGAAGACTGAGCGCCTCGTCCGGGAGCGCGTACCAGATCCGGAGTGTCGCGTCCTCCCCGCCGGTGACGAGCCGCACACCGTCGGCCGTGAAGACGAGCGCGTTGATCTTGCCGCCGTTGCCGGCCAGCACCGCGGCCTGTGACCCGGCGCCGGGGCCCCGCACGCGCCAGACGTGCACGGTGCGGTCGGGGCTGCCGCTCGCGACGATGTGCCCGTCCGGGCTCCACGCAAGGCTCGTCACCGGGTTCAAGTGCCCGAAGAGGTAATACGTGCGCTCGCCTTTCTTGACCGTCCAGATCCGGACGGCGCTGTCCTCGCCGCCCGTGGCGAGCATCGTGCTGTCGGGGCTGTAGGCGAGGACGTTCGTGCCGCTCTTCGCATCGCGGAGCGCGATGATCCCGGCGCCGGTTCTCGCATTCCAGACCTCCGTGAGGCCGTTGGCGCTTGCGGTCGCGACCTGCTTGCCGTTCGGAGAGAACGCGATGTCCTGGATCCCGATCTCGGGCAACACGCGGATCCGCTTCCCGTTCCCCCTAAAGAGCCACGTGCGGACGTGGCCGTCCCGCTCCTGGACCGCCGCCGCGAACCGGTCGCCCGAGGCGGTGGCGCTGAGCAGGCGCGTGTGCGCGATGACGCGACGCAGGTCGCCGCTGAGCGAGATGAGCACGAGCCCGCCCTCCGGGCCGCGGGCCGCGGCGACCGGCGCCTCCGGCTTCACCTCGCTGCCCGTCGAGACATCCCATACCTGGGCGAATCCCTGCCGCGACGCTGCGACGACCCGCCGACCCTTGTCGACGAAGCCGACCTCGCCGACCGCGTGGCGCGCGACAAGCCGGCGGACGAGTCCCCGGGGGCGAGCATCGACGAGGAGCACGGTGTTCGGCTTCACTGCTGCTGCGACCAGCTTCCCGTCGGGCGAGGTCGCCACAGCGGTGACCTCGTCCGTCGTGTGGCGGACGAGCCGGAGCCGATCGGAAACGAGCGTCTGCCGGAGCACGGACTCCGTTGCCGGGCCCGGCACGAGCCAGGCGGCCGTCAGCGCGAGCCTGACGCTCTTGTTCGGATCGGTCGTCAGTTGCATGAGCGCGTTCGCGTCGAGCGCGCGTCCGCGCGCCTGGCGGGCGCGCGTCTGCGCCGTGCCGCGCTCGGAAAACGCCCACACCGCGAGCCCGGCGACGATCGCGAGCGCGACGAAGGCGAGAGCCGTCAGGGCGAGCAGCCTCCGGTGCCGCCGACGCGCCACCGTGCGCTCGCGCTCGAGCCGGCGCTGCTCGCGCCACGCGCGGATCGGCTCGCCGAGGACGTCGTGGAAGATCTCGTAGCGGTCGGATCCGTCGAGGCTGTGGACGATGCGGTCGTGCGTGAGCGTCGCGAGAACGCGGCGCAGCGAGTCCTCCGGCACGCCGGCGTATTGCGCGAGGTCGGAGGCGCGGTGCGCGATCTTCGTCCCGGACGGCGTGACGAGGTGCTCGAACATGCTCGCGGCGACGTCCTGCTCGTTCTCGGTGAGCCCGTTGAGCGCGCCGAGCAGGTGATCGCGAACGATCGTCCGTGCCCCACCGAGGCTGCGCAGCGTCTCGAGCCGCAGGACCTCCGACCCCGTCTCCCGCTCGCCGTCCCAGAGGCGCTCGAGCACGAGCTGGAGGTACGGCGCTTCGATCCGATCGCGGTCCTGCGTGTGGCCCTCGACGGCGACCTCGTCAAGCACCGCCTCGACGAGCGCCGGCTCGATCGTGATCGACTCGCCGGTCAGCTCGTTCCAGCGCGAGAGCGGCTCCGTGATCGCGGCGCGCGCGGCGACGCGGTCGAGGTGCTCGAGGCGCACCTGGTTCGCGAACACGCTCGGCACGCTGGCCTTGAAGGCATCGAGCTGGGCGAGGCTGTCCTCGCGCAGGGAGATGAGCACGTGCGCCCGCGACTCGCGCAGGAGCTCCGGCAGGGACTCGAGCAGCGTCCCGGGACCGAAGCCGTCGTGGTAGAGGAAATACTCCTCGAACTGGTCGAGGATCAGGTACGCCTCCTCTGCGTCGCGGACGTCGTCGAAGATGTCGTCGAGCGCCCCGGCCCACGCGTCGCGAATCGAGACGACAGCGTTCGGGCCGAGCGCGCGCAGCTCGCGCGCCACGCCGGCTCCGAGGAGCGACGTCTTGCCGACGCCGCTCGACCCGTAGAGGACGGTCAGCCGTGACGCCTGCAGGTTCGCAGCGATCACCTCGCGCTCGCGCTCGCGCCCGAAGAAGAAGAGCGCGTCCTGCTCGGAGTCCTCGAACGGCGCCAGCCCCTTGTACGGCGAGCGCAGCTCCGGAGGCGCCGCGACGCTCACGACGCGACCGCCTCCTCGAGCGCCAGTCCGAGGTAGCGGCCGAGCGCGCCGATGTACTCGTCGAGCGGCACCTCGAGCAGGTCGACGTCGCGCGCGCGCCAGAACTGGCGCTCGAGCGGCTTCGTCACCGCCTGCACCGCCCAGGAGCGGTAGGAGACGCCCTCGTTCCCCCAGATCCGGCCGAGCACGAGCCGGAGGTTCCAGTCGCACATTGCATAGCCGAGGAAGAGGAAGTGGCTCCGCCGGAGCTTCGCCGCGAGCGCGACGGGAACCGCGGAGCCGATGTCGCCGTGCGACAGATAGTCGATGTAGTCGTCCTCCGTGACGACGAAGCTCTCGAGCGCGCGCGCCGGGGTCGGGTCGACGCCGCCGTGGAGCTTCAGGATCACCGTGCGCCGCTCGAGGGAGAGCTCGGTCGCGTACGTGTTCGGCAGGTCGATCACGTGCGACGTCCCGTCCGGCTCCACGTGGCAGAACCGTCCGCGGTTCCGGCCCGAGGCGAGGTAGGAGACGACGTCGAACTCCTCCTCCGCGTCGAGCAGCGCCTGCTCGAGCGCGAGGTCGTAGCTCGTCGTCACGAGCAGCATGTGCGGGGCGCCGCGCTCGCGCAGCAGCGGCGGCAGCGCGGCGAAGAACCGGTGCACCGGCGTCGGCGCCACGCCGGCCGACAGCATCAGGTGCAGCTCGTCGTAGAGGGGTCCCGAGCCCTTCGTCAGCGCGACGTACTGCGCGACGCGCGTCAGGTCGGGCGCCTCGTCGGGCGGATACTCGAACCGGCTCGCGAGCTGCGCCGCGAGATCGCTGACGCTCGTGCCGAGCACGGCGACGAGCCGGCCGCCGAGCACCGCGCCGGCCACCTCCTCGATCTGCTCCTGCGGCGAGGCCGACGCGGCTGCCGGGCTGAGGCCCGCCTCCTGGCGGAGGATGGCCGCGTGCAGCTGCTGGAGCTGCGGCCCCGGGTCGAGCCCGAGCTCCTCGGCGAGCACGCGCCGCGCGTCCTGGTACGCCGCCAGCGCGTCCGCCTGCCGGCCCGCGCGGTAGAGCGCGAGCATCAGCTGGCCGCGGAGCCGCTCCCGCAGCGGGTTGCGGGCGACGAGCGACTCGAGCTGGGGCACGAGCTCCGCGTCCTTGCCGCACTCGAGCTCCGCGCCCACCAGGTCCTCCGTCGCCGCGAGCCGCAGCTCCTCGAGCCGGAACACCTCGGTCTGCGCGAACGGCTCGAAGGCGAGCTCGGCGAGCGGCTCGCCGCGCCAGAGCGCGAGCGCGTCGCGGAGCGTCTGCGCGCGCTCCTCCGGCTCCTGCCCGGCCGCCTCCCGCACGAGCCGCTCGAACCGGAACAGGTCGACGCGGTCCTTGTCGACGTCGAGCCTGTACCCGGGCGGCCGCGTCAGCAGCAGCTCCGGGCCGAGGAGCTTCCGGAGCGCCGAGACGAGATTCTGGAGCGAGGTCGACGCGGTCCGCGGCGCCGAGTCCCCCCACAGGGAGGCGATGAGGAAGTCGGTCGAGACCACCTCGCCGGCGCGGAGCAGGAAGACCGCGAGGGCCGCGCGCTGCTTCGTCCCGCCGAGCGGCAGGAGGGCGCCGTCGTCGCCTGCGACCTCGAGCGGGCCGAGGATTCGGAAGTCGGGCATCTGCGGCTCGGTGCTGTCTACGCGGGGACGCGCCATCGGCCCCAGGATCGAACGTACTGCGCTGCGGACGGCTTCGACATCGGGAAATCCCCCACCCCTGCGGCTCGGTCCCGGGCACCCATCCCGGGAGATATGTCATTTGTAACGAGTTCTTCGCCGGATTGAAAGCAACCGTCGGAGGGATTGCCCGGAGCCGGCCGCGTCCGGCAGGATTCGCGGTCCTCGCGGCTAAGCGAGACACGGCTTGCGGCCCCTGCGACCCCTCCTCCTCGTCCTCTCGACGCTTCTCGCCTCGGTTCTCCTCCCGTCGGCGGCGGCCGCGTACCCGTGGCCGGTGAAGCCGTTCGACCGGCAGCATCCGATCCGTGGCTTCTTCGGCGACCCGCGCACCGTCTTCGTCTCCGGCGTCAGCGACAACGGGATCGACGGCCCGGGCAGCTTCTCCTTCCACCAGGGAGTCGACGTCGTCGCGCCGGACGGGACACCGGTCTACGCGATCGCCGACGGCCGCGTCCACTACCTCGGCGCCGCGACGCTGAACCTCGTCTCACGCTCGGGCGTCGTCTTCCAGTACTTCCACGTCGTCGCGGTCGTCGGCGAGGGCCAGCAGGTGATCGCCCGGCAGACGGTGCTCGGCTACGTGCAGTCGCCCTACGGGCACGTGCACATCTCGGAGATCCGCCACGGGCAGGTCGTCAACCCGCTGCAGCCCGGGCACCTGGCGCCGTATGCCGACCACACCGTCCCGACAGTGGCGCGGATCCTCGTCGAGAACGAGGACGGCGTCGTCCAGCCCTCGACCGACATCTGCGGGCGCGTGCAGCTCGTCGTCGACGCGTACGACACGCCGCCGCTGCCGGTTCCCGGCACGTTCGCCGGGCTTCCCGTCGCGCCCGCGCTCGTGACGTGGACGATCACCCGCAACTCGAGGGTGATCGTGAAGCGTCACGTCGCGGCCGACTTCCGCCACCGGCTCCCGCCGAACTCCGCGTTCTGGAGCGTCTACGCGCGCGGCACGTACCAGAACGACACCCGCTTCGGCAAGGCGCAGTACCCGGCGACGCCGGGCCGCTACCTCTTCCAGCTCGCGCCGAGGTTCGACACGCGAACGCTGCGGAACGGCTCCTATCTCGTGACCGTGCGCGCGAGCGACGTCCGCGGCAACACCGGCACGCGCTCGACGCTCGTCACCGTGCTCAACACCGGCGCCGGCTGCCCGGGCTCGCTCGCGGCCGCCGCCGTCCCGCCCGCTCTTCCCGTGGAGCTGTCGCAGACGCCGCGTCAGCCCAACCCGAGCTCGGCCCCGTAGGCCTTCCGGTAGATCGTCTTGAGGCGCTCGACCCGGTCGACGTAGGCGCGCGTCTCCGGAAACTGCACGCCTTCGTGCTTCGCACGCCAGCGGTCGACGTTCTCCTGGCCCGCGTTGTACGCGGCGAGCGCCGTGCGCTCGTCGTGGTAGCGGTCGAGCAGGTGGCGGAGGTACCACGCGCCGTAGCGCACGTTGATCTCGGGGTTGAGCAGGTCGGAGACGACGAACTTCGAGCCGCCGGTGCGGACCGCGATCCCCTTGGCGGTCGCCGGCTGGAGCTGCATCAGGCCGATCGCGCCGGTGCTCGAGCGGGCGTTCGCGTTGAACTTGCTCTCCTGCTCGATCACGGCGGCGAGCAGCGCCGGGTTGAGCCGGTAGTTCGCCGCGTGCCCGCGCACGATCGCCGTGTAGCGGAGCGGATACCAGAGGCGCGCCCACCAGGGCGGCTCGGTGCGCTGCAGGTAGAGGAAGGCGCCCGCCGCGGCGACGACCGCGGCGACCCCGAGAAGCAGCCGCCTCAGCAGGACTCGAGCTCCTCGACGACGCCCTGGACGAACAGGTCGAGCTCCTCGAGCGACCCGTCGTTCACGTACGCGAAGTCCGCCCGACGCAGCTTCTCCTCGTCCGGGATCAGGCGCGCCTCGCGGTCGTCGACCGCCCCGCGCCGCTGCGCCCGGACCTGCGCCGGCGCGGTGATGACGACGACCTTGTCGAAGCGGTGCTCGCCCCCGGCCTCGTAGAGCAGCGGGATCTCGGCGACGGCGAGCGCGGGCGGGTCGGCGCCCGCGCGCAGCTCGTCGAGCCACGTCTCGTAGAGGCGGCGGACGCGCGGATGGAGCTCGCCCTCGAGCCAGGCGAGCTCGGCCCGGTCGGCGAAGACGATGCGGCCGACGGCGGCGCGGTCGACCTCGCCGTCGCCGCCGAAGACGGCGTCGCCCCAGCGGGCGCGCAGCTCGGCCTTCAGCTCCTCGTCCTCGCGGTAGAGCCGGTGGACGATCTCGTCGCTCGACGAGACGAGCGCGCCCCGGCGCGCGAATGCCGCCAGCGCCTCGCTCTTCCCCGCCGCGATGCCCCCCGTGACCGCGACCGCGAGCGGCCGCGCCACTTACTCGTCGGCCGGCGCGGCAGGCTCGGCGACCGGATCCTCGGCCACCGCGACCGGCTCGGGCTCGACCTCGACCTCGACCGCGACCGGCTCGGCCTCGGGCTCGGCCTCGACCTCGGCGACGGGCTCGACCTCGACCTCGACCTCGGCGACGGCCTCGACCGCGTCCTCCGGCGAGGCGGCCGGCTCGTCCGTGAACACGTCCTCGGAGAGGTCGATCGCCGGCGGCTCGGCCTCGGCGCCGGGCTTCGGCTGGACGGGCATGCCGTCCTCGACGCGCTTCAGCGACAGCGACAGGCGGCGCCGCTCCGCGTCGACCTCGAGGATGCGCACGTTCACGTCGTCGCCCTGCGAGACGATCTCGCGCGGGTTCTCGACGTGATGCTGCGCGAGCTCCGAGATGTGCACGAGGCCCTCGACGCCCGGGAGGATCTCGACGAACGCCCCGAACGTGACGACCTTCGTCACCTTGCCCTGGACGACGTCGCCCTCCTGGTAGCTCTCGAGCACCTGCTGCCACGGATCCGTCTGCGTCTGCTTGAGACCGAGCGAGATCCGCTGGCGCTCGCGGTCGATGTCGAGCACCTTGACCTCGACCTTCTGGCCGATCTCGAGCACCTCCGACGGATGGTTGACGTGGCTCCAGGACAGCTCGGAGATGTGGATCAGGCCGTCCATCCCGTCGAGGTCGACGAAGGCGCCGAAGTCGACGATGTTCGAGAT
>Ga0335077_10006984_pt1 | contig 13968 bp, 10 predicted proteins | sample Lox_Sample_31_FD_207151 | JGI IMG/M metagenome (GOLD analysis project Ga0335077, IMG submission 207151) | Soil microbial communities from Loxahatchee National Wildlife Refuge, Florida, United States - Lox_Sample_3.1 | ecosystem: Environmental > Terrestrial > Soil > Wetlands | place: USA...
GACCCGGTTCCCGCGGAAATCAATGACCACGGTTCATAGTGGGCGGCGGGTCGATTCCCGAACCACCAGTTCCGGCCCGAGCTTGCGATGCACTGCCGCGATCTCGCGTTTTTCCAGCACGGCCTTGATGCCCTCGACCACAATGCTGACGGCCGTCGCACCCATCGCTTCCATGGGCTGCCGAATCGTGGTCAAGGAAGGCGTGTACAAACTGGAAGCAGCGACATCGTCGAAGCCGATCACAGAACAATGATCGGGAACCCGCAGGCCGGCCCTGGTCAGAGCGCGGATTGCGCCGAAAGCCGTCATGTCATCGAAGGCCACGAGGGCGGTAAACGGGCGTTTCTGCTTGAGCAATTCCTGCGTCAACTTAACTCCTGCTTCGAAACTGGAGATGGGCTCGCGGGATTCAGGAAGGTCCATGGTCAAGCGCGGATCGAGCTCGAGCGCGCTGGATTTGGCAAATGTGCGAATTCCCTTCCAGCGAGGGGCGCTGTCGGCCAGAGTCTTGGGGCCGCGGAGGAATGCGATTTTGCGATGTCCGAGCGAATAAAGGTGTTCGAGGGCCAGGCGCGCTCCCAGTTCGTTGTCTACGATGACGGAACTGATGGAATCGGTTTGCAGCTCCCGTCCGATCATGGCCGTAGGGATGCTGCTTTTCTCCAGGTCCGCCAGGACATCAATATCCACGAACAGCCAGTTCGCCAGCACGATCAGACCTTCGACGCGGCGGTCGAGGAGCATCTCGAGATAACGCTCGAAGCGGCTGCGGTCGTTATGTACGTCGGTGAGAATCGGGAGATAAGAGGCCTGATAAAGGGAGTTCTCGATGCCGCGGAGAACGAGGGTGCAAAAGGGGTCGGTCATATCGAAGACCATGACGCCGACCGTATTGCTGCGCTTGCTGCGGAGGGAACGGGCGAAAAGGTTGGGGCGGTAGCCAAGCTTTTTGGCCGCACGTTCAATCTTTTTCTTGGTGGCGGCGGGAATATAGCGGGCGAGAGGAGCGTTGTTCAGAACGATCGAGACAGTGGTGGACGAGAAGCCGCTCTCCTTCGCCACGTCCCGAATCGTAACCATCGAGGTTGCAGTTCCGCGCTTCGCGCGCCGGGCACGGCTTGAAAAACCATCCAGCGCTGGCGGACACTACAGCAGAGAGTGGAAGCAGTGTCAAGTTCAGCCATAGCGGCGCCGGTTCTCCTGATGCTGACGTGGTGTTGCGTGGCGCAGTCGGGAGGAGCGCGGCAGGCGACAGCATCGCCGAGGACGGGATCAACCGCGCAATCGAACGATCCGCAAAAGCTGTTCGAACAGGGCCAGACAGCGCTGAATCAGGGGGAGCTCAAAGAAGCAGAGCGTGCATTTCGAGAAGTGCTGGCGCTGAATCCGGGCGTCGCAGGGGCTTACGCAAATCTGGGAGTGATCGCGATGCGGCGGAAGGACTGGCCGAAGGCGTTGGAAATGCTGCACCAGGCGGAGCATCTGGCGCCGGCGGTGGCGGGAATTCGGCTGAACATTGGCCTGGTGTATTACCGGGAGGACAATTACCGCGCGGCGATTGCGCCGTTCGAATCGGTGGTACACGACATGCCCGATTCGTTCCAGGCACGCTATCTGCTGGGCCTGTGCTACTTCTTTACTGGACGATATGCGGATGCTGCGAACACATTGGAGCCGCTGTGGCTACAAGCTTCTTCGCAACTGAACTACCTGTACGTGCTGGGCATTGCCGCGAACAAGGCAGGACGCAATGACCTGGAGCAGAAAGCGCTGGCGCAACTCGTCGATACCGGCCAGGACACGCCGGAGTTTCATCTGCTGATGGGAAAAGCTCATTTGAATCGCGAGGAATATAAGGAAGCGGTTTCGGAGCTGGAACTTGCGGCGAAAGCGGACCCAAAGTTTCCCTTCGTGCATTTCAATCTGGGGATGGCGTACCTGAAACAACAGGACCTGGAGCGCGCCAAAGCTGAGTTTCTGAACGACATCGCCATTGAACCCGACGTCGCGTACAACTATGACCAGCTGGGACTGGTCTACTACCTGCAGCAGCAGGACGCGGAGGCAGAAAAAAGCCTGCAAAAGGCTTTGCGCCTGGATCCGCATCTGGCGAGCTCGCACTTTGAACTGGCACAGGTTTACCAACGTCAAGGCAAATCCGCGGCGGCGCTGGCGGAACTCGACGCCGCGGGGAAGATGGACCCGAACGGGTACAGCATCCATTACGTCCGCGGACAGGTTCTGAAACATCTGGGACGCACGCACGAGGCCCAGGAAGAGATGGAGATATTCACTCGCATGTCGAAAGCATCGCGGGACAAACGGCAACAGGAACTCGAAGGAGATGCCATTCCGAATCCCGAATTAGCAGGGGAACCACACTGAGGGCTGATAAACTTGCCTTTCCTCTAAGTTTCCAATCGCGCCAGTCTGCGCCTGGAGGGTCATCATGAAACGCGCGCTAAAGATTCTGGGCATCGTGGTTGTCCTGATGCTGGTCATAGTGATTGCGCTCCCCTTTATGGTGAGCGTAAACGCGTTCCGCCCGAGAATTGAGGCGGAACTGTCGAACGCTCTGGGGAGACAGGTGAAGATCGGAAATCTGAGCCTGTCTGTTCTGACGGGGAGCATTTCAGCGGATGATCTCTCTATCGCCGACGATCCGGCATTCAGCAAGAACCCGTTCATTCGAGCCAAGTCACTGGGAGTGGGTGTGGAGCTGATGCCGCTCATTTTCTCGAAAACGCTGAACATCACGGAGATCACGCTGGACCGGCCGCAGGTCACGCTGTTGCGCACTGCCTCGGGAAAATGGAACTTCTCAAGCCTGGGGTCGAAGTCGAACGCACCGGCGAGTAGCTCGTCGGCAAATCCGAATCTCTCGGTAGGCAAACTGAAGGTGAAAGACGGGCAAGTGGTTATTGGGGACATCGGGACGTCGGCGAAGCCGCGCAGCTATAACAACGTGGATGTTTCGGCGAGCGATTTTTCGTTCACTACGCGTTTTCCATTCAGCTTTTCGGCAAGTCTTCCCGCGGGCGGAACTGTGAAACTGGATGGGCACGCCGGACCGATCGATCCAAACGACGCGTCGCTGACACCGGTGGAAGCGCAGGTCGAGGTGAAGCACCTGGACCTTGCGGCGTCGGGATTCGTCGATCCATCGTCGGGAATCGCAGGGCTGGCGGATTTCAACGGCACGATGAGTTCCAACGGACGGCAGTTGCGCAGCAACGGAACCGTGAACGCGGACAAACTCAAGCTGTCGCCCAAGGGATCTCCGGCTGGACGGCAGGTGCAAGTGAAGTACAGCGTGGCGCATGATTTGCAGAAACAATCCGGCGAGCTTTCGCAGGGCGACGTGAGCATGGGACAAGCGGTCGCGCATCTGAACGGAAGCTACGTGATGCAGGGAGAGTCGACGATCCTGAAAATGAAGTTGAACGGGCAGAACATGTCGGTGGATGACCTGGAGGCCATGTTACCGGCGCTGGGCGTGGTTCTGCCGTCGGGATCGTCGCTGAAGGGTGGGACGCTCTCGACCACGCTCGATATAGCGGGCCCGATGGACAAACTGGTGATCACCGGGCCGGTGAAGCTGACGGACACGAAGCTGGCGAACTTCAACCTGGGCTCGAAGATGGCGGCAGTTTCGGCGCTGACCGGATCGAAGACCGGTTCGGATACGACGATCCAGAACTTCAGCACAGATGCGCGCATGGCGCCGGATGGGATCAGCACGCAGAACGTCAACCTGACAGTTCCTTCGCTTGGTGTGCTCACCGGTGCGGGCACCATTAGTCCCGCGGGCGCGCTGAGCTACAAGATGAACGCCAATCTGAGTGGAGGAGCGATGGGCGGGCTTACGGAGCTGGCGGGGATGGGCAGCAAGAGCGGCGGCATTCCGTTCTTCATCGAGGGCACGACTTCGAACCCGAGCTTTCGCCCCGACGTGCAAGGCATGCTGAGCAATCGCCTGAAGGGAAACCTGCCGGGGAATAGTACAGCTGGCACGGCGGTCGATGCGCTCACCGGGCTGTTTGGGAAAAAGAAGAAACAGCAGTAGCGGCCGGCGCGTTCTAGACGTACCCGAGACCCGCGAGGCGATCGTGGATTGTCCGTTCTGCTTGCTTGTCTGCTTCCTGACCTCCGGGGCCGCCGTCGGAGCGTTTCTTTTCCATTCCCTGGACGAGCGAGCGTCCCTGCATGGTTTCAGGGATTTCGTAGCCGGCGAGATCGAGCAACGTGGGCGCGATATCGAGCAGGCGCGCGCCCTCGAATTCGCCGTTCATGGGACAGTTCGGGGCGAGCAGGATGAACATGCCATATTGCGCGTGATTGCAGCCGTCGGGGCCGGTGTCATTTTCCCGGACGTGCAGAGCGGGATGGCCAACGCTCCCAATGGAGCGCCAGTAGAGGCCGCCGAAGTGAACGATGAGATCGGGAGCAACATTGCGGACATTGCGATAGAGCTGATCGGGCTTGAATACCAGGGAATTTAACGGGCGGCCCTTGTCGTCCTTGAGGGCTTCCAGGCGAGCTTTCATTTCGTCCCGGAAGGATGCGTATTCGGAAGACGGAATCACGCCCTGGGGTTCGCGGCCGCGAACGTTGAAGAAGATGCGCGCGTAGTATCCTCCCTCGCTCCAAACCTTGGTCTTCTCCCAGTTGACGCTGAGCTTATCGAACGGCGTGAGGCCGGCAGGCTGTTGATTCAGAACCAGCAGCCCTTCCTGGATCAGCCATTGATTGACGGCAAAGCCGCCGTCGAGACGCTGGGCTCCATGGTCAGACACCACGAGCACGATGGTGTCGTTATCAAGCAGTTCCAATGCGGCGCCGATTTGCTCGTCCAGCCAAAGGTAGTATTCGGGAATCGCGTTCTGGTAGGGATTGCCGGGCTCGAATTGAACGTGCTGCGGATCGAAATAATTCCAGAAGCCGTGATGCATGCGATCGAGGCCGATATCGACGAACTGGAAGTAATCCCATTGCTGCTCGCGCAGCAGCCAGTGCACCACCTGCCATTGCTTGCGGCTCATGCGGAAGATTTCTTCCTTGAGCCAGTCTTTGCGATCGGTACGGAAATTCTTGACGTCGACGGGATATTCGCCGACCAGTTCGGTGATCTTCCGCTTGATATCCGGAGGATGAGTAAAGTCGTCTTTTACGGTGTCGGGGGTGAGAAAACAGCCGATGCTGATTCCGTTGATGCGGCGCGGGGGCCAGTTTGGGGGCACGCCGACGATGATGGACTTCTTCCCTTCCCGCGCCAACTGATCCCAGATGGCCAGGGCCTTGATCGAAGAGGAATTTGCAAATCCCAGCTTTTCGTAGCTGTGGTCGAGGCGATTGCGGAAGCCATACACGCCGAGTGAGCCGGGATCCTGGCTGGTTGCCATACACATCCAGGCGGGGACGGTAATGGGCGGGATCACGCTCTCGAGCCGCCCGTACATGCCGAGGTCCATGAGACGACGGAGGTTGACCAGGCGTTCATCGCGGAAGATGACGTCAGGAGCGGCGCAGTCGAGACCAAAGACGCAGATTTTCATGTCTGTAATCGCGGTCAGAGCAAGGAACGGCCCTGCATCGACCCAGGCGCCTCGACTCCCAGAAAATTCAGGATGGTCGGGGCAAGATCCACAATGCCAGGAATAGCTGCTCCGTTGTCGCGCGCCGGACGGTTCATGAACAGGATGCCCGGTACGGATTCGGGATCCACGATATGGTCACCGCTCCAGCGGCGCGTGTTGTCGGCGAGCAAGGCCGACGCAAATCCTCCAACTGCCGACTGCCATGATACCCGGAAGCCGCGATGAAAGTTTACGAGCAGATCGGGAGCGTGTTCCACGAAAGCACCAGAATAGAGTTCCTCGCGGCGAGACACGCCGCGGATGGCAACCTGCTGTGTGGACGGATCGGGCAGGCCGGCAAGTCCGGTCTGGATGGCTTTGCGAACGCGTTCCGCCTCGGTTCCTTCTTGCAGAATTCCTTGGCTTTCGCGTCCTTTGAAGTTGAGGTAGATTCCGCCGAGACCGACAGCGTAGGCGCAGGTCTGCGACCAGTCGATGGCAGCCGCTGTATCGGCGCAATCCGGGTCGGGCTTATGGCCTGCCTTGAACTTCAACAGGCCGTTCTGCCATAACCAGGTGTTGGTATCGAATGCGCGGCGGAAGGTCCCGAAGCCGTGGTCGGAAAGCACGATGAGCAAGGTGTCGGGATCGACGGCATCCAAGACTGGATTCAAGAGAGCATCACAGCGCTGATAGTGCTCTTCAATGCGCCTGGCGAGTGCGGGCGCGAGATCAGGTTCGAAACCGGGATGCTCAGGGTCGCGAAAGCGCCAGAGCATGTGCTGCACGCGATCGGGCGTGTCGAACAGCATGAAGAAAAGGCCTTCACGAAAGCGGCCCAGTTCGAGGCGCATCATGCGTTCGCGTTCGCGCAGCACGAGCTCGCAATGTTCGAGATAAGCAACTTCATCCAAGCGACCGTTATTCAGCCCGTTGTGTTCTTCGGCCATGCCTAAGGTTGAGAAAGGCCCGATCTCGGCTGAAAGTTGCCTGGCGTAGTCGGCAGGACAGGAAACGGGAAATATGGGAGCTTCGGGATCAAAGTTGACGGCAGAAACATAGAACTCGACGACCGGCTTCACCTGTCGAACGTAGAAACGGGCGATTCCACTCACCGACTGCAGCATCGAGAGCTTGAACTTGAACCGTACCCAGTCGCTCCAGGAGCGTTCCGGAATTTCCAGCTTTGCCGGAACGCCGCCCGTCTGAATCTGCAGCGAGCCCGCCTCGTTATTGACCCGGACACTGATTTCGCAGAAGGCGTCTCCAGGCGGCGATTGGCGGGTATTGCGGGGGCCGATGATCCGCGTGGTAAAGACCGAGCCCTGATCCAGTGGAACGACCTGCTCGCTCTCACCCGCTTGAACGGTGCGGTCCTGAGTGTAAAAGGTGCCCTTGCTTTGACTGCCGCGCAGATCGGGGACGCCGACTCCGGCAAGCATCTTCCCGTTGAGGCTGTCAGGAGGAAAGGTGCATGGGCAACGCAGGATGGTGCTGGGAATGCCCGCCTGTGTTAGCGGTTGCCAGAGCGGCACTCCTTTGCGCTGGTTTACGACTCGCGGCTGGGCGAAGAGGTTGCGCGGCGCTTCGAAGCGGCTGAGGGCAGCATCGGGCAGGTAGGTGCGAGGATCGCGAGTTATGAAATCGAAAATTCCATGGCCGCCGGGGTCGGTGCCAGTCACAAACGAGGACCATGCGACGGGAGTTTGCGCGGGATACGTCGTGCGGAGGTGCGCGTAGCACCCGGCATTGCGGATTTTTGCCAGATTGGGCAACTCCGCGCGCCGCAGCATGGCCTCTACAATGCCGGGTTCCAAGCCGTCCAACCCGATGACGATGACTTTTCTGGGCAAAGGTAAACCTTAGGACCTAAGGATTTCCGGAGGAAGAGTCTTTCGCGGTGTTGGCAGGACTGGAGACCGGCGAGCGCCGGAAAACTCGGACCACTTTGAAGAAAGTGGCTACGACTTTGTTCCAGAAGATCAATAACAGGCCCAGCAGGCTAGCCAGTCCTGAGGTTACCGTCATCACCTGGTCGGGCCCGCCATACAGAGCCAACAATTCCAATCGCATCGATTCTCCTATAGCTGCCGCCCTGACGCTCGGAACCTGCCATCAGCGCCCGACGACTTTGTTTTCCGAAGGGGCCGATTCTGAAACTGAAAGCTGATAGTTCATGCCGGGTCCTGCCCGGCCATCCCAGTCAAATACGCGTAGATACAATTCTACGGGAGAGCGGCTTTCTGCGGGGACTAAAATCTCAAGCCGCGAATCCGTATTCACACCCGGGTCGATATCGTCGTTTGCACAGGCATCGTCGAAGGCGGCCGGAGTGGAATCGCGCGATCCTGGAGGCGGCGTCTGATCGTCACCGGGATTGCGGCAGGTTTTCAGTCGCTGACCGGACCCTTCCTCTACGGCGAGAACGGAATCCAGGCGGCTGGGGGGGTGAAGACGCTGGGCCGTGACCTCCACAGTAAACCTGGCCCCGGGCGCGGCTTTCAATGCGAAGCGATCATTCACTGGACGAGGAGAGTGGCTTGCGTTGTGATCGGCCACGCTCAAAGAACCCTTCTCGACGGACACAGCTTCAGGTTTCGCCCCGATGGGAGAGTTTGCCAGCACGTCCCGCATCTGCGAATCGAGGGCTGACGCTTCCCTGCTGCCGTCTGCGGTGCGGACAAGATCGTTGACTTCGCCGGGATCCCGCACCCAATCGTAAAGTTGATCGCCGAACTTCTTGTGCACGATGAATTGCCATTGCGGAGTGATCAACGACTTCATTGGACCCTGCATTGAGGTAGGGACAACTTCTTCCGAGGCGATGTCTTCTTTCGCGGTGGCAGGAATTTCGGCGACTTCTGAGAGGACCGGAGGCATGCCAGGGTGGGCATGTGGCTCCTGCCACAGAGCATTCAGTTCGGTTTGAGGAAATTTCTGAGGCGCGTGGCCATCGAGCAGGTTCATCACGGTGGAAGGGATGGCCGCATTGCTGATGAGATCCTGCAAGCGGATGCCAGACGGAACATGCCCGGGATACCAGAAGATCAGCGGCACATGAATCTGCTCCCAATAGAGCGACTCGCCGTGATAGCCGATGCTGTGCTGGCCGAGCGATTCGCCGTGATCCGAGGTAAAGACGATGATTGTCTTGCGATCCAGGCCGCGCCTTGCCATTTCCGCCATCAACTGGCCGATGGCATCATCCACGTAGCGGACGCCGTTATCGTATTGATCGACAGGACTCTGCTGCGGCCAGGGCCCGGCTGGAAAGTTATGTGGTCCGCCATAAGGATGATGCACGTCGTAGTAGTTGAGAAAGGCGAAGAAGGGGCGTTCGGGAGCGCTCTGGTCGATCCAGTGAAAGAGCTCCTGGTTAACAACGGGGGCGCGCTTGTGCACGCCCTGTGCTCCCCCTGCCTGAACGGATCCTTCGTCGTCTTTATCTAGCAGCGAATCCCATCCCAGGAAGCGGAGCAGGCGCTTTGGCTTGCTATGGTCAGTACGGTTCAGGTAGATGCGGGCGAATTCTTTACCGTAGAGAGTTCGGACAAACATATCCGCAGGGGAGTCAAAGTAGTCTTCGAAGTGAATGAATCCACGTCCGAAGCCGAGATCGCGTGTGAAGTAGGTGCGGTTCGCCGAAAAGGCGGCGGTGCGGTATCCGCGTTGTTCGAGCGCTTCGCCTAAAGTCAGGCTACGGTTGAAACTGGGCGGGCTCGGACTTAAGACGTGCATCGGCTGCACGTCCTCGACTCCATGCTGGAACTGGTAGAGCCCGGTAACAAGCGAAACGTGCGAAGGATAGCTCCACGAGCATGTAGACACTGCATTCTGAAACAGAACCCCTTGTTCCGCGAGGCGATCAATGTTGGGGCTGGTCGGCCGCGAGTAGCCGTAGGACGAGAGATGATCGGCCCGTAACGTATCCACGACAATGACGAGGACATTGGGAGAATCCGGACGCGGAGTGGGCAATCGGCTGAGCGCATGAAACTCCTGCCAGGCGAGCGTTCCCTGGATGCCGCCCAGGGTGAGCGCGCCCGCCAAGACACTCCACGGAAACGCCCGCTTCCAGAAGTTCAGGGCGGCAGCTTCGTGTTTCGCGACCCAGCGAGCAAACGCGACCGCAACCCCTATCGCGAGGATGATGCAGCTACGGTGATAGAGGCGGGCGGTCAGGGTCAGCCAGTCATAGATCATCAGAAAAGATAAGAAAGCAACAATGGTGGGGACAGCCGGCAGACGCGGGAAAACCTTGAGGAGCCCTGCCACGATCAGCGTTACAAGAATGAAGAAGGCAAGGTCCACGGCGGGGGAAATCCATAGAATCTGAAGCGAGACATGCAGCATGCGGCCCCAGTTGGCCCAGTTGAGCCGCTGAAAGACGAGCAGACCGACCCCTTCGACGATACCGGTGGCGATGGCAGAACAGACGGCCATTTTGAGGAGCGAGGCCAGCGACGCTGAGCGTGCGCGAAGAAGATTGTCGGATGATGGGTCCAAGGTGATTTCCGCACTCAGCGAACCGACGCTAAGTGTAAATCAGGAAACAGGCTCGCTCCGCTGTCGCTCGTGATTACCGGGCCAACCGGATGCCTGAGAACTGCCATCGCGCGTGCGGCGGAAAGAAATTGCGATAGCTCGAGCGAATGTGGCTGGCCGGCGTGGCGCAGGATCCGCCACGCAAGACAAGCTGGTTGCACATGAATTTGCCATTGTATTCGCCGAGCAGTCCGTCGGCCGGCTTGAACCCCGGGTAGGCGACGTAGGGGCTTGCGGTCCATTCCCAGACGTCACCGAACATCTGCTGAAGGCCGCTGCCGGAAGCAGGCTGCGGGTGAAAGACGCCGTCCTCAAGCATGGTGCCTCGTGCAGGCATGGGACCTGCTGCGACCTCCCATTCTTCCTCGGTTGGCAAGCGCATACCGGTCCAGCGTGCGTAGGCGTCGGCTTCGTAGTAGCTGACGTGGCAAACGGGTTCGGCGGGATTGACCTTCTTCAGTCCCGGTCCCAGATTCGTGTCGCGGACGAATTGCCACCAGCCATTGTCGTGCTTCTCCCAGTAGAGCGGGGCTTCCCAGCGTTGTGCGCAAACAGTATCCCAGCCGTCCGAAAGCCAAAGCTCGGGACGACGATACCCGGCGTCAGCGATGAAATCGAGATATTCGGCGTTGGTGACCGGACGCGACGCGATCTGAAAAGAGCGCAGCAGCACTTCGTGGAGGGGGCATTCATTGTCAAAAACAAAGCCGCCGCCGGCGTGACCGATCGAGTGAATGCCGCCGTCAATCTTCATCCAGCTCAGGGCCGGAACGGAATGCGCGGCGGCGTTTGCGGAGAGCGCTTCCAGCGGCAGCGGAGTGGACCACAAGCCGTGCTTGACGTCGGTCAGTATGAGCTCCTGGTGCTGCTGTTCGTGATTAAGGCCCAGTTCCACGATCGTCAAGACGTCCGGGTTCAGGGTGTCCAGAGCTGCGAGCACGGCAGTGTCGACATGAGCTCGGTACGTATGAACGGCGTCAAGCGACGGGCGTGACATGAGCCCGCGACCGCCGCGATTCGGATGGGCTCCGAGCTGCTTGTAATAGGAGTTGAAAAGATATTTGTAGCGGGCATCGAAAGGCTGGTACCCGGCGAGGTGCGGCTCCAGGATAAACGTCTCGAAAAACCAGGTGGTATGAGCCAGATGCCATTTGGCTGGACTGGCGTCGGGCATGGATTGCAGCATTTGGTCTTCGGGCGTGAGCGATTCCGTGATCCGCATGGTCATGTTGCGGACCTCGGTGAAACGCTGGCTCAGGGTTCGGGGAACGGATACGTTTAGGTTCTGGGCGAGAGTAGTATTCATTGGCGAATTCCGCGTATCAGGCGCGCTTAGACATCCTACTATCGGATGCGAATAACGGGTGGGCCGCTTCCAGAAAAAGTCAGCAGTTACATCCTGCCGAGATCTAGGTCCAGTTGCCCAGCTCCAGTTGCCCGGCTCCAGTTGCCTAGCTCCAGCGGAAAAATCGCAGGGCGAGGATATAGGAGATGCCTCCCCAGAGCAGGAGGATGGCGAGGCGTCCAGATTGCGCGGCCAAGGATGCGCCTTCGAGGATGGTGGCGCGCAGGGCATCGTTCAGCGCGGTAAGCGGGAGCGCCTTGATGAAAGGCTGGATGAGAGCAGGAAAACGCTCATAGGAGAAGAAGACGCCGGAGAAAATCCACATGGGCATCATGACGACGTTGATGAGGCCACTGACGCTTTCAATTTTCTGTGCGCGGCTGGCGGTCAACAGGCCGAGCCCGCCAAAGGCAAGGGCCCCGGCCGAGCCGATGAGGAGAATGGTAAACAGCGAACCCATTACGCGCATGTGAAACACCAGCACACCGAAGCCGAGCAGCAGGCCGACTTCGATAAGCATCAGGATGAGCCGACTGCTGGTCAAGGCAAGGAGGAAGTCGCTGCGCCGCATGGGGGTGCCGACGAAGCGCTTGAGCAGCTTGCGCTGCCGCATATCCACAATGGCAAAACCGATGCCCCACATGGCGGCATTCATCAGGTTCATGCCCAGCAGTCCGGGAATGAGAAAGTCTATGTAGCGGGAGCCAGGCTCGCTGGAGGCAACGGCTGATGTGGCCAGCGGGTCCTTGCGCCCGGCAGCGGATTGCAGAGCATCATCCACCTGGGCTCTGGCCAGAACGCTTTCGGGGCGGGATGGATCGTAGATATATTGAAAACCGCCTTTGCCATCCGGCTCGATCACAAGGTCGTATTTGCCGAGACGGAATTCTTGCAGGGCGCGGGTCTTCTCGAGCACGTCAGCATGAATGGTCTTGCGCGATTGCATCATGCTCTGCGCATCCCGCGCGCCCGGACCGGCGACGGTTGCAACGGAGGTTGTGTCTGCCGGGCGGTTGCGAAATGCAATCCCAAGCCCCAGGGCCAGCAACAACGGAAACGCGAAAACCCAAAAGACGACTTCCGGTTCCCGCTTGAGTTCCTTCATGCGGGCCACGAGCAGGTGGGAATATCCGGACCAGCGGCCGTTGCGCACGGTCCGGTTCCCGGGAGGCTGCGATTCGACCGGAGTTTGTTGAGCTACAGTCATCGTGGACTCCGCCGTTAATCCTCGCGCAGGTGACGGCCCGTAAGACGGACAAATACGTCTTCGAGACTTGCCTGCCGCGTGGTGAGATGCAGTAACTGTGATCCCTGCTCTTCAACTGCTTCCAGCAATGCAGGAATGGTTAGGTGCGGCTGGCGCACGTTCAGGCACACCATGCCGTCGTCGCGGCGCACCGATTCCACGCCCGGGAGTTTGCGCCAGGCTTCCAAAGCCGCGCTGTCCGAGAGGCTGGCATCGAACTCAACGACGTGGTGACCGCCGAGACGCTCGATGAGATCGTCCGGGCTGCCCTCGGCGATGATTTCGCCGTGATCAATTATGGCCAGACGATCGCACAAGCGTTCGGCTTCATCCATGTAGTGGGTGGTCAGCAGCACGGTGCCGCCACCCTGCTGGAAACTTCGAACAATGTCCCACAGCTGGCGGCGACTCTGAGGATCGAGGCCGGTGGTGGGCTCATCCAGGAAGAGAATTCTGGGATTGCCAACCAACGCCGTGGCCACGGCCAGCCGTTGCCGCTGGCCGCCGGAGAGCTGTCCAACCCAGGCATCGGCCTTTTCGGTGAGCTGGAGCTGTTCCATAACATCGGCGGAAGAGCGAGGCTCACGATAGAAACTGGAAAAGAGCTCGATGGTTTCGCGGACAGAGAGCTTCTCCGACAACCGGGTCTCCTGCAGAGAAATCCCCAGCCACTCGCGGAGCTCGCGCGGGCTCTCCTGCCAGGTGTGCCCCAGAATGGTGACTTGTCCGGACGTAGGTTCGAGCAGGCCCTCAAGAATCTCGATGGTAGTTGTCTTCCCTGCACCATTCGGTCCGAGCAGCCCGAAACATTCCCCGGCCTGAATTTCGAGGGTCAGGCCACGGACGGCTTCGACCTTGTTGTCATAGGTCTTGCGCAAATCACGGCAATGGATAGCGGCGGGCACAGGAAGATTCTAACCGAGACCGAGCGTCAGACAGGTAGATCCCGCTGTCTGTTCCAAAGGATCGTTGGCCGCATTACAATAGGCGTCCGGCGGCAAGGGCCAACTTCATGCCAGCACTGCGACGCGGTTTCACTTGAATGCTTGCTTCCTGACGCCCGTGTGTCGTTCCCATCCACTCGTGAGCCCCAGAAAGGAAGTTCTCAATGCCGCGGAGGATTCTGATCTCGTTGCTGCTCCTGCTTGTGCCTGGCATGTCTGCCTTAGCACAGTCCACTCGTCACTTCACGTTCCATTACGCATTCACGGTCAAAAACGTGCCGTCGGGCGAAAAACTGCGGATCTGGATACCAG